>Ga0114978_10004105_pt1 | contig 11828 bp, 6 predicted proteins | sample S_140212_EF_Meta_FD_87027 | JGI IMG/M metagenome (GOLD analysis project Ga0114978, IMG submission 87027) | Freshwater microbial communities from Lake Simoncouche, Canada to study carbon cycling - S_140212_EF_MetaG | ecosystem: Environmental > Aquatic > Freshwater > Lake | place: Lake...
CCTACGCAGATGGCGGTACCCCTAAGGGATAGCATCCTGATAAAGGTCGCCGTAATGTTGGTATTAAGTTTACTTAATACTTAATTTAACGGAAGGAGAAGACCTTGAGTCTTAATCTTGAACAGAAAAAGGCAGTGGTTGCTGAAGTTAATAAGCAAATCGCAGGCGCTCAAGCAGTTGTTTTAGCAGAAAACCGAGGTATTGGTGTTTCTGAGATGACAGCGCTAAGAGTTCAAGCCAGAAAATCAGGAGTTTATCTTCGCGTCTTAAAGAACACTTTAGTTCGAAGAGCCGTAGATGGAACTGCATTCTCTGACTTAGCTAATGAAATGGTAGGTCCAATAGTGTATGGCATCTCAACTGATCCAGTTGCAGTTGCTAAAGTGCTAAATGATTTTGCCAAGTCAAACGATAAGTTTGTTATTAAATCAGGAGCAATGCCGAATAAGGTAATGAGCGCTTCAAATATTGAAGCATTAGCATCATTACCAAGTCGTGAAGAATTACTCGCAAAATTATTGGGAACAATGCAAGCACCAATTGCGAAGTTTGTTCGTACGCTTAATGAGGTACCAACAAAATTTGTACGTGGCTTAGCGGCAGTTCGCGATCAAAAACCTGCGTAACTTTAACGATTAATTTAAATTTTTTTATTAGGAGTATTAAATGGCTATCTCTAAAGCTGAAATTTTAGATGCAGTAAGTGCAATGACAGTTCTTGACTTGTCAGAGCTTATTAAAGATATGGAAGAAAAATTTGGCGTTTCAGCTGCTGCTGCTGCTGTTGCAGCTGCACCTGCTGCAGCTGCTGCTGGCGGTGCTGCTGCTGCAGAAAAAACTGAGTTTACTGTGATGTTAACTGCTTCAGGTGAGCAAAAAGTAAACGTTATTAAAGCTGTTCGTGAAATCACTGGTCTTGGCTTAAAAGAAGCTAAAGATTTAGTAGATGGCGCACCTAAGCCAATTAAAGAAGGTGTTGCAAAAGCTGCAGCTGAAGAAGCACTAGCTAAATTAAAAGAAGCTGGCGCTACAGCAGAGCTTAAGTAATGCTAATTAGCATGGCTGACAGCTTGCTGTCAGCCATTGCTTTTTTGTTTTAAATAATTTTTAGATTAAAACTTTTAAAAATTCATAAAACAATATTCTTCAATCTGAAAAGTTTATTGTTTTATGAAAATTACACCAGGAGACGCAATGAGCTATTCCTTTACTGAAAAAAAACGTATTAGAAAAAGTTTTGCTAAAAGAGAGCGTGTGCAAGATATACCATATTTGCTCACCATGCAGCTTGAGTCTTATGCAGCTTTTTTACAAAAGAATACGCATGCCGAACAGAGACTTAGCGAAGGCCTCCAGTCAACATTCAATTCAGTATTTCCTATCACAAGTCATTCCGGTAATGCCCGACTTGATTTTGTAACTTACAATTTAGGCGAGGAAGCGTTTGATGTTAAAGAATGTCAACAACGCGGCTTAACATATGGTGTTCCATTAAGAGTCAAAGTTCGTTTAACTCTTATGGATAAAGAAGCATCAAAACCAACAGTTAAAGAAATTAAAGAGCAAGAAGTGTACATGGGTGAAATTCCACTTATGACAGATAATGGCTCGTTCGTTATTAATGGTACCGAGAGAGTTATCGTATCTCAGCTTCATAGAAGTCCTGGCGTATTTTTTGAGCATGACCGAGGCAAAACGCACAGCTCTGGAAAGTTATTATTTTCAGCAAGAATTATTCCTTATCGTGGCTCTTGGTTAGATTTTGAATTTGATCCTAAGGATTATTTATATTTCCGTGTGGATCGTCGCAGAAAAATGCCAGTCACAATTTTATTAAAAGCTTTAGGTTATTCACCAGAACAAATTCTAGAAACATACTACGATTTTGATTCATTCCATGTGACTGCTAAATCAATTGATTTTGAATTAGTTCCTGATCGTCTAAGAGGTGAGATTGCTAAGTTTGATATCGCTGACAAAAGAGGAAATGTGATTGTACAAAAAGACAAGCGCATTACTGTTAAACATATTCGCGAAATGGAAAAAGCAGGCGTAAACAAAATTACGGTAGATAAAGATTTCATTTTGGGCCGCAAACTTTCAAAAGCAATTGTAGATAAAAATACAGGCGAAGTTATTGCTAGCGCAAATGATGAAATCACAGAGTCAGTATTGGATAAATTTATTGAAGTGGGCGTAGGACAAATTCATACACTCTATTCAAATGATTTAGATCATGGCGATTACATTTCTCAAACACTTACTTCAGATGAAGTTCCTGATCAATACAGTGCAAAAGTAGCTATTTATCGAATGATGAGACCTGGCGAGCCACCAACTGAAGATGCAGTTGAGGCTTTATTTAAAGGATTATTTTTCAATGAAGACCGATATGATTTATCTAATGTAGGTCGCATGAAATTTAATCGAAGAGCACATCCAAAAGCATATGAACAACATGCAAATTGGTTGCAAAGATTTTACAAACGCGTAGGCCCTCAAGGCGAAACTGGTGCAAATATTTTATCGAACGATGATATCTTAGCTGTGATTGGTGTTCTGATTGAATTACGAAATGGTCGAGGTGAAATAGATGATATTGACCATCTTGGCAATCGAAGAATTCGTTCTGTTGGTGAGCTTGTTGAAAATCAATTTAGAACTGGTCTTGTTCGAGTCGAGCGCGCAGTTAAAGAAAGATTAAGCCAAGCTGAGGCAGACAATTTAATGCCACATGACTTAATCAATTCAAAACCTATCTCAAGTGCGATTAGAGAATTCTTTGGTTCCTCACAACTATCTCAATTTATGGATCAAACCAATCCATTATCTGAGATTACGCACAAGCGAAGAGTTTCAGCCCTTGGCCCTGGAGGCTTAACAAGAGAGCGTGCTGGCTTCGAGGTACGTGACGTTCATTCGACGCATTATGGCCGCGTATGTCCAATTGAAACTCCAGAAGGACCAAACATTGGTCTCATTAATTCACTTGCACTTTATGCAAGAACGAATCAATACGGCTTCTTAGAAACGCCTTATAGACGAGTTGAAAATGGTAAAGTCACTGCAAAGATAGATTATCTTTCTGCGATTGAAGAAAGTGAATTTGTTATAGCCCAGGCAAATACTGAGCTTGATAATAAAGGACACTTTCAAGACGATTTAATTTCATGTCGTCATCGTAACGAATTTACGATGTCCTCAGTAGATCCTATTCAATATATGGACGTAGCACCTGGCCAAATCGTTTCGGTGGCAGCCGCATTAATTCCATTTCTAGAACACGACGATGCAAATCGTGCGCTTATGGGTGCAAACATGCAGCGTCAAGCTGTGCCATGCTTGAGAGCAGAGAAAGCAGTTGTAGGGACAGGTATTGAAAGAACAGTAGCAACTGATTCTGGCACAACAGTTCAAGCTAAGCGCGGGGGTGTTGTTGATTATGTCGATTCAAGACGTGTTGTGATTCGCGTGAACGACGATGAGGCTGCTGACGGAGAAGTTGGCGTTGATATTTATAATCTAACTAAATACACAAGATCTAATCAAAATACCAATATCAATCAAAGACCGCTTGTAAGAATTGGCAATAAAATTGCAAGAGGTGATGTGATTGCTGACGGCGCATCAACAGATGTGGGCGAATTAGCACTTGGTCAAAATATGCTTGTTGGATTTATGCCTTGGAATGGTTACAACTTCGAGGATTCGATTTTAATTTCAGAGCGTGTAGTAGCTGAAGATCGATATACATCAATTCATATCGAAGAATTATCTGTTGTATCTAGAGATACAAAATTAGGTCCGGAAGAAATTACACGTGACATTTCAAATCTTTCAGAAAGAATGCTTGGAAGACTGGATGAGTCAGGCATTATTTATATTGGCGCTGAAGTTGAATCAGGCGATGTGCTTGTAGGTAAAGTTACACCAAAAGGCGAGACACAACTTACACCTGAAGAAAAACTCTTAAGAGCAATTTTTGGTGAAAAGGCTTCTGATGTAAAAGATACAAGTTTAAGAGTGCCGTCAGGCATGTCCGGAACAATTATTGATGTTCAAGTATTTACTAGAGAGGGCATTGATAGAGATTCAAGAGCTGAACAAATTATTGATGACCAATTAAAACACTTCAAACAAGATCTAGCTGATCAATTAAGAATCGTTGAAGATGATACTTTTGGAAGAATCGAAAGATTACTTACAAACAAAGTCGCAACTGGCGGCCCAAAAGGGTTGAAAAAAGGCGAAAAAATCTCTAAAGATTTTCTAGCTTCAATTAATAGGTACGATTGGTTTGATATTCGCCTAGGTAATGATGATGCTTCAAAACAATTAGAAAGTTTGAAAGATAATTTAGCAACTGCTAAAGAACAATTCGACAAACGTTTTGAAGAGAAAAAACGAAAATTAACACAAGGCGATGAGCTCCCTCCGGGCGTTCAAAAAATGGTTAAGGTTTACTTGGCCGTGAAACGCAGAATTCAGCCGGGCGATAAAATGGCTGGACGTCACGGTAACAAAGGTGTTGTTTCAAAAATTGCTCCTGTAGAAGATATGCCGCACATGGCTGATGGCACACCTTTGGATATTGTATTAAATCCATTGGGCGTTCCTTCTCGAATGAATATCGGCCAAATTTTAGAAACTCATCTTGGATGGGCAGCTAAAGGCTTAGGTCTTCGTATCGGAGAAATGCTAAAAGAAGAAGTAAAAATTACTGAGGTTCGTAAATTTTTAGATCAAATATACAACGATGCGTCAGGTAAAAAAGAAGACATTAAGTCATTAAACGATGATGAGGTTGTAGAGCTTGCTGAGCATTTGAAAAATGGCGTTCCATTTGCCACATCAGTGTTCGATGGCGCATCTGAGTCGGACATTCAATATATGTTAGATCTTGCTTACCCAGATAACGATCCAAAAACAAAACTGTTGCAATTCTCAGCAAACAAAACGCAAGTTAAATTGTTTGATGGCCGCACAGGTGAGGCGTTTGAAAGACCGGTCACAGTAGGTTACATGCACGTACTTAAATTACATCATTTGGTTGATGACAAAATGCATGCACGTTCAACAGGACCTTATTCTCTAGTAACGCAACAGCCACTTGGCGGTAAAGCGCAATTTGGCGGACAACGTTTTGGTGAGATGGAAGTTTGGGCGCTAGAAGCATACGGCGCTGCTTATACCTTACAAGAAATGTTGACTGTTAAATCAGACGATGTTGCTGGTAGAACTAAAGTATACGAAAACATAGTGAAGGGTGAGCATAAGATTGATGCAGGCATGCCTGAATCATTCAACGTGTTGGTTAAAGAAATTCGTTCACTAGCTATTGATATTGACCTCGATAGAAACTAAGGAGATCACAGATGAAAGCTTTATTAGACCTATTTAAACAGGTTACACAAGAAGAAGAGTTTGATGCAATTAAGATTGCATTAGCATCTCCAGAAAAAATTCGTTCATGGTCTTATGGTGAAGTTAAAAAGCCAGAAACGATCAATTACAGAACATTTAAACCTGAAAGAGATGGTTTATTTTGCGCAAAAATATTTGGACCTATTAAAGATTACGAATGTCTTTGCGGTAAATATAAACGACTTAAACACCGCGGTGTCATTTGTGAAAAATGTGGTGTTGAAGTTACCTTATCAAAAGTGCGTCGTGAGCGCATGGGTCATATTGATTTAGCAAGTCCAGTTGCACATATTTGGTTCTTAAAGAGCTTGCCAAGTCGCTTAGGTATGGTGCTTGATATTGCTTTAAGAGATATTGAACGCGTTCTTTATTTTGAAGCATTTATTGTTGTTGATCCTGGCATGACTCCTTTAACAAGAGGACAACTTCTTACTGAAGATGACTATCTTGCAAAAATAGAAGAGTTTGGCGATGAATTTACCGCAGTGATGGGCGCTGAAGCAATTAAAGAATTGCTTAAGTCACTCGATATTAATAGTGAAATTGAAAAATTAAGAACTGAATTAGCTGAGACAGGCTCAGAAGCAAAAATTAAAAAAATTGCTAAGCGTTTAAAAGTGCTTGAAGCATTCCAGAAGTCAGGCATTAAACCTGAATGGATGATTCTAGAAATTCTTCCTGTGCTCCCTCCTGAGTTAAGACCTTTAGTGCCTCTTGATGGCGGAAGATTTGCTACATCAGACTTGAATGATTTGTATCGCCGAGTGATTAACAGAAATAATCGTTTAAGAAGATTATTAGATCTTAAGGCGCCAGAAATTATTGTTAGAAATGAAAAGCGTATGTTACAAGAAGCAGTTGATTCACTTCTTGATAATGGAAGACGTGGCAAGGTTATGACAGGCGCTAACAAGAGACCATTAAAATCTCTTGCCGATATGATTAAAGGTAAGGGTGGCCGATTTAGACAAAACCTTTTAGGTAAGCGTGTTGATTATTCAGGACGTTCAGTGATTGTTGTTGGACCACAATTAAAACTTCACCAATGTGGTTTGCCGAAGAAAATGGCACTTGAGTTATTTAAACCATTTATTTTCCATAAATTAGAAGTGCTTGGCCTTTCTACAACTATTAAAGCTGCAAAGAAAAAAGTAGAAGAAGAAGGACCGGAAGTATGGGACATTTTAGAGGACGTAATTAGAGAGCATCCTGTTCTATTAAACAGAGCCCCAACATTACATCGTTTAGGTATTCAAGCATTTGAGCCTATATTAATTGAAGGCAAAGCAATTCAATTGCATCCCTTAGTCTGTGCTGCATTTAACGCCGACTTCGACGGTGACCAAATGGCAGTGCATGTGCCTTTATCTCTTGAAGCTCAAATGGAAGCAAGAACTTTAATGCTTGCATCTAATAACGTTTTATCTCCAGCCAATGGCGAACCAATTATTGTTCCATCACAAGATATCGTGCTTGGTCTTTATTACATGACGAGAGACAAAATCGCTGCACGCGGTGAAGGTATGAAATTTAGTGATGTAGCAGAAGTTCATCGTGCTTTTGATAGTGGACTGGTTGATCTTCATGCGCGCGTCACAGTTCGCATTAAAGAAACTGAATTAGGTCTAGACGGCACAACAACTGACAAAATAAATCGATATGAGACTACGGTTGGAAGAGCAATACTTTCTGAAATTCTTCCGGCAGGACTTTCTTTTGATTTAATTAATAAAGCATTAAAGAAAAAAGAAATTTCAAAATTAATTAATGCAGGTTTTAGACGTGTCGGCATCAGAGAGACAGTAATTCTCGCAGACAAACTAATGTACATGGGTTATACCTATGCCACAAAAGCAGGTATCTCAATCAGCATTCATGACATGCTTGTTCCTCCAGAAAAAGAGCAGCTCATTGAAGCTGCTGAAACTGAAGTTAAGGAAATTGAAAATCAATACATCTCAGGCTTGGTTACCCAAGGTGAAAGATATAACAAAGTAGTTGATATATGGGGCCGTGCAGGTGACAAAGTTGCTGACGCAATGATGAAGCGTCTTAAGGAAGAGCCTGTTAAAAATGATGCTGGTGAAAATGTAAAAGGCAAAGATGGTAAAGATCTTTATCAAGAATCATTCAATGCAATTTATATGATGGCTGATTCGGGCGCTCGAGGATCTGCAGCTCAAGTAAGACAGCTTGCAGGTATGCGAGGTTTGATGGCAAGGCCTGATGGCTCAATTATTGAGACACCAATTACTGCTAATTTCCGAGATGGCTTAAATGTTCTTCAATATTTTATTTCGACGCACGGTGCACGAAAAGGTCTTGCAGATACAGCATTGAAAACAGCTAACTCAGGTTATTTAACTAGACGTTTAGTTGATGTAACTCAAGATCTTGTTGTAACACAGCACGATTGCGGCACAGAAGACGGGTTAGTTACGAAAGCGCTTATCAAAGGTGGTGAAGTTGTTGAGCCATTAAGTGATCGTATTTTAGGTCGTGTAAATGCCCTCGATATTTACCATCCAGAAACTCAAGAAGTGATTTATTCAAAAGGTACGCTCCTTGAAGAAGACCATGTTGAGAAAATTGATGCACTTGGTATTGATGAAGTGAAAGTGAGAACTGCACTTACATGCGAAACAAGACATGGTATTTGTTCCCAATGTTATGGTCGTGATTTAGGTCGTGGTAAATTGATTAGTCAAGGTGAGTCTATCGGTGTGATTGCAGCGCAATCTATCGGTGAACCTGGCACACAATTAACAATGAGAACCTTCCATATCGGTGGCGCAGTCTCTAGAGCTGCATCAGTAAGCCAAGTTGAAAGTAAATCAAATGGCGTAATTCAATTTACATCCACAATGCGTTACGTTACCAATGCTCGAAATGAGCAGGTTGTTATTTCACGTAATGGTGAGTTGATTATTCAAGATGAAAGTGGTCGCGAAAGAGAACGCCATAAAGTTCCTTATGGTGCAAACCTAGTTGTACAAGATGGTAAACCTATTAAAGCAGGTGGCGTTCTTGCAACATGGGATCCTCATACACGTCCAATTATTTCTGAGTATGCTGGACAGGTTAAATTTGAAAACGTTGAAGAAGGTATTACAGTTGCAAAACAAATTGATGATGTCACAGGCTTATCATCATTAGTTGTGATTGATCCTAAGCAACGTGCAGGTCAGTCAAAAGGCTTAAGACCTCAAATCAAAATCTTAGACACATCTGGCAATGAAGTTAAATTAGCGGGTAGCGATATATCTGTTAACGTAACTTTCCAGCTCGGTTACATCATTACTGTAAAAGATTCTCAAGAAGTAAAAGTGGGCGATGTGATTGCTCGTATTCCACAAGAATCTTCTAAGACGCGAGATATCACCGGTGGTCTTCCAAGGGTTGCTGAATTATTTGAAGCAAGATCTCCAAAAGACGCAGGTATGTTAGCTGAAAGTACAGGTACAGTTTCATTTGGTAAAGACACCAAAGGTAAACAAAGACTTGTTATTACAGATCTTGAAGGTGTTTCAAAAGAGTTTTTAATTCCTAAAGACAAGCATGTGACAGCGCATGATGGTCAAGTTGTGACTAAAGGTGAAACTATTGTGGACGGACCAGCGGATCCGCAAGATATTCTTCGCCTTCAAGGTAGGGAAGCTTTAGCAAGGTATATTATCGATGAAGTTCAAGATGTTTATAGATTGCAAGGTGTAAAAATTAATGACAAACACATTGAAGTTATTGTTAGACAAATGTTAAGACGTGTTCGTGTCACTGATGCAGGAGACACTTCATTTATTCAAGGTGAACAAGTCGAAAGAGCTGAATTGTTAACTGAAAATGAATCGATAATGTCACAAGACAAAAAACCTGCTGAGTATGAATATGTGCTTTTAGGTATTACTAAAGCATCGTTATCTACAGACTCATTTATTTCAGCGGCTTCGTTCCAAGAAACAACTCGCGTTCTCACTGAAGCAGCAATTTTAGGCAAGCGTGATGAATTAAGAGGGCTTAAAGAGAATGTAATCGTTGGTCGTTTAATCCCTGCAGGTACAGGTTTGGCTTATCATGAATCAAGAAAAGCTGCAGCTGCTGGGGAAAGTATGGACCCTGTTGAGGTACCTCTCGATCAGATCGATACTCCAATGGAAGTGGCACAGGAAACTAGCCCTGAAATTGAAGCGCCGACTGAATGATAGGTTGACATTATGCAGGAACCAAAATACAATTTGCGGCTTTTTGGGATCTTCGCGTTTAGCGGGGACTCTAATAAAGTCATCATCAATAGTAATTTAGAAATTTAAGGATTTAGGCGATGCCAACAATTAATCAGTTAATTCGTAAACCACGAAAAAAAGTTGAAAGTAAGAGCAAGGTTCCAGCTCTTGAAGCTTCACCTCAAAAAAGAGGTGTGTGTACGCGTGTTTACACAACAACACCAAAAAAACCAAACTCTGCTTTGCGTAAAGTGGCTAAAGTTCGTTTGACGAATGGTTACGAAGTGATTAGTTATATCGGCGGAGAAGGCCATAATTTACAAGAACACTCTGTTGTTTTATTAAGAGGCGGCCGTGTAAAAGACTTACCAGGCGTTCGTTACCATATGGTTCGAGGAAGTCTGGATACAGCCGGTGTTAAAGATCGTAAACAGTCTCGATCTAAATACGGCGCTAAGCGACCTAAAGAATAAGTTTTTTAGAATACTAAATTAAGGTAAACATATTATGCCAAGACGTAGAGAAGTTCCCAAAAGAATCATCCTTCAAGATCCAAAATTCGGAAGCCAAGAGGTTTCTAAATTTGTGAATGTATTAATGACGAGCGGAAAAAAATCCGTTGCCGAAAGATTAATTTACGGCGCATTCGATCAAATTAAAACGAAAAGCGGAAAAGACCCTATTGAAGTATTCTCTCTCGCATTAACAAATTTAAGACCAGTTGTTGAAGTAAAAAGTCGACGTGTAGGTGGTGCTAACTATCAAGTACCTGTCGAAGTAAGACCTTCAAGACGTGTGGCTCTAGCTATGAGATGGCTAAGAGATGCAGCACGTAAAAGAGGTGAAAAATCAATGGATTTACGTTTAGCAGCAGAAATTGTAGAAGCTTCTGAAAATAAAGGCGCCGCAATGAAAAAACGTGAAGAAGTTCACAGAATGGCAGAAGCTAATAAAGCGTTCTCACATTTCCGTTTCTAAACTTAATTAATTAAAAGGTAATTCTAAAGTGGCTCGTATAACCCCCATTAATCGATACAGAAATATAGGAATTAGTGCTCATATTGATGCAGGTAAAACTACAACAACTGAGCGTATTCTTTTTTACACTGGGGTGAACCATAAGATTGGTGAAGTGCACGATGGTGCCGCAACCATGGACTGGATGGAGCAAGAGCAAGAGCGAGGCATTACGATTACTTCAGCAGCAACAACTTGCTTCTGGAAGGGTATGGCAGGTCAATTTGACCAGCATCGAATTAATATTATTGATACCCCAGGACACGTAGACTTCACTATTGAAGTGGAGCGATCAATGCGAGTTCTTGATGGTGCTTGTATGGTTTATTGTGCAGTAGGAGGTGTTCAGCCTCAATCAGAAACTGTATGGCGTCAAGCAAACAAATATAAAGTTCCACGTTTAGCTTTTGTAAATAAAATGGACAGAGCCGGCGCAAACTTTTTTAAAGTTTACGATCAAATGCGCTTACGTTTAAAAGCAAATCCAATTGCACTTCAGGTCCCTATTGGCGCTGAAGAAAAATTTGAAGGCGTGATTGATCTTATTAAAATGAAAGCTGTTTATTGGGATGAATCATCTCAAGGTATGAAATTTGATTATCGCGATATTCCTGCAGATTTAGTTGATACATGTAAAGAATGGCGCGAAAAAATGCTCGAAGCCGCCGCAGAAGCCAATGAAGAATTAATGAATAAATATTTGGAAACTGGTGATTTAAGCGAAGAAGATATTAAAAAAGGATTGCGTATTAGAACGATTAATTTTGAAATCGTGCCTATGTTATGTGGATCAGCCTTTAAAAATAAGGGTGTGCAAGCTATGTTGGACGCAGTGATTGAGTATTTGCCTGCCCCTACTGATGTTGCAGCGCTCGTATGTGAAGATGCCAAGGGCCAACCCACAACTCGTAAAGCCTCTGATGATGAACCTTTCTCAGCGTTAGCATTTAAAATCATGACAGACCCTTTTGTAGGTCAGCTTATTTTCTTCCGCGTATATTCAGGCGTTATTAAATCAGGCGATACCATTTATAACCCAATTAAAGGCCGTAAAGAACGTATTGGCCGTATTCTTCAAATGCACGCAAATCAGCGTGAAGAATTGAAAGAAGTTCGTGCTGGCGACATTGCGGCAGCCGTCGGACTTAAAGAAGCAACAACAGGCGA
>Ga0114978_10004107_pt1 | contig 11827 bp, 9 predicted proteins | sample S_140212_EF_Meta_FD_87027 | JGI IMG/M metagenome (GOLD analysis project Ga0114978, IMG submission 87027) | Freshwater microbial communities from Lake Simoncouche, Canada to study carbon cycling - S_140212_EF_MetaG | ecosystem: Environmental > Aquatic > Freshwater > Lake | place: Lake...
GATCAACAACATGCAATCGATCAACAACATGCAATCGATCAACAACATGGCATGAATCCACGACGTAGAATCGATATACGGTATTCGGTGAATCCACAACATGCAACCAATCAACCGACGCGGGTAACAACGGGTCTTGTTCTTAGTCCCAAAGGGACGGAAGTGAATAGCCAGGGGTGTAAACCCCTGGAAAAGCCCCCCACCAACACCTCTTCGAACCCCAACGGGGTGATCGTCGCGTGCGATCGAGATCAATCCCATACATAACGTTCGTCGTACTCCAATTCGTGCCGGATGAGGAATCCGATTCGCCTTGACGTTGCAGGTGATGCGCCGATGGGGGAAGGGAAAAGGGGGACGCAGGTCATTAAATTGGCATCTCGCGAAAATGTCTTTATCCTGCCCGTATGCCTCGTCGCTCCCGTATCTGTCCTGGCGGAACTTGTTTCCACGGGGTACGGAACCATGGGGACACGGTTTTATCTTGAAAATGCGTTGCGATGTTGCTCAAATTGTCGGGATCTGCGGCTTTGATCTGTTTTGATTCGGAGCGTAATGTTGGCGAGGACGGCTCGGTCGGAAGTGTTTGCCTCTGATAAGGTTGCGGTTGTGCATGTCATGAATCGCGTGATCCATGCGTCCAGTACGAAGTGTGATCCGGATGACGACCTCTTGCGCGGCGTTGACTGTGGTGAACTCCATTTTCGGAGGCTGCAGGAAAACACTGGTCTTCGTCTTTGACGTGTTGGCTCGCGACACGACATCGTCAAACCCGGGTCGTCGAATTTGTGGTTATGAGTGAAGATTCGTGCGACTTGTTTTTGATTCAACTGATCAGGCTTCGCCAAAATGGTCGAATTTGTGGTTATGAGTGAAGATTCGTGCGACGGGTTGTCCCAAGGGGGACAACCCGTCGCGCGAACTTTAGCAAAAATCTGTCGTGGGGGCGGTGGGGTTAGCATGTCAGTCGTTGCTTCCACCGACGCGGGGTCGGTGGAGAGCCGTTTTAGACGCAAAATCGTGGGAAGATTTTACTTTCATGAAGAGATAAGAGTGGAATGTGATATTTAACGTTTCGCAACCTTGCACATCGATTGTCGTCAGACCAACATGACTGGCCCAAAAACCCGACATCACCTGCCTAACGATTCTACCAACTTTTGGATTCCCGTCACGGTACGCTCTTCGACATCTTCAGACCAGCGTTCTGTGGGCATGCCGTAAACCATCATCGAGCTTTGTCCCTCATAGCCCCCCTCCAGCAGCACGCGGCGGGAAGGGATGTAGGCCATCACGTCGTTCGAGTAGGCGGTGATCCAGGTCTGATCTCCCAGTTCTGCTTTCAATCTTAGCGAAAAATCGACGACGACTTCGCCCCCCATCGTGATCCATAGCTGATCGCCCCCTAAACGCCAGGCCTGGATCGGATAGGGATATTCTCGTTTCGGGGGACCCTCGGTCTGAATCTCTTTCAGTAATCGCGCTGCCCAACGCTGCGTGTAACTGACGGGGTCTTTTGCCATCTGTTCCAGTTTGGCGGCGGGGGGAGGTGGATCCATCATCAGTGGGATGAGCGCGTGACGCATTTCCAGTGACGGCTTGACGGGAGTCAATGGCTGCTGCAGCACTTGCTGGACCCCCTTCGATAATCGATGGCCATAATCCTGGCAAAGTTCCACCGTCCGCCGGGGAAGGGGGTTCTGATCCGCTCCACACCCCATACTGAATAGCGCGGTGGCACCGGGATACTCGGCTTCGAGTTCATATTGGGCAAACCCGGCATAATCACCGCACCACTGCTGAAAACTGAGCGTGGTGTTATGGCAGGCATAAGTAAAGACGACCGCCAGCAGTGAACCGTCCATCCGTTTGACCGCCAAAACTGGAATCGTGTGGTCGACCGGGCCGACGAGCAAATTTTGCTCACGCAGCATCGGGACATCGGGTTCACGGTTGGTTCGCCGATTGACCGCGAAGTCGGCCATGCCGGTTCCGCGCGAGACCGTAACGGGCTTTAAGTCGGCAATCGCTTTGCCAATCGTGGTGACAATCTCGGCGGTGAGCCAGTCGGAATACTCGTCGATATCACGGGCCTGTGCTTCGCTGACGGGATAAATGTCGCGCAGGGCACCGCTGAGGACCGGGCCGCAGTGGGTGTGCGAAGCGTTCAGCATAAACTGCGAACGGTCAAGTCCGTAGCGGGTCTTGAGCTGCGTGGCGACCTGATCGTACATCGACTGGGGGATTCCCAGCGTATCGCTGGCGAGGATAATTCCGCGATGTCCGGCCGCATCTTCCAGGGCGACGACCCGAATCATCAAGTCGTGTAAGGCCCCTGCTGACGGCTCGGTCCGACCGCCATAGCCAGCCATCCAGAGGGGTTTCGTGGGGGTGATGACCGCTTTCGCAGTCCCCCCCTTCCAGTCCCCTTCTGCAGCAGAAAGGAAAAGCACGGTGAGGGCCAACCCCTGGAATAACGCGCAGACCGAGCGGAAAATCGTCGACATACCCACCTCGCTTTTGTTGAGAAGTCACTGTGACAACAGACTCGTTGTACGCAGAGACGACTGCCACGATCAATCAAGCGGGGTGGAATTTCTGTCCGATCGGTGCGGCAGTGGCAGTCTCAGGCGGCGTCGAAGAACCGGCTGGCACTGTCCTGCATCAGATTCGTATTGAGCGTGAAGGGGAGTTCGTGGAACCGGCAGATGGAGCGAGCCATGTTCAGCAGGTCACGTGGATCACTCGATCGAGGTGTGCGGCCCAGGTCCCGATATTTCTGTAGCAAGTCTTCGACCATCGCTTCGTCGTAGGGGACTTCCTGTTGGCGACAAGCGAGCTGGAAGATGGCGGCATACTGTTCGCGGACCGGAGCCTCGATGTGAATTTTGTGTTTGATGCGGCGCATGAACGCTTCGTCAACCACCTGCTGCGGGTCGAGATTAGTGGCAAATACGGTTAATTGTTCGATCGGAAGCATGCACTTCCGACCGTTGGCCAGCGTGAGATAGTCGACACTTTCTTCGAGGGGAATGGTCCAGCGATTGATCAGGTCCTGGGATCGGACGGTCTGTCGACCGAGATCATCGATCAGGAACAGTCCTCCATTGGCTTTGATTTGCAGGGGAGCGTGATAGAAATTTCCGGGTTTGTGGTATTTGAGTTCCAGCAGGTCGAGCGTCAGTTCGTTGCCGGTCACGACGACCGGTCGCCGCACGCGTCGCCAGCGCAGGTCGATCGGACCATCCTGGACAGGGCCACTCAAGACCCCATTCGCCGGAGCGGTGATTCCCCGTTGGGCCAGGTCTGTATCGTCGGTGGTCTGATGAATCCCCGGATCAAAAACCGTCACGATGCAGTTGTCGACCAGAATGGCATAGGGGACGTAGATCTCGTTGGCAAATCGATTCAGGTAGCGACCGAGCCCTTTGGCGATCGTCGTTTTGCCGTTTCCGGGTGGCCCCCACAGGAAAATGGATTTCCCGCTGCAGACGGCCGGTCCCAGTTGATCCAGCATCGCAGGGCGAATGACAATGTCCTGAAAGGCCGCTTGCAAAATGGCGGGTGTACAGCGTGTCCCCGTGATCCGTTGCAGCTGGCAATGTTCGACATACTGTTCCAGCGGGACCGGTGCGGGTCCAACATAACGGTTGTGTTCCAGTGCTTCGTGAGCACGAACCCGGCCACTTTCTGTCAGGCCAAAGCGGTAGGAAACACGTCCCGCCAGATCACTGGAACTGACTTCCACCAGCCGTTGATCTCGCAACGTCCGCAGCGGTTCTTCGACCACGCCGAACGGCAATCGAGTCAGTCGAGCCAGCTCACTTCCCAGCTGAACGCCATGAACAAACAGCATCTTGAGCAGCAAATCGCTGAGCTGAGCCTGGGAGAGGCCTGATTCCAGCCATGTTTTGGGTGAGCGTGGAGCCGGGACCGGGGCGGGGCGATCCAAATCGTGGTTCGTGTCGGCTGCTGGTTCAGCAAGCCTTTCAATAGAAGTCTCACGGTCGGATCGTTCGCGAGTGGTCGCGGCATCCGTAGGACGATGGGTCGCCGGATCGGTCAGTGTCGAAGCCGCTTGCGTTGTGGGGACCGGAGTTGTCAGCATCAGCAATCTTTCCCAGCCGAGCGAGTGTGGTGATTTCGAGTTCCATTCACTTCCGCAACCGATGATGGCAACCCCGCCCATGCCATCCCGAAAAATCGTTGCCCGAATTTTGCGGGTGCAAAATTCGATACAAACGGACTCAGGCGGAAAGCGAGCTTGGCCGTTGTGTGAACGTGAGTCGAGTCGATCAAATTTCGTATCGACTTCCGCACCGGACCCCATGATGCAAACCCGTGTTGTCGGTGGTCTTCGATCCGTATCGGTTACGATGTTCGCGTCCAATTGACGCAGTCAACCGAGTTTGAACCGGCGAAGTCGGTTTTCAGATCGGCTTTCCGCAGCATGCCGCCCGCTGGAAGGGGTTTTGTGAGGCAAAGCGGCCATTTCTGCCGGTTGGCAAGTTGATCGTCTTCATCGATCCCGCTTGGTTGTTTGGTCTGGCAACCCCCGCACGAAATCCGGTCGCGGGATTTCATCCTGAACAACAACCGACGCCACGCCGAGTCGCCATGCCGAGTCGTCACGCCGATTCGTCTCGTGCTACTTCTCCCTTGGAGGCTTGTCAAAGTCGAGCTCAACAGATCATAGTTAGTCGTTGTCAAATAATGATTGCGCGAGAAGAGTCCAGGGGGCGAGTTCGAGTTCGAGGTTGAGCCCCTGCGGATTGTTTCACTGTTTGAACTGCTGGAGACTGATATGCGTATCCTGATGCTGCAATTGACACTTTGCCTCTTGCCGTTAGTAACCTGGGCTCAGGAAGCCCCCGCAACCTTGCCAGGGACTCTGCCATTGACGGTCGATACGCCGCTGGATGTGTTGATGGTCGATGGGATCGACCGGTTCTGTTTGCGTGAAATCGCGAAAGTGCGTGACGAGCGTGAATCGCGGTGGAAACGGGATGTCAGCAGTGTCGACGCTTACGAAAAAAGTCTCGCCCCCTACCGGGATCGATTTCGCACCATTCTGGGGGCCGTTGATGCGCGGGTCGAACGGATCCAGTTCGAGTTGCCACTCAATCCAGGGGGAGCCAGCCCGCAGCTGCAGATGAATCGTTGGCCCGTATTGCCGGGGCTGACGGCAGAAGGTTTGGTGATGGTTCCCGCCGGTTCGCAGCCTTGGAAAGGGATGGTGATTGTTGTTCCTGATTCTCGCTGGTCCCCTCACGAATTGGCGATTGGGGCGGGACTCAAGGCGAATGCCATTTCGAACCTGCCGCAACTGTTGGTCCAGAATGGGTTTCTGGTCGTCATCCCGACCCTGATCAATCGCGATGATGAATTTGCCGGGAATCCCGCAGTCGCGATGACGAATCAATCGAATCGTGAGTGGGTCTATCGATCGGCGTTTGAAATGGGACGCCATGTGATTGGCTACGAAGTCCAGAAAGTACTGGCCGCCGTCGATCTGATGTCGCAACTGAATACTGCCAAAAATGAAACGCGTCCGATTTCGATTGTTGGAATCGGAGATGGTGGACAGATTGCACTGTACAGTGCGGCACTCGATAACCGCTTGGCTTCTGTGTTGGTCAGTGGTTATTTTCAGCCACGGGAAGGGGTCTGGCAAGAGCCGATCGACCGCAATGTCTGGCGGCAGTTGCTGGAATTCGGGGATGCGGAAATTGCGGGAATGATTGCTCCCCGGCCGCTGGTGATCGAGGCGTGTGCGATCCCCGAGACCGAAGGGCCACTTCCGGTCAAGCCAGGTCGCCGAGGTGGTGCGGCTCCCGGTCAGATCAAAACCGCCAGCCTCGCTGCAGTGAGGTCCGAGTTTGATCGAGCACGAGCCATTTATGAAAAGCTAATGGTCGGCAATCGGCTGCAGCTGGTTGTCAGTGGTGACGAGGGACGCGGATCTGCCACGACCACTGCCGCAATTCAGGTTTTGGGTGAACAATCCGGCTGGAAAGAATTCCGCCAGGATTTGAAGGCCCCTGATTGGCCGATTCCCGCTGTTGATCAGCAGGCGATTCAGCGGCGACAAGTGGAGGAGGGGGTCGAGTTTACCCAGAAGCTGCTTCGTCATTCGTATAAAACCCGAGATAAGCTGTTTGCAGCGGCTGACCGTTCATCGGTCGACAAATGGGTCGCTTCGGCAGAATCGCTTCGCAGTCATGTTTATCAGGAATTGATCGGTCAACTTCCCGATCCGAGCATGCCGTTGAATCCACGGACGCGGAAGGTGCTGGATGAGCCTGAATTTACGGCTTACGAAGTGGTGCTCGATACGTATCCTGACATCGTCGCTGCCGGGATTCTGCTATTACCGAAGGGGATGAAGCCCGATGAAAAGCGTCCGGTCGTGGTCTGTCAACACGGTCTCGAAGGGGTTCCCATGGATACCATCAGCGACCCCGGATCGAGCGGCTACCAATACTACAAAAGCTTCGCTGTCGAACTGGCCAAACGGGGTTTTATTACCTACGCCCCACAAAACCCGTATCGGGGTCAGGATCGATTCCGCACGTTGCAACGAAAGTCCAATCCGCTGGGACGATCTCTGTTTAGCTACATCATTCCCCAGCATCAAGTGACACTGAAGTGGCTGGCAGGTCTGCCGAATGTCGATGCCGATCGTCTCGCGTTTTATGGTTTGTCGTACGGTGGCAAAACGGCGGTCCGTGTCCCGCCGATGCTTCCCCCACGGGCAGGACAGCCAGGCTACTGCCTCTCGATCTGCTCGGCCGACTTCAATGAATGGGTCTCAAAGAACGCCAGCGTGGAAGTTCCGTTCGCTTATGTTTTCACTCCGGAATATGAAATCTTTGAATGGAATATGGGCCACGTAGCCAACTATGCGGAACTTTCGATCCTGATGACACCACGTCCGTTCATGGTCGAGCGGGGACATGACGATGGTGTGGGGATCGACGAGTGGGTCGCCTTTGAGTATGCGAAAGTCCGGCGGCACTATGCCAAGCTGGGTCTGGCTGATCAAACGGAAATCGAGTTCTTTAATGGGCCCCATACGATCAATGGCCAGGGAACTTATGACTTCCTGCATCGACATCTGCATTGGCCAAAACCCTGATCAGGCCAAAATCGGGATTGGTAAAACCCCAGTGCTGAATGAATTCCGGAACGGGCTGCAATAAGGATTGAGCATGGAGTATTCACGGCGGCAGTGGCTGCAGTCGGGCTTGGGGGCAGGGCTGGGGATGTTGGTTCCTACGGTTCCTGCAGTTCCGCTGGCGAGTCTGTTTGGACAGGACGGACCGCGCGAAAAACGACCGGTGGCCGCGATTGTTACGACCTACTACACCGCCAGTCATGCCGATGTGATTGTCGGGAAAATCCTGGAAGGATATCAGCAGGATGGGGGTGCGGGGCCTGATCTACGGCTGGTCTCGTTATATACAGATCAGGTGCCTGAGAATGACCTCAGTCGCGAATTGTCCCGGAAGTATGGCTTTCGGATTTCCCCCACCATCGACGATGCACTGACTTTCGGGACCAACCAACTGCAGGTGGCAGGGGTGTTGAGTATCGGTGAGCATGGGGACTATCCACGCACGACAGACACGCAGCAAAAGGAATATCCCCGTCGTCGATTTTTTGATGCCATTGCGACGACGTTTCGCCGCTGCGGCAAGGTGGTTCCGGTATTTAATGACAAGCATCTCTCGCATCGCTGGGAAGACGCGTTGTCGATGGTCGAGACGGCTCGCCAGCTGAAGATCCCTTTGCTGGCCGGGTCGTCACTTCCGGTTGCCTGGCGACTGCCACTGATTGATCTGCCCGAAGATTGCGAAATCGAAGCGGCTTTAACGATCGGATATGGTGGCCTGGAAGACTATGGATTTCATGCCCTGGAAGCGCATCAATGTCTGATCGAACGTCGTCGGGGGGGTGAGACCGGTGTGGCTGCCGTTCGGGCGCTGGCGGGAGACGGGGTTCGGCAGGCCGAGCGCGCGGGACAATGGTCCTCGGAACTGTTCGCGGCTGCTCGCAGACAGATGCCCGGTGCCCCCGAGGATACTGTCGATTGGAAGGTCAAATCGGATTCGGCCGTCTATTTGCTGGAACATCGGGACGGACTTCGTTCGGCGGTTGTGATGGCGAACGGGCTGGCGGGCCACTTTGCGACGGCCATCAAGCTGAAGGGGCGCGCTGAACCTGTTGCGACCTGGTTTAAGCTGCAGGAAGGGGCACCCTATGGACACTTTGCCTATCTCTTGCAGGCGTTTGCGGCAACCGTCCAGAGTCAGCAGGGGGTTTATCCGGTGGAACGAACCTTATTGACCACAGGAATTCTTGATCGAGTCATGCACAGTCTGGCCAATCAAGGGGAACGTTATGAGACCCCGGAACTCGCGATTTCCTATCGTGGTGTTGATTGGCCATTTGCTAATCATCCCCAGTCCAAACTTCACTTGCCCCATCACACAACTGGTTAAAAATCCATGAATCGAAATCGCCTGCGAATCCTTTCCGCAACCACTCTGGTCGCGGGATTTCTACTGGGGGCATTTGCCCAATCGGCCTGGGCAGCAGTCCCCAAGGTGATGACTGTTCCGGTTCCCTCCACCGGGGGGCCGATGGCGGCCAAGATGGATGCCCAAGGGCGAATTCATCTGGTGTATGAGACCCCCAAAGGTCCCTTTTATACTCGGTTTGAAGATGACAATTGCAATATGACGTTTGCACCCTTGCCGCTGGTCGTGCCGGGGGAGGGAGAGGTGTTTCCTTCAGGACTGGAATTCATCACCTGGGATGTGGCAGTGGCGACGGATGGGGCGGTCCATGTTGCGTTAGGAAATAATGCCTGGAAGCTGAAGCTTCCTCACGAACAATGGGGATATTTTTATACGCGACTGCTCCCTGGGGAAAAGTCGTTTTCGCCGTTGAAAAACATCAACCAGAAACCGAGCGAGGGTTTCTCGCTCGCTTTGAACGACAAGGGGCTGGTGACCGCCGTCTGGATGGCGGACAAGCTGTATGCCAACGTTTCCGAGGATGGGGGAAAGACTTTTGCGGCGACTGTCGAGATTGATCCGGTCTTAAATCCCTGTAACTGTTGTACGACCAGTTCGACCTATGGTGCGGATGGTCGGCTGGCGATTTTGTATCGTGAAGAAACGAATGATGAGCGGGATATGTATCTTGCACTTTGGGATCAAGCAAAAAATCAGGTCAGTAAGACTCGGATTAGTACGACCCCTTGGAAAATTGATTCTTGCCCCATGACGTATTATTCGGTTGTTCCGAGCGGCGAGGGTTATCTGGCTGCCTGGCCAACCAAGGGGGAGATCTATTTTGCCAAGCTGGGGGCGAATGGTGTCCCGATCGCTCCCAAAGAGATCAAGACGCGGGGGGCCAGTGGGATGCGCAGCGGGATTCTGCCGATTGGGACAATCGACGGTCAGACACTGGTTGTCTGGAAGAAAGAGAATCAACTCGGCTGGCAATTATTCGATCGATCTGGCCGACCCTCGGGCCTTCCGGACTCTGTCAAAAGTGAAGGAAAAGGGGTGGCGGGGGTGGTTGCCAAGGATGGGACGATCCTACTGTTTGAATAAAATCGCTCGTAAAGCGTTGATGACTGTCTACAGAGCGGACATTGAATTTGTTGGTAAATAACAATTGATGAGGAGACTCACGTCTGATTGGCAATCAGACGTGATCAATCGCTTCGGATATTTTTCAGCGGGTCGGAAAAAGCGTCCTGTTTCGTTGATTCCATGGATTTCGATCCATTGAGACCCTCGAGTAGGGGTGACACGAGAGCCCGCGATTGCATCCAGCCGAGAAAGGCGTCAAGATCCTTGGGAAGGCAGTTGCCCGAAACCGAGCCCCAGTCTCGCGTACCGTAAGCCGGATTCCACATCCCTTCGGCACTCTGGCACGTCACTGAGAATATGGCTTCGGTCTCTGCGGTCAGATTGAGTTGCGCTGCCACGCGACGCATTTCGTTGAAGAAGCCGATTTTCAAGGTGTTGAAATTGTTATGGATGTACTTTTGCAGTTCCGCCGCTTCGAGGGAAACTCGCACGATCGGCCCTGCGAAAGCCGCCAGGATTTTGGCGACGACATCTCCGTCCCCTGGCTCACACTCTCCGAGGAGATGGATTCGAGGTGTAGCGACATCCGCTGCCGCATGCCGCTCGCGGAGAAACTCGGGATAATACACGAACCGGAAGTGTTCGCTTCGTCGTAATCCGCTCGCCCGTTCGAGGTAGGGGATTGCCCATTCACGCGATGTTCCCGGCAGGATGGTGCTGCGGATCACGACTGTCGGCGAGAGTTCCGGGCGGAGCAACGTTGCGATTCGTTCCAGCGACTCTTTTAATCCCGTTCGCACTTGCTCACCCGCGACCGTCGGTGTCTGTACGCAGAGGAAATAGAGTTCACAGGGATCGGTCTCTTCTTCGGGAAGCGCGGCTTGAAAGCCTTGGTTGCGGAGCCTCTGGACGCGCTCAGGATTGCTGTCAATCCATTGGACCGTCTCTCCTCGAGCGACAAGAGCTTGGCCGAACGCCCCGCCAACCACACCCGCACCAACGATCTCGATCTTCATGACGACCTTCCTTCGCTCACTGCAGCCGCAGCCGCTTTGGCAATATCCTGTGTGAATCTCGCATGATTCTCGTGGAACCAAGCCTGAGCGCGTTCACGAAGTGTTTGCTTTTCTCTCTCGCTCAACTGCAACAAGTGATTGACAGTCGCCTCGATCGAAGAGACGGATGCATAATAATTGGTGCCCAGGCCCTGCTGGCTCGTACGGTCGTAAGAGACGAGAACCCCGCGGTCGTTAGTGACCAACTCGTTCATTGGCGGTGCGTCGGTCGACAGCACAATTCCTCCCAGCCCCATTGATTCGCAGAGAATATGTCCGAAGCCTTCCGCTTCCGATGGATAGAGGTGGAATTCCGATCTATTCTGCAGTGCGCGTAATTCCTCGTCGCCGATTCGTATTGGCCGGTAGTCGACGTTAGGGATCTCTACGGCCTGTGCCCTGAGCGGATTCTGGATCAGTACCAGGTGCGGCCATTCAGGGTTATGTCGCCAGGCTTCGAGTAATGCCGGTGTCCCCTTAAGGGGGCTCTGACCTGCGACGTGAAGAAACGTGTGTGGTTCCTTCAGGATCAACGGGTCGTACCGGTCGAATGAACTGAAGCCGACGTAGGTGACTAACAACGAGTGGGCCTTGAAAAGGTGCTCTGCATATCTGGTCTTCACCCAGATTCCGTCGAGCGAGGGCAGGTGGGACTTCCAGTCAACAGGCATCCATTCCTGATTCGGAATCCAAATGTTCCGCTTGGCAAGGCAGAACTGCGACGGAACCACTTCTGCGAGGAAGATGTTCAGGTCGGCCTGATCGATCCAACCCGCACGAAAGGCGACTGCCCGAGTTACCCCTTGAATTTGATGTCTCAGCCACCTTCGCCAACGGTGAGCCGACAACAGCATGCGGTGCTGCGATGCGGGAAACCGAACATCCTCGACAAGCTCGACCCTCCAGCCTGCGGCAGTGAGTGCCTCCGATACGATTCGGGCAGAACGGGGTAGTCCCCCGCCGTTCGGCCAATACACAACGCGAGCCCAACGCTGACCCTTTGGGCGAATGGTGTTGGCTCCAGGACCTGTTGAGCTGTCCGGAGGGACTTCGTGAGATATGATTCATATCCTGAATTTATTCAACATGATTTATGGCAAGAATGAATTTGCCATGGTTTGCAGCGGTCATCGAGTTTACATTAACATCCAAGCGAAGTCTAGC
>Ga0114978_10004108_pt1 | contig 11826 bp, 13 predicted proteins | sample S_140212_EF_Meta_FD_87027 | JGI IMG/M metagenome (GOLD analysis project Ga0114978, IMG submission 87027) | Freshwater microbial communities from Lake Simoncouche, Canada to study carbon cycling - S_140212_EF_MetaG | ecosystem: Environmental > Aquatic > Freshwater > Lake | place: Lake...
TCGCTGAGTTCAATGAGCGTGAGCTCCTTGAAAGCTTCGATGAGCTGCTCGGTTGTGAGCTTTGCCATGATTACTCCTAGTTTTCTTTGATTCGTTAAAAATGCGACCAGCTAGCTAGTGCTAGTTGGAAGACTCTTGCTTCTGACGCAACGCCTCGACCGTACGAACGGTCTTGGACAGCGGCGCTGTGAACAGGTATGCGGCACCGAACAGCGAGGCCTTGGCGGCACCGGCGAACTTCGCCAGCAACACCTCACGCGACTCGAGATCGGCGAGCTTTCCAACCTCTTGAGCGGAAAGGAGCTTACCGTCAAAGTAGCCGCCCTTCACGATCAGAAGAGGGTTTGCCTTGGCAAAGTTACGCAAAGCCTTGGCTACGGCGACAGCGTCACCGTGCACGAAGGCGATAGCCGACGGGCCAGCAAGCTGGTCGTCGAGACCGAGGATGCCAGCCTTAGCGGCGGCAATCTTGGTCAGCGTGTTCTTTACCACGGCGTATGTTGCGTGCTCACGAATTGATGTGCGCAGCTCCTTGAGCTGAGCAACCGTGAGACCGCGGTACTCGGTGAGCAGAACGGCGTTCGAGCTCTGGAATTTCTCCGTGAGTTCGACGACCGAAGCTTCCTTGTTCGCCATGGCGCTCCTTGTGGTTTCTCACACCCCGCTTGTGCGAGGTGTTTGTGCCCAGACCACCGGCCCAACAAAAAAGCTCCAGCACAGGGCCGGAGCGGGAGAGAACGTCAGAAGACGAATATCAATCACATCAGAGCCTGCGCGGGTCTTCGTTGAAAACGAATTTTCGACCGGATGATGCTTTCTTACGAAGGCACAGCCAGTAACCAGCGGTCTTTGGTTTCTCTTAGGTTACGGGAGAAGGGGCAGACTTGCCAAATCGGGGGCAACGCGTCACATCGGTAGAATTGAGACATCCCTCCCTTATTAGCGCTGTAGCTCGGTTAGCCGGGTTGCGGCATGTCACGAAAAACTAGAGGCCTCTCGTGAACGCTGTTGTAACGCTGACCCCTGCCCCCGTACTAGACCGCACCTACCTGGCGGAAAGCCTCGTTGCGGGCAAAGTGAATCGCGCCTATGAGGTGCACGAGTACATGAGTGGCAAGGGCCTGAATGTGGCGCGCACGCTGCATCTTGCCAAGCGCCCCGTTTCGGCCGTGCTGCCCATTGGCATGCAGGACCAATACCTGCTCTTCACCACACCCTTCCCCCAGATCATGCGCATCATGCCGGTCGCCGGTCGTGTTCGCGTCAACACCACCGTGGTCGAACGTGGTGGCCGCACCACCAATATCAACCAGCAGGCCATCCCCTTTTCTTCCGAAGACTGGCGCAATGTGGTCGAGCTCACCCTCGAGCAGGTCAGCGACATGAACGCGGATTGGCTCGTGGTCTCGGGCATGCACCCCAAGATGACCGATACAGGCTTGCCCATCGACCTCACGGAGCTCTTCACCCGTGCGCGCGACTTGGGTGCCCGCGTGGGCCTAGATACCAGTGGTCCCGAACTCAAGCACTGGGCGCGCAGTGGCTTTGCCAACCTCATCAAGCCCAACGCCGACGAATTAGCCTCCCTCGTGGGACGCCCGTTGACCACCCTGGGTGACGCCATCGAGGCGGGTCGCGAACTCATCACGGGTGGCCTCGAAATTGCCCTCGTGAGCCTCGGCCCCGACGGCGCCGTGGCGATTACCGCCGATGACGTTGTGTGGGCGAGCGCGGTAGCGCCATCCATTGTTAACACAACGGGAGCCGGCGACGCCTTCTTGGCAGGATTCTTGAGCCAGGTCATCTCACCGGAGTCCTCCGCCAAGGCAAACGAGCAGGGAACCCTTCCCGAGCTGGATGTGCGCACGGCACTGACGACCGCTGCCTCGTGGGGTGCCCTCGCGGTCTCCCTGCCCACCACGCTCATCAGCACCTTCGACAAAGCGCCCGTTGCCCACCTCCGCGAGGTTGACGAGTCTCACCTGCTCAGCGAGACCGCGACGGTGCGCTACTAGCCCAAGGAATTGAGCCAGCGGCGTTAAGCCAAAGGCAGCGTCACACGAAACTCGGTGTTGCCGGGAACCGATGTCACGGTCACGAGGCCATGGTGGGCTGCCACAACGGCGGCCACAATAGCGAGGCCCAAACCGGTGCTTCCCGTTGCCCGTGTGCGGGAGGCATCGCCTCGCGTGAAGCGTTCGAAAAGCGTGGGCACATCCGATTCGAGGATGCCCGGACCGTTATCGGTGACCGTCAGAACCGCGACGCCATTGGCTTTCTTGAGTGCCACATTCACGCGAGATCCCGCTGGTGTGTGTACCCGAGCGTTGGCCAATAGATTCACAATCACCTGATGCAGCCGCGCGGAGTCACCCGGCACCTCAATCGGCTCCTCGGGTAAATCTACGAGCCACTCGTGGTCGCCTCCAGCCGCATGGGCATCACTGACGGCATCCACAATGGTGCGGGACAGGTCGACGGGAACATTCTCTAGCTCCCGTCCCTCATCCAACCGGGCCAAAAGAAGAAGATCTTCGACGAGGCCCGTCATGCGGGTTGCCTCGGATTCGATGCGCGCCAACGAGTGTCGAACATCCTCTGGTAGCTCGGCGCCGCCACGGCGCGTGAGCTCCGCATAACCCCGGATAGAGGCCAGTGGCGTGCGCAGCTCGTGACTGGCATCCGCGACGAAACGGCGTACTTTGTCTTCGCTCGCCTGGCGTGATGTGAGCGCGCGGCCAATATGCCCGAGCATGACGTTAACCGCGTTGCCCACTCGCCCCACTTCGGTGCGCGAATCGGCATCTCGCCCATCGATGCGATCGGCGAGGTCGACTTGACCCTTATCCAGCGGAAGTTCCGAGACGCGCGTTGCCATCTCAGCGACACGTTCGAGAGGACGCAATTCCCACCGGATGAGTAACCGGCCAGCGATAATCGTGGCCGCAATACCCAGGGCCGAAACCACCAAGATAACGATGATGAGTTGTTCCGTTGCCGCATTGACCTCGCTGAGGGGCAAGCCAATGACGAGTGCTTCGCCTCGAGGTCCCGCAATGGCCAAGATTCGGTAGTCGCCCAACCCGCCAAGGTGAACTGTCGCTGGGGGAGACTGGGGGGTCACATCGCGCAGATGCTCGAGAGTTCTCGCCTGCCCCTCGTCGGAGGTGCCCACAAGAGAGACGCTCCCATCTCCGGTGAGGATTCCGGCGCTCACGGATGTCGGGTCGATTACCCCTACGAGAGTTCCGGCTGCTTGGCCAGGCGCGAGCAGGGCACCGGAGGCATGGTCATCGCCATCCGGAATGTTGGGACCATTTTGCCGAGGGTCGTTATCGACGGCATTTTGGGACCGGTTCACAGCCGCGTTGAGCTGCGTGTCGAGGCGATCAATGAGAAAGCTGCGAAGCGCGAGAACGCTCACGATGCCAATCAAAAGACTGGCCAACACTAAAAGGGCGGCTACCGTCACGGTCAGTCGCCGGCGAAGGGTCCACGGCGCTCGCGAAGAAACGCTCGAACCGAAAGTGGATGATGTGAAGGTGGCGGGCACGCTTACTCCGCCGACTTCAACATGTAACCGGCGCCACGAACGGTGTGAATCATGGGTTTCGCATCCGTATCAATTTTTTTGCGAAGGTACGAAATGTAAATCTCGACCACGCTGGAACGGCCACCGAAATCGTAGCTCCACACGCGATCCAAAATCTGCGACTTGCTCAACACGCGCTTGGGGTTGCGCATCAAGTAGCGCAGGAGCTCGAATTCCGTGGCGGTGGTCTCGATGAGGCGACCCGCCCGCCGAACCTCGTGGCTGTCCTCGTCCAGCTCAAGATCTCCCACCACAATGACGGGGCTTTCGTTGACATCGGCCGTGAGCGTCGAGCGACGGATGAGGCTTCTCAGGCGCGCCACTACTTCTTCGAGGCTGAAGGGCTTGGTGACGTAATCGTCGCCGCCCGCGGTGAGACCGGCGATGCGATCGTCGAGCGCGTCCTTGGCGGTCAAGAACAGAACCGGCACATCGCTGCCATCAGCGCGCATGCGCTGCAACACCTGCAGGCCATCGATATCGGGGAGCATGATGTCGAGCACGACGGCGTCGGGCTTGAATTCGCGGGCCGCGGCAATAGCCTTCAGCCCGTCGGGAGCCGTTCGGATGTCCCATCCTTCGTAGCGCAAAGCCATCGAGAGTAGGTCAGTGAGGGATGCCTCGTCATCGACGACGAGAACCCGAATCGGAGTGCCGTCGGCGCGCGTAAGGCGAACTGGCATCGCGTTGGCCGTGGAGTGGGAAGCATAGTTATCAGTCATGGCACTACCCAGTATCCTCAACTTTCTATGAGAATCCTATGAATTGCCCTAGACCTCGCTGAAACCCGTCTCCGCCGGCGAGCGCGTCCCTCGATGTCGGTTGCCGCTGAGAGAATAGAGACGTGACTCCCGCCTACCTCTCTCGCATCGTGACAGATGGTAGCGACAAGGGAGAGTGGATGCGGGCCCGCTCCCGTGGCATTACGGCGACCGACGTAGCCAAGCTCACGACAAAGGCGTCTATCACCGCCGCGGCAACCGAAAAGCTCAATGGCTCCAGCTTCGGCGGTAACGCCTTCACCGATCACGGCAAGCTACGCGAGCCCATCATTGCGAACTGGGTGCTCGAGCACTACGCCATCCAGTCATCGCAGGCGCTCTTTCACGCCGAACCCGAACCCCGCCACCTGGCCACCCCCGATGGCATTGGGCTGAATGAGGCCGGTGGAGTTGAACTCTGCGAGATCAAGACCACGGGTAAGCCGTGGGCGCGCATCCCCGCCGGGTATCTGCGCCAAGTCTTCTGGCAGCAATACGTCTTGGGGGCCGAACGCACCCTGCTCGTGTGGGAGGAACACCGCAACTTCGTGCCGGTCAGTGCCACCCCCCGCCACACCTGGATTGACCGCGACGACCGCGAAATCGCGCGCCTCGTTGGCCTCGCGAACGACTTGATCATGGAACTACACGTTCGAACCCGTCGCTAGCGAGAGGGTGCGGAACGAGGTTAGGAGCGGGGGGCCGACTCCAGCGCCGCGAGGAACGCGTCGTTGGCGGCCGGTTCGCCGATAGACACGCGGATGCCGTGGCCTGAGAACGGTCGCACGATGAGGCCGTGATTCGTGAGGTGCGCGTTGAGCGCATCCGTCATGTCACCGGCGGGCAGCCACACAAAGTTCGCCTGCGAATCAGGGGACTCCCAGCCCGCAGCGGCCAGAGACGCGCGCACGCGGTCGCGCTCGCCGATGAGCACGTCCACGCGCTCCTGCAGCTCACCTTCGGCAGCGAGGGAGGCAACCCCGGCGGCCTGGGCAATATCGGTGAGCGCAAACGGCATTGCCACCTTGCGGAGGCCCTCGTGCACGTCATCGCGAACAATGGCGTACCCCAAGCGCAGGCCTGCCAACCCATAGGCCTTGGAGAAGGTGTGCAACACCGCGACATTTTCGAACTCGTGGAAGAGCTCAATGCCGCGCTCGGCCTCGGGGTCATTGGTGAAGTGAACGTAGGCCTCGTCAATGACGACCAAGATGTCATCCGGAACCTTCGACAAAAAGTCGTGCAGCTCGTCATGCCGAACCACCGTGCCAGTCGGGTTATTGGGCGTGCACACGAAGATAACGCGGGTGCGATCGGTGATGGCCGCGAGCATGGCATCTAGGTCGTGGCGGTGATCGGATGTCAACGGGACCTGCACGGGCGTTGCCCCGGCCCCAGAAACCAAGAGTGGATAGGCCTCGAATGAACGCCACGCGTAAATAACCTCGTCACCATCGCCGGCGAAAGCACGGATGAGCTGGGCGGCCGATTCCACCGACCCACCACCGAAGGCAATCTGTTCGGGCAAGACACCCTGACGCGCCGCAACGGCCAGCGTCAACTCGGGGGCCGCCATGTTGGGATACCGCTCGATGTGGCTCGCGGCGCGGGAGATTGCCTCCAGCACCGACGGCAATGGAGGGTAGGGGTTCTCGTTCGAGGAGAGCTTGTAAACCGGGCCGTCCCAGCCGTCGACCGCTGACTTGCCGGGGCGGTAGGTGGGGAGGGCGGCAATGTTGCTGCGCTGCTTAATCACAGGCTTAACGATAGAGGATAAAGAAAACGGGCCCACCGCGTTAGCGATGAGCCCGTTTCGGAAAACTGCAGAAATTAGATGGTGGTTACATCCAGGGGGATGCCGGGGCCGAACGTCGTCGACACTGCACCCTTCATGATGTAGCGACCCTTGGAGGACGAAGGCTTGACGCGAACGATCTCATCCAGTGCTGCGGTGATGTTCTCGTTGAGCTGGTCAGCGGTGAAGCTGGCCTTTCCAACGATGAAGTGGATGTTCGAGTGCTTGTCGACCTTGAACTCGATCTTTCCGCCCTTGATGTCGGCAACAGCCTGACCCACGTTGGGGGTAACCGTTCCGGTCTTGGGGTTTGGCATCAGGTTGCGGGGGCCGAGGATCTTTCCAAGGCGACCAACTTTACCCATGAGCTCAGGGGTCGAAACGGCCGAGTCAAAGGCAACGTAGCCGTTGGCTACCTTCTCGATGAGCTCGTCGCCACCGACCTCGTCAGCACCAGCAGCGAGAGCTGCCTCGGCTGCGGGGCCCGTTGCGAACACGATAACGCGAGCGGTCTTACCGGTTCCGTGGGGCAGCATGACGGTTCCACGAACCATCTGGTCTGCCTTACGGGGGTCAACACCGAGCTTGAGGGCAACCTCAACAGTGGAGTTGAACTTGGACGAACCGGTTTCGCGGGCAATGCCTACGGCCTCGGTGGGGGTGTAAAACTTTCCAGCCTCGATTTTCTCGGCTGCGGCGCGGTACGCCTTGGACTTCTGTGCCATCTGGAATCTCCTGATTCGAGAGTGTGGTTATGAACGAACCTGGCGGGCTCTACCACAATGAAATTTGGATGCGTCGGTGAAGACGCAGGGTGAGTTGACGGTTATTCGACCGTTACGCCCATGGAGCGAGCGGTGCCGGCGATGATGAGCTTGGCAGCCTCAACGTCGTTGGCGTTCAGGTCGACCATCTTCTGCTCAGCAATGCTGTGCAACTGTGCCTGCGTGATGCGAGCAACCTTGACGGTGTGGGGAGTTCCCGAACCCTTGGGGATACCGGCAGCGGCCTTGATGAGCTCTGCTGCAGGGGGGGTCTTCAGGATGAAGTCGAACGAGCGGTCTTCATAGACGGTGATCTCAACGGGGATGATGCTTCCACGCTGGGCTTCTGTCGCAGCGTTGTACGCCTTGCAGAACTCCATGATGTTAACGCCGTGCTGGCCCAATGCGGGGCCGATGGGGGGTGCTGGGTTTGCGGCACCGGCCTTGATCTGAAGCTTAATCAGACCTGTGACCTTCTTTTTCGCTGCCATGTTATTTCCTTCTTTTGTGATGTCGAGCTCACCGGGGTTCCGGCGTGCTCTCCCGTGCGCCCAGAAGTTCTGAGCACCGGTGGTCTATTGCTTGGTGACCTGGTCGAAGCTGAGCTCGACGGGGGTCTCACGCTCGAAGAGCGATACCAGCACGGTGAGCTTGCCGCTCTCGGGCTTGATTTCGTTGATCGTTCCGGGGAGGCCCGCGAACGAACCTTCCTTGATAACAACGGTCTCGCCAATTTCGAAGTCGATCTCGGCGATGGGCGTGCGCGCCACAGCCTGACCGCCACGACCCTGAATGGCCTTTGCCGTTGGCACGTCTTTTACCTCGACGAGGCTCTTCAGCATCGAGAAGGCTTCTTGGAAGCGCAATGGTGTGGGGTTGTGGGCGTTGCCCACGAAGCCGGTAACACCGGGGGTGTGACGGATGCACGACCAGCTATCTTCGTTCAGCTCCATGCGAACGAGAACGTAACCGGGGATACGAACGCGGGTGACCATCTTGCGCTGGCCGTTCTTGATCTCAACGACGTCTTCCATGGGAACTTCGATCTGGTAGATCGAATCGTTCAGCTGCATGGACGTGCGACGGTTCTCAATGTTGTGCTTGACCTTGCGCTCGAAACCGGCGTACGAATGAATAACAAACCACTTACCGGGAAGAGTGCGAAGTTCTGCCTCAAATTCGGCGTAGGGATCGGCTTCGATATCAACGTCCACAACGAGCGCGTCGCCTTCGGCGTCTACTTCTTCTTCGTCTTCGATCGCTTCGATGGCGGCAACAGCCTCATCAGCCGTGTCGATGTCGAGGGCGTCGTCAATAACGGCGTCGGCTTCTGCATCAACAATGCTCGGAGCATCGGCCTCACTGAGCGCGTCAAGCGCCGCCTCAAGCTGCTGTTCGTCGCGGGTTGTGTCAGTCACGTCGTTAATATCCATATCTTTTGGTGAAAATTTTGGGGGATGTTAGGCCGCGGGTGTGCCGAAAACGACCACCACAACCCAGCCAAATACCCAGTCCATGCCCGAAACCAGCAGCATCATGATGATGACGAAGACGAGGACAACACCCGTGTAGCTGAAGAGCTCTTTGCGGGTGGGGGTGACCACCTTGCGAAGTTCTTGCATGACCTGGCGAAGGAACAGGGCCACGCGAGAAAAGACGTTGCGCCGAGCGGCACTGTCTTCTTTCGCGCGCGCGACAACGTCTTCGCCGGGTTCGTCAGCAATGATTTGTGCCATGTTTTTTACCTTTCACTGTGCAGGGCGGACAGGACTCGAACCTGCAACCTGCGGTGTTGGAGACCGCTGCTCTACCAATTGAGCCACCGCCCTCGGCGTGTTCAGAAGCGAACACAAGGGGTACTACTACTTTCACACACACGAAACTTTCGAAACATGTGACCCTGCAAAAAAGGGCACGCAAAAGCATGGCATTTTTCAACCACTTCGCATAAGTGTAGGTCGTCGCGGGGGCTCCTGTAAAGCTGGGCCGACTCCCATACACTTATGACCGTGCCTGAATTGAAGCGAATTTCTTCCCGCATTTCTGCCATCGCCGAGTCGGCGACCCTCAAGGTCGATTCCAAAGCGAAAGCCCTCCAAGCCGCGGGGCGCCCCGTCATCAGCTTTGCAGCTGGTGAACCGGACTTTGTGACGCCTCCCCACATCGTGGAAGCCGCACGCCTGGCCTTGGAAGACCCCAAGAATTTTCGGTACACGCCCGCCGCGGGCCTTCCCGAAATGCGCGAAGCCATTGCGGCAAAGACCTTGCGCGACTCCGGTCTGAAGGTTGATGCCAGTCAGGTTGTCGTGACCAATGGTGGCAAGCAGGCTGTCTACCAGGCTTTCGCCACATTGTTGGATCCGGGCGATGAGGTTCTCGTTCCGACCCCGTATTGGACCACCTACCCCGAGGTCATCAAGCTCGCCGGCGGCGTGCAGGTCGACGTCTTTGCCGGCGCCGAGGCCAACTACCTCGTCACGGTTGACCAACTCGAGGCCGCTCGCACCGAGCGCACCAAGGTACTGCTGTTCGTCTCCCCCTCCAACCCCACGGGCTCGGTGTACTCCCCCGAGCAGGTGAAGGCCATCGGCGAATGGGCCGAACTGCATGGCCTGTGGGTCATCAGCGATGAGATTTACCAGAACCTCACCTACGACGGCCTGAAAGCGGTCTCGATTGTCGAGGCTGTTCCCGCACTGGCTGACCGCACCATCCTGGTGAACGGTGTTGCCAAGACGTATGCCATGACCGGATGGCGTCTGGGGTGGATGGTGGGCCCCGCCGACGCCATCAAGGGTGCCGCGAACCTCCAGTCTCACCTCTCGAGCAACGTCTCAAACATCTCCCAGCGGGCCGCGATCGCCGCGCTGAATGGCCCGCAGGACTGCGTCGACGAGATGCGTTTGGCATTTGACCGCCGTCGCAAGCTCATTGTCGGCGAGCTGAATCAGATCGACGGATTTCTGACGCCCACTCCGCAGGGCGCCTTCTACGTGTACCCGGATGTCACCGGGCTGCTGAACCGCACGTTCGGTGGGGTCACCCCCACCACGTCCTTGGAGCTGGCCGACCTCATTCTGGACCAGGCCGAAGTTGCCGCTGTTCCTGGCGAAGCCTTTGGCCCCAGCGGTTACCTGCGGTTCAGCTATGCGCTCGGCGATGACGCCCTCCTCGAGGGCATGAGCCGCCTCCAGAAACTCTTCCGTTAGGCCCAGTGGCAAATAACCTCGGCGCAATCCTCACCCTTTTCCAGTTCGCGGGAGGGGCGCTCGCTGTCGTCGGGCTGGTGCTGTTTCTCATCGGGTTAATCCCGACGCGGTCGGGCATCCATCAGATTCCCCACACGCTGGGTGTTATCTTTCTGTGGACCGGTGGGGGCATTCTCGTTCTGGCCCTCGCCGCCGACTTCATCCAGCTCTGGATGGGCTAGAGCTCGCCTAAACAGGCCTGAATGAGATCGAGGATGAGCTCTTCATCCACGGTCGCAAACCGCTAAAGAGCCATGCTAAATCTCGAGGCCGATGAGGTTGGGTTCGGGCTGCAAAATCAGGCCGAAGTGGGATTGCACGAGAGCTTGAACGTAACGAGCGAGCCCCACAATATCGTCGGATGTTGCCCCGCCACGGTTCGTGATAGCCAACGTGTGCTTGCGCGAGATTGCGGCTCCGGAACCCGGAACTCCGAAGCCCTTCTTCACGCCAGCCGCCTCGATGAGCCAGGCTGCGCTGAGTTTGACGAGCGTGGGCCCGTCGACACCGGGGATCTGCGCCCCAGCAGAACCGTCGAGGGGCATCACGCGCTGAGCGGTCGGGGCCTCGATGGGGTAGCGCGGGGCGCCGGCGGGAAGGGTGCGAGCGTAGCTCTCGGTGACGATGGGATTGACGAAGAAGGAGCCCACACTGACGGTATCTGTGTCAGTGGGGTCAAGAACCATGCCCTTACTCGCGCGCAGGGCGAGAACGGCGTCGCGCACTCGACTCAACTCCGCCCGGTCGCCGACCGTCACCCCAAGAGCATCCGCGAGCTGCGGGTAAGCAACGGGTAAGGAAAGTGCCGTGGCGTCGCTCACGGCATCGGAGCGCCAAGACGGTGTCAAAGCAAAATCAACAGACAGGACAACGCCCAGGCGACCGCGCTTAAAAATGGAGTCACGGTAGCCAAAGCCGAGCTCCGCGGTGGGGATTGTCTCGACCTCACCTGAGAGGTAGTCCAAAAATTCCACGGACACAATGACGTCGGCGACCTCTTGGCCATAGGCGCCAATGTTTTGGACGGGGGTGGCACCGGTTGATCCCGGGATGCCGGAGAGGGCTTCTAAACCGGCGAGGCCGTGTGCGACCGCAAAGGCCACAACGTCATCCCACGGCTCCCCCGCCTGAACCCGAATAACGATGCTGCCCTCGTGGGAGGTCGGTGATTGAGGGCCGGAAGCGGCGCGCCCTTCGGGCACGATGAAGGAGGTACTGACCTCGGAGATTCCGCGGGAAGAAATAAGGATGAGGGTGCCGTCAAAGCCCTCGTCGGAAACGATCGTGTTGGAGCCGCCACCCAACAGGAGCCACGGCTCGTTCGAGGCCCAGACATCAAGCGCCGTTTCGATGAGCTGCTCGCGCGTGGTTGCCTCGCGCAACTCGCGCGGGGCACCGCCGACCCGCATAGTGGTGAGTTCGGCGAAGGTTCGGGGCGAAGATGTCACGGGAGTCAGATTTGCCGTCTCGGAGAAGAAGTTCTAGGACACTGCCGGAGCAAGAGAGACGCGGATTTGCGCCTTGCCAAGAACGGTCTGGTCGTCACACGTGACCGTCAGGTCGATGCGCGCGACGTTGGTATCCGCCTCGAGGGCGCCAACCTTTGCACTCACACTAACGTCGGCACCGGTCACGGCATCCACGAGAACAGGACGCGTGAAACGCA
>Ga0114978_10004109_pt1 | contig 11825 bp, 7 predicted proteins | sample S_140212_EF_Meta_FD_87027 | JGI IMG/M metagenome (GOLD analysis project Ga0114978, IMG submission 87027) | Freshwater microbial communities from Lake Simoncouche, Canada to study carbon cycling - S_140212_EF_MetaG | ecosystem: Environmental > Aquatic > Freshwater > Lake | place: Lake...
CGGTGATGGTCCAGTCTGGTTTGGGATACGTGACGCCGGCACGGTCGAAGTGTTCCTTCACATAGAACATCACCATCGTGCCGATGTTCGATGGCGAGAGGTAGCGCTTGGCACGGAACTTGGTCTGGAGTTCGTAGGCGTCATCGTTCGGCCAGGGCGCGGTCCACTTGTCGCGCGCGGCCCGGTCATCAAGTTCCTGCAAGGCACCGGAGACGGCATAGGACTGCCACTGCCATCCCTGGAAGTAGGCCAGGTCTGCAGGGTTGCCGGATGCCACGCCACTCTGGAACTTGTCGTAATACCCCGGATTGCCGTTGCCGTTCACCTGGTGGTCGTTGGCAACCTTCACATTCGGGTTGGCGGCGGTGTAGTCGGCGGCAATGGCGTCGTAGACATCCTTGTCCTGGATGTCATCCCACACCTGCATCCTGATGGTGACCGGCGGGATGGCGGTGGGACTGAATGGCAGGGAGATATCGGCCGGGCTGCAGGCGGTGGCGAGGGCGGTCGAGGCAACAGTGGTTCCGAGGGTCGCCTGCCGGAAGAGGCCTCGCCGTGTGGTTCCGTTGCCCCAGAATGAACCCTGCATTGCCATTGCTGTGTTCCTTGCCCCGCCCCGTCGCTCCTGACTGGGAGACGATTCGTTTCATGACGGGCATTCGTGAAATTGCCGGTCGTTCCAAGTATCGCCGGGACCGATCGGAGGCTATCGTTACGAGGGACCAGATGAGACGGTGTCGGCGCCACGCACGGCTGCTTGCGTGTTTGCGAAGCGACGCGGTCGGGTGACCACCAAGGAGATCGGGCCGATGAGCGAACAGGATCAGATGAATGCCTTGGCCGCGCAGTTGCCAATCGGGGCACACGCGTTGCATGGCGTCCTTTCAGGCGGACAGCCGGAACCGGAACACGTCGCCCTCCTGGCGGCGGCGCACATCCACACCGTGCTTGATCTCCGGTTGCCGGAGGAAGAGCGTGGGTACGACGAGGCGGCAACGGTCGCGCATGCAGGGATGGAGTACCTGAACATCCCGGTCGGGCCGGCCGGTCCCGATGATGCGGCGTACGACAAGGCCCGTGAGGTCCTCCGCGATGCCGGACGACGCCCAATCCTGATCCATTGCAAGAGTGCAAACCGGGTTGGTGCCGTGGTTCTGCCCTACCTCATCCTTGACGAAGGTCATTCCGAGGCGGAAGCCGTGGAGATTGCGACGGCGGCGGGCCTGAAGGTGCCGGCACTGCGGGAATCGGCCCTGGCCTACGTGGCAAGGCACCGGGGCTAGTCGCGCCAAGCCATCACGCAGTCGGCAGTGGCCTGTGGTTGACGGAGGGTAGTGGCACAGGATCGCTACCCTCCGGAGCGATGATAGACAGCTCGCTGTTATGGATAGCCTGATCGGTTTTGCCGTGGTGGCCGGCATGCTGACGATGCTGCCTGGCCTCGATACGGCGCAGGTGCTGCGGTCGGCGACGCTTGGCGGACCGCGCATGGCCTACGCGACCCTTGCCGGGATCCTCGGGGGTGTCTTCGTCTGGGGAGTCGGCGCCTCGGTAGGCATCGGTGCCCTGCTTGAGGCATCGCGGACGGCGTATGACGCGCTGCGACTCGCGGGCGCGGGATACCTGCTGCACACCGGCGGTCGGATCCTTTGGGACGCGCGTCGACCAGTGGAGTCGACCGACTTCGGTGCTGGCGACGGCAAACGTATGGGGTGGGTGACCACCTTCGCACGCGCGTTGGTTGTCACGCTGACAAACCCGAAGGTCGGCCTGTTCTACGTGGCGATGCTTCCGCCGTTCCTTCCGGAGGGCGTGCCTCCGGTTCTTGGGGGACTGCTGCTGGCGGGGATCCACAACCTCGAGGCGATTGCGTGGTACAGCGTCCTGATCTGGGGGGCAAACATGGCCCGGGAAATGTTTGCGCGTCCACGGGTGCGCCAGTGGATGGAACTGGTGTCTGGCATGGCGCTTGTGGGGTTCGGGTTACGGGTGGCGTTCGACAGGTAGTTCGGGGCGCGGGTCGTCAGAGTTGTTCGCGCAACTGGGCGATGACCGACGTGGTGATGCCAGGGACGGTGAGGAGTTCGGCGTCGGTGGCTGCCTTGATGCCGGCAAGGCTGCCAAACCGAAGCATCAGTGCCTTCTTTCGCTTTGGTCCGACCCCATCGACACGGTCTAGGCGGCTGCCAATCTGCCGCTTGCTTCGAACCAACTGGTGGTAGGTCACGGCGAACCGGTGCGCCTCGTCGCGGATCCTCTGGACCAGGTAGAGGGCCTGGGAGGTGCGGGGCAAAAGGACTGCCTGGCTGTAGCCGGGACGGAAGAGTTCCTCGTACTGCTTGGCGAGGCCCACGATCGGCAGGCCTCCGGTGCCAACGGCAACCCCGAGGGTTTCCAGTGCCTCGACGGCGGCCCCGAGTTGGCCCTTTCCTCCGTCGATGATGACAAGGTCCGGCCAGACACCCCACCCCTTGCCGTCCGACGATGGCGAGGTATCGACATCGGTCTGGTCGCCGGGACCATCGTCATCGAGCGCGAGGAGACCGGCTTCGCCGGCATCTTCGGGCAGTGAAACGGTGTCGTCCGCGACCTCCGATGTTGGACGGGATTGCGCGCCTAACCCCCCGGCCCCGTTCCCGGCGCGGGACGCGGGTGAGTGGTCACCCGCACTCGCTGTCTCGGGGTTCGTTTCATCGGCGATGGGAGAGGTTGTCTCCACTTCAGTCGCGTTCCCCGGGTCACTGGCAGGGGACGGCCGCAGCTCGACCTGCGAGGCAGCCTGGGCACGACGGAAGCGGCGTTCGATGACTTCGTACATGGACTTGAAGTCGTCGTTCTGGTCGCCGGCCTTCATCTTGAAGCGTCGGTAGGCGTGCCGGGCCGGCTTGCCATCCTCGAAGACGACCATCGAGGCGACGGTGCTTGTGCCCTGCACATGGGAGATGTCGTAGCACTCGATGCGACGGGGCGAGTCGGAGAGGTTGAGGCCCTCGGCGAGTTCGCGCAGGGCCTCGGTGGTCTTGCGCCGGTCGGCTAGCCACTCCACCTGCATGCGCTTTAGGGCCAGGGTGGCGTTCTTGTCGACGAGGTCGAGGAGGTCCTTCTTTGGGCCACGCTGCGGGACCTCGAAATGGACGGCACCGCCGCGACGGGTTGCCATCCATTCGCGCAGGGTCTTTTCGCCCATCGGCGACGCCTGGACGAGGACGAGCGGGGGGACGAAGGTTGCGCGTTCGTAGTATTGCTGCACAAACTGCGCAACGATCTCGCCCGCCTCGGCCCCGGCGGTGTCGGAAAGGACGAACTCCTCGCGACCGACCACGTTGTCGTCGCGGACGGTGAAGACCTGCACGACGACTTCGTCACCATCGGCGGCGTAGGCGATGGCATCGAGGTCACCCCGACCGACAGAGGTGATGCGCTGTTTCTCGATGACCTGTTCGGCGGCACGGATGCGATCGCGAAGGGCGGCGGCCCGCTCGAACTGGAGGTCGCCGGCAGCGGCTTCCATTGCGATGCGCAGGCTGTCCAGGGCATTGCGCCCGCGTCCTTCCATGAAATGGATCAGGTCCTGGACCGATGCGCGGTAGGCAGTCTCGTCGATTGCCCGCACGCATGGCGCGCTGCACCGCTTGATGTGGAAAAGCAGGCATGCACGCTGGTAGGTGCGATCCATGTCCAGGGTGCAGGTCCGGAACTGGAAGAGGCGCTGGAGGTGCTTGACGGTCTCACGGAGTGCTGTTGGATCGGAGTAGGGACCGAAGTAGCGGGAACCATCGTGACTGGTGCGACGCGCGGTGCTGATGCGCGGATACCGCTGGTTCATTGAGATCTTGAGGTAGAGGTACTGCTTGTCGTCGCGCAACTTGATGTTGTAGCGCGGGTGGTGCTCCTTGAGGAGGTTGTTCTCGAGGATCAGGGCTTCCTGTTCGGTGGCCGTGACGATCCAGTCGAATGACGCGATGCGTGCGACGAGATGCTGCACCTTGATGCCGAGGTCGTCCTGCTTCTGGAAGTACGACCTGACCCGGTTGCGGAGGACACCGGCCTTGCCGACATAGAGGATGCGTCCTTGCGGATCGCGCATGAGGTAGACGCCGGGTTGGGTGGGGACCAGGCGCAGGCGGGCCTTGAGGTCGGCGAGGGGCATCAGGCAGGGACTGCGCGGTTCGTCCGGTGCATTGCTGGGCAGGGGGGCGGGTGATGGTTCCACGGTGTCAATGCGTTCGGGGGCGCTTGGCCCACCCCATTGCCGGAGATTGGAAGGCGCTTCGCTTGGCCCGTCCTGATGCCCCAGACTGGTAGACGATTCGCTTGCCTCAACCGGACGTACCGGCTTATTCCGTTTTGCCCCCGTGGTCATCGTGCCCGTCGCATCCGGGGCAATCGTACCGCGCGTCTCGCCAGGTGCCTCGTCGTTTTGGTGGGACCGGGATCGAACTGGGGTTCGTGTCCCATCCATGGTGCCCATGACGGGTTACAAACGAACGGTTTTGAAAGGTCCATGCCTATACTTGCAGATCGCTGACAGAGTTCCGATGGTGCCGGTGTGGTCGGCCGTCGTTCGGGGTTAGCGGGTGAAGGAACGGATCGCGGCATGAACGGCAAACTCGTCTTCTCAATTCTCTTGGTGGTGTTCATCGACCTGTTCGGGTTGAGCCTCATCATTCCCCTGCTTCCGGGCTACGTGAAGATGTTCGGGGCGGCCGAGACGACTGGTGGGTTGCTGTTCGCCGCCTATGCCGTCATGCAGATGATTGGCGCACCGGTCCTCGGCCGGCTTTCCGACCAGTACGGGCGCCGGCCGATCCTGATCTTCTCGATCGCCGGGACTGCAGCCGGGTTCATCCTGATGGGCTTGTCGACGTCCTACCTGAAGTCCTTGGAACTGCTGTTCTTTGCCCGGATCATCGCGGGGATCAGCGGTGGAAACTTGAGTGTCGCGCAGGCGTACATCTCTGATGTGACCGATGCCAAGAACCGGGCGAAAGGCCTTGGACTGATCGGCGCGACGTTCGGACTTGGGTTCATCTTCGGTCCCGCAACCGGTGGCATCCTCGCAGACTTGGTTGATGTGTCATTCCCGTCGTATGTGGCGGCCGGCCTGTGCGTGTTCAACCTGCTGCTGGTGCTCTTCTGGTTGCCGGAGTCGCTTTCTTCCATGGAGCGGGCAGCGCGGCGCCTCGGGGCCGGCAAACCTGGACCGATCTTCTCCTTGGAGGCATTGACCTCGGCCTTGCGCCGACCATTCGTGGGTTCGCTATTGGTCACCCGGGCTGGTGTCACGCTGGCCGGTGGGCTCGTGCAGACGGTCTCCGGCTTCTACATGATCAAGAAGTTTAATCTGACGCCAAGCGAGATCGCATACGTGCTGACCTACGTGGGTGTGCTGTCGGTGATCGTGCAGGGCTTCCTGGCCGGTCGCATCAATGCACGGGTACGCGAGGATGTGCTCATCATGGCATGCGTCGGTCTGATGGCCCTCGCGATGGTCGGTTGGGCACTGGCGCCAACGCTGTTGATGTTCAACCTGAACCAGATCCCGATGTCGCTCTCCCTTGGACTGCTGACAACACTCATGTCGTCCACGCTTTCCAAGTCTGTCGGGCCACAGGAGATCGGTGGCATGCTCGGCCTTGGCACATCGATTGACAGCGCGATGCGTGCGGTGGCACCGATCATTGGAGGGTTTCTCCTTGAGGCATATGGCACCGCGGCCCCAGGTGGCTTCGGGGCAATCGTCATGCTTATTTCCTTCGGATATGTCTTCACGACAATCTACAACCATCCGCGGGCACTGCAACTGCGCGCCGCCCCGGCAGTGGCGGGGCCGCCCCTGGAGTAGCTTTCCTGGCTTCACCTATCGCCCATGATCCTGAGGTTTCGCCGATGATGGAGACGACCCACTACGAATTGCCTGCGGAGGGGATCTCCCTGCTCGGTTATGTAGTGCGCCGGATGCACAAGACCCGGTGGTTGACGCCCGTCAGGAATATGGCTGCGTCTGGTCAGTCCCCGGAAGCGCTGGCGCATGTGGCGGTCTACGCCATGCTTTCCTCCACGTCATACGGCCGGGCGGGCTACCAACCGTCCTTCAACCGTGCCGGAGATGTGGAGAGTGAGGCGGATCCGGTGACGGGTGCGTCGGTAACGGCGCGGATAGTCGCGTTGCGTCCGCGGATAGCCATCGACTACGACGCGGTGCTGACAGGTGGCGAGACCTTTTCCGGTAGCGAGGAGATCCTGCGGACGACGTTCGGCCTGCGGGGACTTGGGATGGCGGCACCATCGCGGTTCACGTATACGGCGCCGGGCTACAGTGCATCGCTCGACGGAACCATTACCAGTGAGTTGACCCTCGCGATCTTCGGTGGCACGCGAGTCCGTGGCTACGGGTCTCTCGCGATGTCTGACAGTGCCGGGAACCACGGTGAGATCACGATCGACCGTGACCAGAAGATCGTCCTGACGGTGGCTGGTGAGCGGTATGGAGTCAACCTGGCAACGTGGACCGTGGCCCGTCCGGCGGAGCCAGTGCCCCGGGGCTTTTGATTGCCGACCATAACGAGGCTGATCCGTCGTGCACCGTGCCCCTCGTGACGAAGCTCTCGCCCGGCCGGGAAACTGCGGAAGTGGGTTCCACCCTGGTCCGCGGGCATCCTGATCCACTTTTTCCTTGCCGGTCCTGTAGTTCATCCCCGATGCGGGGGCATTTCCTGTTTTCATGGAGGGGTGAGCGTGGGTGAAACCTGACGGGAGCGGCATAGACCGAGATGGGCGCGCGAACCAGAATCGTGCTGGCGGGTAGCGATGTTCGCGGACCAAAGTGCCTCGCCGCCATCGCCTCCCCACCCTGGTCCCATGACCGTTTTTTGTCACCGCCCTCTCCGTTGCGATTGGAGGGCGGAGTGACCCGCGCATGAGCATCCTCCCGGTGTGAACGGGATTGATCCCGGTTCCCGAGGCATCAACCCGTATCGAGAGGGGTGGTGGTGCGAGACTCGCGAAGGTAACAGCGGACCCAAGTGCATCGTCTGCAAAGCAGTTCTGATAGCAGCAAGAGGTTCGGCGACTGATTTCGGGAGGCAGGCATGAAGCACGTGATCGTCTGGGGTGCGGCGGGTGGCATTGGTCGTGCGGTATGTGAGGAACTGGCGGGAGATGGCGACACGGTCGTCGCAGTGGCGCGTGATGCGTCCGATCTGGCCTCGATCACGCGGTACACCGTCGATGCCAACCTTGCCGATGAGGCGTCGGTCGCACAGGCGGTGCTGCAGGCAACAGCGGTGACTGAGGCATTCGACTTGTGCGTGTTTGCGGCGGGTGACATCACGAGTGCCAAGGTTCCGGAGATGCCTTTGACCACGTGGCACCGAATCCTCGACAACAACCTGACGGCGGCCTTCCTGACCGTTCAGGCGTCACTGCCGTACCTTGCGCCCGGGGCGCCCATCGTCCTCTTGGGGGCGGTGCACGAACGGCTTCGGTTGCCGGGACTGGCTGCCTATGCATCGGCGAAGGTGGCCCTGGAGGCCTTTGCGGATGTGCTTCGCAAGGAGACCCGTCGACGCGTGCTTGTGATTCGCCCCGGCGCTGTGCAGACACCCCTGTGGAAGAAGGTGCCGTTCGCGATGCCTAAGCAGGCGGCCGACGCGCACCATGTTGCGAAGCAGATCGTGGGTGCGGTCGCCGAGGGTCGGGATGGGGTGATCGACCTGTAGACGGGGAGGGTGAGGTCCCGGAGGCCCGGTGCCCATTTGCTGAGGGATGCGGGCAGGGACGCCCCCGGGCCAGAAGACCACGGAGGGATGCCCGCGGGTCGGACGATCCAGAGGACAGACGGCCCGGGGTCATTGACTTGTGGGTACCCCGTCTTTACACTGCCTCCCGGGGAACCATGATCCTGGGACACGGGTCCGGATTGCGGTCAACGGTTTAACCAGTGGTGCATCCCCCCCGCCTCATTCCTCCTGCTCCAAGCGCAGCGTATGTGAAACAGGCGGGGTGAGGTGGGGTTGTGACACTGGTGCAGGACATGAGGATGGCGCTTCTGAACTGGCAAGTGGTGTTCCGGGCGGCCGTTGGCGTGTCGGTGACGGCCGGATTGATCCTGGCCGGGTGCGAGGCGCCGTCGATTCCCGGAGTGACCGGAACGACACCTGCGGTTGAGACACCAGTTGCTGCGGGTGCGCAAGCGCAACCGACCGTCATGGACAAGACGTCCACGAGTCAGTCACGCCCGACGGCCAATGTACGCACCGGCACGATCACCGAGTCGATCAAGGTCCTTGGCCGGGTGATCAGTTCACAGGAAGCCGACCTGTACTTCAAGACTACTGGGAGGCTGCGTGGCCTCTTTGTTGAAACGGGCCAGAAGGTCACCGCTGGGCAACCGCTTGCCGAACTCGAGACCGGCGATCTGGTGACACGGATTGGCAAGGCCCGGGCGGATCTCGAAAACGCACAGATCCGCCTCTCACAGGGTCAGGCGCGCGAGGTTATCGACGACTCGGCAGCTGAAGTGCAGGCGGTCGAAAGTGCGGAGATTGCCGTGTCCAGTGCACGCCTGGCCCGCGAACGCCTTAGATCTGGTGCGACGGAGAAGGATGTGCGCGATGCCGAGGCGGCGGTGGTGTCGGCGCAGGCGTCGCTCGACAAGGCACGCCTCGACCTGACCGCGCGTGAGGCCGACCTTGTTGCAAAGCGGACCGATCTTGAGTACCGCAAGGTAGGCGCGACCGAGGCTGATCTGGAAAAGGCGCGGTCGGACATTGAGGTCGCGAAGATCAAGCTCAGTCAGGCATCGGTAGGCCCTCGGGCCGAGGACATCCGCGGTGCGGAACTGGTGCTGGAACGGGCAAAGGTCCGTCTGGCACAGGTACGTGACACGCCACCGGTACGGACCGAGGACATCGCCAACGCCGAACTTGCGATCCGGATGGCCGAGGTGTCCGCGGAACGCGTTCGGGGTGAGACCTACCTCACCATGGCGCAACGCGAAGCGGCGACCCGCCTCGCCGAAATTGAAGTTGAGAAGGCTCGCAACAACCTCAAGAAGTTGCAGAACCAGCAGGTCAATCCGTGGGACCTCCGTCTGGCCGAGCAGGATGTCATGGCAGCCGAGAATGCGGTAGCACGATCCAAGGTGACTGCACCATTTGATCAGCAGGCGGCGCGGTTGGCGGTCGAGGTGGCTCAGGCACGGCTCGCGCAGCTGGAACAAGGGCCGTCCGACCAGGATCTCTCGCCCTTGATGAACCAGATTGACGCGCTGTCCGTGGCCATCGAGAGTGCCCGGGTGGCGGTGCCCAGTGCCCAGGCGGCTGTCCGGGCCTCACAGGCACGCCTTGAGGCGGTCAAGCGCGGGCCGACGGAGTTTGACCTGCAGGATGCGGATAACAAGATTGAGTCAGCGACCGTCGCCCTTGAACTGGCGCGGGCACGGCTTGATCTGAAGCGACAGACGCTGGACGCGAACCGTTCGGTCATTGGGTATGACTTGCAGTCGCTGCAACTGGCGGTTGACCGGGCGAAACTGGATCTGGACCAGTTGCAGTCGAACCTCGATGATGCGCGAATCATCGCGCCATACGACGGCAAGATCGTGAAGACCAACGGCAAGCCCGGTGACAACGTCAATGCCTTCAACCCGGTGATCAGCATCTCCAGTCCGGCGCAGTTGCTGGTGCGGTCCGAGGTCAACGAGAGCGACATGGCCAAGCTCGCTGTCGGGCAGAAGGCGATGATCAGCCTGGATGTCTTTCCGGGGACGATCCTGAACGGGATCGTGCGCGACTTGCCAAGCACCGTTGTGACGCAGCAGGGTGTGGTGGCGGACAAGAGTACGAAGCTGACGGTGGAGTGGACGCGATCCGGTGCCGACATCGGGATGCTTGCGCGGGTCCAGATCATCGTGCAACAGAAGAAGGATGTGCTCATCATCCCGACCTCGGCGATCCGGACGGTTGGCAAGCGCCGGTTTGTCGAATACATGGATGGATCAGTGAAGCGTTCCAAGAACATCGAGGTCGGCATCTCGACCGAACAGGAGACGGAAGTCCTGTCCGGCCTGGAGGATGGCCTGGTCATTCTTGCGGGAACCTAGGCATGTCACCCCGAACAACCAATGGTTCTCCCGGCATCAGTATGGGCCGCTCACGGTGCATGAGGAGTGTGACGGCCATCACGACGTTGTCGGCAGGCCGCCACCGCCCACCGTCCCGACCTTCCTCCCGCATCTCCTTGCGATGCGCGTTGGCCCTCCCCCGGTTTGACGAGAGAGGGGAGCCCGTGGGAAGGGTCAGGGCCAAGCAACCGTGAGTCTTGTCTCGATCCTGACGATGGTCCTCAAGCGGATCATCAACAACCTGAGCCTGATGCTGGCGGCCGTCGTGGGTCTGGTGATCACCGTGACCTTGGTGGCAAGCATTCCCCTGTATTCCGAAGGGATGAGCGAACAGTTGCTGTACCGGCAACTGACGGCATCGGCGGAACAGGTGCAACCGAAGAGCGCGATCCTGATGCGCCACTTCGAGGAGGCATCGGTCGGGAATACGTCATCGACGGCGGCGCCGGCCCCGGGTGCGGTGGCCCAGACCGGGAATGGCCCGGTTGTGACGGCTTCAGGCAATGCCTACAAGCCCGTGACGCTGGACGAGTACAACAAGGCGAACGCCTACCTCGCGGATCAGGCGGAATCGACGGTTGGTATCCCGCGCACCCTCTATGTGACGTATGGGCAGAGTGATTCGCTGCCACTGCTGTCGCGAACCGATGACCAAAGCCTGCAGGGACGCGAGTTCGCGGGGTACGGGTACATCGCCTTCATCCGGGACTTCGAGACCAAGATCAAGCTGCTCGCCGGACGCCTCCCAAACCCTGAGCCCCTGCCGAATGGCGACCTCGAGGCGATGATGGCTACCGCCGGTCTCGATGAGATCGGCCTGGATGTGGGTGACCGCATCGTGGTGGTCTGGGAGAAGCAAGGGAAACTGACCCCGATCAACATCACCATCACTGGCCGGTGGTATCCGCTGGACACGACCGACCCGTACTGGTTCTACCAACTGGACTACTTCAACAACGCCATCATGGTGTCGGAGAAGACCTTCCTCGGGCACGTTGCGAAGACCTACGAGGGAATACCGCACGAGTTCGCGTGGTTCATGGTCTTTGATGTCAAGTCGATACGGTCGGACAACGTGGCGCGGGTCCTGGACGGGATCAATGAGCTGCGTTCGCGCACGGCAACCCTGCTGGGCAATGTCCGCATGGAACTTTCTCCGGAGACGATTCTTCAGGACTACGAGACCAAACTGTTCTTTCTCAAGATCCTGCTGTTTGTGCTGTCGGTGCCGGTGATCGGGATCGTCCTCTACTACATCACGATCAGTGCGGGGATGATCGTTGACCGGCAACGGAACGAGATCGCAATCCTCAAGAGTCGTGGGGCAAGCACGTTTCAGGTGCTTGGGGTCTACCTGGTTGAGGGTGCGATCTTCGGTGGGTTTGCGCTTGTGGTCGGACCGATACTCGGGATGAGTGTGGCGCAGTTCATTGGGCGGACCTACACCTTTCTCGTGTTCACGAATCGTGATCCGCTGCCGGTGCATATCACCCAGCAGACGATGCAGTTCGCCACGGGGGCGATCGTGCTGTCGGTGGCGGCGATGATCGCACCGGCGGTCGGGGCTGCGCGGTACAGCATCGTGGCGTTCAAGCAGGAGGCGGGCCGGTCGGGACGCGGGCCATTCTGGCAACGCTGGTTCCTGGACTTCGCGCTGCTTGGCGTAGCCGGGTACGGGTATTACATGCTGTCCCAGCGC
>Ga0114978_10004110_pt1 | contig 11824 bp, 11 predicted proteins | sample S_140212_EF_Meta_FD_87027 | JGI IMG/M metagenome (GOLD analysis project Ga0114978, IMG submission 87027) | Freshwater microbial communities from Lake Simoncouche, Canada to study carbon cycling - S_140212_EF_MetaG | ecosystem: Environmental > Aquatic > Freshwater > Lake | place: Lake...
ACTCCGTTCGAAAAACGCGGCTTGCTCGCACCTCAGCAGAAAGACTCGCAGGCCAATAGTCCCCCGTACCGTCGCTCAATTCTCCTTCGAGGAGGTCGGCAATGATCTGGTCTTGCTCCGAACCGGTCAGGAGCCGCGGTGCTTCGCGCCCATCACGTTCGGCTTTGTGCGCCGAAATGGCGAAGGCCAGAGACATCGGGGTGCGGGCGAGAGCGCCATTCGTTGCGCTCTGAAGAACAGTGGCTAATTCGTCTCGTACCTTGTTGGCAGCCTGCCGCCCCGGTGTCAAAACGATGATGTCATCCGGATCTGTTCCCTGGGCGACGCGATGGGCAACGAGTTCAATAAGCGTCGCGGTCTTACCCGTTCCGGGAGCACCCAAAACGACCGCAGATTGCTCGAGCGGTGCCTCGAGAATGGTCTTCTGCGATTGGTCAAGAATGTGGGCACGCGCGAGTGCGTGTTGCGCTGGAATGAATCGGGTCTGGACCACGCTTCAACGGTAGCGGTTGCCACTGACATCGGGGGCTCCGCTCTGGGCGGAACACGCCTCGGGAAGTCCGCGCCTTTGTGTAGGGTGGAATTCATCGTCATCGAAAGGGAAACTTCCGTGGAAATCCGCATCGGCATTGTCAACGCACCTCGTGAAATTGGGTTTGAAACTGCCCAGTCCCCCGCCGACATCGAAGCGCTGGTCGCCGATGCTCTGGCCGGCAAGACTCCTTACCTGAAGCTCTCCGATGACAAGGGCAAGATCTACATCGTGCCCACGGCGACCATTGGTTTCGTGGAACTGGGTAACGACCAGTCCCGCCGCGTCGGATTCGTCGGCTAGTCGTGGAGCTGTTATTTGTCGCCTTGGGCGGCGCCATCATCGGCCTGATTGCTCACTATTCTCTGCCGGGCCCTGTTCGCCGCGGCATCATCGTCTTGCCGGCTGTTGCTACCGCCGTGATTAGCGTTCTGTGGGAAGCCCTGACGTGGGTGGGCCTATCCGCGGGAGATTTTCTCATCTGGGGCATCAGCTTTGCGGTCGCCGCAATTGTGACTTTTGGCTTGGGGATTTACCTCGGACGAACGCGAACCGTCGCCGATGACGCATTCTTTAGCCACTATTCCCAGACCGGTCGTCCGGCCTAACACTGCTCTCAGTGCCTAGGCCGTGAGGCCGAGGCCATCCATGCGGCGTGTGTGGGCGGCAATGAGGTCCGTGAAAACAGGCTCGATGCGCTCTTCGTCTGTAGCGCGATTGCCGGACATCTGCAGAGCACTGCGGGCAACAAGCTGGGTGTCGCCCACGAGGCGGCGGCCCCAGAGCGCGAGGCGCGACGCAAGTTTCTCATCCGCCTCGATGCCCGCCTTCAGCTCCGCGACGATCACTTCAGCCGAACGATCTGGTTCGAGCAAAACCTCGAGACGCTTGGCGACATCGGTCGGTAAACCTGCGAGAAGGCGAATGAAGAAGTCGTCCAAGAAACCGGCCGTCAGGTAGACGCCCAGCAACATTTCGAACCAATCGCGACCGTGACTGAGTTTTTCGAATCGGTCGATTGCGGGCGCAAAGGGCAGCATTTCTGCGGCGGGGTCAACTTTTAGGGCCCGCAGCTCGGCGACAACACCGTGATGCTTGGCAAGAACCTCGCCAGCGGCGGCCGTCAGGCCTTCTTTCGACCCCAGACTGGGCGCCGAGCTGATGGCCCTCGTCAAGGACTCAAAAACCGCGAGTTCAAAGTAGGCAACTTGGCCAAGATAGGACACGAGATCGGGTGACATGTCGGCCAAATCAACCCGGGTACCCCGAGGAGCGCTCTCGGTACGCGTCTTCACAACGGGTACCGTGGCACTCTTACGACGCTTAGTTATCCACTCGAACACCCTGACAGCTTATGCCTTTACGGGCATACCACACGCGGTCGCGATAGACTTGAGGGGTCGTCACCGGCTTTGGACCGCTGACCCTACGCCGCAGATTAAAAAGAACCGGCGTGGAATCTTTTTTATGACAGGCGTACTGTGACTTTTCTTGACCTTGCAATTGATGCTGATATTGCGGAGGCTCTTGCCGCTCAAGGCATCCTCGAACCATTCCCCATTCAAACCCAAACCATCCCCCTCGCTCTAGCCGGCCAGGACATCATCGGTCAGGCCAAGACGGGGACGGGAAAGACCTTCGGTTTTGGCTTGCCCATCATCCAGCGTCTGGGCCTCAACCCTGAGCCTGGAGTGAAGGCACTCGTTGTCGTGCCCACCCGTGAGCTGTGTGTGCAGGTCACCGAAGACCTTGAGATCGCAACCTCCAACCGTTCCACCAAAATTGTGTCCATTTACGGCGGTAAGTCCTACGACGGCCAGATTGAGCAGTTGAAGGCCGGCGCCCAGATTGTGGTCGGAACGCCAGGGCGTCTCCTCGACCTTGCCAGCCAGCGCTTGCTGAGCTTGGCCAATGTCAGTGAAATTGTGCTGGATGAGGCCGACAAGATGCTGGACCTCGGCTTCCTTGCCGACATCGAGAAGATTTTCGCCCAAATTCCAGCCACCCGTCACACAATGCTGTTCTCGGCCACCATGCCCGGCCCCATCGTCGCGATGGCGCGTCGCTTCATGAACAAGCCCGTTCACATTCGGGCCACGGACCCCGACGAGGGCCTCATGCAGGCCAACATCAAGCACTTGGTCTATCGCGCTCACTCCCTCGATAAGGATGAGGTCATTGCGCGCATCCTGCAGGCTGAGGGTCGCGGCAAGACCGTTATCTTCACGCGCACCAAGCGTGCCGCATCGCGCCTGACCGAAGAACTCACCGATCGCGGTTTTCCCGCCGTCGCCGTTCACGGAGACCTCAGCCAGGAACAGCGCGAGCGCGGAATGGCAGCTTTCAAGGCCGGCAAAAAAGAAATCTTGGTCGCAACGGATGTTGCGGCTCGCGGAATTGACGTCGACGATGTCACGCACGTGATCAACCACACCATTCCCGACGACGACAAGACCTACCTGCACCGCGCGGGCCGCACGGGTCGTGCCGGCAAGACGGGGATTGCCGTCACATTCGTGGATTGGGAAGACCTCCACAAGTGGGCCCTCATCAACAAGGCTCTCGAGTTCGGCCAGCCTGACCCGACAGAAACGTACTCCTCGTCACCTCACTTCTTCACGGACCTGGACATTCCCACGACCGCCAAGGGGCGTCTAAAGTCAACGCCGCCAATGAAGGGTGCCGACACCGTCCGCGCCGGCCGGGAACGCACCGGTGGCAGCGCCCAGGGTGGCGAAGGCGCAGCAAACTCGCGCCGTCGAGTCAACAATCCTCCCAAGCACGTGAGCCCTGAAGGGACGCGCAGTGCTCCCGCCGGCGGTACTCACGACGGCGGTGGAAACGAACACCACGACGGCAATAACCCGTCTCGTCCTCGCGTGCGCCGTTCGCGCAACCGTGGCCCCGGTCTCACCGGAGGCAACGCCTCTTAGAACACTGTGCGACTAGACCGGGTAGACCGGATCAGCGCCCGTGCCCTGCTCGATGATGCGAACCAGCATCTCGGGCAGGGTATCTCTTTCTCCGGGCTGGTTGGGTTTACCGGTGCCGTGATAGTCACTTGAACCGGTGACGATGAGATCAAACTCGTCGACATACTGCTGAAGCTTTGCAACGCCCGCCGCGACGTTCTCCCGATGCCCGAGCTCGAATCCGGCCAGCCCCTCGGCGTGTAATTTCAGAAAGTTGTCACGCGGCATGACGAGGCCACGCTTATTGGAGGCGGGGTGCGCGATGATTGGCACGCCACCGGCACCGCGAACGAGTCGCGCAGCAACCACGGGATCCGTCGACGGCGTCGGCACGTAATACTTGTGCTTGCTATCGAGAATCGTGTCGAAAGCCTCTTGCCGGCTTTCCACAATGGAGTTTTGAATAAGGGCGTCGGCGAGGTGGGGGCGGCCGAGTGTGGTTCCATCCTGCGACTGTGCGAGCACGTCGTCCCACGAAATCTTGAAATCGACCGCGATGAGTTTGGTCATTGCCTCGAGACGGCCCTCGCGCTCGTCTACCAGTCTGGCCATTTCGGCGCGTATCCCTTCGTCACTGGGGTCAAAGAGGTAGGCCAACATGTGCATGCTGACGCCGTTGGCCCGCGTCGAGAATTCCATTCCCGGAATAAACGTCATGCCGAGCTTCTGACATTCTGCGCTGGCTTCGTCCCATCCATCAGAGGTGTCGTGATCGGTGAGGGCCATTGTTCGCACGCCAGCAGCGTGCGCATCGCGCACAACCTGAGCGGGAGTTCCGGTGCCATCCGAGACATTACTGTGAAGATGAAGATCGATGAGCCCTTGAGCCCGCAAAATGCCGTCCATACTGCCATGCTAGTTGTCGATGTTCTCCCGATTTTTCTCCCCCCTTATCGGCTTGGGGTCCGCCGCCGTCTTGAGCGTCGCTTTTTGGCCTCAGCTCATCGGCTTCCAGCGCACGTGGCCACTGGCCGGAATCGTGGCCTTGCGAGGTTTAGCAATTCTGGTGGCCGTTGTGCTGATTCTGGCGTTAATGCTCGTGTCACGGCTGGGCCGTCCCGTGCGGCGCATCACACGCCCAATCGCTTTTTGGCTCGTTATTTTCGTTGCGGCATCCGCCTGGATTCTGACCGACCGTGGGTGGGGATTGAACGCCGCAGCAAATGCGGGAATGAATACCGCAACGACTGAAACCACGACGGCGCCGGACTCCACCCCCGTTTCGACAAACATCACGGTGCTCTCATGGAACACGATGGGTGACAAGCCTGCGGCGAGCGCGATTGCCACCCTAGCCCTCGACCACCATGCGAATGTTGTCGTCTTGGCCGAGACAAGTGCCGAGGCCGCTCAAAAAGTTGCCGACATCATGAATGAAGCAGGGACGGCCGTCACACTGCATTCCATTTCGTTTGATACCGACTACATCGGCCATTCCACGTCGCTTTTGATTGCGGATGCCCTGGGCGAATACCGCATCGATGACACCGCGGGCAACACCGCCATTTCGCCAAGCATCATCGCTGTTCCCACTAACGGGCAAGGGCCGACGATCGTGGCGGCCCATTCGGTTTCCCCCCGGGCGCTGTCAATCCCGCTCTGGCGCGAAGACTTGTCATGGCTCCAGCGTGCCTGCGAGCGCGACAATGTCATTTTGGCCGGGGATCTCAACGCGACCGTCGATAATCTCAGTGGTTTGACGACGGGTGACGGAGCGGCACTGGGGTCCTGCCTCGACGCTGCCGTCACCACCGATAACGCCGCCGTGGGCACCTGGCCCGCGTGGGCTCCCGCGTGGCTGGGCTCTCCTATCGATCACGTCATGGCATCACCGTCGTGGACCGCGACAGCTTTTCAGGTGCTCACTGACACCGACGGGGGCGGGGCAGACCATCACCCAATCGTGGCTACGCTCCGCCGCAGCTAGGCGTCCGCCCTGCCCGAAATTACCTAACGATGGCAGACTAGGAGCATGACCGGCAACGAAACACCCACAACCCTGACCGCAGCCGCCACCGCAGCCCCTACCACAGCAACATCCGCCACTGCTGATGTTGCGGATCAGAACGCGAACCGTTCGACGACGCCCGGGTCTGAGCGTTTTCGCGAGTACATTGCCAGCGGATGGGCGCCCCGCCACGAGGTCCTGACCGCCGTGCGCGAGCAGGCACCGTATGCCGCAATCCGCCGCGCCCTGCTGAGCGATGCCTACCCTGGCACGCGACTGGTCATTCCCGCCGGAACTCTCAAGCAGCGCAGCAACGACACGGAATACCCGTTCCGCGCCCACTCGGCCTTCACCTGGCTGACCGGCTGGGGCTCCGATAGCGAACCCGACGCTGTCCTTGTTTTCGAACCACGAGCATCCGGTCATGACGCCACCTTGTACTTTCGCGAGCGCGCCGGCCGTGACTCTGACGAGTTTTATGCAAACTCCTCCATCGGCGAGTTTTGGATTGGCCCGCGCCCGTCGCTGGCTCAGGTAGCCGCAGACTTAGGGCTAGCAACGCGTGACCTTGGCGAACTTTCCCCCGAGGATGCCGCAATTGCTGCGGGGCCCCTCGATACCGACCTTGCCCGTGATCTCAGCGAGATGCGTCTGGTCAAGGATGAATGGGAGATCGGCCAGATGCGCCAGGCTATTTCCGCCACGGCGTTGGGTTTTGCTGACATTGTGCGTGTTCTTCCCTCCATTGCGGGCAACCACCGCGGGGAGCGCCTTGTTGAGGGCGCCTTCTCGTCGCGGGCTCGTCTCGAGGGCAACGGGGTGGGATACGACACCATTGCCGCCAGCGGTGCGCACGCGTGCATCCTGCACTGGACCGATAACGACGGCACCGTCAATAACGGAGACCTCATCCTCATCGATGCCGGTGTCGAGCTCGACAGCTACTACACGGCCGACATCACGCGCACGATTCCTGTCTCGGGCAGGTTCACCCCCGTTCAGCGCGATGTCTACGAAGCGGTTCGCGCCGCGGCGGATGCCGCTTTCGCGATTGTGAAGCCGGGCATCCGTTTTAGAGATATTCACGCGGCGGCCATGGCTGTTATCGCCGAAAAGACGGTGGCGTGGGGCATGCTCCCCGTGAGCCTCGAAGAAGCGATTTTGCCGGATAACCAACATCATCGCCGCTACATGGTGCACGGCACGAGCCATCACCTCGGGCTCGATGTGCACGACTGCTCTCAGGCACGACGCGAGATGTATATGGATGGCATCCTGGAGCCAGGCATGGTCTTCACCATTGAACCTGGTCTCTATTTTCAGCCGGATGATCTCACCGTGCCGCCAGAATTTCGCGGCATCGGAGTGCGCATCGAGGATGACATTCTGGTCACCGAAGATGGTGCAGAAAATCTCTCAGCCGGCATCCCCCGCACCGCGGATGAGGTGGAAGCGTGGGTGCGTCCCACGACCGCCGCGCGCGCGCAAGCACTCAAGAAAAAGCGTCGTTGACGGTAAGTTAGTTCTGTGACTGGCCAGAGAGTATTTGTCGCCCGTTTAGCCGGGTGTGGCGTTTTCGACCCCGCTGGCGACAAGGTAGGGCGCGTTCGCGACGTCATGGTTGTCTACCGAAATGAGCTCGCTCCCCGAGTCGTCGGGCTCATTGTGGAAGTTCCCGGAAAAAAGCGCCGAGTGTTTGTTTCTATCGGTCGCGTTCAATCGATGGCCAACGGCCAAGTCATCACCACAGGCGAAATTAACCCTCGCCGCTTTGAGCAGCGCGGTGGCGAGGTTCGGCTCCTCGCCGAATTCCTGGGGCGCAAGGTCGATTTCAATGACGGCAGCGGCGAAGCGACCATCGAAGATTCCGCAATCGAGGAGACCGCTCCCGGCGAGTGGGCAATCAGCCAGCTGTTCGTCCGTCGCCCCCGAACCGGCATCGCGCCGCTCTCTAAAGGTGCAACGGCCCTTGTGCCGTGGAGCCTGATCACCGAGATGCAGGCCGAGGGCGAAGCGCAGTCAGCCGAACAACTGATTGCCAGCTACTCCGAGCTGCGTCCCGCCGACCTCGCCACTACTCTGCTCGACCTTCCTCAGGAGCGCATGCTCGAGGTCGCCGAAGAGCTGCCCGATGATCGCCTTGCCGACGTCTTGGAGGAGATGGACGAGAGCGACCAGATCGAAATCATGGCGCAGTTGGATGACGATCGCGCGGCCGACGTTCTTGACCAGATGGAGCCCGACGACGCGGCCGACCTGATTGCCCAACTTCCCGGATCCCGCGGTGAAGAACTTCTCGCGCTCATGGAGCCCGAAGAAGCCGAAGACGTGCGCATGCTCCTCATGTTTGGCGCCGACACAGCCGGTGGTTTGATGACCACCGAGCCCATTATTTTATCGGCCGATGCCACGGTTGCCGAGGCGTTGGCGCTCATCCGTCGTCATGAAACGGCACCGACTCTGGCCGCAGCGATTTGCGTCACCCTGCCCCCCTATGAAGCCCCTACCGGTCGCTTCTTGGGAATGGTTCACTTTCAACGCCTGCTGCGGTACCCCCCGCATGAGCGCATCGGCACACTGCTCGACACGGGGCTGGAGCCCATCTCGGTCAACACCTCGGCCGCCGAAGTGTCGCGAATTTTGGCCAGTTACAACCTCGTCTCCGTTCCCGTTATTGACGCTGGTCACCGCCTCGTTGGCGTTGTCACCGTGGATGACGTGCTCGACTACCTGCTCCCCAATGACTGGCGCAGCCACGATGACGGCGGCGCGGTGAAAACCGACACGGCGGCGATTCCGGTCTCCCGCCTCACGTCGGCGGCGGCCCGTATCACCGTGAGGAGGGGCTCCCGTGGCAAGAAATAATCGTTACGACGAGCGCTTTGACACCCCCAAGGGATTGCGCGGACTGACCTCCCGGCCTGGCCGTAGCAGTGACCGTTTTGGCCGCCTGACCGAGTCCATCGCTCGAGGCATGGGCACGCCGTGGTTCTTGTTGGGGCTCACCATTTTTGCGGTGGCCTGGATTGCCTTCAACACTTTTGCCCCCGTTGGCTGGCGATTCGACTCGGCAGTCATCGGCTTTACAGCGCTCACCCTGATTCTCTCTTTGCAAGCGTCCTACGCCGCCCCCATGATTCTGTTGGCCCAGAACCGTCAAGATGACCGCGACCGCGTTCAGTTCGAGCAAGACCGCCAGCGGGCCGAACGCACCCTTGCCGACACCGAGTATCTCGCTCGGGAAGTCGTCGCTCTTCGTCTGGCTCTGAAAGATGTCGCGACCAAAGATTTCATCCGCTCCGAGTTGCGTTCGCTTTTGGAAGATCTGGAAACCGACGACGAACCCACGGCCACCACTTCGCGTGAATAACAGCGTCGAGAAGGTCATGCCTGGGATGACTGCCGCTGTGATCGCCGCAGTTGGCGCCGTTCGCGATCCCGAGCTGAGGTTGAGCCTGGCTGAGTTGGGCATGATCGGCCCGGTGACTGTGCAGGGAACCTCCGCCACGGTGCAGGTGCGTCTCACCATTGCCGGATGCCCAGCGGCCCGTTCCATCGAACGCGACGTCGAAGCTGCCTCCACCGCCGTGACCGGAATAGACCACACGACCGTGGACGTGCAGGTCATGACGGCCGACGAGCGTGCCGCGTTGCTTGCTCACTTGAAGCCCGGGGGTGCCCGCGAGAATCCATTTGGTCCGGGAACTCTCACCCGTGTCATTGCCGTCACCAGCGGCAAGGGAGGGGTCGGCAAGTCCACTCTCACCGCCAACCTTGCCGTGGCGCTGGCCGCCCAGGGGCGCTCTGTCGGCATACTCGATGCTGACGTCTATGGTTTCTCCATCCCTGCTTTGATGGGGCTGGCTCCGGGCGGAATTGCCGTCAAGCCCACTCGGCTCGATGACATGATTCTTCCGCCCGTGGCGCACGACGTGAAGGTCATTTCCATCGGCATGTTTGTCGAGGATGCCTCCGTGGCGGTGGCGTGGCGAGGCCCCATGTTGCACCGCACCATCACGCAATTTTTAACGGATGTCTACTTTGGCGACCTCGATGTTCTCCTCCTTGACCTGCCTCCCGGCACCGGTGACGTCGCGATTTCCCTCGGCCAGCTTCTGCCGAACGCCGAGGTGCTCGTTGTGACCACTCCCCAGTCGGCGGCCTCCGATGTGGCGGTGCGCGCCGGTGTGGTGGCACGCCAAACGGGGCAGCAGATTCTGGGAGTGGTGGAGAACATGGCCGGGCTCACACTGCCCGATGGATCAACCCTTGACCTCTTTGGCACGGGCGGTGCCGCCGAGGTCGCTGACGCCCTCTCACGGGGCCAGGAGGCCCCTATCGCTGTGCTGGCGCAGATCCCGCTCAGCGTTGCTCTGCGCGCCGGTGGTGACGCGGGAGAACCTATAGTTCTGGCTTCCCCCATAGACCCCGCGAGCCAGGCAATTGCCGGATTGGCGCGCACGGTCCTGACGGCCGGAACCTCGCGCGTGGGTCAGCCTCTTGGCCTGAGCCCCCGGCGCTAGCGGTGGCGCACTTTTAGCGGTCGGGGCTCCCAGGCGATGCCTGCGCCAAGAGTTCGCGGGCGGCAACGGATGAGGGTACTTCGCCTGTTCTCCAGACGGCTCCCAGCGTGCGCGTGAGTGTGAGCCCGGGGGTGCCAATTCTCACCAATCGACCGTCAGCAATGAGCGGTTTTGCCGCATGAAAAGTTACGGCCGCGGCACCGGCCTCGTCAGCAACCGCTTCCAGAATCGCCACGTTGCTGGCGAGTTCCAAAAGGGGCGGTTTGATGCTGGTTTCATCGATCCCCGCTGCCACCAGTGCGGCTTCCAACACGGCGCGACAGCCTGACCCCCGTTCGCGCATGACCAGAGCGGTCTCTGCAAGCTCCCTGGGAGTCACTTCACGCGGGTCACGCTGCGCCCACGGATGGGACGGAGAAACCACGAGATACAGCTCATCGGAGGCGAGACGGCGATACTGAAGTCCTTCAGGCGGGAATCCCCCTTCGACAAAGCCGAGTTCAGCTTCGCCCTCGCCCACCAATCGTGCCGCATTCTCCGCGTTGGTCACCACCATCGAAATTCGTGTCGCCTCTTGTCCCTGCGCACGCTGGTGGGCGCCGAGAGACACAATCCAATGCGGAAGGAGGTGCTCCGCCACCGTCAGGCTCGACGCGACGGCAAGCTTGTCGGGGCGATCGGTGCGCAGCGAGATGATTCCCGCCTCAAGCTTGGAGGCTGCCTCGAGAACCGGGGCGGACCACTCCACGATGAGGACGCCCTCTTTGGTCAAGATGGAGTCGTGGGTTCGGCGGGTGACCAGCGACAGGTCGAGAAGCTTTTCAAGGCGCTGGAGCCGACTGGAAACAGCCTGTTGCGAGACCCCGAGCTCGGCGGCAGCATGCGCAATGGAACCCGTTCGCCCAATCGCAACCAGCATCTTGAGCGCCGCGATATCCGGTAGTGGAGGCGAATGCATGGACCCCAGTGTAATTGACACAAGGTCATCTTGTGTCAAGGCAATCTCATCTTGGCTCCCCTTTCGCCGGAGCTGGTTTTAGGATTAGCGCGCGCGAGTCGCCCGGCTTTTCGCGCCCCCTGTTCACGTGAATTCAAGGAGCTCACCATGGCAAAAATTGTTGCGGTACTTTTCGCCGATCCCACAACGGGATTCCCCCCGCGCTACGCGCGCGACACCCTCCCCGTCATCTCGCACTACCCCAACGGCCAGACGCTCCCCACCCCGAAGGCACTGGACTTTACTCCCGGCGAATTACTCGGAAGCGTTTCGGGAGAACTCGGCCTGCGCAAATTTTTGGAAGATGCCGGGCACACTTTTGTGGTCACCAGCGATAAGGACGGCATTGACTCCGTCTTCGAAAAAGAATTGGTCGACGCTGACGTGGTCATCTCCCAGCCATTCTGGCCTGCCTACCTCACGCCTGAGCGCCTCGCCAAAGCCACCAACCTCAAGCTCGCTATCACCGCGGGAATTGGTTCTGACCACGTTGACCTCGCAACCGCCATCACCAAAGGCATGACCGTTGCTGAGGTCACCTACAGCAACAGCATCGGCGTCGCCGAGCACACCGTGATGCAGGTATTGGCCCTCGTGCGCAACTACCTCCCCGCGTACCAAACCGTTCTGGCTGGCGGCTGGAACATTGCGGACAACGTGGAGCGCGCCTATGACCTCGAAGGCATGGACGTTGGAATCTTTGCGGCCGGACGCATCGGTCGCGCCGTCATTGAACGTCTTGCGCCGTTTGGTGTGAAGCTTCACTACAACGACCGCTTCCGCCTGCCAGTGGAGGTTGAGGCACAGTACAACCTCACGTTCCACGAGGACATCCAGTCGCTGGCCAAGAGC
>Ga0114978_10004111_pt1 | contig 11822 bp, 7 predicted proteins | sample S_140212_EF_Meta_FD_87027 | JGI IMG/M metagenome (GOLD analysis project Ga0114978, IMG submission 87027) | Freshwater microbial communities from Lake Simoncouche, Canada to study carbon cycling - S_140212_EF_MetaG | ecosystem: Environmental > Aquatic > Freshwater > Lake | place: Lake...
GGCCAGCGCGGCAAAAAGTCCGGCCGCGATGGCGGGAATGATCGGCGACGGACGGCGGGTCGCGAGCCAAGCGAAAACCAGGGCCAGCACGGACGCGCCGGCGAGCAAATTGTCCATCCAGATTTTCCGCGAGATAAAATTCATCAACGGATCAGCCGCCAAGGCCAGGAGCGGCAGAAAAAACACGCAGCGGAGGCGGAAGGTCACCGTCGCCGCACCCGAGAGCAGCAATTCCCAACCCACCAGCGCCACGGCCAGGATGGCAAGCGCGTGCCCGGTCCAGGAGAGCACCACGGCCCAGCGCGGGGATTGCCCGAGAACAAAGGGCGCGAGCAGCGCAGAGAAACCCGGGGGATGATTAAAGGCCGGATGGTCGTAGAAGGAGCGCGGAAGTTTTTCCAGCAACGCGTTTCTGTGGAGGGAGTACTCCCCGGTCTGCAACCACTGCTTGGTCAGCTCCCAGTAAATCAGTTCGTCCCAATTAGAAATCGGGTACTTCAGCGTGGGCAATTTGATGACCAGGCAGAAGGCCAGGGCGGTCAGTGTCGCCAGGAGCGCGAACCGATGGCCAGAAGCGAGAGGCATCCCGGAATTCACACCCCGCGCAGGCCGGCCAGCAGAAGCTCGGCATTCGATCTCGTCTGCATAAGATTGGAGGCGAGCAGTTCCATCGCCTCGGCGGCCGGGAGTTCGGAAAGCTGGCGGCGGAGCAGAACGATGCGCTCGTATTCGTCGGGATGATAGAGGAGTTCCTCGCGCCGGGTTCCGGATTTTACAATGTGGATGGCGGGGAAGATGCGTTGCTCGGCGATGGAGCGATCCAGATGCACCTCCATGTTGCCGGTGCCTTTGAACTCCTCGAAAATGATGTCGTCCATGCGGCTTTTGGTCTCCACCAGCGCGGTGGCCAGAATGGTGAGGCTGCCGCCCTCCTCGACGTTGCGGGCCGAACCGAAGAATTTCCGCGGCCGGGCCAGGGCCTTGGTGTCCACTCCGCCACTCATGGTGCGTCCCTTGGTCGGTTGGAGGTTATTGTAGCCGCGGGCCATCCGGGTGATGGAATCGAGCAGAATCACGACGTCCTTGCCCAGCTCCACCATGCGTTTGGCCCGCTCCGAGACGGCCTCACAGACCTGCACGTGCCGGGTCACCGGCTCATCGAAGGTCGAGCTATAAATTTCGCAGTCCAGATCGCGACGCAGGTCGGTGACTTCCTCGGGGCGCTCATCCACCAGCAGCAGAATGAGCACAACTTCCGGATGATTGGACCGGATGCCATGCGCAATGGCCTTGAGCATGAGAGTCTTTCCCGCCCGGGGCGGCGCCACAATCAAACCGCGCTGGCCCATGCCAAGCGGGGCCACCAGATCCACCGCCCGCGCGCTGATCGAATCTTCCCGGGCGGTTTCCAAAAGAATGCGGCGATTGGGGAAAAGCGGGGTGAGTTTATCAAAATCCACCGGCGGCTGCCATTGGCTGGCGGGTATGCCATCAATCGCAAGGATCGTCTCGGCCACCAAACCGCGTTCGCGATCACGCGGGAGGCGGAGGGCGCAACGCAACATCAACCCGGAGCGAAGTTGCAGCGGGCGCAAGCGCGAGGCAGGAATCAGCACGTCTTCCGGTCCGGGCTTGAGACTAAACAAGGGCCAGCGCAAAACCCCGCTATCCCCCGTAACCTCAAGCAGACCGGCGGCATGGAGCGTGCCGCCCTTCGTGAGGTGAAACTTCGCCTGATCAAGCACCAGTTGGTGCCGGGAGGAGTCCGGGCGCAGCCTGAGGCCGAGGCTGCCCGCCCGGGCAATCAGCTTTTCCAGGCTGAGAGCCTGCAGGTCGTTCAAACAAAGCGGCTCCAAGGCGGCGGGCACGGGATGTTGCAGAGAGGAAATTTCAGCCGGATCGGACATGGAGGTAGCGGGAAAAAATATCGGTTTGAGCCGTCAGGGTTTCGAGGGAACCATCGTTCCAAACCACATGATGGGAACGGGCAATTTTGGCATCGAGAGGCATCTGGGTGGCAATGATTTTCCGGGAAATCTCCGGGGCAAAACCGCGATGTGTGAAGAGGCGGGCCAGTTGCACTTCCAAGGAACACGCGACAGTCACAATGCGATCAAAAAGCGATTCGGCGTTGGTTTCAAAAAGGAGGGGGAGATCCACCACAAAGAGTCGACCAGCCGCCGAGGCCTCCAGGGCCTGCCGGGACCAGCGCTGCCGGATGACAGGATGCAGGATGGATTCGAGGGTTCGTTTTTTGGCGGCATCGTGATAAATTAATTCCCGGAGCAGGGTCCGGTTTGCTTTCCCGTCCCGATCGTAGGCTTCGGGGTGGATTTTTTTAAGGACCTGGTCTCTGACGGCATCATCTTCATCGAGAAGCTCACGAGCGCAAGCATCGGCGTCGAAAGAATCCGCTTCCACCCGTTCCAGAAGGAGCTGGCAAAACGCCGACTTGCCCGAAGCGATGCCGCCCGTGATTCCAAGAATTGCCATAAAGAAAAACGGAGAGAGTTAACGATCCCCGGCGCACTTATGGCATTCGTTGACAGGATTCCTGATTATTTCCCCGGGCCACGAACGGTTTCAAAGGCGGGCGGCGGCAAACCTTGCGGCAAGCCCAGCGGCTCCACCGGTTCCTCATTTTCTTCATCCTGGCGAACCGGACGGCCTTCCGCATCCATCAGGCGTGCAGTGACAAAAATGATGAGATTGCGCTTAATTTTCTGGTCCACCTCGGAACGGAACAAACGGCCCGCAATGGGGATATCGCCAAGGATGGGAACTTTGTCCTGAACTTTTTGAACGTCTTCCCGGATCAGGCCTCCCAGTGCCACGGTCTGGCCATCCCAAATACTGACGCTGGTGGTGACTTTTCTTACGGAGAAGATTGGCTGATTGATGGTGTTGGGAGTCACCACGATGGATTTTATACTCAGCGGATCAAGAACAAGCTTGGGGGCATAAATCGGCGAACCATAATTGATAAAGCCGTCGAATTCGACCACTTCCGGGGAAAGGTTTAAATCTATGGTGTATCCATCCGGTCCAATGATTGGCTCGACTTCCAGAGTCACCCCGATGTTTCTCGTTTCAAATGCAGTGGGGGTTGAAGGCGTGACAATACCTTGAGATATGATGGATCCTACCGGGATTGTCGTAGTGCTACTGCCTCCTCCGGTGGTTGCAGGCGGAGGTTCCGGCGGACTGAATTCCGTGGGATAAGGAAATTGCCGAACGACGCGAACCACTGCCTTTCGTCCGCTTTTCGTCGTCACTTTTGGCGCAGACATCAAATCAATGCCTTTCTTTTGGTTAAGGGCACGGATAACGACTTGAAATTGGGCGTCCGTAAAGATCCCGGAGAGGCCGAAAATAGCGGGAGCCGCACCGAGTGTGGCGGCGCTAAGAAGCGAATCAATGCCATTTGCCGTGACTGCAGCGCCCGGTCCCAAACCCCTACCGCTGCGCAGCCCAGCCGTCACCGGGTTTTGCCCTACAGGGGATCCCGAAGGGTTAAGAAACGAGTAATCTGCCGAATTGGGCGAAGTCGGATTATTCACCGTTCCAAACCCCTCAGTGCCGCCCGCGCCATACGTGCCTCCCCCAATCGCAAACGGACCAAGCAGCCAGTCAAAACCCAACTCCTTGAGATTATTTTGAGTGATTTCTACAAATTTGGATTCGATCTCAACCTGGGTGGGCTGCACGCCGACAGCCGCATCCACAATGGCATCAATCACATCAATGGCGTCCGGCGTATTGCGCACAATCAGCTTGCTGCCAGCCGGGACGTATTGCGCAAAGGAGCCGGCAGGCGTTGGCACACCCAGGGATTGAAGGTATTCCTGTGCGGTCACCTTGGAGCCAATGCGGGTTGTGGTTGAATCAAAGGCGACTCCGGGAGTGCCTACTCCTGCACTCGCGCCCGGCGCGGCATTGGTTGGTATGAAGCCTGGCGGAACACGGTATTCCTTAGTCACGAGATCGAGAGTATTTTCCGTGATCGGAACAATCGAAACAGCGTACGGTTCGATTTTGTATTTCAGTTTTGCAAGCTCCGTCAGGTAACGCAAGGCCTCGACGAGGGGGACATTGGTCAGGGAAAGCGTGATCTTGGTTTCGGCATTGCCACCAACCGCAACGGGTGCGAGCGCCCCGTCCGCAGGCACGGGAGCGGCGGGATCCTGAGCCGCACCATTGCCGAGTTTGAGCACGATATTAACGCCTTTTTTATCCTTGGGATCGGAGGTGGAGGAATCGCGTTCCTTGCTCTGCTGCTTGAGATATTCCACGGCTTCCCGCACCGTGGTGTCGCGCAGATCAATCTTGGGGATGATGATGCGATTCAGCTTGGCGGTAATGACCTCCGTTCCCCGCACACCTCCCCGTGATTGGATATTAACACCGGTGGAACGACCGCCCTGAAAATGGCGCACCGGACGCTCCCACGATCTGTCCACCAACCAAACCATGCGGCTGCGGGTTTCATTGTAGGACTCGCGGTAATATTTGGATTTGTCGGAGTTGGTCTGCTCCATCCCCTTGCGGGCGGCAATGTTGTAAGGATCGATATCGAGAACCTGCTCATAACGCTTGAGGGCGAGGTCGTAGCGACCGGACTGATAGAAACCCTCCGCCTCGTAGAGCAGCTTGGTCACCTCTTCGCGATCGGTCGCAAACTGGGGCGTAACGGTCTTGTTGTAATAATCGGACTGCTCAAGGTTCGAAAGGAGCTGAACCGCCGGCTTGCAGGCCGGGTCATATTGAGGAAGCAGGACGGTCTTGGCCACACGTTCCGCATCGGCATACTTGCCATTGGATATCAGTTGTTCCGCATAAAGAAGGGCGATCTTACTGAACTTTGCCACGGTTTCCGAACGGAGCTTTTGGGTAGCAGGTCCGGCGGGAATTTTATCCAGGGCATCAAGGTAATTCACATAAGCGGTTTCGTAATCCTTCTCCGCCGCAGCCTGATCCGCTTTTTTCAGCAGTTGATCCGCGGTAAGCAGAGCCTCCTGGCGACGGACAATTTCCCGATTAGCCTGGGATTCCAGATTTCCCTGCTGCGCGTGGAGCGGAATCGGTGATGTCAGACCGGCCAAGGCCATGATGGCAACCGAAATTCCGGGTGAAACAGAAGCGGCGAAAAGAAATTTCATAATCCGTTATTAAACTATTGCGTCAGCGGTATGGTGCTTGGATCGCCCAGGATCGCCTCCGACTCGACACCTGCGGCGCTGGGTTCGGGCACGATTTTGTTTTCCTCATCAACCTTAATCAGCGGCTGACCGGCGGGATCCATCAGGCTGGCTGTGACAAACATGATCAAATTGCGCTTGATATGCTGGTCGGCGCTGCTGCGGAAGAGACGGCCCGCAATGGGGATGTCGCCAAGGATGGGAACTTTGTCTTCGACTTTTTGAACATCCTCACGCATGAGTCCGCCCATGACAACAGTCTGCCCATCGTAGACCGTGACCTCTGTCGTGACCTCCCTCACCGAGAAAACCGGTTTGTTGATCGTGTTCTCCGTGACCAGAAAGTCGGAGTTGATGCCAGTCCCTGCCACCGTAACCACGGTGAAGATCGGACTGCCGTAGTTGATGAATCCATCAAATTCCGTAATGCTGGGCGAGAGAATCAGGTCAATCGTGTAGCCATCGGGACCGACCGTGGGCTCGACTTCCAAGGTGATACCGACGGGTTTGGTTTCAAATGCGGTGGGCGTGGTCGGCGTGGCAGGAGTGTAGACAGAACCGGGGGCCTGGGTAACCTGGGGAAGATCATATTCCGAAGGATAGCGGAACTCGCGCACGATTTGGATGGTGGCACGCTGACCGCTTTTGGTGGTGACCTTGGGAGCACTCACCAAGTCAACTCCCTTCTGCTGATTCAAGGCGCGAAGAACCACCTGGAATTGCGGATTGGTGAAAATACCAGCCAGGGCCATGACCGCTGGCGCGGGACCGGCCGGTGTGCCGAAGAGCAAGGCATCAACCGCATTGACGCTGATCGCGGTTGAACCCGAGCGGTTCCCGCCGGTCAGCGGCCCCTGGCTTGCACCGGAAGCGCCAATTGGCAGGCCGTCCGGACCCGGAGCAATAAACGGGTAAGCGTCAGAATTGATATTCTGTCCCAAGCCCTGAGTGCCGCCGCCGCCATAGACACCGGATCCAAACGGAAGGGCAAACTGGCCGACCAGCCAATCGACCCCTAATTCCTTGAGGTTATTTTGCGTGATTTCCAGAAACTTGGATTCGATCTCCACCTGACTGGCGGGGGTGGTCATGGAAGTTTCCACCAGGGTGTCAATGATATCCATATTGGCCTGGGTGTTTTTGACAATGAGCTTGCTGCTGCTGGCAATAAAGTTGGCACTGGCTCCCACGGGGAAGGTTACGCCTGAAGTCTCGAGAAACTCCTTGGCGCCCGAGCGGGCCATGATCGCCGGTTGCGATCCCGGGGCGACAGTTGGACCACCCCCGCCAGCGCCGGGCAAGGCACCGGGGGTGGAAGAGGCTGGCAATGCCGTGATAAAACCAGGCGGCACCTTGTATTCCTTCGTAATCAAAACGTCGGTAACCTCGGACTGCGGAACGATGGCTACCGCGTAAGGCTCGATCTTAAGTTTGAGATTTGCGGCCTTGGCCACGTAATCAATGGCCTCTCGCAGCGGAATATCGGTGAGAGCCAATGTGATGCGTGAACTGGCCTCCGGGGCATCCTCCGGAAGCTTAAGCACAATGTTGATTCCTTTCCGCGAGGGATCCGGTTCGGTGGTGTCCAAGGCCGCGGCACGCTGTTTAATAAAATCCACCGCCTCACGAATGGTGGCGTCCTGGAAGTCAATCTTGGGGATGGTGATTTCTTTGAGCTTCCGATTGATCAACGATGTGCCACGGGTATCAATCAGCGGTTGCTCGATGATGGTGGAGGCGACCGCTTCAAACCGGGGCACCGGCAATTCCCACGCTTTGTCAACCTGGCGAATCATGTCGCCGCGGGCCTCACTATAGGCATTGCTGGCGTATTTGGCCCGTTGGTTGTTGACCTGTTCCATGCCACGGCGGGCGGCAATGTTATACTTGTCAATATTCAGCACTTGCTGGTAGCGCTTGAAAGCCAGGTCGTAACGGCCGGAGCCGTAAAAGCCTTCGGCCTCCGCCAGGAGCTGTTTGACTTCCTCCACATTGGCGATGAAGCCGGGCGTGAGGGTTTTGTTGAAGGTGGTGGGATCTTTCAGCTTGAGCTGGAGGGCAAGGGCCGGCGCAAAGGTCGGGTTGTAGCGGTCTTCCAGAACGACATTAACGGTGGTGGCGGCGTCCTGAAAGCGGCCCTCGGAGACGCGTTGCTCGGCCAGCTTGACCGCCGCGTCGGAGAAACCCTCCAAGGCCTTACCACGCACGTCCTGAGTGGCATCCCCGCCGCGGGGAAGGACATCCAGCGCGCTTTTAAAATAGGCAAAGGCCGTCTCGTAATCCCGGGCGGTCATGGCCTCATTGCCTTTGGTTACCGCTTTCTGCGCATAATCAGCCATGGCCTCCTGTCGGCGAATCTCCCGTTCCGCGGCACTTTGCACTCCGGCTTGTTGCGCGGAGGCGGTGGCCAGGCTGAAAGCGAGTGAGGCGGCGGCGATTGCAGTAAATATGGGCAACTTCATGATCAGAGCGGATTTGTCGTGAAAGGTATTAGAAAAAAAGGGTGCGCATCGGGGAATTATCCCCGATCCGCCGTCGGACACGATCGGTTAAGGCGTGCGTGGTCAGGCAAGGCAGCGGGACTCATTTTACAGGAGCAACTTTGTATTGTTCCTTGGTATTCAGGTCTTGAATTAAGGCTTCGGCTTCAGAGATGTCAATCAGTTTGTACTTCCGGCCGGTTTCCGGAGCGAGGGAAAACTCGTCCTCTTTTTTCACGGTAAATTTCGAGTTGTCATAAAGATAACGGAATTCCGCAAAGGAGGTTGGGTCATTAGACTCCTTATTGGCCACCAGCAGGATCTTCCGGCCGTCTTCGGTATTTTCGATGGTCAGCACCGAAACATCCTTTTCGATTTCGTTAACCACGGCTTTTTTCGCTTCATACGCGATCACCTTGTAGGGGGTTCCCTCAATCATCTGGCCCTTTTCCAAAAATTGGGTCCGCCCTTTGAGATCCTTGGTATTGATGGCGAAGGTTTTGCCGTCATCGGGCGAACTCGTGAAAATCAGCCGGAAGGGCTTGGAGATGAACTTGAGGAGCTGGAGTTTGGTGTAGTATGGCGGGACGGAGTTCCTCTCCCGGGGATCGGTGCCCGCGATAAACTCCTCCACGTTGCTGAAGCGGTCCGCGTCGGAATCCTGATCCTTGACGCCCTTTTCCCAATAGGGAAGACCGTATTTGAGCAGCCAGGAATTCTTGATCGGGGGATGAAGATCCACCGGGCTCTCGGTCGGATCAATCAGCGTGTTGCCCCCGTTGCCATCCTCTTTCAAGACGTAAGGGCGCGAAACAAACAGGGAGCCGTCATGCACTCCCCAAGCCGGGACGGTTTTGACCAGCCCGGACGCGGCGATCAGTTTCTCGGCGGGATAGGGTTTGATCGTGTTATCGGCCGGCTTCGAGCTGTTTCTGCCGGTGAATTGCTCGGGAAACCCCCTCACGTTATTAATGATGAGTCCGCCGGAAACAAGCAGCAGCAAAGCCGCAAAGGCCAGGATGGCCCGCTCATAGTTTTTCTTCAGCCATTCCATACGGTTATTTTTTGGCCTCCGCGGGTTCGGAGAAATCAATGATTTCGATCCGCATGGTGACTTTGACTTGTTCCTGGCCGAGAATCACATTCAATTCACCCGCGGTGGACGCCGGAACGCCTGCTGGCGCCTGGCCGGCCGAGTCGGCGGAATTTTTTTCAGGCTGGGCAATCAAGGGTGCGGCCATGCTGGTATTTTGAATACCCAGAGCCCGGATGATTAAAAATTGATCCGCGCCGAGCAAGGCGTTAAAGGCGACCCGGAACTTGGCTTGTTCGGCGGTGAAGGCCAGGTCGAACGGATAACGCTCCAAGACCTCCTGCTTTTTCGGGTTTTTTTCCGGCTCGCCCGCGGCTTCCTCAGGCAGCAGGCGGCGGTCGAGGCTATCAAGGGATTGCACCTTGAAATCAATCAGGCGCAACACGACCTGGTTAATAATGGCAAGCTGGCGGGCGAGGGCGGGCGCGGCCATTTTGCTGGGCGGCGTGGTGGCATATTGTCCGAAGCCGAGATAGAAATCCTTTGGCAAGGTCACGCCGACCGTCGCGGCTTTTTCCGTCATCTGGTTGACCGTGGTGCGGAGATCATCCATAAATTGCTGGGGTGTGATGGCCGGGTTCAACGGGAACTCCATCTTCCCGAGCTGCTCCCGCAAGGTCTTGAGTTCGCTTTTGTAGTCATCAGCCAGCGCCTTGATCTTTTCAAAATTTTCTTTGCTGGGAAACGGGGAGCGGCCCTGCAGGCCGTGGAGTTTTTCGACGGCTTGGACGTACGCCTCGGAAGTGAGCTGGTATTGCGTCTGAGCCTGGAGGACCAGACCAACCAGCACGGCCACCCCGGCGACGGTTATCGCAGCCAGGGCGGCAAAGAAGGCGTTGTCTTGGATCCACCTCATGGCAGGGTAATCGGGTGTTTCAAGGGCAGGATGAAGGAATACCCATAAGCCCAGCTCTGACCGTCAATGGTGGTTCTCACATCCTTGCTCTTATCTCTCTCGCTGACCTTGAAAATTCCGGCTGTTTGAAGCTGATCCACAAATTCGTCAATCACGCGGGCTTCTTTGTCATTGGGGGGGTTGGCGAGATAAAGTCCGCTGACCATCAGAGCGTCAATTTTTGCCGGCCCGGCGGGAGCCGCCCCCGCGCGCGGCGGAGCGGAGGGCGCGGAAGCAGTTGAACCGGTGGCGCCGCCCAGGCCGATGGGCTTGCCGTCGGAGAGCGGCTTGAGATCCGTGATCCAAATAAAGCGCTTGGGCAATTTTTTATCCAGTTCCTCGATAATCGCCGGCCAAGCCGCGCGTTCCGTCGAGGCGAGAATGAGCGGTGCGGCGATTTCCTGCATTTTTTTGCCTTCGTCCTCCAACGCGGTAAATTCGCCGACTTTTGCCTCGAGCTTGCTGACATCCGCGTTGACGCTATCGAGCTTCTCCTGGGTGATGACAGCCGCCTGATTGAAGTAATACCACCAGGCGGCGGGGGCCAGCAGGAGGCAGGCGGCGGCGAGAAGGAGGAAGGGCTTCCGTTTGGCGAGGTCGTGTTCCCGCACCACTGTAAACGGGCGCAGATTGATCTCGATCGGACAATTCCCCAGGGCACGCAGGGCGCAGCCGACGACTTCGCCGAAGGTGTGGGCTTTGCCGGCCACGACCGCCGCCGTTTCCTGACTCGCCACGGTGACATTGCGCAGGGGGTTGAAATGCTCGATCGGCATTTGCAACTTTTCGCTGAAGAATTCCAGCATGTAGGGCAGGCCGACGGTCCCGCCGCAAAGGTAAGCCCGCACCGGGGCGCTGCCCGACTGGTTCTGCCGGTAAAAACTGACCGAGCGCGCGATTTCCGCATGCAGACGGGTCATCGTGTTGCGGATGATTTTTGAAATTTTTGCCTCGGTGGCATCCTCGGGGTCGGCATACGCGCCGCCCAGACCGACAAACCCTTTTTCCAGTTTGAGTTTCTCGCCCACCAGAACGTCCTGTTTGAATTCCTTGGCGATTGCGGCGCTGATGGTGCTGCCGCCCACGGGAATGCTGCGGCTGAAAACCCGCTGGCCTTCAATGAAAATGAGGTTGGTCGTGCGGGCCCCGATGTCCACCAGCAGAGAGCAGCCGGTCAGATCGCTGTAGTTATAGCGGAAGGCGTTGTAGAGCGCCATGGGCGACACATCAATGACCCAACTCTTGAAGCCGGCCGTGTTGACCGCCAAGTTGGTCTCTCCAAGTTGGTCTGCCTTGATGGCCACCAGCGCGACATCCCAACTGTTATCCTTGGGCTCGCCCATGATCTGGTAATCCCAAACCACCTCATCAATGGGGAACGGCACGTTTTGCTGCGCCTCAAACCCGATGATGTCGTCAACCTCTGAGGGAGTCGCCCCCGGCAGCTTGACAAAACGGGTGAAGACCGACTGCGAGGGCAGGCAAAAATTGATCGGCAGCTTCGCCGCAATCCCGAGCGAGCGGCGCAACCCGCCCACGGTGGACTCGATTTGCGCGGCACGGGTGGCATCCGCGGCGGGATCCACCATCAACTCCTCCTGCTTGCAGGAATGCAGGGTCAGCGCACCATCCTGACTGGCCCGGAACTCGGCCAGAGTCACGGTCTGCATGCCAAGATTCAGCGCAATGATACGGGTGGGAGCAGCCATCTAACAGGAAACGTAAATAATGTCGGGAACAGACTTACAGGCCCGGGGATTTCGGCTTGATGGCCTCGTAATAATCCCAGGCAAGCGGCCCAAACGGAGTCTCGTTTTTATTCAGCACGAAGCCCGGCGTTTGCTGGAAGGAGGCCCACCATTGCGGCTTGAAGCTCCCCCCGCTGAACTCGGCCACACCCTGACCCTGTTTGCTAATGGTCACCGCCGCGACCTCGACCGCGGCCGACGCAGTGGCCGGCACCCTGCCATCGAAGAACCGTTCCAAGGAACGCGGGCTGACATAAACCACGGAATGCATGTCGCGCCCTTGAGGAATGCTGGCATGGGTGACCGATCCGACGAGCAAAACGCCATTCGGAGCCTGGGGAGTTTTCGCCTTCAGCAGGATGTAATAATTGAAGGTCAACTCGTCGGTGTATTTCGGTTCCTTGAGAC
>Ga0114978_10004112_pt1 | contig 11821 bp, 12 predicted proteins | sample S_140212_EF_Meta_FD_87027 | JGI IMG/M metagenome (GOLD analysis project Ga0114978, IMG submission 87027) | Freshwater microbial communities from Lake Simoncouche, Canada to study carbon cycling - S_140212_EF_MetaG | ecosystem: Environmental > Aquatic > Freshwater > Lake | place: Lake...
GGCGGTCATGAAAAAGTTCCCCAAGCACTTGGTGAATGGAGAAGAACTCCTCATACCAGTGGACATGCGCGACCCCACCGGAAAGACCATGCCACAGTCGCCCCGGTTGGTGGAAATACCTAAATTTTAAGGTTCAACGTGCTCAATACACGCCCTGAGCGCACCGTTGACATTCTTCCACCGGCACCCATCATGCTCTTGAAGCGATGCGGTGCAGTGGTTGTGGGCGCAACGCTGTTGATGTTGATCGGCTGCTCGTCACCACCGGCATCAACAGCGCTCGTCGGGTCACCATCATCACCAACACCACGCCCACCAACCGAAGTAATAGGCACCACGCCTGCCGCGAGTATTCCGAACACGCCACCTCACGCCACAGTATGGCTATTCATTTCCACAGACTGCCCAATCTGCAACAACTATCAACCAGAGATTGAGCGACTCCGCGCTCGCTACACGCCGCTGGGCATCGAGTTCATCGGCGTCTATGCAGAGGTGCCAGTGAGCGCAGCGGAAGTAGCAGATCACATCCGTCAGTTCGCTATCGCATATCCAACTGTGGTTGATGACGATCACGCCATCCGGAAGCGGTTTGGTGTGCGCTTTGTTCCAGAAGTCATAGTCACCGCCGGTGGGCGAGGTGCCACGATCGACCCACTTGCGTTCTTGTACCGCGGACGTATCGACGACCAGTACCCCGAGCGCGGTTCACGACGACCAAGTGCAACAACTCATGATTTGAACGATGCGCTGCGAGACATCACCCAAGGGAGGGCTCCCGCCGCGCGGGTGACTACACCGGTCGGTTGTGTCTTGGAACCATGAGAACTTTGAGCGTTGCGAGTGAGTAGGCCCGATGAACGCCTAGGCTGACATTCATGCTTTATTTACTGGCCATTCTTGCGATACAGCCACCGCTCGCCAAACTGGCGATGGATGTTTCTGCGACTTCGCCACAGTCATCGACGCCTTCGTCGCAGTCATCGCCACAACCACGTGAAACAATTCTGCACACGGCGCCATCTGGATGGTCGCTCTACAGCACCTATTGTCTCGGTTGCCATAGTCCGGGCGGTAGTTCACCACTTCGAATGGATACGCGTGCCGCCATTGCGCGTAAGGCGCCCACCATTGCAACAGTACTGCGAGAGCATTTCATGCCGCCGTGGCTTCCGACTGGTGGTGGCCCATTTCATCATGCACGCATGACTGACACCGAGCGCGCCGCACTCACCGCATGGGTAACTGCGGGCGCAACCGATGCGCCGCTCACTGCACCCGAAGTCACTGCAGTTCAAGCATCATCAGGATCGCCCAATTCACCCACTTCGCCTGGATCATCCGCACCACCCGCGCCACCTACACCACCGACTGCACCGACCTCATCGCAAACCTCTACACCAATCACAACTATTCCCATCGCGACTGGCTGGACAATTCCCGCTGATGGCATCCACATGCGGACGTTTGCCGTGCACTCACCCGCACTTCCTGAGCGCGTCCATGCGGTGCGTATGACGCGTTCGTCCGCCGCCGTGGAGCGCGCTATGGTGAGTGTGGATCCAAGCGGAAACGTGTTGCGTCTGGACGATGTTGATCCCGGCGATGGCGCACATACACGCGGCGATGGCCCTGTTTCCTCGGCAGGATCCTTTGCCATGCTTGGTGCTGACAGTGTTTGGGAGCTGCCCGATCAATGGTCGATCCGTCCCGGTCCCGGCGACTTGGTGGTTGAACTACACGCTATCGGGCGCGGCGTCGAAACACCCGCGGCAGTGCAGTTGTCTTTTGATGCCGGCGCGCCAACCGATCGGCTGGCAGAAGTATTTGCAGCTGGTCCACTTGGAGCGGTTCGAATTGAGCGCACCGATCGATCAATACGAACAGAGGGCGCACCACTTGTTGTTGATGTCGAAGCGGGCGTACTTGGGCTGCGGACCGACGAGCGTTGCACATCCGTTCGTATTTGCGCCGTAGCGCCCGACGGCACAGAACGGGTTCTTCTGGACATTCCCGCCTACCGCGAAGGTCTTGATCGTTCCTATCGATTCGCTACACCGATCACACTTGTTCGTGGCACAAATATTCGCATTGACACAGTCCACAGCGACGAAGTTGCCGCAAATCAATCCAAGCCCATGGCGATTCTCTGGTGCGCGCGCGCTGGCGTTGCTGACGCCGGAGAGCGCACCACCACGTCACTCACGCCACTTGCGCCGATCACCCCGGCCGACATGGCAGGCACCGCACCAACTGATGGACTTACCTGGTTCGATGCAGTCTCTGCATGCAACACCCGCAGCGCTCGTGATGGCTTGACGGCCGCGTATCAGGTGGAGCACACACAGCGCGCCGATGGTCACATCGTGCGCGCGCAGGTCACCCGGATTGACGGCAACGGCTGGCGCCTGCCGCAAGCGTCCCAAGTCACCCGGGACCCCAAGGCCCCGGTGGATCAGTGGCTTTGGACCGAGGATCCCGATGGCTTATCGGCGTTCACATTAGTGTCCCCTTGTGACCTCCGGCGCGATGCATTGCCCCCAAGTTCGCGAATTTCCGGGGTCTTGGCAGCAATCGCCCGTCCCGTAGTGGCGAAGCCGGCCAAGTAGTTGCATGATCGAGTGCAGCCGCGTGGTGCTGCCCCGAACCTGGCCACCGCTACTTCGTAGGAAACTCCAGAGACCACTGAAATGAAGACTCCTTTCATCACTATCTGTGGCGTCGCCCTCGCTTGCGCCAGCGCCGGATTTGCCGTTCCGCCACTGGTCACGCAGTGGAAACTCAACACCACTGGGGCCACCGGATATGGCGGCGCGGTGGCCGATGTCACGTTGGTTCGATACTCCACCACCAATGTCTATGTCACTTGCAGTGGCATCCCGAGTTACACCATTGGCCCATGGAATAGTCCCAACACGGCGACGGCTCTGAATTGGGTTTACAAACTTCCACTGAACCCCGTGCAAAATACAGGCACCGCAACAACGGTCGGCTTGGGTCACGCAGCGGTGCTCCGTGATGGGACAGCCATCTACAACGCACGCGACGCTCGCAGTTACAACAACCTGGGCATCTGGAATCAGACCGCATGGGTCTTTGAACGCGGCAGCTTTGATAGTTGCTACGGTCACCCATCTCCAGGACGCGAATATCACCCACACGCGTATCCAACGTGCTTGCTTGGTTCAATTGATGTCACCAAACACTCGCCACTGATCGGGTTTGCATTCGACGGGTTCCCAATTTATGGTCCGTTTGGCTATGCGAACGCGGATGGAACCGGCGGTGTCACTCGGATAACGTCAAGCTTCCAACCACGGCAAATCACGGCGCGCACGTCGCTGCCAAACGGAACGCAACTCACGGCAAGTCAGTACGGGCCCGCAATCAGCACCGCGTTTCCACTCGGTTGCTACGTTGAGGATTGGCAGTACATCGCCGGGAGTGGTCACCTTGATCAACACAATGGTCGCATGTGCGTTACACCGGAGTATCCCGCTGGGACGTACTGCTACTTCGTGACTGTGAATGCAGTGATGGAACCTGTGTATCCATACACGTTGGGTGAAACCTATTACGGTGTGGTTCCCGCAGGAAATACCGGTCCGAACGGTGGGCACAACACTCCCGGTAGCGGTGAGTCGGTGCAGACATTGGTGGGTGCGCTGTGCGTCGCAGACATCGATGGCTCGCGCGTCGTGGATGGTAATGATCTCGGGTCGCTCTTATCCAATTGGGGCGACGGTGGTGGTGCCGGCGACTTTGATCGCAATGGAATCGTTGATGGATTTGACCTCGGCTCATTGCTCGCAGGATGGGGACCGTGCCAGTGACGTCACGCGTTGCACTGTCAACCCTAGTGCTGGCGATCACGGCAAGTGCGAGTGCGGGGACTAGCACGTGCGTTGGCGACTTTGACAACAATGGCATTGTGGACGGCGTCGATCTTGGGCGGATCTTGAGCGCTTGGGGAACACCCGAGCTTGACCTATCTGGCGACGGCAACGTCGATGGCATTGAACTTGGGATGGTCCTTGCCGGATGGGGCTCGTGCCCAGTGCCCGTCGAGTGGTCGATCGTTACCCAGTTGACGTCAACATCCACCATTGCACTTGATGCCACGGGTGCCACGGTGAAGACGTGGACCGGCGGCGGCCAGGGCGCCAGTGTTGCGTACCTACGACCCGATGGCTCACTCGTTCGCCCGTGCGTTTATCCCGGCGGATCGCTCAGTTCTGCCGGTCGAGGTGGTCGAATTCAGATCTTCTCACCATCAGGAACATTGCAGAATGACTTAGTGGTTGCCACAAGCACGTCGCAGCAGCACCACGACATTCGGCCAATGCCGAACGGAAACATTCTCTGTGTCGTCTGGGACGTTCGATCGGTAGCGGAACAAACCGCTGCTGGTCGGATCAACGCTACGGCCTCGGTGTGGTCTGAGCAGATTTTGGAACTCAAGCCCACCGGCACCAGCACCTATGACATCGTCTGGCAATGGAAGGCGTGGGACCACCTTGCGCAAGATGTTGCACCCGGATCTGCAAACTACACCGTCGTTGCAAGTCATCCAGAACTGATCGACGCCAATTACAGCCCCGCTGCCTCACCAGTTGATTGGATTCACATGAATTCCATCGACTACAACGCCGAGCGCGACGAGATTGTGGTGAGTTCGCGTTCATGGTCAGAGCTGTGGGTGATTGACCACTCAACAACCACTGCGCAAGCTGCTTCGCACAGTGGTGGCGCGCGTGGTCGTGGCGGTGATCTTCTCTATCGATGGGGAAATCCATTGGCCTCGCGCCGTGGAACGACTGCCGATCGCAATTTCTATGTGTGCCACTCTGCAACGTGGATTCCCGCCGGAATGCCGGGAGCGGGCAACATCATGGTGTTCAACAATGGCGATCGCACCGGCAATACCAACGATTGGTCACAGGTCGTTGAACTTGCCCCGCCGCGTGATGCATCGGGTGGCTACGTTGTTCCAGCGACTGCAGCGTTTGGCCCAACAACGCCAACATGGACGGTGGGCAGCGCGGGCGCATTCTTTGGCGGTCCAACGCAATGCGGTGCATTCCGTACGCGCAGCAACACCACGCTCATCACACTGACTTCTTCCGGCACGCTGTTTGAAGTGGACTCTGCGGGGAACACCATTGCTACGCGGACCCTCACGGGCAGTATCGCTCGGGTACCGCGCTATCGGCTGGTGAATGGCCTGTGGATTGGTCCATGACGACTGCCGCCGCATCCCTGCTACCGCATTTCTAACGCACGTGTTGTTGCGCCATTTGCCGGACCGCTGCTCGTACACTCGCGAGTCGTGACGTCACCACTCCACATCCTTGGTCAGTCGCGCGCGCTTCGTGCACTCGGGTGTGCGCTTGCAAGTGGGCACGTGCACCACGCATGGATCTTTCACGGTCCGGCGGGGGTGGGGAAGTTTCGAACAGCCGAGGAATTCGCTCGGATCTTGCTTGATCCAGCCAGTACGTCCAGCAATCGCGAACGATTCCAAGCACCGCGCGATACCCCATGCGCGCGACTGATTGATGCCGGCACGCACCCCGATTTCCACGTCATTCGCAAAGAACTTGCCGGCATTAGCGAGAGTCGTGAGTTGCGCGACCGCAAGCAAATGAACATCCCGCTGGAACTGCTGCGCGAGCGAATGCTCGGTGGCGTTACCAGTAGCGGTCGCCATCACGAGAGCGGAGTGTTCCGCACCGCAACGCTTGGCCATGGCAAAGTGTTCATTATTGACGAGGCCGAACTTCTTGACGCCGATGGCCAGAACGCCATGCTCAAGACTCTGGAAGAGCCGCCCGCGGGAACCACCATCGTGTTGGTGACGCAGCAGGAAGATCGTTTGTTGCCGACCATTCGCAGTCGATGTCAGCGTGTTGCATTTGGTCCGCTTGGCGCACACGAAATGGCGCAGTGGTGGAACACCGATGGTCCGGCGCTTCCTGATGATGACAAGTCGTTCATCGATTCCTTTGCGGAGGGATCACCAGGCATGGCGACCCGCGCTGTTCAACATGGAATTGCCGCTTGGAACGCGGAACTTTCACCACTGTTTGATGCACTTGAAAGTGGCCGCTATCCACCGGGCTTATCAGACCGAATGGCTGAAATTGCCGACGAGTTTGCCAAGGCGATTGTCGATGCAGACGACAGCGCATCGAAGGAAGCAGCAAATCGATTGGGAGTACGTTTGCTGGCGCAGTTGCTTGGACTGCGGGTCCGCCGCGCGCTGGCGGCTGCGGCGGCTTCCAGTGACACCGGCGCGTTGGAGCGCTGGGTTGGTGCCAGTGAAATTCTCGCTGAATTTGAACAACACGTTCGATCAGCTGTGAACTTGAAGCACGCATTCGCCAACCTCGTTGCGCAGTGGGCCACTCGACTGGCTCCAAAGCAGTCAGCGACCGGAGCGGGCCGTGGCCGCTGAGATCGAACGTGTCTATTTGCTACGTGCGTTGCCGACACCGTTACCCCGCGGCGAAGTGTGGCGCATTGATCAGGGCTATCTACCACTCAGATCCACCGTGAATGATCAGGATTCACATAGCCCAGGCGCCCCAATCGCCCCGCATCAACTTGAAGGTCGCCTGCGGCGCATTACGCATTCCGATGGGTCGGTTGAGCACATCCACACCGTCAAGAGTGGCATCGGGTTGGTCCGTGAGGAAATTGAACGTGGGATTGATGCTGAGACATTTGCGCGCGAGTGGCCACGCACAATCGGCCGCCGATTGGAAAAAGTCCGAACACGAATATCGGTTGGCGACCGCCTATGGGAAATCGATCAGTTCACCCAGATTCCACTGGTGCTCGCGGAGTGTGAGTTGCCGTCAACGGACGCTCCCTTGGATATCCCAGACTGGCTGGCGCCCTTCATCGTGCGTGAAGTCACCGAGGAACCCGCGTTCCGCAACGCCGAACTAGCGCTCCGTGCCGGGCTGTTGACCGGGCAATAATCCGGCGATCGTGCGCGTGGAGCGCGCCGCGCGATTTCCGTTACGATTTGCGCCTCAATCCTGCGGCAAGGGCCGCGTCACCAAGGCAAACACTATGTCCTTCACCTGCGCCATCGTCACTCCATCCGACGCCATTCTTGATACCCCAGCTTCCTATGCAAGCTTTGAAGCATGGGACGGTCAGCAGGGTGTTGCATCGGGCGCTTCGGCGTTCCTGACCAAGTTGGGTACCGGTGTGGTGACTGTGCAGACCGACGGCGGCGCATCCCGGGTGTTCGTGCTCGACGGCGGGTTCGCGCAGATGGACGGCAGCCGCCTGACCCTGCTGACCGAGAAGGCCATGGAGGCCTCTGGTATCGATATCACCGCCGCTGAGCGTGAGCTTGCCGACGCCAACGCCAAGGTCCTTGGCTCTGGCGACCGCGCCACCACCCTCGACGAGCGCGCAGCGATTGAGCGCGCGCAACGCCTCGCGCGTGCCAAGATCATGGCCGCCCAGGCAGCCCGGAAGTAATCGTTTGATTGGCGTGGCAACCTGATGCCGCGGTTTTTGGCACACTACACCCATGACCCAGAAGAGCGCACCTGCGCCCTCGACCTTTGCACTGATGGCCGAATCGGCAGAGCAGGCGATTCCCTGCTTTGACCTGCCGTTGGAGCAGCGCGTCGAAGCAGTATTGATGGTGGCCGATCGCCCCGTGTCCGAGTCACGCGTCGCTGAACTCTTGGGGATTATCGATGTCGCCCCTGTGAAGCGCCGCCGCAAGAAGGCCGACGCAAACGCTGATTCTGAATCGGAAACTGATACTGCAGCGGCACCCGCGGTAGAAGAACCAGCCGCCGAGGAAACGCCACAGCAGAAGCGCGCAGCCGCGCAAGTTCGCGAGGCGATCGACGCCTTGAACGTTCGGTATGCAGCCGACGGTCGAACATTCCGTATCGAGAGCGTGGCGGGCGGCCGTCAACTGATGACGTTGCCTGCGTTTGGACCAATCGTTGCGCGCCTGAAGGGCGTACGAGAGCAGGGCCGATTGACACAGGCAGCGCTGGAGACACTGGCGATTGTTGCGTATCGACAGCCGCTCTTGCGCGCAGACCTTGAATCAATCCGTGGCGTTGCGTGTGGCGAAGTTCTGCGCAGCCTGATGGAACGCCGCTTGGTGAAGATCGTCGGTCGCGCGGATGAGGTTGGCCGACCAATGCTGTATGGAACCACTACTGAGTTCCTCAAGCAATTTGGCATCGGCAAACTCGACGACCTGCCGAACGCAAAAGACCTGAAATAAGCGGCCCCAGGGTGGGTGTGGTGGCATTCGTGGCGCGCATACGCCTTGGGGATCTCATGAAAAATGAGCCGGGCGGCATTGCGTATGACCGCAAGCCGCCCAGCAGGCGTGTCAGAGAAACATCAACCCCGTCATTCGCGCCGGCGTCGGCGCTGGCCAAGCCCAATGAGTGCAAAGGCAGCCACGGCGCTTGGCGCTGGAATTGCTTCCAACACGAAGGCCGTTGTCAGATCAACCTGGTCTCCAGCACCAAGTTGGAAGACCAAGTGGATTCCCATGGCGTCACCCATAGCTATTGCTGGCTGGGTGGGAATGGGTTGTCCAAACGCTTCGCCAGGAATCGACGCGACATTGTCCGCAGCAGAAGTCACCTGAAACGGTGCATTCAGTAGCGAAGCAATGTTGTTGTTGATCGCGCTCGCACGAATGTAAGCAGTCCAGATGGACTTGCTGTTTGCGGATGCAAAGAGCCCACCACCGGAATTACCAGTCAGCACACCACTGACGGAACCACCAGACAAGCTGCTGGAACCGTGCGCAAACGTACTTGCACTGATATCAACAGTGAATGTCTGCACCGATGCTGATGCGTTGATCAGCGTGATGAGACCTCCAAGGATCGCACGATCGGAACTAGTGGTATCCGTGGCCGTCAGCGTAAAGTTGGACAAGAAGCCAGCTCCAGCAAGCGTGCTGTTGTAGCTGTATTGAAAGGGGTCGCCCCCAGGTGAACCGACGGGCGCAGCAGATGCTGAGCCGCCAGAACTGCCGGCAACAGAAATCTGTACCACGGGAATTCCCGCGATCGCTGATCCTGTGAGGGCAGTCACTGCAAGTATTGAACTGAGACAGAACTTCATCTCGGGCCTCTTCCTCATCGGTATTTCAATGTGAACCAAACCATACGACATTAGAACTCTGCGATCCACGTGGTCACAAGCAAGCAATCAATGTGACCGATCAACCCTTTCGGCGGCGGCCGTTCGTTGCACAACCCGCACAGGCCAACAGAGCGAGGGCACCAGGTCCCGGAACTACGTTGAATGTGTAAGCGAATGAAACGGCATCGCCAGCGCTGAGCGTGAAACGCAGAACTACGCCCGCATTGCCATCAGCTGGTACGCCGGAGGGCAGTGGGACGTTTGCGAAACTAGCAGGAACAGTGGCGCCACTCAAAAACTGTCCGACCGTAAAGCCGAACTGGGAGTTCCAGAGCGTTTGCACGGCGACGTTGTTGATGGTGGCGGTGTAGATGGCATCACCGGCAGGGTCAGTACTCAACGTCGCACCGTTCCCATTGAGGTCGGTGAGTGTTGTGGTGACTGAGCCGTTCATCACATTCCCGCCAGAATCGCCAGAAACTGGCGCGTACTGGTAGTACGTGTATGTCCTGCTGGAAGAAGACATGTTGTAAAAGGTTTGCGATCCGGAGACGACACCAGCCGAGGCTGAGTATCCAGTTCCGAGTACGGCAACGCATGCGATAGACCAATGAATAGAGACCATGTGCCCTCCTCCTTCAGGGGGACACGGCCAAACCCTTTCCCTCAGGTACGGCCGATTGTTGTTTTCCGAACGCTTCTACTGACGAGCCTTCCCGTCAGTGCTAGTAAAGTACCCCGGTTCTTCGCGGAAGCAAGAAATCGTGGCAAAGTCCTGCCAGTCAGTGGCAAATACGGTCGCGGTTGGGAATCCCAGGCCAGCCCAAGCCAGATAAATTTCGCAATGGGCGACCACGAATCAGCGTTATTACAACCTATCGACCGATAACTTTAAATCGTCACTGATTCTGGAGATGACCTCGCCATCCGGGCGGCGCCACTCCTCAATCACCCGAAACATGGTTCCCACGTCGGGTGCGGTTCGGATGCCCTCTTTGAGGCCTTTCACGTGGCCCATGGACTTGCCGTACCAACTGATCCGGCTTCGCATGCAGTGCAGGACGTGCTCCACGGCGTGGTACCGATTCAGCAACTCCACGTGCCGGGCAATGCAATTCAATTTTTCGTGAAACGACGGCTCGGGCGGCAGTTCGCCTGTTCGGAGCAACCCCATGGCCCGTCGGAAGATCCAAGGGGTCCGTAGCGAGCCCCGACCGACCATGACGCCGCGGCAGCCACTGGCCTGCATGAGCGCCGGAACGTGCTCGGGTTCGTTCACATCACCATTGCCAATCACGGGGATGGTTTGGACCGCCTCCACCACTGCGCCAATCCGGGCCCAATCCGCAACCCCAGAGAACATTTGCACGGTCCAGCGGCCGTGCACCGTCACTGCTGCGATGCCGGCGGACTCCAGGTCACGCGCGAGTTGTGGGGCGACAAAGTGCTCTGGGTCCCAGCCAAGCCGCAACTTGGCCGTCACCGGCACTCGACCGTTGGAGTGGCGTCGAACCGATTCAACAATGCGCTCGGCGAGCTTCATGGTGCTCAGCGCATCACAGAGAAGCAACGACCCGCCGTGCTTCTTTGCCACCTTGTCCACCGGACAACCCATATTGATATCGATCAATTGCGCGCCGTGATCGATCGCCCAGCGTGCCGCTTCGGGGAGCGGGTCATCCCAATTGCCATAGAGCTGCATACCGCACGGTTGGTCGAGTCCATTCGTTGCGGCAAGATCGAGGCTCTTGGCGGTGCCGCGCAGGATGGCAGTGCAGTTCAACAGATCAGTGCTTGCAAGACCGACGCCACCTTGTTCGCGACAGAGGATTCGGAATGCCAAATCGCAATGACCAGCGATTGGGGCAAGAAGGAGCGGAGTTTCCAGTCGCAACGGTCCAATGTGAAAGCCTTCACCACGCAGCGCGGGGGTGCTACCGAGCGCGCTCATGACGTTGATTCCATGACAGCATCGTGCAGCCGATAGAAGCCTAAGAGAAACATCCCCGCTGCAAACGGCTCAATTTCAAGCCGCCCTTTGATGGTTCCATAGCGATACAGGTGTTGCCCCTGAACAGCGAAGGGCTTTGCAAATGTTGCCTCGATGGAATCAAACGGCGTGGGCGGAAGGCCGATGCAACAACCGTCCCACTTGTTGAGCATGAACATCGCTTCTTTCGTTTGAAAAACCTGCAGCGGCGGTGCCCAGTATCCACTGATCTGCACCCACGCTCCGCGCAAATCGGCAATGCGCCCCGGAACTTCGTAGATGGACTTGGATGCATCGACGGTGCGTGCGGCGCTCGTCAATAGTTCCCAGGTGATTTGGTATGGATCCGACTCAGAGCCGGAGCCGCGTACGAGGTACTTGCCATCAATGCGGACCGTCTGGTGATCGATTCGCTCAATGGCGGCCTTGGCGCCAACAGTGACCTTTGGCGCCGTAGTGGCTGTGGTGGTAACGACCGGTGGCGCGACAGCGGCAACAGGATCGGTAACGGCAGCAGTAACGGGAGCAACAACAGGATCGACTACTGGTGGCTGCGGGCAGACCAAGGCAACCTCGGCGGGGCGAACCGCCACGTCGACGCCGGTAGTGCCGGCGCGCGGCCACCACGCGGCGGCAATCGCAGCAAGCACCAACACCGTGGCAGCAATGATCCAGACA
>Ga0114978_10004113_pt1 | contig 11821 bp, 8 predicted proteins | sample S_140212_EF_Meta_FD_87027 | JGI IMG/M metagenome (GOLD analysis project Ga0114978, IMG submission 87027) | Freshwater microbial communities from Lake Simoncouche, Canada to study carbon cycling - S_140212_EF_MetaG | ecosystem: Environmental > Aquatic > Freshwater > Lake | place: Lake...
CGAAATCACCTGGTGTGGCGCCGCCGCCGGCATCATTCTCAGTGGCATCCTGCCACAAATGATGGGGACGGATTCGCGTTGGGCCGCACTGGGCCTCTCGCTGGCGGGCGCTGCACTGGGCTATGGTTTGCTCTGGGCCATCGTCGAATTCGGCAAACTCGCCTTCGGAAAAAAACGGCACAAATTTGATCCCCCCGAGTCCTTCACCTGGCAGCGAGACGGCGAAACCGCCGCCCTCACTGTCGGCGAGGAAACACTCCCCTGGGACGAAATTTTTTCGCGGGAATCCGATGAACTCGTTCTCGATTGCGCCCGGGCCCGCCTGGCCGACAATGAACACGAAAACTGCACCCTGCGTTTCCGCTACGACCGTCTGATTCTGGAAAGTGCAGAGACCTCTCTTGATCTGCTCGAAACCGTCACCGGCACCCTCCGCGCGGTGGTCATTCCCCGCGAGGCCATGGGTTTCGGCGACGTGAAATTCATCGCCGCTATCGGAGCCTTCCTCGGCTGGAAAGCCGTCCTTTTCACCCTTTGCGCCGCATCCATCATCGGCTGCATCGCCGCTATCGCGGGTATCTTCATCGCCCGGGATAAATCCGGTTCCCGTGTTCCCTTCGGCCCCTTCCTCGCCCTCGGCGCGGCCATCTGGATCTTCGGCGGACAGGCCATTTGGGCCTGGTATTTCGGAATATTCGCCGACGGGAATTCCGGCCTGCTGGAATTTTGAATGCGTCCGAAACGGATTCTGGTGTAGATTCTCCGCGCCATGGCCGCCGCTAAAAAACTTCCGTTTCCGCAACTCCTCCGGGCTTTCTGGGGGCCGTATCGGCAACTCGCCACCTACCTGCGCCCCTATCGGAAACGCTTTGCCCTCGGCCTCTTGTTCGGGGTTCTCGCCGGACTGGTGAATGGCATCGCCCCTCTCGTGATGTATTTGGTGATCGGAAAGAGTTTGCCCAAGGTGCCCGCCGCCGGAGGTTTCAAACTCCTCGATCATATCCCGGACGCTTCCAGCATCAGCCTGGGAGCCAAACTCGGCCTTCTCCTCATCATCCCTGCCGTCGTGGTGGCCCGCGGCATTTTTTCCTACCTGAACGCCTATTGTCTGGCCTGGGTGAGTTTCCGGGTGCTGCGCGACATCCGCACCCAGCTTTTCAGCCACCTCATGTCGCAGTCCATGTCGTTTTTCAACCAGGCCAAATCGGGAAAACTCATCTCCCGCGTGACGAACGACGCCCGCATGGCCCAGACCGCCCTGACCTCCATCGCGGGCGATATCGTGAAAGCCCCCGTCTCGGTCGTGGTCAATGTGATCTGCCTGGTTGCCATTGACTGGAGATTCAGCCTCACCACCCTCGTCCTGTTCCCCCTCTGCCTTTTCCCGGTGATTTTCTTCGGCAAAAAAGTCCGACAGGCCGGAAAAAACGAGGAAAATGAAGCGGGCCAGATGGCGGTCATTCTCCAGGAATCCTTCGCCGGCATCCGCGTGGTGAAATCGTTCGCGCAGGAAGCCCATCAAGTGCACCAGTTCGACCAATCGAGTCTCATCCAGTGCCGCAACAGCATGAAGGTGCGCAAGAGCATGGAAATGGTCGGGCCCATGATCGAATCCGTCTCCGCCCTTGGCGTCGTTTTCGCACTGATCTATGTTTATTATTTCAATATAGATCTCGTCAAATTCGGGATTCTCTGCGGCGGCCTCTTCATGCTCTACGACCCGGTGAAATCCCTCAGCCGCATCCCCATGCAGATGCAAAAGTGCATGGCCTCCGCCACCAACATCTTCGACCTTATGAAGCTCCAGCCCACCATCCAGGATGCCCCCGGTGCCACCGCCATCACCTCCTGCCGCGGCCACATCACTTTCGACCACGTCAATTTCTCTTACGGACACGACAAGGCCGCCGTGCGCAACATCATCCTCGATATCGAACCCGGCAAACAATACGCCTTGGTCGGAGCCAGCGGCGCGGGCAAAAGCACCATCCTCTCCCTCATCCAGCGTTTTTACGATCCGCAGTCCGGCACGATCAGTCTCGACGGACGCGACATCCGCACCATCACCCAGCACTCCCTGCGCCAGCACATCGGCATCGTCAACCAGGACACCTTCCTTTTCCACGACACCATCTACGAAAACATCCGCTACGGTCGCCTCGACGCCACGCAGGCGGAAATCGAAGCCGCGGCCAAACTCGCCTATGCCCACGATTTCATTCTCGCCCAGCCCGACAGCTACGGGACCATCGTCGGCGACAAAGGCTGCCTCCTCTCCGGCGGCCAGCAACAACGCCTCGCCATCGCCCGCGCCCTGTTGAAAAACGCCCCCGTTCTTCTGCTCGACGAAGCCACCAGCGCCCTCGACTCCGAATCTGAAAAAATGATCCAGGCCGCCCTCGAACGCCTCGCCCACGGACGCACCGTCATCGCCATCGCCCACCGCCTCTCCACCATTTTGAAATCCGACAAAATCGTCGTGATGGACCACGGCTCCATCGTCGAGACCGGAACCCACCGTGAACTTCTCGAAAATTCCACGCTCTACCGCAAACTCTACCAGATGCAGTTCCACCACCACGAGGAAGTGGAAACCCCGGTTCCTGCGTGACCCCTAAACTTCCCGATTCCCGGCCTGCGGAAAATCCACACCATCCGCGCGACGCGGGCCAGGGTTTGCAGAATCAGGATAAGCCGTTTTTTCATCAAGGCTAGGGGGTGTCTCTGCCCGCACGCCCGCAGGCAAGCAAACAACACACTCGAAATCCGCCGCGGAAATGCCTAGACTTCGTCTGACATGCCAGTCGCGAGAGCCGAATCCCCCTCCCCACCGCTCACGGAACGCCGGGAAGAGGCCCGGCCCGCGATCTTTTCCCCGGCGGGACTCTGGAGCTATTTCCGGCAACTCGCCTGCCTCGCTTTTTTTGCCTTTCTCGGCCTCACTTCGAGCGTGATTTGCACCCTCATCTTGAAATTCTCCGGCGACAGCATCTCCGCCTCCGCCGGCCTCAAACTTATGCGCGGACTCTTTCTCACGTGGCTCAGGGTTTCCGTGAGCTGGCTCAACGTCTTTGCCATTGAGTTTCCCGGCGCGCAAAAACTCCAGACCCTGCGCGGCACCATCGTCGCCCCCAACCATCCGAGCCTGGTGGATGCCGTCCTCCTTCTCATCGCTGTGCCGAACGCCGTCTGCATCATGCGGGCCGGCTTGCAGCAGAATCCCCTCCTCGGCGGCACCGCCCGCATGGCCGGCTTTATAACGAACGACCGCGGGCCCGCCCTCATCCGCGAAGGCATTAAAAACCTCCATGCGGGAAAAAACCTGCTCATCTTTCCGGAAGGCACCCGCACCCGCTCCACCGCAGTCAATCCCTTCAAGGAGGGCTTTGCTCTCATCGCAGTGAAGGCCGGAGCCCCCGTTCAGACCATTCTGATCGAGCGCAAGGGACGCGATCTCTCCAAGGGCATCTCCCTCCTGACCCCGGCCCGGCTCCCCATCCGGATACGCATTCATCTCGGCGACATCATTCATCCCGATGCCGGGGAATCCGCGCATGAACTCTCCTCCCGCCTCGAGGAGTATTTTCGCGCGCGTCTCGTAAACACCGGCGACGACATCCGCCTCAGCGCCGTGCAACCTTGAGCCATCCCGCCGGGGCACACGATGCTTCACGCCTCGTCATCCTGCCCAGTTACAACAGTGGCCCGTTGCTCACCCGCACCGCCCTCGCGGTTCTGGCGGTCTGGCAGCCGGTGTGGGTCGTTCTCGACGGCAGCACCGATGCGAGCGGGGAGGAAATCTCCGCCCTGGCCCGCGTCCACGACGGTCTCCGGGTCATCCCCTTGAAACAAAACTGCGGCAAAGGCGCCGCCACCCTCGCGGCCATGCGTGAAGCCCGGACCGCCGGTTTCACCCACGTGCTGGTGATGGACGCCGATGGCCAGCATCCCGCAAACAAGGTGAAGGAATTCATGGAAATCTCTGCGCAAAACCCGCAGGCCATGATTCTGGGCGAGCCCGTTTTCGGACCCGACGCACCGCCCGAGCGGGTGAAGGGCCGCCGCATCGGCAATGGCTTCGCAAACTTCGAGACCCTCGGAGGCGGTCTTCACGACTCGCTCTTCGGCTTCCGGATTTATCCGCTCGCACCCGCCGTTCGCATCATGGATTCCATCCGCACCGCCCGGCGTTTTGACTTCGACACCGAACTGGCCGTGCGGCTTTTTTGGGCCGGCGTTCAGCCCATCAACCGTGCCGTTCCCGTCCTCTACCCACCGCGGGAAACCGGGGGAGTCACCCATTTCAAATATTTGCGCGACAACTTGCTGCTTGCCGGAACGCATACACGGCTGTGTCTTTCGTTGCTGCCGCGCTTCTGGCCTGTCTGGAAATTGCGTCAACAATGGCTCCGCAAAAACGACAACTCCTAGCCGCCGGTCGCCTAGCCGCCGCCGCCGGTGTCCTCGCCCTGCGCGGACGTTCCCGCCGCGCCGCCTGGTTGACTCACGATTTCCTCTGGCTCTTTCCCACCCTGCGCCGCAACGGCGACTGGCATGGCGCGGTCGCCACCCGCTTCGAGACCGGCGCACGCGAAGTCTGGCTCACAATTGACGATGGACCCGACCCGCGCGACACGCCGGAGATTCTCGATTTGCTCGCTGCCCACCACGCCCTCGCCACATTTTTTGTCGTCGGAAAAAAGGTGGAACAAAACCGCGCCCTCTGCCGCCGCATCATGGATCAAGGCCACACCCTCGGCAACCACACCTACTCGCATCCCTCCGCGCTCTGGTGGGCCTTGCCGCGCCCGTTGGTCCTGCGCGAGATCGCCCTTTGCAACGACGCCCTCCTGACCGCAACCGGCCAACTTCCCCAGTTCTTCCGCTCCCCTGTCGGCATGAATAATTTTGCCGTGCATCCCTCCGCCCATCGTCACGGTTTGCGCGTCACCGGCTGGTCGGCCGAAGGCTGCGACGGCTGCCCGGCCGCTCCCACCCAGATCGTCACACGCATCATGGCCAGCGTCCAGCCCGGCGCGATCCTCCTCGTTCATGAAAGCGGCGCATCGAAACACCGCATCCGCACCATGGCGCGCCTGCTGGCCGCGTTGGACACCGAAGGTTATCGCTGCGTGCTTCCATCTCAGGACATCCTTTTTTAAGCCCCCTGCCGGACGCCCGGCCTGTCGCAGGCTTAGGAAAACCCTTCTCCTCGCCACCGTCTGCCTCCACGCTCAGGAGCTCTCACCCGAAAGACGCCACAATCTCTGAATCTTTGAAAGAGAGGGGATAGGCCAGGTCACGAATGGGGCGGAATTCCGGCATGGCTCCAGCGTGCTTTCTTTTCCCGGAGCGCGCTGATAGACTTCCGTCATGAAGCCCTCCGTCTTCCTCGTCCCCCCCGGCAAGAAAATCAAACTCAAGGATTACGATCCCGGTTTTCACGACGGCTACACGGACAAGAACTCCGCCAAGTCGCGACTGGAAAAAGACATCGCGGCGATGACAAAGTTGCAGGAGGTTTTTTACGCCTCCGACAGCCATTCCCTGCTCCTGATCTTTCAGGCTCTTGATGCCGCCGGAAAAGATGGCGCGATCAAGCACGTCATGAGCGGGCTCAATCCCCAGGGCTGTCAGGTGGCGTCTTTCAAATCACCTTCCTCGCTCGAACTCGATCACGACTACCTCTGGCGCTGCAACCTCGCCCTGCCCGAACGCGGGCGCATCGGCATCTTTAATCGTTCCTATTACGAGGAAGTCCTGGTGGTGCGGATCCATCCGGAGTTTCTCGCCGCGCAAAGACTGCCCGCCCAGCCCAAGGGCGATCGGATTTGGAAACAGCGTTTCCACGAAATCAACACCTTCGAAAAATATCTGACCGATAACGGCACCCGGATTTTGAAATTTTTCCTTAACGTCTCGAAGGACGAGCAGAAAAAGCGCTTCCTCGAACGCATCGAGAACCCGGAGAAAAATTGGAAACTCTCGCCCGGCGACGTAAAGGAACGCGCCCATTGGGACGAATACCAGAGCGCCTACGAAGACATGCTTTCGCACACCAGCACGGCGCACGCGCCATGGCATGTCATCCCGGCAGACAAAAAATGGTTCTCACGCGTGGCCATCGCCAATGTGATCGTCAAAGCTCTTGAGTCCATGAAACTCAAATACCCCGAGTTGAACGAACGTCAGCGCGCGGAACTCACGGAATCCAAAATCCTGCTTCAAGAGGAACCATGACCCGATCACGATTCCTCTAAAATCAACCGCCCCGCGAGGCCGATCGCAAACACACACACCATGGACGCGCCGATACATCTGCGAAAAATCGCCTTTCTGGCCGACTACACCCCGCGCATCTGCGGCATTGCCACCTTCACCGAAAGCCTGCGCAACGCCCTGGCCGGACAATACCCGGATTTACAATTCCCGGTCATCGCGGTCACCGACACGCCCGCAGGCTACCAGTATCCGTCCGAGGTTCGCTTCGAGATTTCCGAGCAGGAGCTGAAAGCCTACCGCCGCGCCGCCGATTTTATCAATCTCGCCAATGCCGACGTGCTCTGCGTGCAGCACGAATTCGGCATCTTCGGCGGGCAAAACGGCGCCCATCTCCTCTCGCTGCTGCGCCATGTGCGCGTGCCCATTGTCACCACCCTTCACACCATTCTGCGCGACCCCACGCCGGAACAAAAACGCGTCCTCTGCGAAGTAATCCGCCTTTCCTCGCGCGTCGTCACCATGGCGAAAAAGGGGGTCGGGTTTTTGCGCGATATCTACGATGCGCCCGCTGAAAAAATAGCCCTCATCCCGCACGGCATTCCCGACGTTCCCTTCGTCGACCCGAATTACTACAAAGACAAATTCGGCGTCGAGGGCCGGCAGACGCTGCTCACCTTCGGACTGCTCTCGCCCAACAAGGGCATCGAATACGTTCTCAACGCGCTGCCCGAGATTGTCGCCGAGTTCCCGAGCCTCGTTTACATCGTCCTTGGTGCCACGCACCCGAACCTCGTGCGTGACCAGGGCGAAACCTACCGGCTCGGACTCGAACGTCTGGCTAAGAAAAACGGCGTGGAAAAAAACGTCATCTTCTTCAACCGCTTCGTGACCTCTGCCGAGCTGGTCGAGTTCCTCGGCGCAGCCGACCTTTACATCACCCCCTACCTCAACGAAAAGCAGATCACCAGCGGCACCCTGGCCTACAGTTTCGGCTCGGGCAAAGCGGTCATCTCGACTCCCTACTGGCACGCGGAGGAACTGCTCGCCGACGGACGCGGCGCGCTGGTGCCTTTTGGAGATTCCCCTGCCATAGCCACCGCCGTGCGCGAGTTGCTGCGCAACGAAAGCGCGCGGCACGCCATGCGCAAGAATGCTTACCTCATCGGGCGCGAAATGATCTGGTCGAGCGTCGCCCATCAATACGTCCATTGTTTTGATCAGGCCCGCCGCAACCACGCTTCCGACGGCGCGATCAACTACACTCCGCCCACGCTGGACCGTCAACTCACCGGCCTGCCCGTCTGGCGCTTCGATCACCTGCTCGCCTTCACGGATGACACCGGCATTTTTCAGCACGCCATTTACACCCTGCCCGATTACAAGCACGGCTATTGCACCGACGACAATGCCCGCGCCCTGATCCTCATGACTCTCTGCGAGGAAATGGCCGTGCATTTTCCGCAACGGCAACAACTGGCCGGATGTTACGCTGCATTTCTCCAATATGCCTTCAACCCCGACGCCGGGAAATTCCGCAACTTTATGTCCTTCGAGCGCCATTGGGTCGAGGAGTTCGGGTCCGAGGACAGCCACGCCCGCGCGCTCTGGGCGCTCGGCACCTGCGTCGGCCGTTCACAGCGGCACAGTCTGCGGAGCTGGGCGGCCGAGCTTTTCGAAAGCGCCCTGCCCGTGGTGGCGGGCTTCACGTCCCCGCGCGCGTGGGCCTTCACCGTGATTGGTCTCCACGAATACCTGCGCACCCTCAGCGGCGACCGGCTGGCCGGGCAACTTCGCGAGGAACTTTCCCAGCGTCTCGTCTCGCTCTTCGAAGCTGTGGCGGATGACAAATGGCATTGGTTCGAGGACATCGTGACCTACGACAACGCGAAAATCCCCCAGGCCCTCATCATGACCGGCCGCTGGACCAATCAACCCGCCATGCTCGAGATCGGATTGAAAACGCTGCGCTGGCTGGTGGAAAACCAAACCGCCCCTGCGGGCCATTTCCGCCCCATTGGTTCCAATGGATTCTGGCAGCGCGGGAGCAAACCCGCCTCTTTCGACCAACAGCCGATCGAGGCCCATGCCATGATCTGCGCGTGCCTGGAAGCGCACAGCGCCTCGGGTGACGCCTACTGGCTCGCGCAAGCGGGCAAGGCCTTTGAATGGTTCCATGGCGGCAACGACCTCGGTCTCTCGCTCTACGACGCCCAATCCGGTGGCTGCCGCGACGGACTGCACATTGACCGCATGAACCAAAACGAAGGCGCGGAATCCACCCTCGCGTTCCTGCTTTCCCTCGCGGAAATGCAGCGCTCCCAGGATGCCTTGCTCAGCCACGAACAGGAATCCATCAAAATCACCGCACATGATTAACCTCACCCGTCAGTCGCTTGTCATCCGCCCCAATCCCACCCGTGTGCTCCTGCGGCCATTTGTGCCGCCGCAGGACTCTCCGCGCACGCTGCGCATTCTCAGCCGCATCCTCGCCCTGAGTGAAGAGGAGGTCGCCGCGCAACTTGACGATGTGATGCGCGAATTCGACGACCGGCATTATAAAATCCAGGCGATTTTTCTCGATCGCTACGAACGCATCAGTCCCATCCTGCCCAGCGACCGTCCGCTTTCCGAGAACCGCCGCCAGCTCATCGGTGCGTATTTCACTAACGAATACTCGCTGGAAAGCGCCGCGCTTTTCAATCCGAGCATCGTGCCAGCGCCCGATCAATCCGGCGTGCCGGAAGGCGCGCTGCGTTTCTTCATGAGCCTGCGTGCCACCGGCGAGGGCCACATCTCCTCGATCACATTTCGCTCCGGCCTGGCCCGGGCAGATGGCACGGTGGAAATCTCCCCGGCCTCAAAGTTTGTCTGCGAACCGCGCCCCATCCCGAACCCCAGTTACGAACGCGATCTTTTCGAGCGCAAACTCGCCGAACTCGGACAGGACAATCCGACCAGCCGCCATATCTTGAGCGGACTGGAGGATTCCTTCACTTTCGACCAACTCAGTGCCGTCGTGGCCACGCATCTCCGCCGGTTTCCCCAGCAGGAATTTGCCCTCACCGGGCAGCGCATGATCCTGCTGGCCCGCTCGAATTACGATGTGGCCTTCGATCCGGAGGGTGACATTTCCGAGCGCATTATTTTTCCCTTTTCGCCGAGCGAGAGCAACGGCATCGAAGATGCCCGGTTCACGCGTTTTGTGGATGAGGACGGCAGCGTCACCTACTTCGCCACCTACACCGCCTACGACGGACGCATCATCCTGCCGCAACTGCTGGAAACCCGCAACTTCCTGCACTTTGCCACCCGCACGCTCAACGGCCCGGCGGTGCAGAACAAGGGCATGGCTCTTTTCCCGAAAAAAATCAACGGCCACTACGCCATGCTCTCGCGGCAGGACAACGAAAACATCCATCTCATGGTTTCCGATCAGCTTCATTTCTGGCATGAATCCAAGGTGATCGTGCGGCCGCGCGAAGCGTGGGAGTTTGTCCAGCTCGGCAATTGCGGAGCGCCCATCGAAACCGATCGCGGCTGGCTCGTCCTCACCCACGGCGTCGGCCCCATGCGCAAATATTGCATCGGCGCCATCCTGCTCGACCTTGCCGATCCCTCGCGCGTGATCGGACGCCTCAGTCAGCCCTTGATCAAGCCCGAGGGCGAGGAACGTGAGGGCTACGTGCCGAATGTCGTCTACACCTGCGGCTCCCTCATGCACAACCACCGCCTCATCATCCCCTACGCACTCTCCGACTCCGCCACCACCTTCGCTTCCGTCGCCGTTGACGACCTGCTCAAGGCCATGACGGAAAACAAAAGTTAAGAGATCCCGCCCCTCAACCCCTCTCCCGTGACCCCGCTCAACTCCCTCATTTTCGGCCTCGGGTTGTTTTTTCTCGGGTTGCGCCTGATCGGCGAAAATCTGCGCCGGCTGGTCGGATCGGGCTTTCGTGAAGTCATCAAACGCAGCACCCATTCCCCGGCGCTCGGGGCCGGTCTCGGGCTCGCCACCGGGGCACTCATGCAAAGCGCGACCGCCGTGACCTTCATTCTCGTGAGTATGACGGGCAGCGGTTTGATCAAACCCGCCGCCGCCGCGCCCATCATCATCTGGTGCAACGTCGGCCTCACCGCCCTGGCCTTTGTCGCCACTCTGAATATTCATCCCATCGCCGCCCTGGTCGTCGGCGGAGCCGGCATCGTGATGGGAACGATGCGCAATGTCCGCTGGCAAACCATCGCCGGAGCGGTGCTGGGCCTGGGTTTGATTATCATTGGCCTTGAGCAAATGAGCACGGGCGCGGCACCGTTGAAAGACACCCCCTGGTTTCGCGAGGCCATGGCGGCGGCAGTGGCAAATCCGCTGCTCGCTTTCCTTGCCGGTGTCGCCGCCGCAGCCATTTTGCAATCAAACACCGGAACGGCCATGCTCGTCATCACCCTGGCGGCGGGAGGTCTCATCGGACTCAAGCCGGCCATGCTCATGATCTATGGAGCCAATCTCGGTGCCATCGGCTTGCGGTTGTTTCTCTCCGCCGGACTGCACGGCGTTCAACTCCGGTTGGTGCGTCTGGAGGATTTATTTTGCGTGGTGAGCGGATTTCTCATGCTCGTGCTCTACGCCCTCGAAGCAGAGGGGATTCCCTTGGCGGCCGCCTTTGTCACCGCTCTGCCCGCCGCGCTCAGCATCAAACTGGCCGTGGTCTTTCTGCTATCCAATCTCCTGCCCGCTTTGCTTATGAGTCCCTTGCTCGGGGTCAGTCTTCGCTTTCTGGAAAAACTCTGGCCCGACAAACCGGCGGCAGAAGATCTCGCGCGACCGCTGTTCCTTCACTCCAGGGCCCTGGACGATCCTTCGACTGCGCTCGATTTGCTGGGCCGGGAACTGGCCCGTTTGCTGGGGACAATCCAGGTCGACGCCTGCCGGGAGGGTGCGGAAGATTTACCCCCGGCCGATTTTCAAAGTCTCGCGCTGGCCATCGAAAAATTCATCGCGCAACTCGCCTCGCGCAACACCCTCGACGAACAGATTGCCCAAAGCCTGCACCTCCGACGGGCCGAACTCAGCATCATCCGCCACGTCGAGGAGGGCGTCCGCTATTTTTCCGAGGCGATGAAACGCCATGGCGCGTCTCCGGTTCTCAGCACGGCCTTGGCGGAACTGCTTGCCCTCGCCACCAGATCCGCGGCAGAAAACCGTCCGGAGTTGATCGCCGAACTGCGGGAAAAAACCAAACTGAACAGTGAGGCCAAGCAAGGGCTGAAAGAAAAAGCCGACGTCTCAAACTCCTCACTGGACGCGACAGCCCGCTTCGAAGATTTCGCCATGGCTGTCTGGACGCTGCGCCATCTGGCCAAGCTACTCTCCCGGATCTCGGAATGACAGATTGCGCTGAATCGAAGCGGGACGCGCCCGCGCCTTTTCAGACCAAAAAGGCTCCGCCTCATTCCGGAATTTGGCATTCCCCCTCCTCCTGAACCTCCCCTTGCCCTCTGAGGGAATGGCGGGCAGGGTGAGGTTTACGCGGAGGGCTTAGCCTCCAATGCGGTCAGACCATGCCGAGCTTTTTCCGGCCTTCTTCGCTGATGCGCTCCG
>Ga0114978_10004114_pt1 | contig 11819 bp, 15 predicted proteins | sample S_140212_EF_Meta_FD_87027 | JGI IMG/M metagenome (GOLD analysis project Ga0114978, IMG submission 87027) | Freshwater microbial communities from Lake Simoncouche, Canada to study carbon cycling - S_140212_EF_MetaG | ecosystem: Environmental > Aquatic > Freshwater > Lake | place: Lake...
TAGACCATGTTATTCCTAAATCTAGAGGTGGTAGTAATGAATGGACTAACTTAGTGACATGTTGTTTTAAATGTAATCTTAAAAAGGGAAATAAGACCCCTGAAGAAGCAAAGATGACAATGACGGTAAAACCATATGTACCATCATTATTAAATGAAAATGGATTGTTAAATAAAGTTTGGAATGATTACCAACAATCCTTTGTTTATTAAAAAAATTTATTAAATTTATAAAAAAGAAAAAATCAAAAAAATGGAAAATTACACAAACCCAGAGCAAGAAGGGCAAGAACAAAACCCTCAAGATTTATTAAACGCATCAATGTTGTTTGCAAGAGCATTAGGACTTATCTTCAAAGAAGATGAAGGTATTGTTGTTGATGTTAGTGGTGATGTTAAGTTGGGAGACGATGTTAAAAAAGTAATCGTATTTAGACAAAACAACCAAATCCACATTTTTAAATGTGAAGAAGATGTAGAAGAAGGTATGGCAGTTAATTTAGGCGCAAATCCTGAAGAAACTCAAGAACCTGAAACAACACAAGAATAAACTTTAAATTTTATTATTATTGAATGAGGACATTAGGATTTTCCGTTGGCCACGACAAAGGAGCTGTTATAATTGAGAACGGTAAGGTTGTTGTTGGTATAACACAAGAAAGGTTATCAAGAATTAAACATGATGGAGCATATCAAGGTGGTACACTACCTCATGACTCCATCTTATATTGCCTAAATTATTTGGGTATAACAATCAAAGATATTAATTCTATTGTCTATAGTACTACAGAGCTTATTGATGATGTTGAGGAACAGTTTAAAAACTATTTTGGTATTTCTGTTCCTCCAACATTTATTCCTCATCACTTGGCACATGCTTATTCATCATTCTTTAGTTCAGGATTTGAAGACGCTGCAGTTATTGTGGCGGACGCATCGGGAAGTGTTTTAAATTCTTTAAACAAATTGCCAAATTGGTATCCAAATATTGAAGAATTAGGTTTAGACCTTGAAGAAGATTGGTCAGAGGGTATTTCAATTTACCACTTAACAAAAAACACTCAAAAAGAAGTTTATAAAAAATGGATAAAATATCCTGTTCCTTTAGATACTGATGATGATGTTTCAGTTGGTACTTTATATTCTGAAGGTTCATTACAATTAATATATGAACCAAATAGTCATACTTGGCCAGCAGGTAAATTGATGGGATTGGCGTCTTACGCTAATCAAGATATTGTTAATGAGGCACCATTTTATATTGTGGAAAAAGATGGAAACATTTTTATCCCAAATAAAAAAATATACCCAAAAGTAACTTATAACTCAGATTTTTATTCTAAAGCATGTGTTGCTGGAATATACCAAAGAGAGCAAGAAAGAGTTTCTATCATGTTGGCAAATAAAGCTAAAGAATTAACTGGTTCTAATAATGTTTGTGTTGCTGGAGGTTCATTTTTGAATTGTAACTCAAATGAAAAAATATTAAATTCAGGTATTTTTGAAAATTCTTATTTTATACCGCCAGCCGATGACAGTGGAATTCCTTTAGGTTGTGCTTGGTATGCATATCAAGAATTAATCGACATTCAAGATACAGAAATTTTTAGTCCGTATATTGGTAAACCATATTCAAGATTAGAAGTTATTGAGGGAATTAACAAACACAACATATCAGAATTTAAAGAATATGATAACATGGATGAATTAACTGAAGATGTTTCAAGTCTTTTAGTTAAAAATATGGTAATTGGTTGGTACCAAGGTGGTTCAGAAATAGGACCAAGAGCTTTAGGTAATCGTTCAATCTTAGCATCTCCAATTAATTCTTGGATGACAGGTCATATTAATGCCGATATTAAAAAAAGAGAGTGGTATAGACCATTTGCACCTGCAGTTTTGTTTGAACATCAAAAAGATATTTTTGAATCAGACGTTTATTCTCCTTATATGTTAGTAACAACGTCTGTTAAAGAAGAATGGAGAAGTAAAATACCTGCAGTTACACATATTGATTACTCATCAAGACACCAATCCGTTACAGAATCAAATAACAATAAGTTTTATAATTTAATCACAAGTTTTTATAATAAAACTGGTGTTCCTGTTTTATTGAATACAAGTTTTAACGGTCCAAAAGAACCTATAGTTGAAAGTCCTTATGACGCAATTAGAACTTTTTTAGAAACAGGTTTAGACCATGTTGTAATTAATAATTTTCTAATTAGTAAGAATTAATTTTGTGGTTTAATTCTTTTTACCTACATTTGCTTAAACAAATAAAAAGAATATGGACTACGGAAAAGAATTTCAATCTTATTACACACAACACTTAGGGAAACCATCATCACACTTAGATTATTTCTCAAAACAAATTGAATCATCAATGACTCCATACATTTTGGAGGAAAGGGAAATGAGGGTGACTCAAATGGACATCTTCTCAAGATTAATGAGAGACCGACTATTATGGGTTGCAGGACCTGTTGATGATAACATGTCAACAATTGTTCAAGCACAGTTAATGTTCTTGGATTCAACAGACAAAGTAGACATTACAATGCACATTGACTCACCTGGAGGAAGTGTTAAATCAGGTTTATCTATGGTTGATGTTATGGAATACATTTCATGTGATATTCGTACTGTAAATACAGGAATGGCTGCTTCAATGGGTTCAGTACTATTGGGAGCAGGAACGAAGGGTAAACGTTCATCGTTACGTTTTTCTAAAACAATGTTACATCAAACTTCAGGTGGTGCGGGTGGTAATATTCAAGATGCTCGTATCAATATGATTGAGTGGGAAAAAACTAACAAAATTCTTTTTGAATTATTGGGGTCTTACTGTAACAAATCAGCAGAACAAGTTATGTTAGACGCAACACGTGATTTGTGGTTAAGTGCTGAAGAAGCTCTTGAATATCAAATTATTGACGAAATCGTTAAAACAAAAAAGAAGGGTAATTAACCCTTCTTTTTTAAGATTTGAAACACCCCCTTTGTTTTAATTCTCATTTATATTCAAGAGTCTTCACTCTTTGAATGTCTTTTACCCGTGGTTAGCTAACTGCGGGTTTTGCGTTATCAACAGAATCACCCTTTACTTTTTCAACAACTTTTTCGGCATTATCACTAAATTTACCAAGCATACTACAAACAGTATTTTCAAGACCTTTTTCAATACCTGAAATAAATTCAGTTCCTGTTAAAACACTTCCCATAGTATTTCTAATAAATACATAACCTGAACCAGTCAAACCTTTACTTCTCATTACTTGCATTGCAATTGCTTCAGAAACTCCTTCAGCAATTAATTTTGTCATTAATTTACAGTCATTGAAAGATTTTATCACTTCTGAAGGTTTTGATGTTAAATATGAAACTAAAAAATCTTTAAAAAATCCTTCACCAAATAAAGGTGTTAGTATTTTACTAAACATTGGTTCAAAAATTGTTTGAGTTAAATTACCAAACCACCCACCAAATAATGATTGCATTAATGACCCTAAATTTTGTTCATTAATTAATTTGGTTTCTTGTAAATAAGAAAGTTCTTGAATAAATTTTGAACTTATTCTAAGTTGTTTTTTTTCCGATAAAGATTTAAATTCTTTATCACTATTAACACCTTCAAGTATAATAGAAAGTCTATTTTTAATTAAAGTTTCCTCAATTAAAAGTTTTTCCTTTCTTTCTTTAGTCTCAATTAAAGACTTTCTTACTTTTTTTTCTAACATAATGTTATTAATTTAATCTAAATTTAGCGTCTTCACCTCTTCTTGATGGGCCGCCTATTCCACCACTCATAATCTCTAAGTAGTTATCCATTCTACGTCCACCTGACAATGCTCCCCAATCTCCACCATATTCATTTTTACATGCTTGAGTTTTTGCCTTTAAAGCTTCAAATTCATTAGGTTCTAATGGTCTCTTTTTCTTAAATGCTAAATAATAAGCCTCAATTGTAGTTTTACAATCTTTTTGGTCTGTAGGAATTCTATTTTGAACTGATTGTTGTATTGTTGTTGTAATGGTTGCGTCTTTAACTGTAACTGTTGGGTCAAAATACATTATTAAATCTTGTGAAAAGTATCCTTCAGATGCTGGACTAACTACTCTTGAAATCCAAGTTTTCGCTTCTTCAGGGTCTAAATCTTTTCTTAATTTAGCTCCTTGTGAATTCCATTTTGAAACAATTTTTTGTTGGTCATCAGTTAATGCGTCTCCAATACCACCAGAAATTTTTCTTCTATAAAGTGTAACACCATCAACAACTTTTTTCTCATACATAACAGTATTTTCAATATTTTCCGCAGTATCAGTTTTTGTTAATTCTTCTTTTGTTTTCCAATCACCTTCTTTTTTAACCTTACTAAGGTCTGCGTCAACAGCCGTTTTTGCTTTCGCAACTGCCGATACATCACACGACCATTTATTAGGTGATATTTCAAATTTACCTGATTCACCAACCATACCAATTGTTTTATCAATAAAAAGGTATCTAAATTTACCAGGTGTTTTTGTACTTTCCTGTTTAATTGCAAATTCTTTTTGAGGGTTCGCTGATTTCATTTTAACAACTTTACCGTTCTTAGCACAACCATTTGTTATAAATTCTTCTAATTGGTCTGATAATGATTTTGGAGCATCCGCCGTTGTTGGTGGAGCCGCAGCAACTTGTTCTTTTATTAAAGCCTTATGCATTGAAAGTATACGCTTTTTTTCGTCTTCTTGTAAGTTAAATTTATTCATTGTTTTAATATTAAAAATTTGTGTCTGTTGTATCCACAGTGGTTTCTTCACCACCAATTTCAGGTGTTTCTGGAGATAATTGTTTATTACATATTTTGTCAACATCAGCATCACTGAAAGAATTATAACCTAAATCTTTTAATTTAGCATTTGTTTTTGGACCATATTTACCGTCTGTAGTTAATCCAACACATGATTGTACTGTACTAATCACATCTGAAATACATCCCATTGAATAAGTACCTTTACAAGCTTTATATCCACCAGAACCACTACCTCCTCCGCCACCTCCTTTTTTTGGTTTAACTTCTTCTAATTTTTCTGCTGATTTTTCAATAATTGTTTGCATTGGAGCCCATACATATGTTTTCCAATCTGTACCATCAATATCACCATCTAAATCTTCATATAAGCTACCATATCTTGCATCATATTTTGTTTTTAATGCACATAAATCGGCAACATTGCCCATGGACTCAATCGCACTTTTAATGTCGTCTTCATTGGTCCCAATACCCTCAATTGAGGCATTAATTTTTTCGGCCGCTGAAACTATTTGTGAATCTGATGCAACTTGTTTCAAGTTTTTAGATTGAGTTGAACAAGAATTAAAAAATGATTCAACTTTTGCTGCTGTCGGCATACCATTGTTAATACTATCATATAACCAATATCCTAAACCTCCAACTACCGCGGCTCCCGCAATCCAAGGTAATGCAACGGTTGCTGCCGCTCCAACACTTGCAAGACTGAGACCACCTCCTGTTGCCGCTGCTGCTCCTCCTGTACCTGCCGCTGCAGCTGCTTCAGCCGCAGCTAAAGATGGAAAGGCGATTGCTCCTTTTGGTATCTTACCTACAAGGTCAACACCTGCCTTAACAGTTCCATTAGGTAATAACCAATGGTATTCTTCTTTTATTATTTCTCTATTTTCGTTTAAAGTTTTTGATGTATCATAATTCATCATTAACTTTATTCTTTCTAACGACTCTTTTGGGTTATATTTAGGTTGTACCATAATCTTTTTTTATTTATAAATATATCATTATTACCAAATTTGATTTGCCGACCCTCTAGACAACCCTGATTCCCATTTTGTATTTGCAATTTGATTTGCGTGACCTCTTTTTGTCTGATATGAATCTGACCATTTAGGTATACTCCCTCCACCTCCTGAAGATGGTGTCGATGATGCTGCAGTCGCTTCTTGTTCTTCCATTTCTTCTTTAGATTCTTTACCTGAATACTTGTTAAAAAAATCTATTAAAAAATCTACGTCTAAATTCATAGTAATAAATATTTTGTTATTGGAAAAAAATTTATTATATTTGTCGAATGGGAAAAATATATCTTATATTGGTTTTATTCTTATTAACATCTTGTGAAAAGTTTGTTGTTGAAACAAGTGATGTAACTTTGAGTGGAAAATATGTTGTATCTAAATTGGATATAACAAATGTTGACCAGAATACAAACCGTGATTCTCTATATACTGTTGGGGATACGTATGTTAATCCTGTTTTACCTGACCCAATAGACTCAATTGTAGTTAATAGGTTTTATTTACATTTTGATTATTCAACAGTAAAAATGAATCAGTTGGGTGTTAATCCAACAGGAACTGATATTTGGCAATATGGTTCATCACCAAATGAAATATTCTACAGGATATTATCTAACAATTCTTATAATAGCGGATTTTTACAATTTGATTATGTTACCTCAGATGGCTCAGCAAGAACTTTAACTTTTTTAATTGAAGACGATGGATTTGAATCCCTCCAACTAAAAAGTTCAGGAGCATGGTTTAAAGGCAAGTTTGGTGAAAAACAAGTTATGACTTTATACCTAACAAGAGTTGGTCCTTAATATAATTCAGGTTTTGGTAACGATTTTGGATTTATTTCGTAATACTCATTTAAAAACGAAATAAGTTCATCTTCATCCAACTCAATCTTTGATTCTTCTTCAAATAAATCTTCCTCATCTTCAAATTCAGAATCATAAAATCCAAAAGTGTCTGACTCAAGTACAAACCCATATTCTTCGGTTACTGAATAATCAATGTTATCTGTTCTTAGAACATCATCTTCATCGTCAATAGTTCTGAAAGATACTTCCAAGATGTTTGACTCTGCGTTTAAAAAATATGACACGATTTCTTTAATTTCCATAATTGATACTTTTTTATAAAGAAATATTCTAAAAAAGACCAAAAGTCAAATATTAATTTAATAAAACAGTTTTTTTTCCAAATTTACATTTTATATTTAAGGTATAAACAAATCGTATTATGAGATTTAATTCGTTAACAATAGACAATTTTTACTCCAACCCTATGGATGTTAGGGAGTTTGCACTTAGACAAGAATTTAAAGTTAGAGGTAATTATCCAGGTCAAAGAACTGAGTCATTTTTAACGGACGCAACCAAAAAAACTATAAGAGATATTCTTTATCCATTTGCAGGTGAAATTACAAATTGGGGTGGTGAATATACTGGTTCATTCCAATATACTACAGCATCAGATAGGTCTTGGATTCATGCGGATTCAACAACAGATTGGGCGGCAGTTTGTTATTTAACTCCTGACGCTCCTGTAACTGCAGGAACAGGTATTTTTAGACACAAACAAACGGGCTGGATGAACTTTGATTATAAAAGGGAGCATGATGAAGAATATATAAAACAATCTCCTCCAGGTCACGATTCACAAGATTACACTAAATGGGAAATGGTTGATAGAGTTGGTAATGTATTCAACAGACTAATTATGTATCGTGCGGATAACTATCACGTTTCTTTAGACTACTTTGGAAAAGACATGCATGATGGTAGATTATTTCAAGTCTTCTTTTTCAATACTGAACGTTAATCTAAATTAATTCGTTCAATAAAATCAGGATTTAATTCATAAATTATTTCTGAAATACCTTCAACACATAAACAATGTCCGTGCATTGTTGAAGTAACCATTCTTCTTTTATTAAACCCTAAAATACAAGTGTTGAGTTTATTATCATTTTTACTTAATAAACGACTTAATTGGATTAGATTATCTAAAAAATCTACACTATCTTCAACATAAGATTCAAAGTATGGAATATCACATATTTCTAAAAATTCCTTTAATTCATGTGGCATATCAGGACCAAAATTAGGTTCGTCAAATATTGAAAATATTGACCTGTTACCTACGTCAGTTTTTCTAACAAAGTGCCAAATATAATATTCATTTTCACGACTAATTCTTTCGTAGTCGTTAATCGTAATTTTTTCTCTAATCATTATCTTAAATTTGCTCCGCAAAGCCAAGTAACCAAAGATGTTCTAACACCTGAAGTTAATGGTGTTACTCTATGTAACAAAAACGATGGGAAGAAACAAATTAAACCTAATTCTTTAGGTACGCTCAAAATACTACCACCAACATTCATTTGTAATTCACCACCTTCATATTCTCCTGGGTCTGAAAGTTGTAATACTACCGATAATTTTCTATTTGAAAGACCTGGTCCTAAATCTGCGTGCCAATCGTAATGACCACCATTACCGTAGTATTTGGTGTATTGTAAACTATCTTGATAACCCCAAACATCAAAATTCCACATTTCTCTGTTTGCAGTTTTTGCATAATCAGCAATTTTAGAATATAACCATTCGGTGTCTTGATTATCGGGAATCCAAGATATTTCGCTTTTACGATAATCTGTTACCTCGTTATCTTCTCCACTTCCGACAGAAGCTTTTTGTTTTGGCAAGTTGTCACCAATTTGTCTAATCTTAATTAATTCACTTGGAGTGAATGCTGATGCGAAATAATAGTAATTCAAATGGTTTACGTTATTTCTTTGGTCTTGAATAAAATAGTGTGATGACATTTCTTTAAAATTTATTACTATAATTATAAGAGAATATACTTATCAACTCAATATTTAAATTGTTATTATGATTAAAAAAAATAAAACTTTTGATTCTTTCACGTTTAGAGGTGAATTAGACTTGTTGGAGTTTAGGTTAACCGAATTAGACCCATTTGTCAACGTTTTTATAATTGCGGAATTAGATTCAAATAAAAAAAATTCAATATTCATTCAAAACAAGTCAAGGTTTGATAAATGGAGAAAAAAAATATCTCACATTTTTGTTACTGAAGAATCTTGTTTAAAGAAAATAACCGCGGAGTTTATAAACCATAGTCCAAATTTTGACGATATTTTATTAGTTTCCGAAATAAATGAGGTTCCTGATTTACGTAAAAAAGATGAAATAACTAAAGAACTAAAATATGGTTCAATTTTATTACAACATCAAAATTTTGTTTGGAACATAGACCATATTGATAATACATTTGTTGATGGAACTTTTATGATTGCATTTAATTTAATCTTAGTTGATAAAGAAGTTTTAAATAAAACATATTCTAAAAAATATAACTTAAAAAGTGGTGGTGTTCAAAGAATTAAAAATGGATGGAAGTTTTCTAATTTTAAACTTGATGATGAATTTAGACAACAAATTGAGAATAAATTACCTCCTGTTGAAATTGACCCAATAACCACATACATGTTGGTTGAACATAATGGAGATGTTGAATTACCTGTTAGCACAAAGTTATTACCTTATAATCAAATTGGTAGGTACCTATCAAAAAAACATTTATTTCTTGTTGAATCAGATGAACCAGAATCTTTAGAAATGTTGGAGAACCAATATAGTTCAGTGACAATTATAAATTTTAGTAATAACTTAAATGAAATAATTGGTGAGAAGGTAACGGATAAAACAACAAACAATGTTCTTTATCTACCTGAAACAACTTTGTATACAGATGAATTACATAAATTTCAATCTCAATATAAAATTAATGAAGTTAAAAGAATGTTTAGTATGGTATTTCTTCAACCACAAGACACAACCACAATAATATACAACAACTCAATAATATTATAAAAAAACCCCTTTTTTTAGGAGGGGTTTTGTTTTAATTATATTTACTGAATCTATTAAACATTTCGTTAATCTTGTTTTTCTGAGTTAAGAAAGATTCCTTTAAATCTTCATCAACTTCTTCAAAATCATCTTCTTCGTCTAATTCACTTTCATATGAAAACTCTTGGTACGGTCCAGCTTTACCAGGTCCGTCGCTATCAAAGTCATATGCTTTATCCATTGCTCCGTATATTCCTTGAACTCCTGAAACATCTATTTCGTTAAATTCTGCATCACCATATATATCTCCTTCTTCTAATTCATCTTCAGCATAGGCAGATTCCATTTGTTCGTATTCTTTTACATCATCTTCCAATTCATTTACAGGATAAACATCACCAGGACCGTTAGAATCAAAATTATATGCTGATTGAACATTATCGTCGTCCATATCTTCCACATTTCCACCCTGTTCGTAAAGTTCTTCATCATCTAAATGACTTACATAGTCTTTAACATGTTTTCCTGGTATTGCATAACCTGTTTTATCATTTTTAAAACCATACATATCTTCGCCTTCAGGGTACTTATGTTCACTATCAAATTCAAATTCAGATGAATGTATTGGGTGATTATATTTGTATCTTTTACCTTTAATTAAATCTTTAATATCAATTTCATCCATTTCACCATCAGTAACTTCAGATGCATTCATATCTTCATATCCGTCATCTTCATTATCTGGGTCATCCATACCGTCTTCAGTGTAAGATGATTCATAATCCATAAAATCCTCTTGTTCTTTATAAAGATTTTTGTGCATCCCTTCAAATGTTCCGTAGTCATTTCCACCACCTTCAACATAATCAAAATCACCATATTTAAGGTTTAAATCTTTTACTTTATAAATGTCATCCAAATGACCTGTTTCTTCTTCCATGTATCCTGAACCACATTCGTTACAAACACCTTCATACATTTTACCACCACACTCACAAACCTCATCAGAATCTTCCTCTAACGCCATCAAAATTTCTGGATTTGATATTACAAAATCTTTAGCTCGGTCAAAAAAACTTGGTTCATCATCTTCTCCAAGTTCTTCTTCCATGTAGGCCGAACCACATTCTTCACAAATGTTCTCTTTCATGGTACCACCACATTGTTCACACATATTACCTTCTTCAAGTTCAACTTGTTCGTTGATTCCCATATTGGTGTATTTTTTAACTTCACCTTTATTGTTAACAACAAACCCATCTTTATCACTTATGTCATCATAAACATATAATGGTTGAGTGTTTGAAACTTCAGGTTGCATGGTTTGGTAACCGTTGTATACGCTCTTATGTTGATTTAAAATATCTGACTTTTCAGTTGCAGACAATTGACCTAATCCGAAATATCCTCTCATAGTTTTTTTATTTATAAATACCTACAAAAACTCAATTTTTGTTTGACTATAATAAAACTTAGAATTATGATTATGTAAGACGGGAAGAGTTCATATTTTTTTGATAGTATCTTGGTACTTTACTTTCGCCAAATCAAAACTCTCCTGTCTTTTTTTCTACACACATTAAAAAAAATAAAATGAATATTAAAGATTACGATATTGATGAAATTGCCGAAGGAGCTATATTATTGGATGGTCTTGAGGATGCAATCCTTGGTGTCGTTGAAGAATTTGGTAATAGTCCAAGAGTTTTATACTCAAAACATAAAATTTTAACTATTTTATGTGAACGAGATGGAATGACATGGTCTGAAGCCGAAGAGTTTTATGACTACAATATTTTAGGTCTCTACGCTGGTGAACAAAATCCAATTTTTTTAATTACAGAATAATTCGTACCTTCGGCGTATGAATATATTTTTCCTTGATTACGATGTAAAAAAATGTGCCCAATATCATGTGGACAAACATGTTGTTAAAATGATATTGGAAACCGCTCAACTTTTATGTGGTGTTCATCATGTCACCGCACATGATACCGCACATGATACCGTACATGATACCGCTCATGTACCGTACAAGTTATCACACAAAAATCACCCTTGTTCTATATGGTCTCGTAAATCATTATCAAATTATTTGTATTTGTGTGAGTTAGGTTTGGAATTGTGTAATGA
>Ga0114978_10004115_pt1 | contig 11818 bp, 5 predicted proteins | sample S_140212_EF_Meta_FD_87027 | JGI IMG/M metagenome (GOLD analysis project Ga0114978, IMG submission 87027) | Freshwater microbial communities from Lake Simoncouche, Canada to study carbon cycling - S_140212_EF_MetaG | ecosystem: Environmental > Aquatic > Freshwater > Lake | place: Lake...
AAAATTAACTTGTCCTCACTCCCTTACAAATGGAACAATGAGGGATGGCTTTTATTGGTAAATAATATTGAAATTAAAAATGGTGAATTTATAAATGAAATAGAATCTATTCACCTACCCTACAAAGAAACCATTGATGGCGATCATCTTAAGTTTAGCAATATTACAGGTGAAATAAAAGACATTCGTTTTGACAAGGATACCCTAACTGCTTTTATACAATTGGGTACAAAAGAAAAATGTGGACTTGATATTAAAAAATTACAAGCCAACTTGAAATTCACTCCTGATATGATGGAGTTTAAGCAGCTAGATTTAAAAACAGAAAAAAGCAGACTAGGGAATTATTATACCATGAAGTATACCAGTTTTCAAAAGAACATGAATAATTTCATTCATGATGTTCAATTGGAAGGGAAATTTACTGACAGCAAATTAAGCACGGATGACATAGCATTTTTTGCGCCTGAAGTTAAAAATTGGAAAATGCTTTTTGATATCTCAGGTTCAATCACTGGAAGATTTGATAATCTCAGAACCAAAGACATGCGCATCAGTTCTGGTAGCTCTTTGTTTGATGGCGATATTTCTTTAAGCGGGCTTCCAGAAATTGATAAGACATTTATCAATTTAGATGCCAACACACTCCAAACAAACTATGCCGACTTGTGCACCATTGCTCCGTCCCTTAAAAATATTAGCACTCCTCAACTGAGTAAATTGGGCTATATCCAATACCAGGGTAAGTTTACAGGCTTCATCAATGATTTTGTTGCCTTTGGAACTATTCAAACACAGTTAGGGATTTTGAAAGGAGATATTAATTTAAAACTTGCAGAAAAAAGAACGCCCGTTTATAAAGGTAAAATCTCTACTGTTGGATTTAGATTAGGAGAATTTTTTAATTCTACTTCAGTTCAAAATATCACTTTTAATGGAAATGTGAACGGAACTGGGTTTTCTGAAAAAGATATCAATGCCAGTTTTTATGGAAAAGTTGACACCTTAGGATTTAACGGATATGACTACCAAAATATAGATGTAAACGGAAGGTTTTTCAAAAAAATATTTACAGGGTTTTTAAGTATTCATGACGAGAATTTAGTAGTCGATAGTTTAAAAGGAACGATAGACCTGAATAGTAAAGTACCTCAATTTTTATTCAATGCTTCCCTGATCAAGTCGGATTTAAAAAAATTAAAATTAACCAAGGATGACTTTGAGTTGAAGGGCGATTTCGAGCTCAATTTTGCCGGCAATAATATAGATGACTTTTTAGGTACAGCGAGAGTTTACAACGCCAAGTTAACGCACAACCACCAACCATTGATTTTTGATTCTTTGTTATTAGAGTCTTCTATAGAAAAGGACTTAAAATATTTAACCCTTCATACCAATAATGTAGATGCGGAATTGTTGGGTAAGTTTTCAATCAATGAATTACCCACTGCATTTAATTCATTTCTAAGCAGATATTTTCCTTCTCAATTTGATGTGCCATCAAATTTTAAAAGCGAACAGGATTTCTCATTTAAAATTACGACCAATGATTTCAATGACTTTTCGAAGATTCTAGACAGTCGATTGGGAGGTTTTAATAATTCATCGTTCACCGGCAACCTGAATTTAAAAGAGAATAAATTAAATATAAATGCTGAAATACCTCGTTTCAGTTTTAATGGAAAAGTATTTAACAATACAAGATTTAATAGCATCGGCTATTTCGATTCGCTTCATACGCAGGTAGATATTGATGAAATTATTATCAATGACAGTATGAGCCTTCCCTCTACCAAAATAGCCTTTTCTACTCGCAATGATCTTTCAGATATTAGCATCAATACAAGAGCTAGTAAAACTTTTGGAGATGCCGCCATTCATGCTAGTTTGCAAACTTTAAAAGATGGTATAAAAATTCATTTCTCCCCTTCTTCCTTTATTATCAATCAGAAAAAATGGGAGTTAGAAAAAGATGGAGAGCTTACTTTAACTGAAAAAGAAGTGAGTGCCAATGATATAAAATTCGTACAAGGAAATCAGCAAATTATTATTTCAACTGAACCCTCTGATATTGGCAATTCAAATGACTTGTTGATCAGGCTCAATAAAATTAATATCAATGACTTTGTACCTTTTGTTTTAAAGGATCCCAACCTAGAGGGACAACTCACTGGTGATCTCCGAATAATGGACCCCTTTGGAAAGTCCTCTGTTGAGTTTGAGTCTAAAATAAAAGAATTTAAAATTGATGGCGACTCTATCGGCATAGTTGTAGGGACTGGAAATTATTCAAGTTTTTCTGGCATTGCGCGATTTAAGTTGGATGCTCCTAATATTAATAACCAATTTAAAATTGAAGGCAATATAAATACAAAGGATACTACGGAAAATCAGACGGATATTTCAATTATTTCTGACCGGCTTGATCTTGGATTTTTAAACAGTTATCTAGGAGCTGTTTTCAGCAATATCAAGGGGGTTGCCAATACCGCCGATTTAAAGATAAAAGGCAATAGTAAAAATCTATCACTAACAGGCACTGCCAATATTATTGGAGGATCCATGGTGGTAAAATATACCCGATGCAAATATCTGTTTGCCAATGAAACGATTGTATTTAATCCAAACGAAATTGACTTTGGTAAAATTTTATTGAAAGATACACTCAATAATACTGCAACACTGAGTGGTAAAATGCAACACCACTTTTTTCAAGATTTTTTCTTTGACGATGTGAAAATTGAAACCAATAAGCTATTGGTATTAAACACCAACAAAAAAGACAATTCACAGTTTTACGGAAAAGTAATAGGTAAAGCCAAAATGAATATCAAAGGGCCGATAGATAATATGACAATGGATATCAGCGGTGAGCCCTCTAGACAAGATACTAGTCATATTTATTTATTGAGTGGAAGTAGTTTGGAAAGCAGTACAGTTGATTATGTTGACTTCATTCAGTTTGGTAGCAAAATGGAGGAGAAGTTTAAAGGGCAGCCATCCACCAACATATTGGTAAATATGATACTAACGGCTAACCCTGCCTGCAAAATTGATGTGATTTTAGATGAGGCTACAGGTGATATCATTAAGGGTCAAGGAAATGGTCTGTTGAAAATTCGTGTTGGAAACAGGGAACCACTTACCATCAATGGAAACTATGATATTACCAAAGGAGAATACACATTTAATTTTCAAACCTTTCTTAAAAAATATTTTACCGTAAACAGTGGAACCATCGTTTGGAACGGAGATCCACTGAATGCTAGAATTGATATCATGGCAGAGTATCTTGCCAATAAGGTAGATTTCAAACCCATATCAACAGCTAGCTCTCAGATATTTCAAAAAGAAGATGTTAGAGTAATTGCGCACCTTACTGAAACACTTTTAAAACCTGCGATTGATTTTGAATTCCTATTGCCAACTTCTAGTTCCTTAAAAAACGATTTTGTAATTACCAAAAGACTACAACAATTTAAAGAGGATAAAAATGAACTCAACAAGCAGGTAACCTCTTTATTACTCTTCAATACTTTTGTGAGTAGTACACAAAGTATGATAACGGCTAGTAGTGGATATAATGTAATAGCAAGTACTATTGGAGGAGTCGTTTCGAATGCCCTTTCTGGCTACTTTAATAAATTATTACAAAAATATATGAAGAACACTTCAGTCTATCTTGATCTGAACTCCGGACTTGGATTAGAAAGTAATGTTCAAAAATTACAAGCTGCTGCAAAAACTGGCTTAGTCTTTACACTGCTCAATGGAAGAGTGATTGTTTCTGCAGGATTTAACCTTGATTACAACAATCCTTATGTTGCAAATTTAAGTAAGAATAACAACCTCCTAGTAACCCCAGATATCACTGCTGAGTGGCTATTGTCGAAAGATGGGAGTATTAGATTGGTTGGATTTAATAGAACCAATTTTGATTTAATTAGCCAGCGTACTAGAACGGGGACAAGCTTATCTTACCGCAAAGATTTCGATAAACTCAACTCTTCTTATGAAGCGGAAGAGGAAAAGAAAAAAATTCAACCTATTAAAAAGGAGGATAGTTCGAAATTAAAATAATCGAATTTGAAAGTTTTGAAAACAATTCCGTATTAAAAAATTCTCAAAAAAAATTATTGATCGCCCAAAATTTCATGCCCCATTTTATCTCGCTTGGTGGTAAGATATTTTTCATTGTGTTCATTGGGTGCTATTTCAATAGCCACCGTTTCTACTACTTCTAAACCGTAACCCAATAGTCCGGCACGCTTACGAGGATTATTGCTCATCAATTTCATTTTACTAATCCCGAGGTGACGAATAATTTGAGCTCCAACACCGTAATCTCTTTCATCCATTCCAAATCCAAGTTCAAGATTAGCCTCAACGGTATCCATTCCTTGCTCTTGCAATTTGTATGCTTTCAATTTATTTAGCAATCCAATACCACGCCCCTCTTGATTCATATATAATACCAATCCTTTGCCTTCACCCTCCAACATTTTTAATGCTTTGTGCAATTGATCGCCACAGTCGCAGCGCAATGAACCTAAAATATCACCCGTCATACAACTGCTATGCACTCTCACTAAAATGGGCTCGTCTTTTTTCCAGTCTCCTTTTTTTATAGCCAAATGAATTTCACCCGTATTGATTTGTTGAAACGCAATCAATTCAAAATTGCCATATTTGGTAGGCATATTTACTCTCACTTCTTCTTTGATCAATGTCTCCTTAGAAAGTCGATAAGCAATAAGATCTTTGATGCTAATTAGTTTTAAGTCGAATTTTTTAGCAATATCCATCAACTGAGGAAGTCTAGCCATGCTACCATCTTCATTCATAATTTCTACCAACACACCCGCTGGTTGGAAACCCGCCAATACAGATAAATCGGTGGTGGCTTCTGTGTGACCTGACCTTCTGAGCACGCCCCCTTTTTTTGCCCTCAATGGAAAAATATGACCCGGACGTCCAAGATCAGATGCCTTTGTTAAAGGATCTACCAATGCCTGAACTGTTTTAGCACGGTCATGAGCAGAAATTCCAGTGGTACAACCTTGCCCCAATAAGTCAATACTTACCGTAAAAGGAGTAGCATGCAAAGATGTATTGTCAGGCACCATTGCAGGAAGGTTCAGTGCATCACACCTTTCTTCAGACAAGGGCGCACAAATAAGACCGCGGCCATAAGTACTCATAAAATTTATAATTTCAGGAGTAACATTTTCTGCTGCTGTTATAAAATCACCTTCATTCTCTCTATCCTCATCATCCACTACAATTACCAATTGACCTTTTTTAATGGCCTCAATCGCCGACTCAATACTATCTAACATCGTTTTTCAATTTGAAATGCAAAGTTAACAAGGTTTACTCTTTTTTGTGCTGGTTTGTTGGCTAGAAAATTGGATTCTTTGGTATTAAAATAATTTCAATCTGTAAAAAGCTAGCAGTCAAGGTAAACTTGATTGAAATAGTAGTATAATTTTTCATCAATTGTTCCTGCACTTATTCTAATAATCAAATGCCACTAAAGCATTTACCCATAGCGCTTAATAAGTATCTTTGAATAATATAATATATAAATGGTATTCCAATTGATCAACCTTAATAATAAAAATTACTAGTTTATCCATTATCAACAACCTAAGCTATGGCCGACATTTCGTTTAAAAGTTTTACAGTGGGGGTAGAGGAAGAATACATGGTAATAGATCCTATCACTAGGGAACTAAAAAGTCATGAGCAAAGGATTGTACAAGAGGGTCATAAAATTAGTAAAGACAAGGTCAAGGCAGAGATGCACCAAGCGGTAGTAGAAGTAGGATCTGATATTTGTAAAGATGTGGAGGAGGCTTTCATTGATGTATCGAAACTGCGCCAAACAATCAGTGGAATTGCCGATGGTTTAGGTTTTAAAATTGGCGCATCAGCTACGCACCCTTTTAGCCATTGGGAAAGTCAATTGATTACTGATCATGCGCGTTACAATGAAATGGTCAATGAATTTCAAGAAGCTGCTCGTAGCAATTTAATATTTGGTCTTCATGTACATGTAGGAATGGAAAATCGAGAGATGGCAATCCACATCGCTAATTCGGCACGCTATTTTTTACCCCATGTGTATGCACTCAGTACCAACTCCCCTTTTTGGGAAGGCCGACTTACTGGCTATAAATCTTATCGCACCAAAATATTTGATAAATTTCCTAGAACAGGTATACCCGATCATTTTGAAAATATTCAGGCCTATGAAAACTACATCGCACTGTTGGTGAAGACCAATTGTATTGACAATGCTAAAAAAATATGGTGGGACATAAGGGTACATCCAACATTTAATACCGTAGAATTTAGGATTTGTGATATTCCATTGACTGTTCACGAAACCATTGCTATCACTGCTCTTTTTCAGGCTATCTGTGCAAAACTGTACAAACTAAGAAGTCAGAATTTAAATTTTATGACCTACTCACGGGCACTATTAAACGAAAATAAATGGCGTGCTAGCAGGTATGGAATTGATGGAACGCTGATTGATTTTGGAAAAGAAAAAGAAGTAAACACCAAAACACTCATCTATGAATTACTCGACTTTGTGGATGATGTAATACCCCATTTAGGAAGTAAACATGCCATCAGTTACGTTCATAAAATATTAGAAAATGGAACAGGTGCTGATCAACAATTGAAAGTATTCCATGACACCAATGATTTGGTAGAGGTAGTAGATTATATACAGAAGAAATTTTTAGAGGGTATTTAATTCTAATTGAGTAAGGCTAGTTTATAAAAAAAATAGCCAATAATATTTAGATCAGGAAATTAAATTTCATAGTATGGATTCAATTCAACGGCAGCCTATTCGCATTGCCGTTTTAGATTTATATGAAGGGGTGGCCAACCAAGGAATGCGGGGTATCAGAGAAACGCTTCAACGATTTTATAAAAACCTAGCAATCGAAATTAGCTGGGATGAATTTAACGTAAGACAAAAAAATGAAATCCCTGATTTGTCGTATGATATTTTTATATCTAGCGGTGGTCCGGGTAGTCCTTTAGAAACCAAGGACTCTAAATGGGAAGCTGCTTATTTTGAATGGATTCAACATGTTGAGCAATGGAATAAAGAAGAAAGAAATAAGCGAAAAAAACATATTTTTTTTATTTGCCATTCTTTTCAATTAGCCTGTAGGTATTATCAAATTGGCAATCTATGTAAAAGAAAAAGTACTGCATTTGGTATTTTTCCTGTCCATTTGTTGAGCAATGGAATTGATGAGCCTGTATTTAATAGAATGCAAGACCCTATTTATGCTGTGGATAGCAGAGACTATCAAGTAATTGAACCCAACCATCAACAAATTCAATCCATCGGTGCAAGTATTTTAGCAATAGAAAAAGAAAGACCTCAGGTACTGTTAGAAAGAGCCATCATGGCGATACGTTTCAATGAATACATGATTGGCACTCAGTTTCACCCCGAAGCCGATGCTTCTGGTATGAGCCTTTACTTACAAACCGAGGAGAAAAAGAAAACAGTCATTGAAAACTATGGATTAGAAAAGTGGGAACAAATGATTACCCACTTGAATGATCCAGATAAAATTTCATTTACCTATTCAAATATCCTTCCTAATTTTTTATCAATTGCTAGTAATATTTTATAATAGGCAATTTCAAAGAAAAATAAAAAAATATAACTGCTACAGGCACATTCTTTGAAAATACAATGTTTAATTTTAGATAGCCATCAAATGCTTCTTTTAAATCACCCAACCTAAAAATGCAAAAAGATTTACGCAATCAATTCAACGATTTTTTTACGGAAGAAAAATACGAAGCTTACAAAAAAGAAATAGAAGCTTTGTCTCCAGGAAACCTAGATTTCACGCTTGCAGAAACCCCTCTTTTTATTTCGAAAGAATTTACCAATCAAATGCTGGCAACTTGCGAGCAGGTTGTTGATGCTATTGTAAGCCCATCATTTAATTTACATACGCAAAGAGCCGTACCTGATAATGCAAACATTGCAAATGAAAAAAAATACCCTGATTTTTTAGTATTTGATTTTGGAATCTGTGAAAATGAGCAACAGGAGATAGAACCTCAATTAATAGAATTGCAGGGATTCCCTTCTCTGTTTGCATTTCAGCCACTTCACAGTTCCATTACTTTTAATTATGCCAATGTACCCGATAACTATAGCGCCTACCTCAATGGTTACACGCAGGAAACTTATTTTCAATTATTGAAAGAGATCATAGTAGGTGATTTAGACCCATCCAATGTGATATTGTTAGATTTATTTCCAGCCCAACAAAAAACAAGGATTGACTTTTATTGCACAGAATCAATACTCGGAATAAGAACAATTTGTTTCACCCAACTCATTGGTGAAGGAAATAAATTATTTTATGAAAGGGATGGGAAGAAAATAGCAATCAAAAGAATTTATAACCGCTTAATTTTTGATGAACTTTTTCAACAAAAAAATTTACCAGAAACGATTGACCTTTTTCATCCTTGGGAAGTGGAGTGGCTGCCTCATCCTAACTGGTTTTATCGACTTAGTAAGTTTACACTTCCCTTGTTGAGACATCCATACATTCCAAGTACTTACTATCTAAATGAGCTAAAGGATATTCCAGCAGACCTAAATAATTATGTATTGAAACCACTTTTTTCTTTTGCTGGAATGGGCGTAATAATAGAGGTGACCATTGATGATATTGTAAAAATAAAAGATCCTGAAAATTGGATTCTTCAAAGAAAGGTAAATTATGCGCCCATCATAAAAACACCCGAAGAACCTGCCAAAGCTGAAATTCGTTTGTTTTATTTTTGGAAACAGGGCTGGACTAGACCCCAAGCGGTCTTCAATTTAGCAAGACTTAGTAAAGGAAAAATGATTGGTACCCGCTACAATAAGAATAAGAAATGGGTAGGCGGTACCGTGGCTTATTTTGAAAAATAACCGAGTACAAAAAACCCCCATTTGAGAATGAGGGTTTGAATTTTTTTAAACTTTTTGTTTTGCAGGCGCTTTTTTCTTCACCTTTTTCAAAGCAGCTTCTATTGCTTTGCTTAACTCTTCGTAGGTCACTTTTCCAGTAAAACGTTCTCCGTTTACAAAAAAAGTAGGTACATCTTTAACTCCTCTGTTGATGCCTTCACGCATATCACCTTGCACCTGCCAGCCATAAGTAGCATTTACTAGTTCATCCAAAAAACGTTTGTTTTGAACACCCGCTTCTCTACTGTGTAACTTCAAACTAGTAGTACCTAGGTTGCGACGATTGGCAAATAAAATATTGTGCATTTCCCAAAACTTTCCGTCCTGGGCAGTAGCTACCGCTGCTTCACCAGCTTTTAAACTGCGTTGGTGAATGTTAGTCATTGGAAAATGACGAAAATTAAATCTTACTTTTCCATCATACTCCTCTAAAATTTGTTTAACTACTTCGTTCGCTTTTGCACAAACTTCGCTTTCGTACTCTCCAAACTCTTCTAATGTAACCGGCGCATTGATATTTCCAACAAATACATCTCTTGGTTCAATAATCTCTACCACCTCTTTCTTAAATGCCATAATAAAATTTTTTAATGTGTTTGCCTATAATCGGCAATTTCTCTAATCTTGTTTCTTTATAACCATTCTAAGTCGAAATGGTTTATTTAAGGTAATAATACCCAACTACTCAAAAAAGACTCAGAATTTCGGAAGGTAACAAATTTTAGTCTTTTTTCAATGGCTTTAATATAAATTAGTCTTGCCAAATTATACAAATAATTGATAACCAGACATTTGCGTTTTACTTAAAATTATATTTTAGGAAGGTCTTAACGATTAACCAACTGATTTTTCTACTTTTCGCTCTTTTGAAATTTCATTCCTAAAAACCACATTTCCATCAAAAACATCTACTAATACTGGAATTGATTTGTCGATATCCCCCGCCAAAATCCTTTTACTCAGCTGATTGATGATTTCCTTTTGGATCAATCGCTTCAATGGCCTTGCTCCCATCTGGGGGTCATAACCATTTTCAGAAAGAAATTCTAACACATATTCACTAAACTGCAACTGGATACCAGTTTGTGCTACCAACTGTTTCAACCCTTGTAACTGAATATCAATAATTCCTTTTATTTCTTTTTTCATCAAAGGTTGAAACATTATTACTTCGTCAATGCGATTCAAAAATTCTGGACGAATAGTCTGACGCAACAATACCATCACTTCTGCCTTGGTGCTTTCTACTACTTCTTCCTTATTATTGTCGTTGACCTTTTCAAAATTTTCCTGAATAATATGACTTCCCATATTGCTGGTCATAATAACAATGGTATTTTTAAAATTAACTACCCTTCCTTTGTTATCAGTCAAGCGTCCATCATCGAGCACTTGCAATAAAATATTGAATACATCGGGATGGGCTTTTTCAATTTCATCTAACAAAACCACACTGTATGGTTTGCGTCTCACCGCTTCAGTTAGTTGTCCGCCCTCATCATAGCCCACATATCCTGGAGGTGCACCTACCAATCTACTGACCGAATGTTTTTCTTGATATTCACTCATGTCTATTCTAGTCATCATGGAGTCGTCGTCAAACAGATAATCTGCCAAAGCCTTGGCTAGCTCTGTTTTTCCAACACCGGTGGTTCCTAAAAATATAAATGAGCCGATTGGTTTTTTAGGATCTTGCAAACCCGCTCTACTTCTTCTGATGGCATCACTCACCGCCTCAATCGCTTCATTTTGACCCACTACCCTTTTGTGCAATTCATCTTCTAACAACAATAATTTCTCTCTTTCACTTTGTAACATTTTCATTACAGGGATACCCGTTGCTTTGGCTACATTCGCCGCGATATCTTCTGCATCCACCTCTTCTTTTAATAATCTTTTTTCGCTGATATCATCTAGCAATTGAGTTTGATCTTCAATAATTTTTTCTTGAAGCTGCACCTTGCCATATCTAATTTCTGCCACCTTACCATAGTCGCCTTCTCGCTCTGCTCGCTCTGCAGCAGTTTTCAAATGCTCTATTTCCGATTTAGCAGTCTGTATTTTTTCAACCACCTCTTTCTCTTGTTTCCATTTGGCTTTAAAAGTGTCTCTTTGCACAGAAAGGTTAGATATCTCCGTATTCAGTTCCTTCAACTTTACTTCATCACTTTCTCTTTTGATAGCCTCTCTTTCAATTTCAAGCTGTCTAATTTGTCTTTCCAATTTATCCAATTCCTCTGGCATAGAATTCATCTCTAAGCGAAGCTTGGCAGCACTTTCATCAATTAGATCGATGGCTTTATCAGGTAAAAAACGATCGGTGATATATCGATGGGATAATTCTACAGCTGCAATGATGGCTTCATCTTTTATTCTTACATGATGATAAGATTCATAACGATCCTTTAATCCACGAAGAATAGAAACTGCATCTTCCACAGATGGCTCATCAATCACCACTTTTTGAAATCTTCTCTCGAGTGCTTTGTCTTTCTCAAAAAATTTCTGGTATTCACTTAAGGTAGTTGCACCAATGGCTCTTAACTCACCTCTAGCTAAAGCAGGCTTTAAAATATTAGCCGCATCCATTGCTCCATCTCCACCACCTGCTCCTACGAGCGTATGTATTTCATCAATAAACAAAATTATCTCCCCCTCACTAGTACTCACTTCCTTGACAACTGATTTTAGTCGCTCTTCAAACTCACCTTTGTATTTAGCTCCAGCAATGAGTTGCCCCATATCCAAAGCAAAAATTATTTTTGATTTTAAATTATCTGGTACATCCCCATTCACAAT
>Ga0114978_10004117_pt1 | contig 11815 bp, 7 predicted proteins | sample S_140212_EF_Meta_FD_87027 | JGI IMG/M metagenome (GOLD analysis project Ga0114978, IMG submission 87027) | Freshwater microbial communities from Lake Simoncouche, Canada to study carbon cycling - S_140212_EF_MetaG | ecosystem: Environmental > Aquatic > Freshwater > Lake | place: Lake...
TAGGAATGGGTATATAATATTAATTGTTGTCTTTAACCTGTTTTCAAAATATCAAAATATCAAAATATCAAAATATCAAAATATAATATAATAATATAGTAATATTAGTAAATATAGTATAATATAGTAAAATGGATTCTGTTTCCCAAGTATATGATAACAACAAAATGCACGGTGTTGTAAATAAATTATATTTCTGTCAGTATGACAGACAAAATGAAATAAATGATAGAATATCATCAAGAAATATACCTTCAGCGCCTTTACAGCCATTTTATTACCAGGTGCCCGTTTCGACGAAATACGGTTATATGCCTATTTTAGATCAAAGTAAGCCTATTACTGTGCCTCTTAATAATTATCCTGTTTATAATCCTCATAAAACATTTAATCCTGGAAATAATATGGCGCCGTTTTCAGGATTTGCGAACAATGTAAATGTTGAATCTGTATTGCGTAGTCAATTTTTTGGATTACAAGATTGCGAACAATCGCAGTATGTTCCTTCATCAAGAAGCGACCTCTATAATGTATATGTCCCTCCAAAACCTGTAAAACAACCTTATCCTGATTTATTTAAGAAAGAAATATTTGATCATTATAACCCAAATCCCAATAATTTAGGAAATAGTTTTTTTAATAATAGCACTAGAAATGATAATATGGATATTGTGCCAGACGAAGAGAAACAATATTGTGCAAATTAATGGATATTAGTTATTAGTTATTAGTTATTAGTTATTATTTATAACACGATTCGTGTTTAAAATAATATTATTTTTTATGAACGCATCTTAAATGGAACACGGTGATAATTTGAATAATACATCCAATACATCCAATACATCCAATACATCCAATACATCCAATACATCCAATACATCCAATGCGTCCAATACATCCAATGCGTCCAATGCGTCCAATGCATCCAATGTGAATACTATAAACGATATTAATTACCTTACATTAGAGATTATGGCAAATTATGAAACATATAATAAATATTTAAAAAAGAATAATTTAGACCATGATACAGTATTAAAAAAGGAAAAAAGATTCTATAGGAAACGTATTACTGCTATGGCAAAAGATATTTTAAATAATAATGTCAATAATAATATCGATAGTCCTATTGACGATATTATCACAAACGCGTTTAATACATTTGCACGTTTATGTGTATCGCATTTTAAATTTAAAGATACAATGGATACAATACAGGGAGATTATAAAGATATGGTTTCTGGGACAGTTGTTAATGAGACAATCCTTTGCAGTGATTTAGAATTTATGGAATATAATAAGAATACTATAGACGAGGCAAATAAATTGTTTATGAAACAAGTTGATAAGAAAGTTGTAACAATGGATAATTTTGTAATAAAGACATCACCTCCCCAAGATGAAATGATATTACCAAAAACGAAAGATTTTAACTTGAAAGATCCGAAATATAAAAAGAAGGATATTAAAAGGGGTATCAGCACAGGTGCAAATAATAGTGTAAAATGGGCAGATACTAATGAAGTTATAAACGTTAAGGTTACCAAAAAAGAAAAAAGCGATATAGAAGTTTCAATGTATTCGGAATAATTTAACTTTTAAATATTAAATATTTAACTTTAAAATTTTAAATATTAATATATTTTTATAATTATACTGAAATAATATATACACAAATACACAAATACGCAATCATGAAAACAAAAAAAATGGAGCATATACTACAATTTGTAGATAAAAATATTAAATTTAAATCAGAATTCAGGGGTAGAATAAGAAGAACAAATGTAAAAACAAAACGTTCAAATATATCAAAAACAGTTAAAAATAAAAAAAATAAAAACACAAAACTAACTATAGGAGTAGAAAAACACCCTGATGGATTTATAAAATTAAAATGTAGTCCAAAGCTCCAAGAAAATGATTTCACATGTTATAGCAATGAATCTCTTATAAAACTTAAGGAACTATGGAATGCCAGGCACCCAGATGTGAAAATAACAACAAATGAACCACGTGCTATATGGGAAGAATTAAAACGTCATTTAAAAAGTGTATGCAATAAGGAATCATGTTGGTTAAAACAAAATTTTGCAGCATCAGGTGTAGATAAAGAAATGTTGAATTATACTTTTGCACCAAAAAGCCCCGATGATTGGAAGAAAAATCCCAACGAGTGGTTAAATAGTATAGATATTGAAAACGTTATGAAACAATATGAGAAAGAATATCCGTATTTTGATTTTATAGGTGCAGCACCGATAGATTTTGATTCTCCCAAAATGTATGGCGAATGTGTATGGGAAGAATTGTGTCATTTTGATTTGAATATATCTATCCGAAATGGGCGGAATAAAATAGGGTTCGTATTTAATACTGACCCACATTATTTGTCTGGTTCACATTGGATATCTATGTTTGTAAATATTAAAGAGAAATATGTATTTTTCTTCGATAGCACAGGGCATGCCCCTCCCAAAGAAGTTAAAAAATTAATTAAAAAAATTATAGAACAAGCCAAGGTTGCAGGAATAGAATTACGTTATATAGAAAATAAAAAACATCATCAGAAAAAACCCACCGAGTGTGGCGTATATTCTCTTTTTATGATTATTAATATATTAAAAGGAACAAAAAAACCCGAAGATTTTATTATTGATACATTTCCCGATGAAGAAATGCAAAAATTTCGTAATCATTATTTCAATAGTGAATTGTAACATGAATTGCTTTTCAAAGTGATAAATTTATTATATTTGTGCAGTTTTCTATTGTGCGATTTTTTGAAGACCATTTGTAAAAATGATACATATTTAAATCGGTTATACAATTTAAGCCTACATAATCAGTGCATGTCTGATGAACTCCGATTGTATTTATAGATGATACTTTATAAATATTTTTACTTCGTTCTTTGTATTCATTTTTTGTTGAAACAGTTAAAAATTTGTTAGGTAGTTGCCGATTATCTGGAATTGTGTCGTTTATCGTATTTGCCCAAATGTTGCAAAATCCGAACACATCAATCGTGCTGTTATTTTTTATAAATTCTCGTATTGTATTATCGCAGTATCGTGATTCTTGTTGTCGCGGTTGTGGATGTGATTGTGTTTCGATAAATTTATTTTTTGGGATATGCAAATACTCGTCCAAGTCGCAGAAAATCATATACTCATATATATCTTTGCCATATTTATATAGCGCATGATGCATCTGTCCCATTTGAGCATGGTGTGCATATTTAGTTCCACGAGGGTTCCAATAATGAAAATTCCATTCAACTAGTGTAACATCGTGTTTATTAAATATTTTGCTTATTTCTGGTGTAATAATACCATTGTAATACATGTAAAAATGTTGCACCCCTTGATCTTTATAATAATTATAAAAAAGTGGAAATATGTAGTAATCATATTTAAATAAAGTAGTTAATGCTAGAAATTTATTGGTATTGGTATTGGTATTGGTAATGGTATTGGTATTGTTACCGTGAATAGTATTTGTATATATATGCCTTAGATTGTATGAATATATCATATTGTTAACAAGACTAATGTTTACTTTTGGTTCGCTATTTGGTTCGCTATTGTATTCATATATATATATTAAAATAGGTTCATCGGAATCTTTTACATATGATTCTGTTAATTTTAATGACAAGTTATTTACACTAACTATGATATTATCAGGGTTTGCAGGAGTATTATAAATAGGCATTATCAAATATATTTTATTATTTTTGTGTATAATATCAAAAAAAAGTAGCTTTGAATTATTTATTGCAAAATATTGCGGGTTGTATGGTTTTTGAATTACTGAATTTGTATTTTTCATTTGAAACATTGTATTGTTTTGTATTGTATTTTATCTATTTAAAAATATTTATAAAGATACTTATAAAGATATTTTTAAACACATTTAAGTTAACATAAAAATAAAAACGATACATTATTCACAATTCACTATTTTATATTTCCCGATATAGATATCGTATCCACTGGTTCATGAAAAATATATTTATTAGGGACATATACATTTAATCTATTATCCATGTGCATATTTGATAATAAATCATCAGCGGGGATGTCTATACAATTTGCAACATGTTGTAATATTTTTGTTGCTCCTTCTTTTGAAACAATATAAGCTGTTAGTCTATTAAAATATTGCTTTGCTACTGTAAACCATATATCATTTATTTTGTTTTGTTTTATAAATGAATACCAATCTGCTTTTGCGATATGACACATGTCGATTTCATTAGGAATAGTATTTAAACATTCATATAAATATTCTAAACTTTCAAAAAATTCGACATCATCTTCGAATATTAAATATTTATCTACATGTTCCTGTTTCAATAATGACTTATATATACTTATATGTGACCAAGCACACCCTAATTCACCTCGTCTCATATGAACACCATTTATTCTAACTGATGAATCATAATATTTTATTTCATTCTTATACTCTAATTTATATAATGTTGGATGTTCTGTTTTTGTAATTTGTATGTCTTCTCCGTTCACTCCATAAAATAAACTACATTGCAATCCTATTTGTGAAAGTTTGATTATTAAATCATATACTTTATGCATTCGTTGTGAATATTTTTCAAGTGTTAGTATAACTATTTTTATATCGGTGAATTTTGTTGTTTTGACATCATATAGGATCGTATTTTGTATAGGTTTTTTAAAATATCCATTTTTTCTGTCATCTATATGAAAAAAATTATAATTCGGCATATATATTTTTTCCAACGATTTTGAAAAATATGCTGCTGTCCAACATAAAGTGCTCATTGAACTTATTATTACTTTTGCCTGTTTCATTATATTGTAATCCGTTATCAGATCATTTGATTCTATTACCGGTTGAGGGATATTGTTATTTATAAACCATGCTAATACAGTATCTACATATTTTTTATCTTCATCATTTGACGGTGTTTCCATTACAATTGCTGTCGAATTTGCTGTTGCATGAACAAATATTTCCTTTATTTCATCTAATAGACGTAATACGTATTCTGTTTCTATAAAATCAGGCCTGCCATTAAAATCACCAAGACGTATATGTATAACATTCTCATAGATTTTTGATGGATCTAATTCCATATCATCTATAATGTATTTTGTTAAAAAAATATCATTATCTGATCTTATACAATTAACGTTTTTATTTTTTTCTACAAATTCTAAAATATAATTTTTATTTTGTAAATAAATTTCATCATATTGAAAGTAACCTTGTAACGATATATTTGTATTATTTGGTATTTTTGACTTACATGTATTATTTGTAATATTTGTGCTGACATATTCGAAAAAATTATCTTCATTTATAGTTATCGAATTTTCTTTTAGTTTTGCATATTCTGGCATTTTAGAAAAATCCGAATCTAAAATATATGTAAATTTATTGCCGTTATCGCCGTTATCATCGTTATAGCCATTATCTATATTTTTTTGTAACATTGCATAAGCCATATATCTAAAAATAGCATTGCCGAATCTACCCGAATGATTGAAAATGATATAATTGTTTTTTACGTCCATGTGTAATGTGTATTATAATACAATATGTATTAAAATATATTTAATTCGATTTTAGACTATTAATAATTATTTTATATGTAATTGTATCTGTAATTGTATTTCATAAAAAATATATTAAATATTTTTATAGAATATAAATTATATAATATAAATTATAGTATATCCATTTTACACAATGTCATTTACAGATTTTATAAAAACAGATAATAAGAGTATTATATGGGGGCTTTTACAAGAAGGAGGAATTTTCAATGATATTCCAAACAATAGATTTGAAAATGTAAAGCAGCTTTTTGAATCATCCATTTTATCAATGAAAACAGAATTCGATATTTTTTTTGATAAAAACGACGAAGGTGATGAAGAATATGATAAAAAAGCATCAGATATGATAATCAATAGTAATAAAGCAGTAATTAAAAAAATGATTACCGAGCTTGGAAAATTTAAGCATCGTCCACCGCAACCACAACATCAACCACAACCACAACATCAACCACAACAACAAGAGCCGCAGTCGCAAATGCAACCACTTCCACCGCGTATTCAATCCGAATCGTCTATAAATATGGATTCATCGCGTGTAGCATTAGCGTCTTCGTCTTCTATAGGTATGGGTATGGGTAAAAAACCGAAAATAGAGGAAATATATCGCGCAGATGATTTACAAAAGCATCGTATGTCTGAAATAGAAGTGCGACTAAAAGAAAAGCAGGAAGAGATGGATACAATGTTGAATACAAAGAAGCCTGAACATATCGATTTTTCCGATAATAAACTGAATGATAATAAACTTGCAAGTGATGAAATGGAGCGATTAATTGCACATGCTTTATCATCACGACAACAAGAATTAGAACATTTGACAATGAATACAACTCTAGATAAATCTAAAAATGCCGAAGAGTGGATATCTGGTTCAAATGATCCTGTAGCCAATGCACTTAATGCTTCCATCGCAATAAAACGCTCCCAAGATATAAAACGTCCGCGTGAACAAAATCAAACCATCGCCTCTACGCCTACGCCTACGCCAGTTTCGCCCGTATTAGCACAGAAGAAAAATGTATCATTTAATGAAAGAGATAATAGTGAATTCGTTTATAATACAGATTTACAATATATAGATACCGGTAATGGTAATGATAACACTTTAACCAGTCAACCATTATCATTTCTTTCAAAATTAAAACGTAAAACCATACCAACAGATGATAATACAGACAATACATACAATAACGACAATACTAGTAATATTCATCCATCGATGCAAATACCATTGGATAATTTTATGACAGAATACAACAATAGAGATTCTATAGATGATGGCGAGGAGGATTCATCTTCGGGTATGCATCTTTTCATAAATGAAAAAACTAGAGACGTAAGAGAAGCGAGAGATTATGCTAAATTAGATGAACGGATAAATATAATACAAAATGATATGGAAAATATCAAAAATATACAGGAAAAGATTTTAGAATTACTTCAATTACAACTTAAATCACAACTTCAACAAAAGTTATTAAACGAATAATACACGAATAATACACAAATATATTTATAATTAGTAAAACAAACCGTTACTAATTATATAAACGAATTTCGATTAATCTCACCCTTCTCTTACGTCTCTAGTTTAATTACTTGTCTTTTACTTCAGGTTTAGCGGAGGCGGAAGGAGCTGGAGGAGGAGGAGGAGGCACAGCTGAAACTTTTATTGATAATTTACTTGCTTTTGTTGCGATCGGGGCGGTTGGAGCTTTCGCTTCTGCTGCTGTTGCTGCTGCTGCTGATGCTCCCACTTCTTTTTTAGATTTAGATTCTTCTTCGCCTACACTAATAGAAGGTTTATCACTCTTTTTGGGTTTAGCTGCTGCGGCGGGTGTTGATGCTACATGTGCAGATGATGTAGCCATAGCAGCACTCATCTTAACAAATGATTTTGCGCCTTCTTTTTCTACTATTTTACCAACGACTAATGGTTCACCTCCCATTTCTCTAGCTGCAAGGTAGCTACTGTAGTCATATACAATACTTGTTTTCTTATCAAATGCATAATCTCCTTTAACGCCACCAATCGTCAATGTAATCTTCACCAATTTAAGTTCAGTTTCTTTCGTATTTTGCGCCATAGATGCATCAGATTCTTCGCTATCAATAGATGGTGCAAATGAAAATTTGTTTGAATTTACTACCCCAAATGTGAAACATTTTAATTTCTCTTTTGATGCGACATTTCGGTGTATCGAACAATCAATAGACGACTCTTTTACAGCCATAAGTAGCTGTCGATTAATTTCTTCCTTAATTGTTGATATTTCAAATAAAGATTGATCGGTTGTTATCGGCTTCTTAGAGTCTCGTTTACTAACATCGTTTAATCTAAGCTCAAGTGACGAATCCTCGCTCATTTGTTTTGGTGTGAAACTCATTACGTATAACATCACACTAACTGTTCGAAGTTTCTCGTCTTTCAAATCGTTATGACTGCAAATACGTCTAGCCCTCCCAATTACTTGCTCTATTCTTACAGGATGCCAATAAGGTTCCATAATATGAACATATCGAACATTTCGCAAACTAATACCTTCAGCACCTGATGCGGTAATCATAAGAACTTTTATAATTTCACCCATAAAATTGTTTGAAGATTTAGGAACTAATTGTTCTTTGATAGAAACAGGAATATAGTCCCATGTGCTATTAAAAACATTTCGAATAATCTCACGCTCCTCATCGCTCTCTGTGCCTGTATATAGTGCAAACATCGGCTTCCCTTGATCGGCTTCATTAATATCACACACCCAATTCCCTGAATCATTTTTACGAATTTTAAAACGAGCGAATCCGTTTGCTTCAAGAACGAGCGAAAAAATCCCGATACCTTCTAATGTGCGGAACTGACTATAAACAAGATTTAATCCTTGATGACGTGGTTCTTGAATATTCTCCAACATTGCTAAAAATTTAGGACTATATATATGCAATTCACCTTGTGGTGGTTTTGTCAAAAATTTCATCATCCCACTTTTAAGGCGAGCAAGAGAAGCAATAATTCGTTTATCATATGTCGTATCTACCTTTTTCGTTATTTCTTGTGCCAATTCTTCTATTTCGTCAGTAGTATGTTCTCCGTTTGGATTTTCTACACGGTCGCTTGCTTTTATTGCATCTACATCTTCTTCATTTGCACCTTCGCGAATTGCACCTTCAACGTCTTCATCTTCTTTCGGTAAAGGGCGTCCTATTTCTGTAGGAAATACAAAATTACAAAAAAGGCGCGAAAAAATACGATAAGTTGAAACAGCGTCTTCATAAATATCGTCACCTCCGCCTCCGCCTGCTCCTGCACCTGCTGCACCCGATGCTGATGCTTTTGCTCCAGGGCGTTTTTTAGATTTGGATTTCTTCTCTAATTTTCGTTCAGCAGCGCGCGCCTGTTCATATGCTGCAAACTGATGATCGCTCATAGGGACTTCAACAACACGAAAATCCATATCTTTATCATATTTAGGCATAAGCTGTTCTTGTGCGCTTCTAAAATACGATGTGAGTCCTAATATACGACGTTGAAACATATTTATATTTTTAACTTGTCCTGTTTCTGAATTAATAAAATAAGAACGGAAAGCATCGAGTGAATCAGGCAAAGCCTTAAATGTTTCAATAGTAATACTCCCTGGTGATACATTTATATCGCGTCCTTTTAATATACCAAGAATGAGACGTTCAAAATCGGTATCTGTCATATTAGGCGTTTCGCCTTCGGGTGATACTCGCAATACTCCATTATACTGCCCCTTATCGTCTACATTTAAGAACCCGAACGGATTTCGTGTAACTGTTAAAACGTGGGAACTATCATTATAATCCATATAGTCGAGCGTATTTAAACCTTCGAAAATCTTTGCGAGTGCTTTTTTATCTATTTTTGATTGAGATGCAATCTGAAGTGGGATTTTCCATGTTTTTATATAACCTCGCAAGATATTAAAAATAATCGCAATTTCGTTCGGATAATTAATAACGGGTGTGCCTGTTAGAAGAATAATTTTAACATTTTCGGCCGTCATTAACATATCATATAGTCTCATTGACATTGATGTAGGACGTTTTAATTTATTCACGATACGACTAATAAAATTGTGTGCTTCATCTATAATAACTACATGATTTGAAAACGGGTTTTGTGTAAAATCGGAGGATAATGTTTTTAAATGACTCATGCGCATACCATTGTAATTAATGAATGTATATTTTGCATCTATCATTTGCTCTATTTGTTGGTCGAGGCTTTCCTTTTCATCTGCGTTTAGCCCAACATAATTGGAAGGTTTTTTTACATTTACTAACCATGCTCCACGTTTTTCAATAATAAATTTTTCTTTTAATTGTAAAATAGCGGCTAATGTTTGAATCATTGGATCCGCTTTACTCGTGATAGGAATAAATTCCCAAAATTGATTCTTCTTATAAATATCATCTCCGCATTTTTTCATCTCTTCTATATAATTTCTGCGCAACGATGCAGGTGTCATTACAATAACATTTTTATATGTTTTTAATCCCTCCGCTATCGCAATCGAAGAACACGTTTTACCACTTCCCAAACCATGGTATAACAACAGTCCGCGATAAGGGGTATATATATTCAAATATTCTCTAACTATTTTTTGGTGTGTTAAAAGAGAGAATTCGGCATTCGCAGCGGGATCGCACGAAATTTGCTCTTTCTGGCTCGCAATTTCATCATGGTATGTTAAAAAAAGTTCATTAATAAAATTGACAAATTTTTGACGATTTGTCATATAATAATGCGAAGCTGATATACTAGGTAGAGGACGCCGCGGTAGACGATTTGTAACAATTTCGCCTTTTATTTCCATTCGTTCTATTTCTTCTGATATTAACCCCCATATTGGTTTTTCGGTTAGACGTTTGGTTGAAGATGGTGCTAATGCACCCATACTCATACCCACACCCAATGCCGCTGGTTCTTTTACAGCCACAGCCTTGTCGGCGCTCATAAAAAGTGAAACATCTTCAACCAAATGTATATGGCGTGGTAGTTTTCGTATAATAATAATTTGCCGCATAAGTAAAGAAGTATTTGCTTCTGCTGCAGCAGCGGATACAGACACTAGTCCTGGTAACAGCGAACCCTTTTTAGGTGTTAATTTGTTTCGCTCGCTTTGTGTAATTTCAGTAGCTTTTGACTCATGAACATGTAAAACTCCGCGAAGTCTTTCTAAAATATCAGCACGAACCAATGTTTTTTCGGGACGCTTATCTACAATATCAACGTGAACCTGAACTTTGGATATTTGCGCTTCGGCACCTTCCCCTTCCGCAATACCAGGTTGAGTATCGCCTTGTTTAGGAAATGTAATTTTTATTTTTTGCCTAGCTTGTGGTTTAGGTTTTAATGGATCAACATCTTTGGCAGGATTAGGATTAGGATTCGATTGTGTAGTAGGGGTGGGTTTCGCTTCTAATCTTTCTAAAATAAAAGCAGGTGCTAATTTTGTTTGAAGTGCATGAATCATATTTTGTTGGGCATAATCGACTCCTGGTTTCCCACTTGGAAGGATATGAGGTCCTACATCTGGAGCTTGAGACATTTGTAGTAAATTTTCTCTTGCACGTTCAGATAATTCGGTTCTTTCTAATTTTGCCTTTTCAGATACTAATCTTGCTGATGACTCTGCAACATTTTCTTCACCTTCACCTTCACCTTCACCTTCACCTTCACCTTCACCTTCCTGTTCTGATTGGATATATGGGTCATTAACAACAGCATGAGATGATGATGCAGGTGCAGCAGATGAAGAAATGGATATGGATGAACGTTCAGCATAAGAATGAGCAATACTTTCTAATCTTCTTAATGAACCTTGAATTTCTCTTTCTTGTTGTGGATCATCTTTAGATTCTACTAATCGTTTTTTTAAATCTTTTATTTGTGATTCTATTTTTTGATATTCTTGATCTGCCATTATAATATATTTATACAAATATTTATTATATACAACTATTAACAACTATTATATAGAACAATAATAAAAATAAAAATATTTATTATGGTTCGTATAGTTCATATAGTTCATATAGTTCGTATAGTTCGTATGCTTTGTGTCGATTGATTTTTATTACATATTACATATTACATATTACATATTACATATTACATATTACATATTACATATTACATATTACATATTACATATTACATATTTTGAAGTGCA
>Ga0114978_10004119_pt1 | contig 11813 bp, 26 predicted proteins | sample S_140212_EF_Meta_FD_87027 | JGI IMG/M metagenome (GOLD analysis project Ga0114978, IMG submission 87027) | Freshwater microbial communities from Lake Simoncouche, Canada to study carbon cycling - S_140212_EF_MetaG | ecosystem: Environmental > Aquatic > Freshwater > Lake | place: Lake...
AAAATAAGATACCATTAAAAAAGCAAAAATGTCTTCCCTCGAAGAAGTTGTCAATGAGTTCATCGCCGAACACGAGCTTGATGCCGACATGAAGGATCCTCTCTGTGGTTTGTACAACAAACTGAACGAAGTTTTATTCAAGCATCTTTATTCCGACAAGACTCCTGTATCTGAGCCCAAAAAGGAGAAAAAGTCCCAGAAAGTTCTCAAGGCCGACAAGCTCGAAGATCCAGCTACCGCAGAATCTGAAGAACAGCTTGCCAAATGCACTACCGGTATTCTCAATACTTTCTGCCGCGAGAACAGCCTCAAAGTCGGTGGCAACAAAGCCGAAATCGTCGAACGCGTCTGGCGCTTCCTCCAGGGAACCAGTTCCGATGACGATGTGAGCAACCGCAACAAGCCGAAGAAGGAAAAGAAGGGCAGTGAGAAACATCCCTGTTCAGGCTGCAGTGCCAAGGGTGCTCCATGTGCCGTAGGAGCAGGCTCCGATGGTGAGTACAAGGGGTACTGGTTCTGCTGGCACCACATCAAGAACGCCGACGAGTTTATCGCAAACTTGAAAAAGACCACTGAAGTCGCCGTCGTAGCTGAACCAAAAAAGGTAAAAAAGCCAAGCAAGAAGAAGGAACCGGTCCAGGAGCTCGTCACCGATGATGAAGAATAAATAAAACAAAAATAAAAACCTTCGGGTTCCCTTCGGGGTTTTAAAAAAAGCAAAGCGATAATGATGGACTACTATTCTGATTTCGATATGCCTTCACTTGAAGAACGTACAAAAGTATTATTGGAGTATTCAAAAACATTACCTGGTTCTAAATTGTTACTTCCTGAGGTACTTGAAAAATTAATTTTAAGGATAGCAAAAGAAACTCCTGATTATTCACTAACTGGTTACGTCATGGGAGGTAAAACAGAAGAATTTAATAAACTAAAAGAAGCCCTTGAATTTAAATAAAAGCGAATTTTACACCAGGTTTGGTCTTTGCTTCGGCAATTACTGAACCGCCGTAAAAGTTCTTATTAAAGTAAGATGCCTGAGTTAAAGATTTCCAAACATTCAGCTTTTATAAAATGGAAAATTATTTATTTAACACCTCACTGTAAAAAATTAATAAATTCATCTAAATTTACAATTTTAGTTTTTGATGGAAAAATTAAAATTATAAATTAAAATTATAAATTAAAAATAGTGCTTCGGCACGCCCGAAAGGGTTTAAAACAACAAAGAATAAAATGAGCTCAGATAACACCGAATGCGATTATTTCAGATTTCTGAAAAAGATTAAATTCCAACAAAATATTGAAATTGGATCAGATATAGACATGAATGATAATAGTATTATTAGACCACCCGGGTATTATAGGATATGCACATTTAGAACTCTTATATGTGAAATGTTTTACAATGCCGTCAATTTTTTTCCAGAAGTAAGTGAATACTCCATTATCTTTTCTTATGGAAATAAATCCATTTATATAAAATTTGGATACTTCGATCATCTAAATACTAGAGATGATAAACAAACACTTGTTAGAATTGAAACAGATGAACACGCATTTTGTTTAACTAGAAAACATATTTATACATTTTACGTTGCCAATAGAGTAGTAGATCCTGATTATGATATTATAAATGCGATACTTCTATTACTTTATGTAAATGGAAAAGAACCTCAAAATATAAAAACTGATTTCGTACTCAATAAAAAGTTTATAAATAAATTTTTTGAAAAGAAAAAATCAGATTTTGTATAATTTCTTTTGGGAAACATTTTAATTTAATAAAAAAAGAACCATGGATGACAAATATATTTACAGCTTGTATGATACCGATATACACAATGGAAATAAAACCTTTAAATATGGAGAACCTTTTAGTTATTTTCTAAATGGTTCTTTAATAAATCCACCACCATTACCACCACGGCCATTACGCAATCTCAATCTTCAAATTGTTATTCCTGAAATTAAACAACCTCTTAGTGATTTAAATAAAAACGCCTCAGCATTTACACCAAGTTCAAAGGAAAATTCACCAGATTCCTTTTTTGATCTTGAAAATTCACCTGATTATTTACTTGAAGCTAAGGAAAATCACAAAAGATCAAACTTTAAAAAGAGAAAAGTTTATTATAGAAAAAATTAATTTTAATTTATTTTGTTTTTAATTTAATAAGTCCTTCGGGACCCCTAAGGGGAATAAAATGAGGTGTAAAGGTACTACCCTCAAGGGTAAAAGGTGTAAATTAATATCATGTTCTGATTTTTGTTATCACCATAGCCCAAAACCAGAATGTAGTATTTGTTATGAAACAGTTGTTTCTGAAGTTAAGCTTGATTGTAATCATTCATTTTGTAAGAACTGTATTTATCGTTGGTTAATTGAAACACAAAATTGTCCATATTGTAGATCTGAAGTTAATGATTGTGTCGAAGAGGTTGTTAAATATGGAATTTCTAATAAGTTACTTGCGTGTGTTACTGATAATATAGTAGATATAAGTTCATTGTCGCAAGATGAGTTAGATTCAATTGATTTTTTTGGAATAAAAACACATTTTTTTATGCTCGATGATGAATGGAATAATAAAAAAACATTACTCTTGTTATTAAATCCAGGTGTTTATCATAAATTAATTAATCTGGGTCATGTATCTAGAAAGAGTTATATCAAAACGAATCCTGAAAACTTTGAAAAAATAAATAATTCTATTTTTTGGCTATTTGATTAAAATAAAATTTTACAAAAATAAAAATACACAAAGCTTTAGAGCTTATACAATACAAATAAAAAGTAAAATGAAGTCTGTCATGGTTGTTATGGGTGAATGGGAAGCTATGAATTCGTGTCTTAATTCTTTTGATCAATTTGAAGCAGAAATGTATAATCTATTAAAGGATCCAGAAATTGAAAAAACTAAAGTAATGCTCCCTGCTTATTTAACTGTTCAAGAGCGTCATAAGCTTCATCGTTTTACAAGAAAAGGAGAAATAGAACCAACGAGTTATGGAGAAAATGATAATAGATATATGGAAATTATTTTTTCCAAGAAGTATATTCAAAGTCTCCATGATCGTTTTTACGTACAGCCAGCACAGAATACTCCTGAACCACCGGTAAAACCAACCTTGGAAGAATTTAAGAAAAACATTTTAGTTGATATCATGGGTGTTATTGATAAACATCTTAATAACGAATACATCAATTATTTTAATTAAATAAGTAATCAAAAACCTTAGGGTTCCCGAAAGGGTTTTAAAAACAAAAATGGATCTTCAAATTGCCGAACTCAATAGAAAACTCGATCGTGTATTGGATCTTCTTGAAAAGAAAGCTAAAGTTTTAACTGAAACAGAATGGTCTATTGAAAATTATTCAGATAAAGCCGTGATCATCAAGTTTTCTTTTAATGAAACGTTTAAGCAATCTGTCAAAGATCTTTCTGGAAAATGGACTGTTTCAAAGAAAGGTTGGATGTTTCCTCTTTCAGAATCTGAAAAAGTTTTAAAATTACTTTCAGAACAATATCCAACATGGACTTTCATAGATAAACGTTAAAAGGTCGGATGACAGTTTAAAAAAAACCTTCGGGTTTCCCAAATGGGTTAAAAACGCAAATGGATTCTCTTATTAATGCACTTGAAAATTTCAACGTTAAGGAAAACTTTGAAAGTGATCTCGATAATATCGTTAAAAAGCTAGATTCAACTGCTTTGGAGGAAGAATCTGATCGTGAATGGGAAGATCTTTCCATGAATTATTCTAGATTACTTTATTTAAAAAAATTAATAATAAAACATAATCCCAATCATCCTAATTTCTTTAAGTGCTTGGGATATTTTTTAACCCAAATGGATACAAAAACACAATATTATTTTAAAGAAATTACGTGGTACGATGATCCGGATTTTGATGATGAATATCACCAAGAATGCCAAACAATAAAACTTAATTTAGAAAATTCTTTAAATACATCGAATCAATTAGTAAAATTAAATTATATAATTAATGCTTATGATATACTTGTTCCGATAATAGAGGAATTTCGTAAGGAACGTATTGAAATTGAAGTCGATGACGATTTTAAAAGAGATTTCAAAAAAAGAAAAATGAATTAAAAAAAGAATATTTTCCTAGGAAACAAAAAAACAACATAAAATGGAAAAAATAGCTGAAATACTATTTGACAATTCAGAAGAAATACCAAATGATAAATATATCACTTTCATGGATATGTTAAAAAGGCATTATGATCATAAAGACAATGAAGATGAAATAAGAAATTATCTTAAAAATTTTGATAAAAAAATAAGAAAACAACTTGAAATCCATTTACCATCTCAATCATTTTCTTTTGTGAGTAAATTATTTTGGTGTTCATTAACAACTGGTATAAGTATAATAGCAGGTGGGGTTGTATGTTATTATTTTTTTAATGCAAATTCACATTAATGTTTCTTAGGAAACAAAAAAACAAATTAACTAAAAAAATGTCAGAATTGAAGAATCGTAAAAGCAAAGTGATCTTGAATGATGTTGATGATGAAGAAACTAAAGATCTTGAAATAACTTTTTTAAAGGAAAGTATTGATAATTACAAAGAACATTTAAAAACCCTTGCTTATGATTTAAAAAAATCCGATCAAGATGTTAATACCTTATTGGTTCTCTTGTTTGTTTCAGGTTTTGTTCATTCCTGTACGAGCATTTTTCTGATATTTTTTGCTTAATTTATTCCACCCGTTTAAATTCATACTTAGGTATGGATTTAAACACTTTAAAGAAGAATGAATAGCTATATTACACCTGATTATGTTGCGCGGTTTATTGAAACAACTGAAAAACAAATAAAGGATCTTGAAGAAAAAATAAAAACATTAGAAACCGATAAACTTTTAACAACTGAAAAGAATGAACATCTCATTTACAAATTTAATGTTTTACAAGAAAAAGTAAATGCATCTGAACAAAAAGTCAATGAACTTAATAATATAATGATGAAACACTTCGCTTACAAAGCAAATATTTTACCACCAATTACCCCAACAACTTTACCACCAATTTCACAAACAGTTCCACAACAAACAACAAATTTATCTCAGCAACCTTTTATGTTTAATAAAACTTAAAAGGGTAATTGTTTGAAAAACCTATATTTGACTTTTGGGTTCTGCTAAGGCAGTTAAAAAGCGCAAGCGGTAATGGATAACGATTTTATTTATTCTACACCAGTTCCATACATTTTTAATAAAAATCACAATGAAGTTCTTTCAAATATATTTTATACATTTAGTTTGTTTGGTGTTTATCCAAATTATGTAAAATACTACATTTATTTTATGATCTCAACAAATTATCCATGGCATTTTTTTAAAGAATATATAGAATATCAAGGTTTAATGTTTATGGAATTGACCGATATGTATTATTTTCTTTAAAATTATTAATTTTAATATTAAACTTAAATTTAGCCTTAGGGCAAATTTAAACCACCTAAAAGTAAAAATGAACCTCAAAGAGTTCTTTAATCCAAAAAACTTAAAGAAAGATTCAAATAAAAATGATATGGACTACGATTTCACGATAAATTCTATAATAAATGAATGCGGGTCCATTAATTTAACTAAACCCGATGATTCTGATGGACGTATTTCTAGTGCAATAGCTGAAAAACCGTATCTATCTGAACTTAAAAAGAGACTTGTAGAAAAATACGTATTCAGTGTTGAAATACCAAATGATCGTCACTGGTATGACATCAAAATCAATGATATACCAATAAATCTTAAAATAACAGCTGGTAATACATCTGATAATGCTTTAAATAAGGTAGCTGTAATTTACACTCTTACTGGCATTGAAGTTAAAAATAAAAATATGAATTTTGATTGTTTTTATAAACATCTTAAAAATTCTAAGATAAAAGAAGAGCGTGATCGTAAAACAGAATATCACTACCTCGTTATAAATAAAACAAATGGAAATATTTTATTAAAATCCATACTTGACATACATACTTATAAATCAAATCCCAGTAATATTTTACAAATTAACTGGAACAACGAATTTAAATTTATTGATTACCATTGTGAATCATTTAATGATAAAGCAACTGAGTTACTTTTAGTTATTCAAAAGTCTGTAAGAGAAGCTATAAGTAGTATGGAAACTTTTGCAGAAGCTGAAATATCAGATCTATTTTAAAAAAAACTTTCGAGTTTCCCTAAATGGGTTTAAAAGCAAAGCGATAATGGATTCTCAAAGTTTTTTTGAAAAAATTAAATGGTTTTTTTATAATTTATTCAAAAAGTACTTTAAGAAATATTCTGTTAATTACACTGTAAATGCGATACACACCTACGAAAATAATAAACTAAAAATAATTATTAAAAATTTTAATTTAAAGATATATGATAACGGAATTTATTTAGAACATTACGGTTTTTTTATAAGATATGAACACATTTTATATATCCAAAATGATAACAAGTTTTATACTTTTTATATTTTAGGTAAAATGAATGAAAATGAATTAGTTTTTTCCGATTCCCTTTTAAAGTTTATTGTCAAGATAAATTTGAATGATAATTTTATAAATCATATTAACGCTAATATGAATTATCATATTAAATACAATAATATAAATACTTCTTTTTTAGAATACTATAAAAAACTTAAAAATAAAAAACTTACTTAATTTAAATGGTATTTATTGGAAATTTACCGAATCCGCCACCTGATCCAAAATTATTTTTACTTTTTTTAGCAACAAGTTATTTAATTTTTAGGAGAAAAAGGTAAAGATGGTTGGAATACCAAATTTTAGTAAAAAACAAGTAATTTTAAATGAAGAAACTATCGAAATTGAAACAAATAATAATTGGAATCAAGAAAATACTAAAATAATATTATTTTGGATAACAGTCGGTAGTTATTCAATAGAAGCTTTGGAAGAATGCATAACTCTTTGCAGAAAAAGAATCAGGTTAAATAATTTTATAAGCTTAGGCTTTTCTACTGCCTCTGGTTCATTGAGTATTACAAATTACAATAAAAATGATTACACCGTTTCCATGATAATTAGCATACTTATGACAATTCTTTCATTTGGTATTGCTATAGCTGGTGGGTTTGTAAAGATTTATCAATTTCAGGAACGTCTTGAACTTTATGTTAAGACAAAACAAGAATGGATTGCGTTTGTAAGTGATCTTTCATCAATTTTGGAATCTACAAAATCTGAAAGGAGAAATGCATTGGAAATTTTAAAGGAATATACACCAAAATACAACAACCTTCTTTCAGTTGATTATGAAGTATTTCCCGAAATAAAGAAAAAATACAATATTGATCATTCCAATGCGACAAAAATCCAAATTTCTCCAGATGACGAACTGATTATTAAGAAACAGGAAGGGTTCAGAATTTACAATGTTATTTTAACTTTGGTTAGAAAACACGCGGCTTTATTAAAAAATGAAAATTAAAATGTTGTTGTTAATTATAAAAATGCCTGGAGGCGATCGTCCTAAAAGAAACCAACTTAAACCAGAACCTAAAATTGAAAAAAAGAAAAAGGTTGCAAGACAACTTGTACCTATAAGTGCCTCGGCACCAATTACATCTGCTAATATACCAGTTGGTGGAGAACAAGGTGTTTCTAAGAATAACAAACTTGATACACTTATTTATGAATATGGTGCGGATGGATGGGCGTATGCAAGATCTTTTGGTGATCGTAGCTATGAAGATCTTATATGGTATTTTTACAAGGATCCATACACCACACCAGGTCAAAATGGTACATTCCCAACAGTTGAAGACATCGATCCAGAACGTTATACCATTATCTTAAAACCCCAACAGCAATTTACAGATCTTTCAAAACATGATGTTCTTGGTGTGAGGGTTCCTACAGCTACTAAAAAAGGTTTCACTGAATACAAAATTAAATTTGCACCAAGTTCTGAAAATAGTGGATTTCCATATTTTTATATAGAAGAATACCAGGGACCTGGATTACCAATGCGTAAAAAATGGGGCGATATTGGAAACAAGGTAGCACCTGAAGAAAATAACTTTGGCAAAGCTAAGAAAAGTAAGAAAACTAAAAACATTTCAATTAAAATGATAAATCAATTTATAAATTATCTTAAATTAATTTAAATGGATAAACTCATTGAAACGATTAATCAATTTACAATTAATGAAAGTGATCTTTCATTTGATCATGTTATGGAAGAATTAAGTAATATTAAAACTATTGATTTTGATTATGAATGGCACCTTATTACTTCAAATTATTCTAAGTTGAGGTATCTCAATGCCATTGTTAAATATTTTTATATACCTGAAACAGATAAATTTTTAGATAGTCTTACATCATTTATGAGCGGTTTAGATAAAACTAATATTTATTACCTTGAAACAATCGATTTTAATTACTACAAGGATCAAGAAATTAATTTCAAAGCTATAAAGATAAAAGAACTTCTTGAAGATAGTTTAAATAAATCAGACCCAATTGAAAAACTTAATTTAGTATTAAAGGGGTATGATTTATTTGTACCATTGGCCGCATATTTTCGTAAAGAAAAATTCATTGAAAATATAAATGATTCTTCTTTTTTGAATGAATTTGGTCTAAAAAAGATTAATTTAAACAAATTTTAATCATTTTGTTTATTTCCTTTAAATTGTAACTTTTTGTTTGACCAAAAGAATAATTTCGACTTTTGGATCGTATATTTTGTGCAAAAACAGCTCTACGGCGAGTTTTGAGTGATTTACTTTTTTTACCAAGATTTATACATCCCGTTGTTACCTTTGGAAAACCTTTGCTTTTACACCAACGAGTAAATGAACCAACAGTACCTTTCTTTCGAGAAGCTTCATTCGCTTTTTGAATGAAATTACTTGCTTTACCGAATGACCACACACTTAGCATTTCAGGTGGAATGTTATTCATTTATATTATTTACGTACATTTTTATTTTTAAAAATAATTTTTAAATTAATGAGGTGTTTAACAAAAAAAATTAAAAAAGGAGATTTTTCATTTATCGATGATCCCATTGAACGTAAAAGTATAGAATTTGATTACCTTGTTTATAATAGAATTAAAAAATCAAAGATCACCGATATTATTGGGTTTATGAATTACAGTGAAGAAAGTTATAGTAGAAATATAAAGTACTTAGCATTTATAGAAAAACATGGATGGGAATCTTTTTTAAAAAATTATCCACAAGTTTAATATAAAAATTAAAATAAAGTTATTTAAATGGAAAATAATTTATTTTGTTTTGAAATATCAGATTTACTTTTTGAAAATAAAATAAATGTACCTGATTGTTTTTATATAACTGTTATGGATATTTTAAAAAAACAATACCACACTGGGTACTGTGAAACTGAATTATTTAATTACATACAATCTCAGGAAGATAAATTAGATCCTAGCTTACTTATTTCAATTTACAATATTTTATTAAAAGGCATTAAAAACCCGTTAAAACAAAATAAAATTCAAAATGACCTAAAAACAGAATTATTACTTTTATTTCTAGTTCTTTTTAGTTTTGAGAGTTATATTTTGTTTGCAAAACTGGTATAAAAATATGTGCGTTAATGATTCAAATGGAGTCCAGACTTAGAATTCGTCCGGTTGAAGAAAGCCCCGATAAACCAAAATTTTACCAAACTGATTATGGATTATTAGATGATCGTTTGCATTTAGATCGTGTTAAAATGCAATGTGAGTTTTTTAATCTTTACATAGACAACGAACTTTTTTATCAAAATAAAGTATTTTTACTTGAAAATAAATTAAAAAGTAGTACTGAATTGATAAATACACTTTATAATCATATAAAACGATTAGAAGATTATATAAAAAATAAAAACTAGAAATAAATAAATGTTTTTTATAATATATGAACTATTAAAAAAATTAATTAAAAAAGACATTTATCTATTTAAAGAAAAAGACACTTATAATATAAAAATTAATATTAATGAATGCGGCCGATTAGACGTATAAATCGTTGTTCGGGTAAAAACCAAAATGGGAAATGTTGTAAAAATAAAAAAATGAAATACTCCGATCATTGTTTTGTTCATTCTAAAAATGAAGATTGTTGTATTTGTTATGAACCAATAAATTCAGTTAAAAAACTTGATTGTAGTCATTTTTTTGTAAAGATTGTATTTACAAATGGATTTACGAAACACCTTTTTGTCCATGTTGTAGAACGGAAGTTGGTTATTTTGATTTAATGGATTCTTTGGATTATTCAATTAATTCTGGAACTACGATAACTGTTTATAATAAATTTTATACATTTGATATAATTGAAAATGGGGGACTTTATTCTGCAGTTATGAATTCTGATTTTCCTTTTGGTACCACGATGTATGAATCTGAATGGGGATCTTTTAGAAATTTTATAATTTATTCTGGATTATTTTCAGAATTTTTAAATTTCGAAGAAGAAATTGTTATAGAGTATTTAAAATTAAGTGATTACCAGCTTATGAATTTACCGCCATTTTTTATCGAAAATGGTAAAAAATATCTTAATACTTATAGTATTTTTTGTTATTAAAATAACTTAAAAAATAAAGTTAAGTAAAATAAATGGATTATTATATAATTAGATCTGTACCTTTTTTTTATGTTTATGGTCTTATTTCATTTACACACGACCTACTTTATAAATTAAAAGAGTTATTATTTAAGAAAAAAATTGAAGAAATACCTGATTCCGATTCTGATTACGATTACGATTACGAATCCGAATCGGAATTAGAAGAAACTTCTAAAAAAAGAAAAAGAAATTAAATTTAAAAAATTAAAGTTAATTAAAGTAAAATAATGAAAATATTCAGTATAGAGGGGAATATAGGATCGGGGAAATCAACGCTTATTAAAAATTTAAAAAAAAATATCCCTGGAAATCAATTTACATTTTTACAAGAACCTGTTGATGTATGGAATGAAATAAAAGATAATTCTGGAAAAACCATACTTGAACATTATTACCAAGACAATAAAAGGTATGCATTTTCTTTTCAAATGATGGCATATATTTCAAGACTTTCACAAATTAAAAAATGTAACCCAGACTCAATTATAATAACCGAACGCTGTTTATTCACTGATCGTGAAATATTTGCAAAAATGCTTTATGATTCCGGAGATATTTCTGAGATTGAATACACAATTTATCTTAAATGGTTTGATGAATTTAGTTTCCCTGTAACTGGGTATATTTATGTTCAAACAACACCTGAAACATGTTCAAAAAGAATCGAAATTAGAAATCGTAAAGGTGAAAATATACCATTAAGTTATCTTAAAAATTGCCACGAATATCACGAAAATTGGCTAACTAAAAAGGATACTTTTTATGTAAATGGAGAACTTGAACAAAACGATGCTCTCTTTGACACTATCTTTAATTATATTAATCTTCTTCGTTAAAAAAAAATAAAAAATACATTAGGTAACTTTATAAAATGAGTAATTCAGCAGAAAAACTAGTTAAATATACTATTAAATTAATCAGTAAATCATATGATCTAGACTATGAAGAAGTTAAAAATGTTACTAAAAAAGTAATTAAAAATGCAAGAAACTACGACGAGCAGCTTTTAGGTATGATGGAAGAAATGCTTGATCTTGGAAATATTGGTTCTGAAGAAGAACTTGAAGAATTTGACATTGAGGTACTTAAACTTTATTGCAGGATTAAAGACCTCGATGATTCCCTAAGTGATAAAAAAATTCGTCAAAATGTATGGAACA
>Ga0114978_10004123_pt1 | contig 11810 bp, 8 predicted proteins | sample S_140212_EF_Meta_FD_87027 | JGI IMG/M metagenome (GOLD analysis project Ga0114978, IMG submission 87027) | Freshwater microbial communities from Lake Simoncouche, Canada to study carbon cycling - S_140212_EF_MetaG | ecosystem: Environmental > Aquatic > Freshwater > Lake | place: Lake...
ATTACAAGAAGCGAGGGAAAGCAGGTTATTGGATACAGATGCATTATCAATGATTGAAGGTGTTTTGCAAGTCTCAAAAATGCGCGTAAGGGATATCATGATACCTCGTGTTCAAATGGTCGTGGTTCATAAGGATGCAGAGCTAGAATCTATTTGCCCACTTGTCATTGAATTTTGTCATTCCCGTTACCCAGTAATAGATGGTGATCGCAGCAAGGTTGTAGGTGTCTTACTAGCGAAAGATTTATTAGCACATGTATTGCAAGGGAAAACTATCACCGTTAAAGATATTATGCGCCCTGTCAGTGTCGTCCCTGAAAGTAAGCGATTAAATATTTTACTTAAAGAATTAAGAACCAATGGCAATCATATGGCAATTGTTGTCGATGAATATGGCCAAGCAGCAGGTTTGGTAACCATTGAGGATGTATTAGAAGAAATTGTAGGCGAAATTGAAGATGAACATGATGATCATGAAGATGAAGGATATATTTTTCAGCGTAGCCCTAATGAATTCATGATAAAAGCGCTTATACCCATTGAAGAATTTGATGATTATTTTTCTACACATTTAGCCACGAATGAATATGATACCATCGGTGGATTTGTTCTGAGCCAACTTGAACACATGCCTAAAAAAGGTGAACGTCTCATTATTGATAATATGCGTTTTGAAATTATCAGAGCCGATAACCGTCGTGTTCATCTGATAAAACTCAAAATAAATAAGTCGCTATGAATGCTAAGACAATATTAGTAACTGGAGGTGCAGGATACATTGGCAGCCATGCTTGTGTAGAATTACTGCAAGCGGGCTTCAAAGTAATCGTAGTTGATAATTTATCAAATAGTAAAATTGAATCATTGAATAGAGTTCAACAAATAACCGGGAAAACACTGTCCTTTTATAAAGCTGATATTCGTGACAAACAAGCATTAACCGACATTTTTGCCAAAGAATTACCCACAACAGTCATCCATTTTGCCGGTTTAAAAGCAGTGGGTGAATCTTGTGATAAACCGCAGCTATATTATCACAATAACGTCTACGGAACGCTGGTGCTTACCGACGTAATGAGCCATGCAAACGTGAAGCAATTAGTCTTTAGTTCATCTGCTACTGTTTATGGCGAATCTTCTTGCCCACAATACACAGAGGACTTCCCCTTAGGTGCCATCAACCCTTATGGCAGGTCAAAAGCCATGATAGAAGATATCCTAAAAGATTTATCGGCTGCAGATAAAAACAATCAAAGTAATCAGCCTTGGAAAATAGCATTACTACGCTATTTTAACCCGATAGGTGCTCATGAAAGCGGCATGATTGGTGAAGATCCAAATGGCATTCCCAACAACCTGATGCCTTATGTTGCTCAAGTAGCTATTGGGAAATTAAACCAATTATCAATTTTTGGTAACGATTACCCAACCCCTGACGGCACTGGCATCAGGGATTATATTCATGTTGTAGACTTGGTTAAGGGTCATATCAATGCAATAGCAGCATTGAACAGTGAGTTATATGAGATTGGTGGCTGTAATGCTTATAACCTTGGGACTGGTAAAGGCTACAGTGTACTCGAAATTATTAATGCTTTTGAAAAAGTAACAGGCAAAACCATCAATTATAAAATTGCCCTCAGAAGATCTGGGGACCTTGCGGAGTGTTTTGCAAATCCTGACTTGGCTTTAAAAGAACTTAACTGGAAAGTAGAGAAAAATTTACATGATATGGTTACAGATACTTGGAACTGGCAAACTAAAAATCCACAAGGCTATATTTGACTTCTCACCCACTCTGGCAACTACCCTTGAAACTAATCACCAAGCCTAATATTCTTAATCGTCATTTCACTGTAAGATAACCGAATGGATAAGCGCTCATTTTTAAATCGTATTGTAGTTCTTGACACGGAAACAACCGGCTTAAACCCACAAGAAGGGCATAGAATCATTGAAATTGGTTGTGTCGAATTAATCAATCGTCGATTAACTGGCAAACGTTTTCATGTTTATATTAATCCTGAAAGAATAATTGATGCTGGTGCAATTGCGGTTCACGGCATCACCAATCAATTTTTAAATGACAAACCATATTTTTCTCAAATTGTTGATGATTTTCTTACTTTTATTAAGGACTCAGAATTAGTTATCCATAATGCGCCATTTGATGTTGGCTTTATTAATCATGAATTTTCAATACTTAAAAACAAGATAGGTGTCATCTCTGATTCATGTAAGATATTTGATACACTTGCATACGCCAGAAAAAAACACCCTGGACAAAGAAACAGTCTTGATGCTCTTTGTAAGAGATATGGTATAGATAATAGTCACCGTAATTTACATGGCGCATTGCTAGACTCAGAAATTCTAGCTGATGTCTTTCTATTAATGACCGGAGGACAGTCCTCGTTACTGGAAGAAACGCCATCAGGAATCAAAGTTTCAAACACTGTTTCCAATATAAAACACTTACATCCAGATCGGAAAACATTAAAAATTATTCGCTGTAATGATGACGATTTAGTAGCCCATCAAGAACGTTTGGAGGCTATTCATGAAGCAAGTGGTTCCTGCATTTGGAATCAGTAAACCAAGCTAAAATAAATTAACTCGGCACACTTGTGCAACACCCTAATTATATAGCAATCAAGCCTGCTTCAAATTGGTTATTCAGTTGGTTTTGGTTTAGCGCGTCGAGAAGTAGAACCCATTCGTTTTTTAGTTTTATCAACTTTTTTAGTTACGTCATCAGGCTTTGATCTTCTAACGCCATCATCCACTTTAGGCTTTCTAACGCTGCCATCCATTTTTGATATATTAAGTTGTTGGCCTGCAACTCTGATTTTTTTCAGTTCTTCAATTAATTCTTTCGGCATTCCTGCTGGTAATTCAACAGTACTATAATCTTCTTCAATCCTGATTCGGGCAATATGATCGCCGTCTATGCCTGTTTCATTAGCGATAGCGCCAACAATATTTCCTGGCTTTACCCCATGAGCATGACCCACTTCAATTCGGAACACTTCCATTTCTACGTTTACTCCGCTTCCAAACGAGCGCTTTGGCTTATGATCTCTTTCCGAACGATCTTCTCTTCTCGGACGATCTTCTCTTCTAGGTCGATCTTCTCTTTGCGGCCTATCTTCTCTACTTTCGTAAGATTTTTTAGGTAAATTCTGCATTAATAAAGGCGTATCGCCTTGTACTAATTTCGCCAAAGCTGCTGCAATTTCAAGGGCTGAAACATTATGCTCCTGTTGATATTGCTCAATAAGCTGAGAAAAGAAACTTAACTCTTGTACAGCTAAAGTATCGGTAATGTTCTGTTTGAATCGAGAAATACGTTTATTATTAATTACTTCAGTTGAAGGCAAGCCCATTTCTTCAACTTTTTGTTTAGTAGCCTTTTCAATGTTACCTAATAGTTTTCTTTCTCTGGGTGCAATAAATAGAATGGCATCACCTGAGCGTCCCGCACGTCCAGTTCTACCAATACGGTGAATGTATGACTCAGTATCATAAGGAATATCATAATTGACAACATGAGTAATACGATCCACATCCAAACCACGAGCAGCAACATCAGTTGCCATTAAAATATCTAGCTTACCATTTTTCAGATGTGCAATAGTACGCTCTCTAAGTGCCTGAGACATATCACCGTTGATTGCCGCAGCTGAGTAACCACGAGCTTCGAGTTTTTCTGCCAATTCTATAGTTGCAGTTTTGGTTCTTACAAAAATGATCATACCATCAAAGGTTTCAGCCTCAAGGATACGAGTAAGTGCATCTAATTTATGAACACCGCTGACCATCCAAAAACGTTGGCGAATATTTTCAGCTGACGCAGTTGTAACTTTAATAGTTACTTGCTCTGGATTAGTCAAATATTCTTGTGCAATCTTACGAATTACTGTGGGCATGGTCGCTGAAAACAATGCAATTTGTATATCATCAGGGGTTTTTTCAAGCACCCATTCCACATCATCAATAAAGCCCATGCGTAGCATTTCATCTGCTTCATCAAGAACAAGAACCTTAAGTGTATCCAGATTCAAAGTCCCTTTTCGCATGTGATCCATGACTCGCCCTGGGGTACCAACAACAACATGAGCACCACGTTTTAACTGACGGAGTTGTGTACTATAATCTTGTCCACCGTAAATAGGTAATACGTGAAACCCCTTTAAATGAGCGGCATAGCGTTGAAATGCTTCTGCAACCTGTATCGCCAATTCACGTGTAGGTGCAAGAACCAATACTTGTGGATCTTTTTGACGAAGATCAATGCGCGATAATATAGGCAATGCAAATGCAGCTGTTTTACCAGTACCCGTTTGCGCTTGCCCAAGAACATCTTTGCCTTGTAGCATAAATGGAATAACTTGTGCCTGAATTGGCGAAGGTGTTTCATAACCAACATCGTCCAATGCTTTTAGCAACGGTTCAATCAGTGCTAAATCACGGAAAGTGGATAATGTAGAAACATCATTGGACATGGATTTACCTGTTAGGAGTTTTTAGAAGGCGCTTAAAGCGCGGGGAACTGTTTGTTTATAAAGCCATTGTACCGCATTATATTTATTTTTGCAGTAATAATTGACATCCGAACTCGGCCTAAAGAACCTTAAAAATATTATTATGTTGAGTAAATGCCCTACCACTTGAATACTAAAAGCATAAAAATAAGCTTAGCTAATGAGGTCAGTTATTTTTAATACGAAAAAAATATCTTTTTAAACTACTAATTGTTTCCTTTACCTTTTTTATGTATTTGCTTGTTATAATACATAAAATTTTGTAGCCGTATCAATTCTGATCGAGAGATTTCATGATTCAAGGTAGTATCGTAGCGTTAGTAACACCGATGTATGAGAACGGTGCAATTGATAAAGAAAGTCTGGAAAAATTAGTCCAATATCACATAAATCAAGGAACTGACGCCCTTGTAGCTGTTGGTACAACAGGAGAATCAGCAACGCTGAGTGAAAATGAACACTGTGAAGTTATTAAAACCGTCGTTGACTATGTTAGCGGCAGAATTCCAGTTATTGCAGGCACCGGTTCCAATTCGACCATTGAAGCCATTAATCTGACGCATAAAGCCCAACAAGCCGGAGCTGATGCCTGTCTTATTGTAACGCCCTACTACAATAAGCCGACCCAAGAAGGCTTATATCTACATTACAAGGCAATTGCCGAGGCTGTTGATATACCTCAGATTTTATATAATGTACCAGGTCGTACCGCATGCGATATGTTACCTGAAACCATTGGAAGACTATCAAAACTTACCAACATTATTGGTGTTAAAGAAGCTACAGGAGATCTAACCCGAGTTAAAAAGATACGCGATTTGGCAGGAGAAGATTTTGCAATTTATACGGGAGATGATGCTACCAGTGTTGAATTTTGTTTATTAGGTGGCAATGGTTCAATTACTGTCACTGGTAATGTTGCCCCCCGGCTGGTTCATGAAATGATTATGGCGGCAATAACGGGTGATAAAGAAACTGCTTTAGCGATAGATGAAAAGCTTGCAGATCTCCATAAGAATTTATTTATTCAATCAAATCCAATACCTGTTAAATGGGCTGTTGCCGAAATGGGCTTAATGAGACAAGGCATTCGCCTACCTTTAACTTGGCTAACTGAAGATTGTTTTGCTACAGTACGTAGTTCAATGTGTAAGGCTGAAGCACTTCCATGAAAACAAAAAGCTTTGCTTTACTAATTGCAAGTTCCACACTGATTAATATATCAGGTTGTAGTTATGTTAAAAGTTTATTCCCTGACAAGGAAAAAGACTATCAGTTTACAACTGAAATACCACCTCTCATTTTGCCTGACGATTTAAAGAAAAGCCAAATTCCCGGCTTAACGCCATCAGCCCCAGCAATTACTGCTTCGGATACAAGTACTGAAGCCCCTACTGAAGAAACGGCATATGCAACCGGAACGACAACCGAAATACCAAAGACTGTAGACTCAAATCAAAGCGAAGAAAGCGTTTCAACTATAGGATTAAAAATTGAACGAATTAAACTAAATAATAGCGCAAACCTTTTACGTATAAACACTCCTTTCATCAAAGCTTGGCGTATAGTCAATAAAGCACTAAGTAGAAAATCTATTGAAGTCACCAATCGGAATCAAGAAAAAAAGATCTTCACTGTGCTGTATGATCCAGATGAGCAAGAATTAAAAGATTATACCTACTGGAATCAAATTTCTAGCTTATTTAGTGGTGCTCATAATAATGAAAAAATATACTCTATTCAGCTTGAGGAAAAAAACCGGCAAACAGACATTGTTATTACTGATAAAGACCTAAAGCCTTTGTCTGATGAAACCAGTAACAAGCTACTAACTCTCTTGGAAGAGTCAATTAGAACTGACTTGGCAACCAAATAATTTAATGTATAACGGTTGGAACAAATCTAACTGCATAATCACGAACATTTTATTGAGGTTAATAAAGTATTAACCTCAATCAACATTATAGCTCAACTCATATGTTAAAAATTCCTGGAACACCTGCATTATCTGACTTTCGTATAAAAAAATTACTTACTGAACTAGAGGCTTTAAAGTTAAATATTACAGCTATTTCAGCTTGTTTTATCCATTTTGTAGATATTGAAGGTAACTTGGATAACCTACAAGCTGATACCTTAAGTCAATTATTAACTTATGGCTCCTCACAGCCTCTCAAAGAGCGTGATGATGAGTTGCAGCCAAACTCAATGATTATTGAAACCTTACTTGTCTTCCCAAGATCTGGAACCATTTCACCTTGGTCCAGCAAAGCTACAGAAATTGCAATAAGATGTGGATTATCTGCTGTTAAACGCATAGAACGTGGGATTCAATATTCGCTAGTAGCAACACAACCAATATCAGCGCCAGATAAGATAAAAATATCTAATATCTTGCATGATCGTATGACCCAAGCTGTTTTATATAATAATTCAGATCCTGACTTATTCTCTCAACACCAACCCAAGCCATTACGAAGCATCAAGCTAATTGAACAAGGTCGTGAAGCACTCATTGACGCTAATTTAGAGCTTGGAATGGCATTGTCGACTGATGAAATTGATTATTTAACCACTAGCTTTCAGAATCTCGGCAGAAATCCGACTGATGTCGAGCTAATGATGTTTGCCCAAGCCAACTCCGAGCATTGTCGACATAAAATTTTCAATGCCGACTGGACCATTGACGATATCAAACAGGCTCAGACTCTATTTGGCATGATACGTAATACTGCCACCAAGAGCCCAGACGGAATCTTATCCGCATATCATGACAATGCTTCTGTCGCTGTTGGCTCTAAAGCTCAGGTCCTTATTCGAAATGCCCAAACTTCAGAATATAGTTATGTCGAGGAAGACGTACATTTACTAATGAAAGTTGAAACACATAATCATCCCACTGCCATTTCTCCCTTCCCAGGAGCCGCAACCGGCTCAGGTGGTGAAATACGAGATGAAGGCGCAACGGGAAGAGGCTCTGCAACCAAAGCAGGTTTAACAGGTTTTTCAGTATCACATCTAAAAATCCCTGAATTCCCCCAGCCCTGGGAGCAAGAAAATGGTAAACCGGAGCGCATAGCTTCAGCATTATCAATTATGCTGGAAGGACCACTCGGGGGGGCAGCTTTTAATAATGAATTTGGAAGACCCAATCTTGCAGGATACTTTCGCACCTTCGAACAACCAGTACTTGATAGCACTGGCAATGAATTTAAGGGTTATCACAAACCCATTATGATCGCCGGTGGAATGGGTAACATTCGTCCTATGTTGATTGAAAAACAACCTATTCCGGCAGGCTCTCTAATAATCATATTAGGTGGCCCAGCAATGCTCATCGGATTGGGAGGTGGAGCAGCTTCTTCACAGACGTCTGGTGCTGGCTCGGAAGAGCTTGATTTTGCCTCAGTGCAACGTGAAAATCCGGAAATGGAGCGTCGTTGTCAAGAGGTAATTAACCATTGCAACTCAATGGGTCACCAATCCCCTATTATTTCAATACATGATATTGGTGCCGGTGGATTATCTAATGCTGTACCTGAAATCATTCACGATTGTGCCCGTGGAGGTCGCTTTGACTTACGCAAAGTGCATAATGCTGACAAAGGTATGTCACCTATGCAAATTTGGTGTAATGAGGCTCAAGAACGTTATGTTGTCGCAATAGATCCAGAATCTCTAGCACTATTCGCGTCTTTTTGTGAACGTGAACATTGCCTGTATGCAGTTATTGGCGAAGCTACTGAAGAAGAGCACCTATCCCTAACTGACACTTTGCTAAGCGATAAACCCGTTGACATCCCCATGTCTATATTGTTCGGCAAGCCGCATAAATTACATAGAAACGTCAAGCATGTAAAACCAATAACAAAAGCCCTAGACTTTACCAATATCTGCATCAAAGAAGCTATTAATCGCGTATTGTCCTTCCCTACAGTCGCTGACAAAAGCTTTCTTATTCATATCGGTGACCGTTCAATTACAGGACTGGTGGCTCGCGACCAAATGGTTGGACCTTGGCAAGTACCCGTAGCTGATGTTGCAGTAACTGCATCCGGTTTTTTTGCTATAACAGGCGAAGCAATGGCAATGGGTGAGCGCTCTCCTATCGCTGTAATAAATGCTCCTGCCTCCGGTCGCATGGCAATTGGCGAAGCATTAAGCAACATTGCAGCAGCACAAATAGGAGACCTAAACAAAATTAAAATCTCCGCCAACTGGATGGCTGCAGCGGGTTTTAAAGGTGAAGATGCTGCTCTATTTGATACTGTAGAGGCCGTTGGCATGGAATTATGCCCCGCGCTTGGCATAGCTATACCTGTTGGTAAAGATTCTTTGTCGATGAAAACAATATGGACAGACAATGGTCAGGAAAAGATTATGACATCTCCATTGTCATTAATTGTTACTGCCTTTGCTCCCGTTAAAGATGTCAGCAAGACCCTTACCCCACAATTAAAATATATTAAAGATAGTTTATTAATTTTAATTGATTTGGGTGCTGGTAAGAATCGCCTCGGTGGCTCGGTGTTGGCGCAAGTTTACAATCAAATAGGTGTTGACTGCCCTGACATAGATGATTCTGGCCTATTAAAAGCATTCTTTAATTCAATTCAAACCCTTAATAGCCAAAATAAATTAATTAGTTATCATGACCGTTCTGATGGTGGTTTATTAGCTACTGTAGCTGAAATGATGTTTGCTAGTCGATTAGGTGCTTCATTATCACTTGATGAATTAGGTCACGATGTATTGTCTACATTGTTTAACGAAGAATTAGGGGCCGTATTTCAAATACGCTCCAGTGATTATGCTGAAGTTATTAATTTATTGGATAAATCAGGCTTGAGTCACTGCACTTCTGTCATAGGTAAAGTTATAAAAGAACAGCAATTGACTATCCACTTCGGTGATAATCTTATTTACTCAGCTAGCCGTGCTAAGCTACAAACTATATGGTCTGAAGTAAGCTACAGAATGCAAGCTTTAAGAGATAATCCGAATTGTGCCAAGCAACAGTTCGAACGCATCTCCGACGATAGTGATCCTGGACTGACAGCATCATTAACTTTTGATGTTAACAATGACTTGGACTGTACCTATTCATCTGAACCCAAACCTAAGGTTGCGATTTTGCGCGAACAAGGTGTAAATGGCCACATAGAAATGGCCGCTGCGTTTGATCGTGCAGGCTTCAGATGCATTGATGTTCACATGACTGATATCATAAGTGGACGCATAAGTTTACAAGATTTTACTGGCTTAGTTGCTTGTGGTGGTTTTTCTTATGGCGATGTATTAGGCGCAGGCGGTGGCTGGGCAAAATCAATTCTTTTTAACCCCCGAGCTCGCGATGAATTTACCACCTTTTTTAAACGCCCAGATACCTTTGGACTAGGCGTGTGCAACGGGTGTCAGATGATGTCAGGATTAAAAGAAATCATCCCTGGAGCAGAGCATTGGCCACGATTTATACGCAATACCTCGGAGCAATTTGAGGCCCGCGTCGCAATGGTTGAAGTACAAAAATCACCTTCGATTTTCTTTTCCGGCATGGAAGGCTCAAAAATGCCCATTGCTATTGCTCATGGCGAAGGTCGAGCAGAGTTTACAATTGATCCTAAGCTTGCTTTTGATGCACAAGCCGTCGCCTTATGCTATGTTGATAATTATGGTGCTTTAACAACAAACTTTCCTGCCAACCCAAATGGATCTCCAATGGGCATTACAGCATTAACTAACAGCGACGGTCGATTTACTATCATGATGCCTCATCCTGAGCGTTGTTTTAGATCACAACAAAACTCATGGCATCCAGATGATTGGAGCGAATATGGCCCATGGATGAGGATGTTTAGAAACGCCAAAGTTTGGACGCATGCCGCCAAATAAGAATCACAAACTATTATTTGGTGCACCAGCTTTCTGATTGTTCTGATTAAAAATTTTTGTAAATGACCCATAAAAAAATAAAATACAGTTTACTCATTGTCGGGGCTATTATTTTGATGATAGCTCCCGATATGATTGCAAACATGTTAATGACTATCGTTCATTTTACTTTTGCATTAATACTTCACCTTGCTGAGGTAACTTTTGAAGGACTAGAGAGTCTACTGGATAGAATAGTAGAATACTTTTTCGACACCGAAGTGCACGAAACTCAAACGATTGTTTTTTATTTAATGATCCTAATCGCTCTATTTCCGTTATATTTCTTATGTCGGGTATTGCCTGGTTTTTTTATATGGTTAAAAGAAATATTGATTACAACCTGGACAAGGCATAAAAATAACGTAATTATCTACTGGCAAGATTTATCTCCGCATGACAAAATAAAAATGACGATATTGCCTATATTAGCTGCTTACCTCATATTTTCTCTCTTCTTTTGATTTTTATCATGTAAATTACTCGTTAGAATTTAATTGCAAACATCATCAATACCATTCATGGATACAAAAAGAGAAATCTTATTACTTATTAAAAATTCGATATAATTAAAAACAAAAAAACTTGACTATATGACTTTGAAAAAAACACCACAGGATAAAGACAAACTAAACCAGATAGTGAGTGATGCTCGTCGTAATCAGGAACTGCGCGACCAGTCTTATCGAGGCCAAGCATTAAAACTTTATCCTTGGATATGTGGAAAATGTGCACGTGAATTTACGCATACAAACCTGACTGAATTGACCGTTCATCATAAAAACCACAATCATGATGATAACCCTCACGACGGCAGCAATTGGGAGTTATTATGCCTTTATTGCCACGATAATGAACATGCCAGATATGAAGAAACTCGTTTTGGTAATTCACAAGGAACCAAGCCAAGCACTTCTAGTGCAACCCATAATCCATTTGCAGACCTAAAAACTTTGCTGAACAATAAAAAATAATATCAATGACACAAAGATCATTGCCGATAGTAGTTTTTAATTTAACGAATCAATTCCCAGATTAGCCAAAGCATCAGCTCTATCATTACCAACATCGCCAGAATGACCTTTTACCCATTTCCATTCAACTTTATGCCTAGCTATTGCTTTGTCTAATCTTCGCCATAAATCTTCATTTTTCACCTCTGTTTTGGACGCTGTTTTCCAGCCTCTTTTTTTCCAATTAGGCATCCAATCTGTAATGCCCTTTAAAACATAACTAGAATCACTATTAAGCTGAACCAAACAGGGTCTTGTCAATGTTTCTAGCGCTTTTATAGCCGCCATTAGTTCCATGCGATTATTTGTAGTATGGTTTTCG
>Ga0114978_10004124_pt1 | contig 11808 bp, 10 predicted proteins | sample S_140212_EF_Meta_FD_87027 | JGI IMG/M metagenome (GOLD analysis project Ga0114978, IMG submission 87027) | Freshwater microbial communities from Lake Simoncouche, Canada to study carbon cycling - S_140212_EF_MetaG | ecosystem: Environmental > Aquatic > Freshwater > Lake | place: Lake...
ACGACGCCGAACTGGACTTCGTGTGGTCGGCTAAGTGGTTCGGTCTGACCCTCGCCCCCGGCGTGTACCAAATGCGTCTCATCAGTGATGAGACCGGTGAGACGGTCGGTCAGCAGCACTTCACGGCCTACGCCTCCAACAACTAAGCGCGACCGGCTCGACCGGTCGTTTCCGTAACAAAATTGGGATTTCCATCGCGCTGACCCCTACCCATCAGGGTTTTTCCGTTTCCATTTGCGTTTTGCACAAATTCGGGTAACAATCACATCGTTGTAATTACAACGGTGACAGCAATGGCGTTTCCTAGGAGGAACCGATGGATGACATCACAAGTTTGTTGAGTGGGATCGAGAACCGCGGTTGGCAGTCTCGTGCGAACTGCATGGGCGTTGACCCCGACCTCTTCTTCCCCGAGCGCGGTGCATCAACGCGCGAAGCCAAGGAAGTCTGTCGGGGCTGTGTTGTGCGCGACGACTGCTTGGAGTTCGCTCTCGACAATGGCGAGAAGTTTGGTATCTGGGGTGGAATGAGCGAGCGTGAGCGTCGCCGTCTACGCCGTGCCCGTGCCGTGGAGCGACGGAGTGCCGCGAGTTAATTGGAAGTTCTTGAGAAAGGCCCCCGGGAAACCGGGGGCCTTTCTGCTACCCGCTAAGAACCGGTGTCAACGTCGTGCAGATGAGACTCGATCGTGAGTTCTTCACGTAATCCGAGCTGGTTCCAACGTTGCGGATCGATGGCGTCGAGCACCGCTCGGGGGGCTAGCCCCACGAGCTCGCACTCGGTAATGGAAGCCCCATCCGGGAGGAGGCTGACGAGGGCGTCGTAGGCGATGGCCGGACCGGTGGTGAAGGGGTCGACCAGGTTGCAGCTCACTTGAAATCGGGGGCCCACGGCCAGTCCCAGAGTTCGAATCCCAGGGCGGCGGAGTTCACTTGCGAGCCGTTTAGTCACCGTGAGATCAACGCCCGCCACAAACATGTTCCAGGCCAGGAGAATTGGCCGTTCGCCCACGGCCGTCGCGCCCACTTCCTCGTCGGGCACCGCTGGGCCAAAGTCAGGTGTCAGGCCGAGCGAGGCACCCCTGCGGACTTCTGGCAAGGTGCGCTCAACACCGTTGACAGCTCCGTAGAGGAAGGTGGACACCCCTAGATCGCCCAGCCACTCGGCCGTTTGATCACGGAGGGCCAGGGCCTGAGGACGTTGAGTGGGGTCAAGGGCCACGAAGGGCACGACATCGACGACCCCAAATCGGGGGTGCACACCGTCGTGAAACTCCAAATCGAGGGCGTCAATGACGTTGCGCAACATCCACTGAACGTCGAGCAGAAGCTCGTCGGCCTTGTTGATGAGCGTAAAGACTGATCGGTTGTGCCAGGGATCGCTGTGCCGATGGCGAAACGATGAGCCGGCCGACCGTTCAAACTGTCGGAGAATCGGTTCGTCTTGTCCCTCGGAAACGTTGATGACGCACTCAAAGACGTCGTGGTGCGCCATCAATCGTTAGCTACGGGTCAGAGGCAGCCCACGGCGACGGGCCCGCTGCAGTCGACGACGCTCTCGCTCGCTCTTACCGCCCCAGATTCCGTGATCCACGTGGTTCTCAAGGGCGTAGTTCAGACACTGATCGGCTACGGGGCATGTGGCGCAAATCTTCTGCGCCCTAATCACACCCGTACCGTCACAGGGGAAGAACATCTCGGCTGGAAAGTTGCGACACTTGCCTTCTGCCATCCATTCGGTATTCATACTGACCCTCCTTGTTAGGCCTACAAGGGACAGTAGCCACTGTGGGACCAGAAAGCCATTTTTACAATACGAACAACTTCACATCGGGCCGGTAATTCACCTGTAAGAGTCGGGCTCAACTCGACATAGTCCTGTCCGATAGAATGACTATTCCGTTGAAGTTCTACGGAAGTTACACACTCAAAAGGAGTGGCCATGACCCAGTTTTCGCCTACTGAACCGGCAGAGATCGAAAACCCCGTCGGTCACGTCCAGGTGATCTACCTCGGCCCCGTGGCACCTCACTGGGAGTGCCGGATGGTCTTTGGCGAACCCGACCAGATTCAGGCTTTCGTCGACCGCGTCGACGCCCGTCTGCGCCTGTTGCCTCCTCACGACCCACAGTTCCGCCGTAATCGCGAGCGCGTCAACCGCGATGCCGAGCGTGAGAAACTCAAGATTGAGTGGGACCTCGGCTACAACGAAAACGAATAGTTTTCGCGCTTAGCCAAACGGTGACTGTGTGACGCGACTGCGCCACACCGCAGGCTGCAATAACTCTTCAGCACTCGGAAGTCCATCGAGTTGAAACAGTCTTGATAGTTCTTCGATGCCCCATGTCGTGGCGACTTCGCGCACAAACTGCTCGGCAACGTCGACGCGTGATCCCCGGATTGAAATACCAAAGAGTGCGGCCGCTGACTCTTCGCCCTTGGCGTCACTGCGACGGTGACGGCGGAGCGCTTCATCGAGGAGTGGTGTGGGCCCCACGATTGAATGGGTGACGTGACCCGCAATGAAGTCAAACGTGGCTCGCAAGCAGACGCTCGCCGCATCGATGGCAATCGTCGCTGGCGTTTCCTCTCCGAGTTCAATGCCATCGAAGATCTGTTCGGGATTACTCATGAGTTTGCTCATGTCGCCACCCTGCATCAGCCCGGAGAGACGCCCCATGATGTCGCCCTGGGTCGCTTGGGCATCTCGAACGGCATCGAACAGCAGTGCTCGCAGTGCGGTGCCCGTTCCGTCTTGACGTAGGTAGGTCGCGGCCGTGTGTTCGTAGGCCACGGCGTAGATCATCACCTGATCGTGATCGAGAGACCACTCATCGGCGAAGCGTGCGACATTGTTAACAATGATGGTGCGCTCGTCATCTTCACGAGGAAGTGGGATGGCTCCGAGCGACCAGGCCGTCTCGGAAAAGTGTCCCGCAACGGAGCCCAGCTGAAACCCGATAAAGAGTGGCCCCATGGCTGCACCCAATTGCGCCAACATCGGTCCCATCGGATTGTCGTCGGTCGCCTCCGCGGGCGTAGTTGGCGGGATCGCGTGGGGGGCTATGAGCGGAGCCCAGTCGCGCAGAGCGGCCTCCGACAGTTCACTACGGGTTCCCGCTCGGGCGGGGGTCGCCTGGGGGACGCCCAGCAACATCTCGATGTGCCGTGCCACGAGAGGGCCATACTGCTCCAGCCGTTGGCGTTCAACGGGCAAGGGATTGGGGTCAGCGTCATCGCCTCGGGCAATGTTGAGTGCCAGCGCCCGGGCCGTTTCCAACCACGAGTTCGGACCTTGCTGACCAAGCATCTTCATGAGGTCACCCATGAAGCCGAAGTTGCCGAATGGGGTATCGCTCACACCAGCAACCTAGGAGAGACAGGCCAGCCGCACAACCACAAATGATGGCTGCTGATCTCGGAGAAACTGTACGACCATCGACGTACGACCGGCCGTGGCGTAGAGCTCGGTCACGATGCCGTCCATGGTGTCGACACTCTTTTCGTTCAGGGCAGTGATGACGTCGCCCGGGGCGAGCTTGCTGAAACTAGGGCCCCTTCCAACCGCCGTCACCCGCACGCCGCCACCTTCGGCCGGAACGCCACTGATACCAAGGCGACCGTGACAGTTCGGAGCGGCCAGCCAGGCCGTGGCCACTCGCGCAATGTATTCGGCGGTGATCCACTGTCCGTTCCGGGCCAGCATGGCGACCACATCTCCCGCATCGTCAATCGCAAACGACCCCGTGAGACCGTGGAGCTGGGTGGGCGAGGTCGCCGTGAGGTAACTCACGATGCCGTCATTCGTTGTGCGGCGAGGGTCACTTAACACCGTTGTGGCGTAGGCGAACCCGAGCTTCTTTGAAGATGGTGCGACGTAGGGCGAGATTACGAGTACGGCTTCGACCTCATTGTGATTGGCGATGGCGGTCGTCTTCAGTGCGAACGGTAGTTGGAGATACGTCAATCCCAGGTGGCGATCGAACCCTATCCACCGCACATTTATTCGAGGGGTGGCGAACGTTGAGCCGGTGATGGAGTCATGAGGGTCAAGATGCAGCGTGGTTACCGCTACGTCGCCATTGCCAACAATGATGGCGCCACCAGATACCAACCGTCCATTTTTATGGGTCGTCAGCTGGATCGAGGATGCGGCCGCCTCTTGTCCAACGTGCGGAATTGCCTGCAGGGTTAATGCCACGTTCTCGCGCATGGCCTCCGTGTCGGGGGTGGAGGTTTCGGTGGAGTAGAGGGCGAGCGAGCCCACGAGCAAAAGCACAACCGATCCCGACAGGAGTCCCAGTGTCATCCGCCGCGTCGTCGGCTCAGGCACGCTGGAAAGGAGTTTCTCGAAATCACCGGGGAGTTCTGACGGGTGAATATATGCACGGCTCTCAGCGGCCGGCACGGCACTGCGAGCTCGACGCCAGCGCAGACGTCGCTGTTTTTCACCGTTTGGAGGCGTGTCCTTGATGCCCACAAGTAGCAAGGTTACGACCGCGACGAGGAATTTTGGTGTCGGCCTAACATCTGCACGTGGCCGTAGACGTAGCGATTGATGTAGGAACGACCACCACTCGTCTCGCGACTGCTGATGGCTCCGTCTTTCTCCGCGAGGCCAGTGTCGTCGCTGTTGATACCACGACGGGCAACATCGTTGATATTGGTGATGCGGCCATGCGAAAGATTGGTCGCGATCCCCGTCACGTGGTTAACTTTCGCCCACTCGCTAACGGCACCACGATTGACTTTGATGTCGCCGCACGATTGATCCGTGCCCTCTTTGACCGCGCCGGTTTTAGTCGAATGAGTCGAGTGCACGCCACGATGAGTGTGCCGGCGTTTGCTACTTCTATTGAACGTCGCGCGCTGCGACAAGCGGCCCTCCAGGCCGGCGCCGTTGACGCCACGCTGATCGAAGCCCCGATTGCTGCCGCCATTGGCGTTGGGTTGCCCGTCGATGAACCAGTGGCCGCTCCGATCATCATGCTGGGTGGTGGTGCGTGCGAGACCGCGCTGATGTCGCTCGGCGGCATTGTCACGGCCAAGTCAGTGCGGATTGGTGGTTCGCACCTGGATGAATCCGTTGCCTCCGCTCTCCGCCACCGCTACGGGGTCGTGGTCTCTCCTCGGGTCGCTGAGTCGCTCAAGAACGAACTGGGCTCACTCATGGGTTCTCGGCGAAGTGACGTCCGAGTCGTGCCGGCCCGCACCGTCGATCTCGGCCTCCCCGTCAGCGGTGAAGTCTCCGCCGACGTTGTTGATGGTGCCATCAGTGACCACGTCCGCTCCATTGTGCGCAGCGTGAAGGAGTGCCTTGGTGAAGCGCCGCCGGATCTCTCACAGGACGTTTCAATTCGAGGAATCCATGTGGTTGGCGGTATGGCGCAACTGCACGACTTTCCCGAACTCTTAACTACTGAGGTCGGTGTGGCCTGCACCACCGTGGTCCAACCTGACTTAGTTGTGATCCGCGGACTCTTGCGCTGTTTGAACGAGCTGCATTCGCTGCACCGCTCGTTGCGGTTAACCGACGTTTAGTCGGGGTCTCGACGTAGCTGCTCGACGGCCGACCGGACTTGCCAGTCACGGTCTTCTGCGGCCGCGTCGAGAGCCGTTTCAATATCGGGCCCTTCAAAGGATGAGAGTGCCACGACTGCCCGACGGCGGACAGTGGGTTTGTCCTTGAGGGCGGCCAGAATGACATCTCGACCCTGGTCGACACCGATCTGTCCGAGCGCTATCACACCCGCTTCTCGGCACCTCGCGTCGTCGTGGTCAGTAGTGATCCGGTTGATTTCATCAACCAGCACTGCAAGTCCGAGTTCACCCGCCGCAAAGACAGTGGCCTCCACCACGAGTGGATCGGCGTGATTGAGGAGTTCACGGAAGGCGGCGGCGATTTCGTCGCTCACCGTCTCGAGATGCGCCGTCACCTCCAGGGCATCACGAATCACACTGGGATGCTCGTCGTGTAGGAGTGGGAGCAAGATGGCGGTATCGACACTGTGGTGGCGCGCCAGACCACGAATCGCGAGCGAGCGAGCTCGGGGGAGTGGGTGATCAAGCGCGGCGATGAGTGTTGCTCGCGATGTGTCGCTCCCATCAAATCCGGCCCGAACTAGTTCTTCGGCGAACGACTCCGGTAGCGTGTCGTCATCGTGTGGCATCGCTCTATTCTCACCCGTAGTGCCCACCAAGGACGGTTATGCGTAGGAATTGGCTAAAGCAGCGACGCACTGGAGTCGTGGTGGCGGTGCTCGCCGTCGTGATGTTGGTGCTGAACTCAGTGCACGTAGCCACCTACGTAATTCTGCCCGGAGAGGCCCAACCCCTGGCACCGATGATTTCTATTTCGGGAGTGGCGATTAGCCCGAAGCCCCACGCCACCAAAGAGGGCTTCATGATGGTCGATGTCTCGTTGCAGCAGATGACGGCCCTGAGTCGAATAATCGCCGACTTTCGCGGAGCGAACAATTTGATTGACCTCTCATCGCTCGTCCCCGAGGGCAGTTCTTTCGCTGATTTTGATCGTCAGAGCTATCTCGAAATGGAAAGTTCCAAGGATGCTGCCGAACTGAATGCGTTTACGGCTCTCGGGTGGAAGATTCCCGCCGCGCCGCACGGGGCGCTCGTGAACGACGCCACTAAGTCCGGTCCCGGGAAGCGGGCCGGCATCAAAATCGCCGACCGTATTGTTTCGCTGAATGGAATCACGACGTTGGACAGCTGCGCCGCGATTCGGGTGTTGCATGACCTCAAACCCGGGTCGACAGTCACTGCTGGCGTCGAGCACGCCAAAATTTCAGGGGCTGGCGTCTTTACCTACCAGCCGGTTGTAACGGTCAAACTCACCACGGCGAAGCCACCAAAGAGTCTCGGCGTCTCGGAGTGCGCGGGGATAAGAACGGTGGCTAAGTCGTGGATTGGTCTGGCGCTGAGTGATGCCGTGACCTACAAATTCCCGGCCAAGGTCACAATTGATACCAATTACATCGGCGGTCCTTCGGCCGGGCTCGCGATGACTCTGGCGCTGATCGACCAGATGAGTTCTGGCAGCTTGAGTGGTGGCCGCAAGGTGGCGGTAACGGGTGAAATAGCCCTCAACGGGGTAGTGGGCGATATTGGTGGAATCACGCAAAAAACTGAGGCGGCCATCACGGCCGGTGCGACCCTCTTTGTGGTGCCGGTCAATCAAGTGGGAGAGGCCCGACGGGCGGCCCACGGAAAACTTACGGTCGTAGGGGCGTACCGGCTCACCCAACTGCTCGCCAAGTTGCGACAGATGGGCGGAGACGAACCAATTCCTTACACGAAACCAAATTTCTAGGCCACAAAACCCTAGGCTGGAGCCGTTATGGACGATCGCCGCACACTGTCGCCGAACCGTCACTCGAGTCTTGACGTGACCAACGCCAACTTTCGAACGGTTCGTAAGGGTTTTGACCCTGATGAAGTTCGTAGTTTTCTCGAAGGTATCGGCCGTGAGGTTGGCCTGCTTGAGAAGCGACTTCAAGACGTCCAGTCGAGATTGACCGATGCGCTGCACCGTGCTGAAAATCCCGTTCTCGATGAGGCTCAACTGGCGGCGGCTCTGGGCTCACAGTCGGCCGCTATCTTGCGCGCCGCACATGATGAGGCGAGCCGCGTAACGGCCGAAGGGCAAGAACGCTCCACGCAAATTTTTACTCAGGCCCAGGAGCGTGCGACGAACTACATCGTCGAAGCGCAGGCGCGTGCACTCAGCATCATGAACGAGGCCGAAGTGCAGTCGCAGCAGAAGGACGAAGAGGCCCGTGCTGCCGCGCAACGCCTTGAGGACTCTGCTCGCATTAACGGCGAAGCCATCATTGATCGATCACGCGAGCAGGGTCGCGCCGTCATTGAACAGGCCAACGAGGCTCGTCGTCAGATTCTTAATGACCTCATGGTGAAGCGCAAGGCGCTAAATGTCCAAATCGAACAGCTCCGGGCGGCCCGTGACGTGCTCACGGCCTCGGTGAGCTCGGTGCGCGAGTCGGTGGACCAAGTGCTGGGCGGGCTTATGAGTTCCGACGAAGGCGCGCGAGCCGCAGCAATCGAGGCTCTCCGTCATCGCCCCACCGGTCCCGAGCCGACGGAAGAAGAACTTCTGAAGGATGTACCGCTGCGTCCCGTACCTGAAGCACCGGCCGTCACGCCTGAGGATCTGGCAACTCCCGATACGGCCGCTCCATCGCGTATCCCAAACGTGGATAAGGGAGCCGTCAAGGCCCGTGCCACCACCCCAACGCTCGTACCGGATATCGAAGCGGCACCATCGAGCGATGTCGTCGGTGAGATTTTCGCCCGACTACGGGCATCAACCCACGAAGAGAAGGGCAGCGAGCCGACGCCACCGAAGCGCGCCGCCAAGGTGGCCACGACGCCAGTGACCCCCGACGACGAACTCTTTCTTCAGAGAGAGGCGGCTCTGGCGCCTCACCTCAGTGAACTCGTGCGACATGTCAAGCGGGCATTGCAGGATGATCAGAACATAATGATTGATCGTCTGCGGGGCGTGCGCGGCATGATTACCGATCAGATGGGCGACGAGAACGAGCAGCGGAGCCGCTACGTAGCCGCCGCCACCGATTCGATACGAGCCGCTGCGAAGGCAGGAGTGGCCTTTTCGACATCCGTGGCCGGTGTCTCCGGTGAATTGTCGAGCTTTGGTGCCGTTGACGAGTGTGCAACTGATCTCGGCATCACCTTGGCGCTGGCTCTGCGTAAGCGCGTGCAGGCCGACGGCAACGAAGATGGATCGGAACGGGCTAACGCGGCGTACAAGGAGTGGCGGGGTGCTCGCGTCGAGCGACTCTGTGGCGATATTGGTCGCCGTGCCTTCAATGTTGGTGTCATCGCCGCCTGCGAGGGAACGCAAGTACGCGTGGTGACTTCCCCGAGTGATGCTCCCTGCGATGCCTGCAAGCTCGACGCCAGTTCCGGCATGCATCTGGCCGGCGAAAACTTTCCTAGTGGGCAGCCCCACCCCCCGCTTCACGCCGGATGTAGCTGCGCGGTGGTTCCGGCCTAACTGGCTCTAGGCTTCGCGTGTGCGAACCCCTGATGATCTAGCTTCTTTTAAGTCCCCCTTGACCCGCCGGCGCGGGATTGGGGCGATAGTTCTCTTCCTCGGATTCTTTCTCCTCACCTTCCTCCGCAGCGGCGCCGTCTTGTGGACCGACTCGCTTTGGTTCAACTCGATTGGTCAGGGTGGCGTCTTTACGGGCCTCCTCTCCATGAAGGTGGGCTTAGTCTTCGTTTTCGGCCTCGCCTTCTTCGTTGTTCTCTTCGCTAACTTGCTGCTGGCCGCCCGGTACGGTGCTCGAGACTTGACGTTCGAGCCAGAGGATGAACTAATCCGTTGGTTTCAGCAACTCGTCCGTCCTTACGCTCGCCGGATCTACGCCCTCGTCGCCCTCGTCATTGCGGCGATTGCCGGACTCGCCGCTTTGCCGCACTGGCAGGACTATCTGCTCTACGCCCACGCCCAGTCGTTTGGCACCGTAGATCCAATCTTCAACAAAGATCCCGGTTTCTATATCTTCCGATTGGGTTTCATTCGCTTCATAATCACGTGGGCCCTGTCGTCAATGATTGCCATCACGGTCATCACCGCTGCCTTCCACTATCTCAATGGCGGTATTCGCGCCGCACGCGTGGCGCCGCGAGTAAGCCCACAGGTCAAAGTTCACCTCAGCATCTTGTTGGCCATCATCGCAATCATCAAGGCCTTTGGATACGTTTACGCGCGTTACGCGCTCGTCACTGAGTCGAATGGCTACGTGCAGGGAGCAACGTACACCGACGTCCACGCGCGGATGCCCGCCCTTTCGATTCTCTTTTGGATTTCCCTCTTCGTGGCTGGACTGTTGTTGGCCAATATTGCCCGACGTGGCTGGTCACTACCGGTGCTGGCCGCAGTGCTGTGGGTGGTGGTCTCTTTGACGACCGGAGTTATTTATCCTCGCGTCATTCAGACGTTCAAGGTAAAGCCCTCGGAAGTCTCACTCGAAGTTCCCTACATTCAACACAACATTGACGCCACCCGTCGCGCGTTCGGAATTAATAACGTGTTGCAGGAGGGATTCGAAGGAGTCTCTTCGGTAACGCCGGCCGAACTGCAGGCCAGCGCGGAGACGTTGAAAAACGTACGACTCTGGGACCCCGCCGAAAACATTGCGCTTGAAACCATTCAGCGCCGGCAGGCCATTCAGTCCTACTACACCTTTACGTCGCTTGCGGTTGACCGCTACGTGGTGAACGGCAAGGTAACCCCGATGTTGGTCGGTGCTCGTCAGCTCAATCAGAACAACTTGCCGGCACGGAGCTGGGTCAACCAACATCTGGAGTACACCCACGGCTACGGCATGGCCATTTCCCCGGCCAATACGTTTGACCCTCAAACCGGCAACCCCGTCTTCTCGGTTCAGAACGTGCCACCAGTTTCTTCTGACGGCCTTCCCGTACTAACCACACCCGGCGTCTACTTCGGAATCAATGATCCGGGTTGGATTGTGGCCAACACGAAGCAGAAGGAGTTGGACTACAAGACCCAACGCGGAACGCCAGTGGCCTCCCACTATGCCGGAAAGGGTGGCGTAGAAATGAGCGGCTTGCTTCGTCGGACCGCTTTCGCTCTCCGATTCCAAGATTTGAACCTCTGGATTTCAAGCCAGATCAGCACGAAGAGTCGCATGATCTTTGAACGTGATGTCGAAAGGATGGCCAAGAAGGCCGCTCCGTTCTTGACGTTCGATAGTCACCCCTACGCCGTCTTGGCCAATGGGCGAGTCAACTACGTCCTCGATGGTTACACCACTTCATCGATGTATCCCTACAGTGAAAATGCGGCGACTCAGCAGGCATCACGGTCAGGTGGACTCCCGACCAATTTCAACTACGTACGCAATTCCGTCAAGGTCGTCATTGACGCCTACGACGGCTCGGTAACGATGTACGCCTTTGACCCCACTGATCCAATCTTGGCCTCATACCGCGCGGCCTTCCCAACGTTGTTCCGCCCTCTATCTGAGATGTCCGCCGCCATTCGCTCGCACCTGCGCTACCCGCAAGACCTCTTCGCGGTCCAGGCCTCAATGTGGGGTCGGTATCACATCTCATCGCCTTCGTCCTTCTACACGGCCTCTGACCGCTGGCAGGTATCACCGACAACTGGCGCTGGAAGCCCCAAGCAGGCGTTGACGCAAACTGTCGTTACGAACAAGGTGGGTACGGCCATCGCTCGGACCACGTCGCAGATGGAGCCGTTGTATCAAGTCATGGCACTCCCGAATTCGTCACGGCAACAACTCACCTTGACGACGACGTACGTGCCTGCAGGCGCTGCGTCCACGGTGAACGGAATGACATCCTTCTTGGTGGCAACGAGTGACCCTGATAACTACGGCCAGCTCCACTCCTACGTAACGCCTCGCGGGACGTCTGTAACTGGACCAATTCAGGCCAATGCCGAAATTAATCAAAACGCACGCGTCTCGTCGATTATCACACCACTGGACCAACATGGATCCAAGGTGCTACTCGGTCACAACCTGATGATTCCATTGCAGAAGTCGATCCTGTACGTGCGTCCGCTGTACGTCAGTAACGCCACCACTCCGCTGCCACAGTTGAAGTATGTAATTGCCGTCTTTAACCAAGATGTGGCTATCGAAACCACGCTGCAGGGGGCACTGAGTGCCGTGCTCGGTGGGAATGTCTCGGGCGGCGGTGGAGGCGGTGGGTCCACCGGTGGAACCGCTCAGACGTACCTGGCGGAGGCTTC
>Ga0114978_10004125_pt1 | contig 11804 bp, 5 predicted proteins | sample S_140212_EF_Meta_FD_87027 | JGI IMG/M metagenome (GOLD analysis project Ga0114978, IMG submission 87027) | Freshwater microbial communities from Lake Simoncouche, Canada to study carbon cycling - S_140212_EF_MetaG | ecosystem: Environmental > Aquatic > Freshwater > Lake | place: Lake...
GGCGGACGGCGGGGAATCTGGTAGGCCCAGTGTTGGGCCGGATCTTTGGGAACCGCTTCATGGGGCGCTTTCGCCCCGGCATCAATCCAGCGTTTGATCAGGTCGATCTGCGCGGCGGTGAGCGGTTCCCCTTCCGGGGGCATCCGGGGAACATTGTTGAGACCCTGAACGGCATCCAGCAGTCGGCTGGCCGCACTTTGACCCGCGATGATCACAGGTCCGCCGGATCCGCCAGTTTTTGCCAATTCCGCAGTGTCGAGTCTCAAATCATGTTCTTGCTTGAGGACACCATGACACGAGTAACAGCGGCGCGACAGGATCGGCTTAATGTCCTGCGTGTAATCGACCGGATCCTCGGCCATCGTCGATGACGTGACGCTGGCGAATAGGCATAACAGCACAATCAAAAGTAAGTGGTAACGGGCCATCACAATCAACGCTCCACAGGGGAGTTCGGAACTCAAATCGCATCAATCTGATTTTATACACACCATCCCCCTGAATGCGATGCTGTTTTGGGCTGAAAACGTTTCCGCGAAGGCATTTTTTCGTTTAAGAACGAATCGATACCGATCGAGATCGTCTGTGACGAATTCAACGGACACCGAACCCCACTTTTGTACGCGGTGACAAAACGCTAAACTCCTTCCGGTCCGAGTGAATCTGGTGGAAATGCCCTCTCATCATTGAGGATTCGCATTCCAACCGATCTCGCAGGGATCCGTTTTCCATTGAATCTCAATCCGATTGTTTGCAAGAAATTTCCTTATGGCCGTTACACCGCTTGATCTGAGTCATCTCAAAGTCTATCCACTCGCTGAGCGACAAAGTTTGACGCGTGCTGACGAGATTGTCGTGGAACCGGATTCTCCGGCGAAACCCTGTTCCGAGCAAATTGCGATGCGGGTTCGTGACTGCGCCCAAAGCATTCGCCGGGCACGGGAACGGAACGCCAGCATCATGCTGATCTACGGTGCACATTTGCTCCGAAATGGTGCGGCAAAAATCCTGGAACGGATGATGGATCAAAAATGGTTATCGCACTTGGCGACCAACGGTGCGGGGACGATTCACGACTGGGAATATGCCTGGTTCGGTGCCTCGACCGAAAGTGTGGAAATGAACGTCGGGAATGGAACCTTCGGCACCTGGCATGAAACCGCCACGAATATCCACCTCGCGATCATGGCTGGCGCTCTGGATGGCCTGGGATATGGGCGATCCATGGGCCGGCTGATCCATGAAGATGGGGTCACCTTACCGACAACCGAGGAATTGTCTCAAGCGATCTCGGCAACCCCCTCGCACCCGCTGACCGCAGCGCGTGCCGATTTGTTGCAAGCGATGCTGACGCAGCGGTGGCCATCCGGGCGAATCCAGATCGATCACCGCTGGAAATATGCCTCGATTATTGCTCAGGCCTATCGGCATAAGGTACCGGTCACGGTTCATCCGGGGATCGGCTACGACATCATCGCGAATCATCCCGTCTTTAATGGAGGAGCCATCGGCCGCGGTGCCGAATGGGATTTCAAGCTGTTCGGTGGTTCCGTCGAACAATTGGATGGGGGAGTCGTGCTTTCGGTCGGATCGGCGATCATGGGGCCACAGGTGTTCGAAAAGAGCATCAGTTGCGTGAATAATCTTCGGCTGCAATCGGGGCGACCGGTGGTGAATGGGCATTCGATTTACGTCGTCGACCTCCAAGATGGAGGAGGCTGGGACTGGACCCAGGGTGAACCCCCAAAATCGTCTGCCGCCTATTACCTGCGATTCTGCAAAAGCTATTCACGCATGGGTGGATCGATGCAGTATCTGCAATGTGACAATCTGACGTTTATTCATCAGCTCTACAAAGAATTGCAGCATCGTGATTAATCGATGATGGCACCGCGTGGCAGAACGTTGCAGGTTTCGGTGAGTTGTTCAAAATGCAGTTCCACACTGCCGAGATCCAGTTGCCGCAGCACCTGCTGAATCCGCGGTTCGACCGCAGAATTATCGGTTCCATCTCGGGTCACAAACTCCTCGATCACCGCTCGCAGTGCTTCAGGAGAAAGTTGCAGATGGGGGATCCGTATGGTGTTCGTCAATGGCATCATCCGTGTTGAGGGGGAGTCGTCGTTCAAGTCGGTCTGAATCTTCATCTCTGTGATTGTCGTCCCCCTGAGGAGGAATGTCCAATCGACCCCATGGATCGAGAACTTGTCGAGCGTGACACCGTTCCGTTCAAGGTTTCCCTTGGGACCTGAGCACCGACCTGCGTATTGACCTGCACATCACTCAGAGGAGCCTGGTTCCGACTTCGACGATTTTCCTGCGAAGAGACTCTTCCCCATCACCCGAATTCGTTATCCTTCGGATGCGGAAGCCGCTTTGAGTTGAGTCGACTTCCGCGATTGTGTCCCGAACTCCACCACGCCCCACGAGCCCTTCGACTTCAGGAAAACCGCTTTCCTTTCCGAGGGTTTTCGTTGTGCCGTCAGGAACCAGACCGTGACTGTGGTCATCGTCGCTGAAAAACCGTCGGTTGCACGCGATATTGCTCAGGTGGTCGGTGCGCAGACGCGTGCTGCGGGTTGGCTGCATGGCAACGGCTACGTGGTCACCTGGGCGATTGGACATCTCGTCGGATTGGCTCAACCACACGAAATCAACCCGGCATGGAAAGCGTGGCGGGCCGAGTCGCTCCCCATGCTTCCCGAGCAGTGGCCGCTGTCAGTGCTCGAATCGACCAAACAGCAGTTCGGCATTGTCAAAAAATTGATTCAGGTCGGGAACGTCGAATACGTAGTTTGTGCGACGGATGCGGGGCGCGAGGGTGAGCTGATCTTCCGTCTCATCTACGAGGCGGCCGGGTGCCGCAAGCCGGTGCGGCGGTTGTGGATTTCGTCGCTGACTCCCGCAGCGATCAAAGCGGGGCTGCTAGCCATGAAGGATGGGCGGACGTACGACTCGCTGGCAGCAGCAGCCCGCGGCCGGATGCAGGCCGATTGGCTGGTCGGAATGAATCTGTCACGCGCCTACACGATCCTGCAGGGGGAGACCGTCTCGGTCGGACGGGTCCAGACGCCGACGCTGGCGATGCTGGTCGAACGCGAGCTGACCATTCGCGACTTTGTCCCCGAAACGTACTTCGAAGTTGTCGGCACATTCGGAAAAACCCCCTATTCAGGGACGTGGTTTAAAGCGGGTGAAAATCCGTCGAGCGAATCGAAACGGCTACCGGCTGACGGCGAGCTCGCACGGGCCATCGTCGACCGTGTCGAGCGAGTCGGCATGGGGATTGTCCAGTCCGTGACGCAAGAGCAACGGCGGATTCCTCCCCCGCTGCTCTACGATCTCACCGAATTACAACGACACGCCAACCGCCTCTGGGGCTTCAGTGCCAAGCGGACACTCGAAGTCGCGCAAGAGTTGTACGAATCGAAAAAACTCCTCAGCTATCCCCGAACCGATAGCCGGCATTTGTCGTCCGACGTGGCAGCCACACTGCCGCAGGTGGTGCAAGCCATCCGAGGTCCGTACGAGTCGCAACTGGACGAAGGGACATTCCATCGCAAACTCGGTCGACGGTATGTGGACGATGCCAAGGTCACCGATCATCATGCGATCATCCCGACGACAACGGATCCGGCTCAGGTTTCACTTTCGCGTGATGAACAACGCCTCTACGACCTGGTCTGCCGTCGACTGCTGATGGCGTGGTTCGAGGATCATCTCACCGCCGTGACGACGGTCATTACCACCGTCACGTCGAACACCGTCACGTCGAACACCGTCACGTCGAACACCGTCACCTCGAACACCGTCACGTCCACCGCAGTCACGTCCACCGCGATTGTCAGCCAACCCGCCGTGTCCCCTACCGCTGACTCCCTCGTCGATCACTTCCACACCACGGGAACGGCGGTGATCCAGGCGGGTTGGAAAGTCCTTGATATCCCCTCACGCAAGAAAGAAGGGGATGAGGAAGAACCGAATCTTCCCTCAGGCCTGGTCAAAGATGCCCCACAACCCGTCCGCAAAGTTGTGATGGAGGAAAAACAAACCCGCCCTCCAAATCGGTTCAACGATGCCACATTGCTGACGGCGATGGAGACTGCGGGAAAGTCGCTCGACGACAAAGAGCTGTCTCGCGCCATGAAGGATTGTGGGCTGGGGACCCCGGCGACCCGCGCCGCGATCATCGAGACCCTGATCACGCGAGAATACATTGTCCGCGATGGCAAGGCGCTCCAGGCCACTGACAAAGGGATCCGGTTGATTGCGGCGGTCCATCCCGAAGTCAAAACTCCGGCGATGACGGGTGAATGGGAAGCCCGGCTGCACGCCATTCATCGGGGCGAATCGCAACTCGATGGGTTCATGACCAAAATCGAAAAATACGTCTGTAAAGTCGTCCAGCTTGCACTCAGCGGACCATGTCCAACACCCAGGCCGCAATCCGAGCGATCGCTCACAAGTTCGACCGAACAATCGCTATCGATGCCGACCGAAAAATCGCTCGCAACGTTTCAGGATACGTCATCCGTGCCGCCAAGCCCCACGTTGCCGCCTCGTCCGCCTCGTTCACAAAACTTGACCGAGTTGCTTTCGGCGACCTTTGGACATGCGGGTTTCCGTCCTCATCAAGAAGGGGTCTGCAAGGCGGCCCGTGACGGCGAGGATGTGCTGCTGGTGATGCCGACGGGTGCGGGAAAGTCGCTGTGCTATCAGCTCCCAGGACTGTCACGCGGCGGCACGACGCTGGTGATCAGCCCGCTGATCGCCTTGATGGAGGATCAGGTCGCCAAACTCCAGGAACTGGGCCTGCGGGCAGAACGGATTCATTCGGGCCGATCTCGGCTCGAATCCCGTGCCGTGTGCGTCGAATACCTTGCTGGCACACTCGACTTTCTCTTTATCGCCCCCGAACGACTCGGTGTACCCGGCTTTCCCGAGTTTCTGGCCCGTGCCAAGCCAACGCTGATCGCGATTGACGAGGCCCACTGCATTTCGCAGTGGGGACATGACTTTCGTCCCGACTACCGGATGCTGGGTCAGAGGCTCCCCTCGCTCCGCCCCGCTCCGGTCATCGCACTGACCGCGACGGCGACCCCCCAGGTCCAGCGTGACATCATTGCCCAGTTAAATCTCAAATCGGACAATCGCTTTATTCATGGCTTTCGGCGAAACAATCTTGCCATCGAAGTGGTCGAGGTTCCGCGTCCCGATCGCATGGATCTGATTCTGGAATTACTCGAAAATTCTTCACGTCGGCCAGCGATCGTCTATGCACCGTCTCGCAAGGATGCGGTCAAGCTCGCCGAGCAACTCAGTACGAAGATGAAGACCGCCCCCTACCATGCCGGTATGCCGACCGCCGAACGGGACCGCGTGCAGACCGCTTTCCTGTGTGGGAAAATCGAAGTCATCGTGGCCACCGTGGCTTTTGGAATGGGGATCGACAAGGCGGACGTACGGACTGTGGTACATATGGCATTACCCCAGACCCTCGAAGGGTATTATCAAGAAATTGGACGGGCTGGCCGCGACGGCAAGCCTTCGCGCGCGATCCTGTTCCATTCCTTCATCGATCGTAAAACGAATGAATTTTTTCACGAGAAAAACTATCCGCCGGTGGCCGAGTTGAACAAACTCTTCGCAGTGCTCACGGTCAAGCCGCAGCCCAAGCTCACCTTGCGGGATCGATCGAAACTGGACGACGATCTGTTTGATCGTGCCCTGGAAAAGCTCTGGGTTCATGGCGGCGTGCTCGTTGACCCTGACGAGTCGCTCCGCCGGGGGAACGCGAATTGGGCGCCGTCCTACGAAGCCCAAGTCTTACACCGGCTGCTTCAGTCCGAGCAGATGGCGCGCTTCGCCCAATCACCAGGCTGTCGCATGGTGCATCTGATCAAACATTTCGGTGACGACGAAGACCCCGGTACACCTTGTGGAATTTGCGACGCCTGCGACGCTGCGATCTGCGTCGTGCAAGCGTTCCGCACACCAACCGGTCGCGAAACGGCGATCATGCAGGCGTTACTCAAGTCGCTCGCATCACACAACAATCAGTCGATCGGCACACTCCATCGCAACGAGGGGGCTGCCATGGAGCGTGCTGATTTTGACGCGATCGTCTCCGCGTTGCTCCGCGGCGGAATGGTCAACAGTTACTCGGATGTTTTTGAGAAAGAGGGAAAATCGATCACGTTTCTTCGGCTGACGGTGACACCGCAAGGGAAAACCGTGAAAGAGCAAGTACTTTCTTCGCTGCAGGTCCCGGCCAAAACGGCGCCCCGTAAACCCGTTGAGAAACCGCGATCGAATTCCAGGTCTCGTACGCCGCCGACTCCGCAATCTCACTCGCAGCCCAAGTCGCAGTCTCAGCCCAAGTCCAAATCGTCCTCAAAGAGGGGCGACGCACCGCGAACATCGAGAGTTGAGGCGGCCTTGCGAGCCTGGCGGAAGGACGAGGCGGCCAAAAAACGTGTCCCTGCGTTCCGGATTATGACCGACAAGGCCCTCCAGGGTGTGGCGCTCGCTCGTCCGGACGACGAGACCGCATTGCTCGCAATTTTTGGCGTCGGGCCATCGCTGGTGGCAAAGCACGGGGAAAAGATTCTGCAAATTGTGCGCGATGCGTGAATGTATTTTGCGGACCAAATGCCGCAGGCGGTGGGTTGGAGGTGATGCAAACAATCCTGGCCACGATTCAGGACAGTATCTGATGAATCACCTGCCCATGTTCCAGCTCTAATCGCTTGCGGCCAGGAATCTCCATTCGCCGCGAATCCAGGCCGAGTAAATGCAGGATTGTCGCATTCACATCTGTGACAAAATGGCGATCCTCGACCGCGTGAAAGCCAAGTTCATCCGTGGCACCATGTACGATCCCGCCACGGATTCCACCCCCGGCCATGCAAATGGAAAAACCATAATTGTGATGATCGCGGCCGTCGGCTCCCTGTACGCCGGGGGTCCGGCCAAACTCGGTGGCAAAGACCACGATGGTTTCATCCAATAACCCGCGCTGCTTCAAATCCTGGAGTAGCCCTGCAACCGGTAGATCGACCTGCGCACATAAGCTGTTATGGTTCTGGCGTAAGGCCGAATGAGCGTCCCAGGCTCCGGCGGCGCCGTCACCATGAAAGATCTGGACAAACCGAACTCCCTGTTCCACCATTCGTCGTGCAGCCAGCAACTGTTGCCCGAATGGTCGCGTGACCTCTTGATCGAGACCATACAATTTACGGATTTCAGAGGTCTCGGAATCAAATTTCAATAACTCAGGAACGGCGGTCTGCATTCGGAAGGCCAGTTCGTACGACTGCATCCGCGCCCGAAGTGACGCGTCGGCTGGATAGTCTTTCGCTGCTAACCGGTTCAGACTCCCGAGCAGATCGGCTTTCGTCTGGGCCATTGCGGATGTGACAGGTCGAGCGGGTTTGGCAAAGGGGAGCGGATTGTCGGGGTCGATCTTCAACAGGATTCCGGCATGTTCCGGTCCGAGATAGTCCGAATCAACACCACCGTTGCACTGCAGGTCCAGCGGCGGCCCCATGGAAATGAACTGAGGAAGGCTGTCCCCTTGTGGTGCCAGTCCGTATTGTACCCAGGCTCCCAGCGTCGGAAAGCAGCCGTCGAGGATATGGCGTCCCGTCAAAAACTGCATCTGGGCACCGTGATTGTTGTCACCGGTCCACATCGAACGGATCACGGCCAGATCGTCGACACATTTCCGAATCTGGGGGAACCAGTCACTCACCTCAATTCCCGACTGGCCACCTCGTTGAAAGCCAATCTGCGTGGGGAAAATCCGTGCTTTGTTCTTGTCGATAATGTTGTTAGCGACCTGCTCGCGCACGTTTTTCAGTAACGGGGATTCCAGCACGGATTTATGAGGCGATTCCCCTATTGTCTTTCCTGCATGAATGATCAATTCGGGTTTCGGATCAAAGGTTTCCAGATGACTGAATCCACCACGCATCATCATGAAGATGACTTGCTTGGCGCGCGGTGCCCGATGCGGTCGACCATCAGGAGGGATCCAGCCATGCCCCGTTGTCTCAGCCCCCGCTGCAACGCGAAGGTATGGTTGCGAAGCCGCCATCGCCACGCTGGCCAGGCCGAGGCTCGCCGAGTTCAGAAACGATCGGCGCGTCTGGCCGGTTTGACAATTCGAGTAATCGTACATGCCGTTAAGTTACCTGATCGAGACGAAATCATTGTGGTTGAGCAGCACATGGATGAAAGCCGCACGGGCTCGTTCCAGAGGGGGATTTGCGGGTTGTCCGGGAGCTTGTGCCGCTCCTGCTGCCGTGGTCTGCGCGGGAACCAGCGGTGTCGTAGCGGAATTCGTAGTCGAATTCTCGAGGGTCCCGAGACGCTGTAAGCCATCGAGCGCGACCGCTTGTTCGGTCTCAGAGGGAGTTCGTCCGAGCAATTGTTCAAACACTGTAATAACAAAATCTGCGTCATTGACTGCTCCCAACTTGGCTGAAACCGCTTTGACAATGTCATCGGCACGATCAAAAACCAGTTTGCTATTCATTAAGGCGATTGCCTGTTGCGGCACGATGGTCTCGTCCCGCCGATAACATTCCTCGATGTTGGCGGGATCAAACAACGTCAAAAACAGCATCCGCTCATCACGGGCATGATGGTAATAAATCGTTCGTCGCAACCCTTCGTCGGCGGCCGCGATCGGGAGTGCCGGGCCACCGCGCGTCGGATCGAGTCGACCAGCCAGGTGCAGCAGACTGTCGCGAATCACTTCGGCTTCCATTCGCCGCAGGTTCATTCTCCAATAGTAGTGATTATCGGGGTCAATCGCCTGATTGGGGTCGTTGAGATAGGCTGACGAAGACTGCATTCGATACGTCTGCGACATCACAATCAGTTTGTGGAGCTGCTTCATGTTCCAGCCGGAATCCATCAATTCCACCGCCAGCCAGTCGAGCAATTCGTGGTGCAATGGTTGTGGTGTGCGAAGTCCGAAATCATAAACCGACCGCACCAGCGGCTGGCCAAAGTGCCGGGCCCAAATCTGATTGACTGCAACCCGTGCCGTCAACGGATTTCCGCGATCCGCGATCCAGCGAGCCAGTGCCAGCCGGCGACCAGTGCTGGTTTGCGAATAGGGGGCCGTGCTGGGGTCTTCGCGATAAGTCGTTTTGGCTCGGGGGAATTCCCGTGTACGCGGTTTGTAATCGGTGGTCAGGGGTTCCCCCAATTTCTTCTCGGCGGCGGCTCGCTGCTGGCTGGCGGCTGCGAGCTTTGCCCGTAATTCGACGAGTGTTGTAGTCGCCTTGGCCAAGGGGGCTTTCAGTGATTCCTCCTTGGGATCGGTCATCGCTGCGATCAATCCATCGACCGCGACACTCGCTGTTTCGACGGCTTGCTGAGCCACTGTTTCGTTGACGATCGCCACATCCATCGCCCACCGACGCTGTGCAGCCAAAGCCTTTTGTGCGGCATCGTGCCAACCCGCCGAATTGGCGACTTTTGCACCCTGGTCTTCCAGTTGTTCGACCGTTAAGACGGCCGACAGGGCTTCGCGGGCCGCTTCGGCGGCGATCAGTTCGGCATCTGCTCGACCGAGTCCCTGCCGGGCCTCGATAACCGCACGATGAACGCGTGCCGACTGTCCGGTTGCCGCGATCGCCGTTGCGCGGGCAGCCGTTTGCTCTTCCGATTTGCTGGCCGCGTCTGGTTTGCTGGCCGACTGCAGAGCTTGCTCAGCATCACGCAAGACCTGATCGGTCGCGGTTTGTGACTGCAGTGTTTGCTGCAAGGCCATTTGAGCCGATTTCTGTGCTTCGCTCGCTTTGGCAACGGCATTGTCAGCAGCCGCACGTGCTTCTTGAATCACGAAGTCTCGTTTGTCAGGATCATAGGCCGACACCGGCAGTGTCACCGGCCGCACCTCAAACGAACCACCGAAGGCAGCGGGCAGACCGGGCTGAATTGCGATCGACGTGTCAGGTTGGGATTCGTCACCGCGAATGAACAGGTGAGTGGGAGTCGTCATGAAATCATCGAATACCCGGACCAAACCATGCTGGATGCGGTCGGATTGACCGGGAAGGCGATCAATCCGGATGTGGTGTGGTTCGAAGACGGCTCTCATCCGGAAGTAGTCTGTCTGTGCGATGGGGTCGTATTTATGATCATGACAGCGGGCGCACTGGATTGTCATCCCCAGGAAAGCACGCGAGGTGTGCTCGACGGTCATCTCGATCCATTTGTTTCGATTAAACGTTTCCCAATTGCGTGCCAAAAAGCCAGTCGCTCGTAACGTGTCCGGATCTTCCGGGGCCATCTCATCACCCGCCAGCATCGCCATCACCATTTGGTCATAGCCTGTCCCCGAATTCAGGGAATCGACGATCCAGTCACGCCAGCGCCAGATGTGGTGGTGACTGAACAACAGTTCTGGTGGCCGTCCATATCCATCGCAGTAACGCCAAACATCCATCCAGTGCCGCGCCCAGCGCTCGCCATGTGCAGGATTGGCCAGCAGTCGGTCCACCACTGATTCGTACGCGGAATCGGTTTGATCGTTGCGAAACGCGTGCAACTCTTCGCGTGTCGCCGGAAGTCCGATCAGATTCAGTGTGACTCGGCGGAGCCAGAGATCCTTCTGGACAGGGGGAGCAACAGTCAGCCCTTGGGATTGGCGAGCGGCTTGCAAAAAGGCATCAATCGGATTGGAACCGGGCTGTGCTGCGGCGGGCAGCCGAGGTCTCGTGGGTGGACGGTAAGCCCAATGTTCGCGTGGGTCTTTTTGTGGAAGTTCATTCGCGGGACCGATCGCTCCGGCGGTGATCCAGGCGCGTAATCCCGCCACCTCGGTTTCTGTTAGCGGGAGACCGTCTGCCGGCATGCGCTGGGCCGGATCGGATTCGGTCACTCGCTGTAACAGCAAGCTGGCCTGAGGGTCCGTCAAATTCACTGACGGACCCGAATCGCCTCCCGCCCGCAGATTGCTGGCCGTGTCGAGTCGCAATCCCCCTTTTTGTTGCAAAGCCCCGTGACAGCTGAAGCAGCGACGCTCGAGCAGGGGGCGAATCTCTGCGGCATAGTCGTGTTTGACAACATCTGCTTGAGCAATCGGCAGCAACAAAACCATGGTCCACGAAAGGAACATATGCAGCGGGCCTCGGTGAAAAGGGAGTGATCAAGCGTCAATCGATTTTGAGTTTCCGTCGAAACACGGTATTCCCATTTGTAACGTAGAGATATTCATGATTTAAGCCCGCAAGCGTACAACTGGTCAACGGCTGTCCCTCAAGTGGGGGTGGCAAAACTCCCGAGTGACGCCCGGTGGGATCAAAGATCTGAACACCCAACGACGAGGTGACATAGAAGCGACCTGATTTGTCCACAGCGGAACCATCGCCACGGGAAGTTGGCTGATACGGCGGTGGTTCGTTGAATTTGAATTCCCCGTTCGGATCGATCGGCAACCGCATCGTTAACGAGGGGAGCTTTCCATCCAGCGAACCATCTGGGTTGACTCGAAACAGCCAGACGTGTTCGCCACCATAATCCGAAACCGCCATCGTTCCCTGATCATTCGTCAAGACGATCCCGTTGGGGAGTTTGATCCCCGTGTCAACAATGGTCAACTCGCCCGTTTTGATCTGGATGCGAGTGATTCGCTGATGCTGCGTTTCGGTAATGTAAATCGAGCCATCGCTCCCGACCGCCAGATCATTCGGGGCAACGTTGGCAGCGACGTCCTTGACTTCCCCTGTCGTCGGATTGATCGAGATGACTCGGCTCTTGGATCCCTGGCAGCCGTATAACAACCC
>Ga0114978_10004126_pt1 | contig 11804 bp, 8 predicted proteins | sample S_140212_EF_Meta_FD_87027 | JGI IMG/M metagenome (GOLD analysis project Ga0114978, IMG submission 87027) | Freshwater microbial communities from Lake Simoncouche, Canada to study carbon cycling - S_140212_EF_MetaG | ecosystem: Environmental > Aquatic > Freshwater > Lake | place: Lake...
CGCAATACTCAAAGTTGGGTTGGTGGCAACGGTCTCCGGAAACTCTAGCGCTAGGCTCAAGAGCTCTTCAACAGGCGTTGCTGGATCGGATGCACGTTGGAGCCGCTGATTACGGTTTAGTTTGGCAAGCATGGGGTGGTCCTCATCAAGTCAACTCGCGTGTTGATGTTCCGTGCGCAGGCACGCCTCGGCAATTGTTTTCTGTACTTCAAATTTATCGCCGTAGTAGGCGATCAATTTTCCGTTGCGAAAGGCCGCAATCCGATAGTCAAACTCATCGCTCCAATTATCTTTAAAGCTAGGGTCGGCGAAAACGTGCAGCTGATCCAGCGCGGAAGAAATTACCCCGCGTCCACCGAGGTCTTCGTCGCTCTCATGTCCATTACTTACATCAATACGCTCGGCATCTTCCAAACAAAATTGATCGCAGAGATCTTCTAGACCGTATGTCAGCACCTGCCGGAAGTCCTTAAGCGAGCCGTCGCCGATGGCATCTTCCACCGGGAGCGAGATCACATTGACGCCGATATCAAGTTGTAGTCCATGAGTGTCATCAATGACGAGGACGATTTCATCCCTGTCGCGTCGAGGCACCACTTTCTCGAGCGATTGAATCGCCTCCATCAATCGTGTTGGGTCTTCGCAGGCGGCTGGGTGTCCGTCCACAGTGAAGCACTTACTGACATTCTTGCTGCTGATATGTTTCACAAGAAGCAGGTCGATGTAGTACGCACGTTCCGATAGCGATGCAGTGACGTCATGTCCGTAGTTTCGCACCGTGATGTCAAATGCGGAATAGTGGCGTAATAGCCATCGAAAGACCTCACGGACATCTTTGGGAAGTAGAATGTCGGATACTCCGGGCGCATCGCTAGTGATGCAGCCTTCGATGTAGTACTTCATGTCTGCTGGATGACGTGCGTAGACCTTGATTACCTTCGTTTCTGTCGCTGTCATGAAGGCTGGTGCAAGCGCGCTTGCAAAGCGGATGGCAGAGACCAGGTCGCTAGGCGGTGCCGGCTGGGCGCCAGCTGTCATCGGTCGATACTCAAGCGTCCTCGGTTGTGTTGATGGTGAAAACCGATATGGCGCGCCATGCTGGTGGTCACAGAACTCAACAAACCCTCTGATCTCGGCGGGGGCGTTCGCGAGACCAATCTCTCGATACTCGGCGTCGAGTGCCAGTATCGCTTGTTGCGGTAGGTCAATCCCTTGAAGCAAACTGGGATCGGCGACGATCCCCATCTGGAATGCTGGATTCCGCAGAACCTCGCCTGGAAAGTCGACGAGAAGCGATAGAAGTTCGCCGATGGGAGTGTTGGGGTTGGAGGCTTGATCAAGAAGTTCAGTTTCGGAGGTCAGCATCGTCGGTCCTCGGTTGTAGTGAAGTGAGTCGTCTTTACGGGCTAACCCCGGCGCGCCGCGTCAGAGCCGTCGCGCGGACCGCCGAGTTAGTCTTCCTCAGAGCCATCGCAATGGCAACAGTCGCCACCGGCAATCAGACCAAGGGCCACGTGCCCGCATTCTGGGCACCGTGCGGCGGCGGGGTTCTTGGCAAATCGGACCGACCATGAGTCATTGCCAAAAATCCCCTTGAGGCGCTCGATCTCATCCGCTGGAAATGGGCGTCCGAACTCACAGCCGTCTACGAGGAGCACCGCGCCATCTTCGCCAGCATATCCCTCGGAGATCATGATCACGCTGTCATCGTCTTGCGCCACCTCCTCGTCATCGGATTCTCCGTCTCCTGCTGGGATGCGCCAGATTGCGAGATCATCGGCTACACCTCCTTGGTCAGTGTCGGTAGTGTGGTATCCGAGTTCTAGCCGCCTCAACTCGTCGGGGATATCACAACTTTGGATGTGAATCACCCCAGGCCAAAATCCTGGTCGCCGCTTTAGCCAGTGGTAGGTCGGAGGGTGTCCGTGAACATACCACCCCACAGTTCCTTGCTCGGAATGCTCGTTCTCTGGTGATGCCGTTGTTAGCAGCGTATGCGTGAAATTAGTCGCACCCTCGGGTGCGATCTTGATTTCGTTTAGCACCTCCCACCGCTCACATTCCCCGGTGGTGAAATCTCTGCCCAATTGCACGCACGCCGAGAGGGCCCTTGAGGTCCGCGGGTCCGTTGCCATTGAGAGTGCGTCGGTGACCGCATTGCCCGCACGATGGATTGCTACCGCTCGTAGGCACCACAGGTGGTCGCCCGACCATCGGTAGCGATTCGCGGCCGCGCAAGGTAGACCCCCAGAGTCCATCTCTCCAAAGTTCGATCCGAACGACTCGACATCAGGCAGTCCAGCAAGGATGAGTTCCGCCAGAAGGTCACGGGCTACCGTATCCGAAGGGTCGGAGATACAGTGCCCTGCCAGCGAGCCGAGGGCCAAGAGTTCAAAGTCTTCGTTTACAATGCGTTCGCGTTCGACGAGTAGTAGCACGGCGAGAGGATTCTTCGCTGCAGCGGATGGGGCGACTTCCATCGCTCGGAGCCAGTCAGTGCGGCTCAGGTTCGGGTTGCTGGCGATTGCCGTGATTAGCCTGTCGATCCCTGATGCCGCTGCCTTCTGCGTGCTCGCCGCGAGTTCTTTGAGTCCGACATCTAGGGCCTCCTGGCAATCCCGTTCCTTCTTTCTCGCCAATGCGTATACCTCGGCATAGGCGATTCTGGGAGCGTCCGCGAGATCAAGGATCGCGGATAGGCGATCTGCCGACGTGAGTGGATCGGAGGCCTCGTGAACGAGGCTCTCTAGTTCGTCGCTGGTTGGCTGTCTAGGTGTGGATCCAGACGTGTTCAGGTGCTCTTGACTCATAAAGATCACTAGGCTGATTGTTTAAGTGGGCAACGAATGTGTCATGGAGGAGAGAAAGCAGCACCGTTCGGCTGAAACTCCGGCACGATGTCTGTCATGTACCGGAACACCATCACCATGGCGGCGGAATCAAGCCCGCAGTAGTTCTTGAACTGCGCCACGATCTCCGGGCGGTCGGCACCACCGAACATGCGGACGTAGTGATAAAAGAGCATCGCCATTCCGCCGTTCTTCATGGCATCGGGTAGGCCGGGATCGTTCTCTTCTACGGCGCGTTCGATTTCACGCAGCGCTTCAATACCTCCGACTGCCTCCAAGAACGACTGCGGAAGCGAAGGAAGCGCAAGGTATGGGTCCTGCGGATGTCCGTAGGTCTCTGAGTCGCCGGCACAATGGTGACCAGGTACGAAGTGCTGGCGGATGGTGGCCTGCTCCCACGCGACTGGGAGGACCTTCTTGATCGAATAGCTGCCGAGCATGCTTGGGTGATAGAACGCCTTGTTCGCGATTTTCAACAGGTCGCACAGACGACCTGGTTGCTTGGTAGTACTGTCGCCCAGAAGTGAGTCAATGAACTTCACCAACTCAGCCGCGTCTGGTGGCACATCCGATGCCGTGGACTCGAGCCACTCCTTCAATTTCTTCAGCACGGTTTCCTCGTAGTGATGCCAGTGATAGATGACACCATGGTCGCCGAGTTGCGCACGCAGTGCCCGCAGGAATCCGGTGCGCGGGTCATCGCTCGTCAGATCTAGGAATCCTTCGAGGCGGACACGTTGATCAAGGCCGGACGCAAACGATGGTAGTTTGTGCGCCTCAAACTGGAATGGAGCCATCTCATACGGCTTACCGCCCACCTGCCGGGGGATTGGATAAAGCGCGCACTCGAAGTCGAGGAAATAGCACGGCTCGTCAGAACTACTCCTGCGGAGCATCATGTTCCGGCTGTCTGCATTTTTGAATTGCGATGAGACGATGGGAGTTGGCGGCGTCGCTTGGAGGCAATCCCAGACTGGCATTTGTGACGGAGTGACATCTGCTTCAGGAACATCGGAGGCGAGCGCGGATCGGCTGTCTGCTTGCTCGAGCGCGGATGCGACCTGCTTCGGTGTTACCCGTGGAAGTGTGAGTACGTGGTAGGCGGGTCGCGGACTACCCCAGCACTCGTCGAAACCGTTTGGTGCAGAGCCAGACGTCCTGAATTCGCAGTTTTTGCAGGAGGATGTGAGCCGCGATGCTGCGTCCGGCCACTGTTCTGTGCGAATAACGTTCGCCATCATCTTCATGCAATCACTGATGCCTTTGTCCTTAAATGCCTGATCTTCCGCGTGCGCGTTTTCCTCGATGCGATTGATGATCGCCGGCATGCCGGTCATCTCCACAAGCAATTCGGTGTTGGGACAGCCCGCTCCAACGTACGAGACATGGGGGCGCGGGTGCCCATCTTTGTCGGTGCTGTAGTGGGTCTTAAAGTTGCCGAGCGTGTCCTCGTTCTTCGCCCTTCCGCTCTTGTTGACCAAAATCATGCCCGGTTCGATAGCCGTATCGGGGCGCAGACCGACTTTATTCCCGTTCGCGACTAGCCACTGTCCGAGTAGTACTTTCTGGAACGCGAGGTCCTGTAGGTAGGGGATCCAGTCCTTTCGGATCGTTCTGTTGTCGCCCATTTTTTTGGAGCTAATCCTGCCGAGAATCTCGTTGTCTTCGTCCGCGGCGTCGGCGGACACCACGGACTTCGCTTTCATCTCAATGATCTGTAACTTCGCTTCACTCACACGCAGGAGGTCGATCCGTGCCAGAAAGCCGCCGTGCATGATCGTGATCTCGTATAGCGGGATCATCTTGCCGCTTGCCCGCGAACGTTCTACTGCGGAACGTATGGCCTCCATTGATGCCGTGGCTGCTGCCTCGCGTCCGACTGGACCGATGTCTCCGGGCTCCCGCTGTCGCCACAGCGCCTCCACTGCGCCGCCACCTTCGGCCAGAAGGCGGAGCATGTCGTTCTGGCTAGCCGACTGTGGGTACGCCTTCGCGCGGTCACCAAATGGACGGGCGTGCCGCAACTTCAGAAGACAGTCGAGACCGAGCTTGAATTGAGTCTTGGTGATTGGGCTGAACGCCCCGGCGGAAGTAGTCATGTTGTTGTGTCCTTGCCGAACAGGGTCCGTATCGACTCACTCGCTCCGCATTCACTGCGGATGTCCACGAGCGTTGCCTCATTCAAAGTTGATAATATCAGACAACCTCTTCCCACCCCTTCTTCACGTTCTCCTCGAGCAACCGTGCCGCGATCGCGTCTGCTTCCTCACGAGTCCGTGCTGCGCGAAATGTGCGCTCGAGTGGAGTCTTGCGGTCCGGGCTGTAGTCGGTGAAGTGCACCACCCACGACGGCCACCCTTCATGTTCACGACCGGTGGACCAGACCAACAATTTCCGCACGGCCGTCTTGCCCTTGGAGACCTTCGTCCAAACGCGCCGTGTTGCGATCATGGCGTCCGATGGTGGGGCAGTACCCGAAGTGGCGTCAGCCGATGGCGGCGCGCATCGTTGTGCGATCTGTCCAAAGCCGGCCTCGGCGGGCGTCGCCTGCTTGTCGGTGCGGATACGAACCATCTGTGGATGGAGCAACGAAACCCCTGGGGCCATGGAGAGACCCGCCCACGCTTCTCCTTCGAAGCGCATGATCCAGCGCTGGAGCATGGCCCCAGACGAGTCCTCGGCCTGGACATCGGTGCAGTTCACCTCCGCCACGGTGCCGGGGCGAACGAATCGAAAGATGCCGCCATCGCTGCTTGGTTGTCGTAGCGAGCTCGGCACCTCGGCCTTGGAGAGCAGCGTGAAGAGTTCCTCGCGCTGTGCCGTGCTGCCAACCCCGCCGAGGCCACCGATTAACTGGTACGTCCCGTCGTCCCGGGCTAGACCAAGAAGCACCGACCGTACCTGCGTTGGTGCATCGCAACGGGTGGTGAATGCCATCACGATGGCATCGATCGAGATGTCTGGCTTGATCTTGAAGATCCGGCCATCCCCTGTGCGTGCTATCACGCCCTCTGCCTTGCCGCTAGCACCCCAATCCTGCCATGCGCCGCGCACCTCGGATCGGTCAGATGTGCGAACCGTCTGTACGACAGCCGCCGTAGTGAGTCCTGCGAGTGCGCCCCGAATCGCCTCAAGTCGCTGATTGTGGTCTGCGGGCAATGGCGTATCATCACAGGCGAGGAGGTCAAAGCCACCGAAGGCAAGCCGATCGCGCAACTTGGTGTTGCCTGCCATCGCGGCTGACACATCACCCACCCGTGGTCTGACTTCGCCTTCCGCGCTGCAGTACAACTCACCAACGATCCGCACGCTGCCCTTCACACTCGGCGCAGCGCTTCGCAGTTCTCGCATCAGCGGGCAGTCGGGTAACTCGCGGCCACCTTTCGTGGTCATGGTCGCGACTCCTCCTCGGAACTCGACCCCCGCGAGTTCGCCGTCAATCTTGGGACTCAGCCAAAGTTCACCGGATGGCAGGTCTTTCAACTCGGCTGGCTTGATTGCCCGGTAGCGGCTAGCAACAAGCCGTCGGTAGTTTGCTAGTGCCTCGACGAGCGAATCAGTTGGCATCGCTCACCTCCGGCATCTTCAGTTCCATGTTTGAAAGCCGCAGGATCAGACTGTGACGGTCTCCGTCAACGCGCCCCTCAAGGAAACCGCGCCACGGGACTCCGTTCTGCTGCATCACCAGTGGTTCCCGTCCCGCCGGGCCAGCGCCGACCATCACAAGTTCATCAGCCGCATCAAGTTCCTGCGCGAGTCCGCGGAGGAACTCGAACGTCAGCCCATCCATGTGCGAGACCACTAGCGCCCGCGTGAACACGAAACGGCGAACGGCATCGGCGCGCTTGAAACGGAACTTGCTAAGGTGAATCGGTTCAGTGAGATCGATATTGCCCGCCACGTCAATCGGGTCGCGCCGCTCGCGCTCTACGCCGTCTGGACCCGTGACCACCTCAACAATCCGGGGCGCGGACACGGACAGGTCGCCGTTGGCAGTCAAGTAGACAGATAGGGTTTCGCCGAGCGGACTCCCCGTCATGGCGAGATCCACTTCCGGGTTGCCATCGATCAGGGCTTGACCATAGTCAGCGCCGAACTTTGTCGTGAGTGCATCGTGCGTGTTGTGGTCGCCTGCAATCACGAACCGGCGTTGTGCAACTACGCGACCACTCCGCGCGGCACGAGGCGGTTCGGCAGCGGTAGGTGCCGGCACTAGGCGGAGGAAAGCGTCGCGGCCGGGCTTGTCGGACAAGTGGAAGGATCGCATGGGTTTCTCAGACCATCTCGAAGTCTAAATCGTCGTCGTCAGTTCCGCCGTCTACATCTTGCGCGGCCTGTTCGCGTGACATCCATTGACACGCCGTTGGACGCCCGACCAATGCGAAGAAGCCCTCAGCGTTTCCGATGAGGAAAGCGGTAGGTGGGACCGCTTCGGGGCGGTAGCAGTAGGTAAAGCGGAATACCTTGCCGTCTTGCAGCGCTTTGCGCATACCGTCGGGGAGCGATTGCGGGGTAAGCGCGAGCACCGCCTCCACCGCGAGGTCAAGCACCGCGCTCGGTTCAACGGTTTCGGTCAGCGCCTGCTCCACGCCAAGCGTTGATGGGTGCATCGGAAGTGCCTGGCCGTCAGTTCCCACTGCGATGACATCACTCGTTTCGACCTGCTCGCCTTCGTCAGTAAACCAACCTTGCGCGGTCATTCCGGGACGGAGGACCGTGGTGCCATCAAGCGTCATCAAGGCGCGCGTGCATGGCGCGCCTCGTTCGTCAACCGCGATTCGGCGCTTGGATCCGTACAACTGCCGCCGCTCAATGCGACGGAAGTCAAAGATGGCGCACTCCCCGTTCCAAGTAAAGATGAGTTCCCGCGACATAGCGGAGATAGTACCTCGGTCATACACTGAAGTGGTTATGACCAATGACGACATCTCCCGGGCGGCTGACCCCGCGACCCCTCTTGCCGAGTTGATGCTGTTGGCACAGGATTCCCTTGATGTTGCCCGAGCGGTGGCATCGAATCCTGCGATCAATGACGCCGTTGCATCGGTCCTTTCGGGGCGACGTAACGTGCGAATTGATCGGGCGCTCGCTGGGAATTCGTCCACCCCCGTCGAGTTGTTAGTCCATCTTGGCGATAAGCATGCCGAACTGGTCCTGACGAATCCGGCGTTTGAATTCCTGCTTGCGGCAGACCCATCAGCGCTCACCAAGATCCCGGATAAGTCGCTGAGCCAACTCGCAGCAAGCGAGACGATCGACCCGCGGTGCCTTGTCCTGATGGCTCGTCTGGCAAGTTCTGGAAGCGTTGCGACTGCGGTGTTGGAGAACGCGCGCACACCTCCCGAGGCGCTGCGGCACCTAGAGTCGATCAAGTCCATTGGTGGCTTCGATCGTGGTGATGTTCGGTTGCACGTGAACTTTTCATCCAACGATCGCCAGGAATGGTCTCGGACGCTCGAGGAAGCCATCGCTAGTCGGTCAAACATCGGTAGCCGATCGGACAAAGAACAGGTCGTACTCGAGCAATTGGCTCGCGCCGGTGCTATTGACTCGGTGATTCGAAGTGCGGGAGTCCGGTCCGCGAGCGCCACCGTGCGTGCCATTGTCCTTGCCGGTACCGAACTGCCCGCCGCCACCGCGCATGCGCTCGCGAGCGTCGAGATCGAAGATGCGCGCAAAGCGCTGTTGAGAGCTGTGGCGTCGAGAGGACCTGCCGGAGATTCAACGGGTCGACTCGACCTACGAAACCCAGACCCCGTTCTATCCGGCATCGATCCGCACGGGAGCCTTCTTGGTTTGAATGCATCCAACGCAGACGTACTCGAGGCGGTTGTTCGTCATCGAGATTGGACGATCAGCCATTGCGTTGGTCCCGGTACGCCCTTTCCCGACATGAGGCCGATGCGAGCTGCATCTCAGCATCCTCGTGCGGATGTCCGGTTGCTTGAGGCGATGGTGGACGGCGCGCCGTTTCGCGCGCGCTTTGCTAAGGTTGCGGCGGAGAGTCACGCAGCCACGGGCGAGTTCCTGCAACGACTTTGCGCCATGGTGGACGATCCAACTGTTGGCGATGATTGGTACACGGATCGGCCGCGCGAGGGAACGACAGCCTTCGCGGTCATGGAGGTTGTTGCCTCGAATGGATCGTGCCCCGCCGACCTTTTGCGTGGCTTCCTCGGGCGTGGAGTCCCGGCACTCGATCGGGCGGTTGCGCGGAACCCATCGATCGATCTGAAGATGGTCGTGGATTTGGCGCAGCGTCCCGACGAGAAGGTGCGTGTAGCGATCGCTGGTCGTTCTGACTTGCCGCCGGAACTGGTGCAGGCGCTCGTTGGCGACAATTCGAAAGCGGTGAAGGTGGCGCTCGCTGGTTCGCTCTCGGTGACGGATGAGTCCTTGGTGCTCGCCTTCTGCACTGACAAACTAGCGGCAATCCGCGCTGCCGCTGCGGCTCGATTGGGATCAATTCCCGCAGTCTCTCGCCCGAAGTTACTTGCGGACAAGTCCGCAGAAGTGCGCATCGGGTTTGCCGAACGCGGCGACTTGTCGTTGTCGGAGCAGCAGGCTCTGGCGTCGGACGCTTCTGCCAAGGTTCGTACCTCACTCGCGACGAATGGAAAGTTGCTTCCCGATGTCGTTGCGCAGTTGGTTCATGATGGGGCAAGAGAGGTGGTCACCGCGCTAGCGGGAAATCGTTGCCTAGACGAGACCATGCTGCCAAGCATCTTGGACCGCTTAGCAGAGTTTGTGATCGCGGAGATGAAGGCTCGCGGTCTCGAACTCATGGCAAAGTCAACGACGCGTCCCGATCTCGGCACCGTTGTCGCGCTCGCTGCCGCCAGTCAGACCCGTTCGGCATCGCATTCGATCGCAATCACGCATCCAGCCTGCCCGGAGGATGTGTTGCGGAAGCGCGCTCGTGGGGGCGAATGGGTTGATCGGGCCCTAGTTGCGTGCAATCCATCGACACCGGAGGATGTTCGTGCCGCCCTCCGCGCGGACTGGGCGTGGCCTGTCGTAGAGGCGGCTACCGCAATCACTAGTTCCTAGATCATTCGCACCACGGTGCCGAAGGGGAACTTCGATGATTCCAAACCGCCAGGCACCACTGCCCACATCACCGGCGCGTTGGGTGCGCGGGTAGGGAACGTTCCATGTCCATCGGTGAGATACACCAACAGCCGGGGTTCATGGCTGTGGCGAGTACCTGCGGAGTCCGCCTCGGCGCGTTCGAGGAATGGTCGAAAGTCGGTTCCTCCTCCACCGATCGGCTTGGGCAAGTGGTTCGTGTCATCAATCTCGAACGGACCATGGCACTCGCAGTCCGCGTACCAAAGTCGGCAGCGGACGGTCGGGTAGGCGCGCAGAATGCCGCGCAATTCCGATAGAAACGCTCCCAACTGTTCGTCGTTCACGGATCCGCTCGTATCGACACAGACGTCCGCCTGAATCGACTCTCCCTCAAGTTGCTCCAGATAAATCCGCCTCCATGCAAAGCGCCGGTCGAAGCCTTGGAAGTCGTCTGGCGTACGGACTAGCCATCGCCACAACTGACTCTTCCAGTCGATGGTCGGTTCGCATGCGGCGCGGAACTCTCGCAGAATGCGCTCCGGGATCCGTCCGCTGCTGGCCAGGGATGCAGCAGCGATAGCACGGTGGATCGCGGCTTTCCAGCGCACCTCTAGTAGTTCGCCTTCTGCCTCGGATTGTCCCACTCCGGGAGGTCCGCCAGCTGGCAGGTCAAGCAGCGTGATCGATCGCGGTGTTACTTCCTTACGCAGCACCTCGTAGATCTCATCTGCTGACAAGTGTTCGAGCGTGGTATCGACCACGGCGCCTTCAGGAAGACAAAGGTGGCGCTCCTTCCCGATGAGGCCATTGACGTGGATATCGGCGGCGATGTTCCAGAGCAGGCGATCGCGTCCGCGCCTTCGAGGTATATGCATGAGTGCGCAGTGCAGTACCTCGTGCACCACAAGTCCATCCAGTTGTTCGGCTGAGAGTGGGGCCGTAAATGCCGGGTTGAAGAGAAGTTCCTGCCCGTCCGTGGCGGCTGTCTCCACCGAATCCGTGATTCGGACTGGTGCCATCATCAAGAGCGCGGCAAAGAATGGGTGGGACACGGTCAGCCGAATCTGGCTCGCCGCTATTCGCCTTGCCTGCAGGGTGTCCGCGTCGGCTGTCGTCATCCGAGGGCCATTAAATCCTTGAAGTCCTCAAAGAACTTCTTGAATTCGGGGTCGCGCCCAAGGTGGTTCGTGAGTTCGCCCTGCAACTTACGCGCCCTCATTGACGCGAAGAGGTCCTGAACGAAAGTACGAACCCATTCCGTCGACATGCGTGCGGCTACCCAATGGAATGCGTGGGTAGCCTCCTTGCCGGAAGATGCGCGTAGCGCAAGTCCGATCACGGTTGCGTACTTCGCTGAGAGTTCTTCGGGGCAGGGCACATCTTGACCGCGCCCGCTGAGGATGACTTCGAGGGGCGGCATCGACGTGTAGACCTGAGCGAAGCCGGCGAACTCCGCCGCCGTAGCCTCACCGATCGCGGGGGCAAGCGGCAGCGACGACCGCAGGAGTGTGTCCGCCATGAACCACGACCGTGGCGACGGCCACGCGGGTCGACCGGGGTCGATCTTGTGTAGGAGGTCGGAGCGGAAGTTCAGGAATGCCAGGATGCGGTCATCCAGCGCGCGCGCAATGGCGTGCGCCTTAAAGGCATCGAAGTCGGGCTCGACCTCAACATGTAGGAATCGGTTACCGAGTGGAGTTGGCATGTCGAACACGGACGCGCGGTCCTCCTTTCGATTGCCAGCCGCCCAGACGAACCAGCCGTCCGGCAGTCGGTAGTTGCCCACTCGTCGATCGAGGATGAGTTGTTGCGCAACCCCTTGCATCGATGGAGCAGCCATATTGAGTTCATCCATAAAGAGAACCCCACGCCCGCCGCGGGGGA
>Ga0114978_10004128_pt1 | contig 11803 bp, 10 predicted proteins | sample S_140212_EF_Meta_FD_87027 | JGI IMG/M metagenome (GOLD analysis project Ga0114978, IMG submission 87027) | Freshwater microbial communities from Lake Simoncouche, Canada to study carbon cycling - S_140212_EF_MetaG | ecosystem: Environmental > Aquatic > Freshwater > Lake | place: Lake...
GCGGTGGCGGAGCGTGGGGGCCGCCACAGCTTGGATATCCTCGACCGTCACATGGGCTCGACCTTGCAACAGCGCGCGCGCCTTGGCACCGAGGATGAGAAACTGACCCGCGCGCGTGCCCGCGCCCCAACTCACCCACTCGTTGACGTAGTCCGGCGTGCCGGGCTGATGAGGACGGGAGGCGGAGACAAGTTGCACGGCGTAGCGAACCATTTCCTCGGCGACCGGGACTTTGCGCACGAGTTCGTGAAAACGTAGCACGTCCTCACCCGTGAAGAGCGCCTCGATCGGGGCGGGTCGGCCTGCCGTCGTCTGCTGAACGACGCGCACTTCGTCGGCCTCCGGGAGATAATCCATCACCACATTAAACATGAAGCGGTCGAGCTGCGCCTCGGGCAGCGGATAAGTACCCTCCATCTCGATCGGATTCTGCGTGGCGAGCACGAAGAACGGCTCCGCGAGCACGTGGCGCACGCCCGCCGCAGTCACTTGGTGCTCCTGCATCGCCTCGAGGAGCGCCGCCTGCGTCTTCGGTGGCGTGCGGTTAATCTCATCCGCGAGAATCATATTTCCAAATACGGGGCCGCGCACGAACGTAAGCTTTCGCCCGCCTTCACCGTCCTGCAAAATCTCCGTGCCCGTGATGTCGGCCGGCATGAGATCGGGGGTGAACTGGATGCGGCGAAATTCGAGGTGAAACACCTGCGCGATGGACTTCACGAGGAGCGTCTTCGCGAGGCCCGGCGCACCCGTAATCAAGCAGTGTCCGCCGGCGAGGAGCGCGAGCATGATCTGCTCGATGACCTCGCGTTGACCGACGATCACCTTGGCCAGTTCCGCTTCGATGCGGGCGCGACCGGCGAGCAGTTTCTCGGCGGTGTCACGCTCGGCCGCGAAGGCGTCGGCGGCGGCGTCACGCTCAGCCACAAAGGCGTCGGCGGCAGTGGAAACGAGGGGAAGGACGGGAGGTAAATCGTTGCTCATATCAATGGGTCATCAGGTAAAAGATAATATTTACACCGAGAGGATAGGAAATCTTCTCGGAAAAAGTGCGGAAGTAACTGTCGTCCTCGCCCTCGCGCTCCCAGCCATCAGGGACATCGCTGTTGTGGATCACCAAAACCATAATACGCCCCTTGTCGTCGAGCATCGCCCGCACCGTCATCGCCTCGGAACCCGGGCCGCGGTCGACGCGCTGAAGCTTGGGCGAATTGGGATTGTTCCAATCGTGGCTCTTGTTCCAAAACTGCATCGTCGGCACTTGAAGGTGTTGCAACGGGCCCTTGAGTTTGAAGACGCAGTGGAAAATCGGATGGTCAATGGTGAGGTCGGTCCACTGACGATCCGGAAAAACCCGATTCATTTCCGTCGAAAAACCAATCCATTCGCGCTGACTCCAAAAATCGCTGACGAACAGGGCACCGCCGTTGCTGAGGTAATTCCGCAGCGCGACGAGCTCCAAGGGGTTCAAGTGGATGTAGCCGGGATGCTCCATCATGATTAAGGGAAACGTCGGCAGATCCGGATCACTCAGGCGGAGGACTCGACCGTCCGGATCGGTGCGCATCGTGGTGAGCTGCTGGAGCCGATACGAAAAATTAAGATCCGCGTCCGGAAAATCCACCCACCAATTCAAGTGGCTGCCGCGACCCCAGCCACGCTCATCAGGCCCACGTTTTCCGTCCGACTTGAAGAGGATACGGGCAAAGGTGAAGACGTCTTTTTCAAATCCGGGTGGATTCATCCACTCCGGAGTGCCCGTGCTGTGCGAGGTCACTTCGCGGGCGGTTCGGACGGTGGCCTCATCAATCAAAATATTACCTTCACCCCGCACCAGACTGCCCCCTTCGTCGCGCGTTACAAAATTCGGCATCGGGCCCGCGAAGGGATCGGGCTCGGGCGGGCCACCGCGGCCTGGGATCATCCGTTGGATTTGCGCAAACGTCGCGCCCACGCCAAGCGCGAGGATCACCACCACGGGAAGGATTCTTAGGCGACGCGCATCCATGTCAGTGCGTCATTGCGTAGAAGATAATGTTAATGCCAAGCGGGTAGGCGATTTTTTCGGAAAAATTCTTAAAATAATAGGCATTCTCACCTTCTCGCTCCCAGCCGTCGCCGTTGTCGGTGTTGTGCGTAGCAATCACCATCATCCGCCCTTTGTCGTCAGTGATGACGCGATGATGGACTTCCCGCGCGTCATCGCGCTCCCAAGTGACGCCGTCAAACTCGCTGTTGGTACCTAGGCGGATATTCGGCACTTGGCCTTTGGATTTGATCTCAAACACACAATGATAAAGCGCGTGATCGAGCGAAAGCTCAGTGAAACTGCGGTCGGGAAACACGCGTTTCATGACTTCGGCCATGTTGGCCCATTCCCGCTCGCCCCAAAAATCGTCAAACATGAGAAAGCCTCCATTGAGCAGATATTTCCTCAATGCCTCGATCTCGGGATCGGTGAGTTCGAGGGTGCCCGGTTCGACCATGTAGATGAAAGGGTAATCGGAGAGGTCTTTGTCCGTGAGCCACAGATAACGCGCATCCGGATCGACCTTCAGTGAGGTCATTTGCTGGAGCCGGTAGGAAAAATTGAGATCGGCATCGGGCGTGTCCGTTGCCCATCCGCCCCGACCGTAGCCGCCCGAGGAACGCCGCACGCGCACAAAGGTAAACACGTCCTTCTCATGGCCCGGCGTATTGGTCCATTGAGGCGTGCCTGAGGAGTGCGACTCGACTTCCCGCGCCGTGCGCGCGCCGTCCGGCACACGACTCTCTCCCCCACTCCATCCGCCGCCCCACCCGCCCCGGCTTCGGCCACCACCGGAGCCTCGCTGCGCCGCCACCATGCCCGCGAGCACGAGGAACAAAAAGAAAAGCGGAACCAGTCGTTTCACTTTTTCTCCTCGCGGCTGAGTTGCTGCAACATCGACAGCGCCTCGCGGAAACGCGGCGCCTCTTCGAGGGCGAGCAGCGTCTGCGCGCGCGCTTCGGCCGTCTCGCCATTTTTCCGCAGCAACTGCGCAAGTTGAAAATGCCCTCCGGCGGGATCGGCCGCGCCGAGTTGCAGCAACGTGCGCCATGCGGCGATCGCACCTGGGGTATCGCCAGCCTCCGCACTCGCTTGCGCGAGCGAGCGCCACGGCGGAGCCACGAGCGGATTTACCGCGAGGTAGCGCTCGGAATTAAGCTTCACGGCCGGCCAATCTTTGGCCTCGATCGCCAACTCCGTGAGGCGTTGGTAGGCGTCCGTGGCTTCATCATCGATGGCTGTCCATGCGGTCAACACGTCTCGTTCCGCATTTTTGTCACCCGTTTCTTTCAGGACTGCGGCTAAATGGATGTAAACGCTGTCGGCACCCTTCGCCGTGGGAAACAGATTCACGAGGCGCTCAAGCAAGGTGCGGGCTTCGGCCCAATTTTTCTTACCCGTCAGCTCCCGCACTCGCTTCATCATCAGCCAAGAATTATCGGGATGGGTGGACTCCCACGCGGCGACCTCGATCGCGTTCGCCGTCGCCAGCATCAGCTCCGCCGGTGGCTTTTCGAAATTCAACTTCGGCGCCAGCTGCTCAGCGCTCTCGCGGGCATAAACCGCAAATTCTTTTTCCAACGTGTCCAACGGCGCCACGTTCTTGGCGAGCGCCGCATTAATTTCGATGCCACCGCGGAGGTCGCGCAGCACGCCCCGCAGTGTGTCGATGCCATGGCGCAAAATGATGAACTCAACCACGAGCGACGACTGAAGGTAGGCAAATTGCAGGTGCCGCGGCGACTTCGGAGCGAGAAAGGAGGCGCTCAAACCAGCGATCTGCGCCATATCGCCGTCCAAAATCATCTTTCGGTATTCTACATTGATCCGCATGCCCCAGGCCCGGCTCGCTTGCCGTTCCTCATAGACCGAGATGCCTTCGCTCAACCAGCGCGGCATTTTGTTCTTCGTCATTTGCAGCGTCACGACGTGGCAAAATTCATGCCACAACACCGCCTCCCAATTCGTCGCCCGGCCACCGTGGGCTGCCGGGCTGTTGGCAGTAACCACCCGGCCAAAGCACACGCCCAAGAATCCCGCAACATCCGGCATGCCGAAGGTCCGCACCGCGAAATCCTTCGGGTCGGCGAAAATCTCCACATAGGTCGGATTCGCGAGCTCGACCTCATATTTTGTCGTGAGCGTCTGCTTCGCCTTGGTCAGCAAATCAAGGACCCGCGGACCGTAAATCGCCGCCTCATCCTTCGTCATGCGAATCACAAAATCGTTCGAAGCCAGCGTCGCATATTTGGCCATCGTGTCCTGCAGGGACACGAGGTTGAACGCCTCGACATCGTAGTCGTCCCGTTCATGCACCGCTCGCACCAGCGCCCAGCCTTCGGTCTCTTCACCGAGACGAAGCAAATCATTCGCGAGCTGCGCCGTCGCGGGAAGATAGCTGGGGTCAGCCTCCCGCGCCCGACGTTGATAAGTGGCCCCTTCCGCGAAGCGATACTTGGCGGAGAGTTTCTTCCCGATGAGATAATCGACGCGGGGATTCTTCGGCCAAAAGCGCAGCGCCGTCGCCCGGGCCGTAGCCTCCTCCGTGATGTCGTTACGCAGATGCGCCACCACTGCCCGATAGGCCCACGCATCCGACTGGACAGGATTCGTAGCGACGACTTCCGCGATAAACTTCTCCGCCCCGTCGTAGTCTTCGGCATCGATGCGGCGGTCCGCCAACTCGAGCAGACTCGGGATGTGCTGGGGATTGATCTTCAACGCCGCATTCAACGCCGCGGCCGAGACCTCGCGATCGCCGCCCTCGTAAGCGCGAGCCCGGCCGGAATGGAGATCGGGGTCGTCGGGCAAAACTTTCAGGCCGGCTTCAAACGCTTTCGCCGCGAGCGGAAAATCGTGTTTCTCCAACGCCAGCTCGCCCCGCGCGAGATAAACATCGCGCAACTTCGGGTCGGCCTTCTCCGCGACCGAGAAGACACGTTCCAGCACATCCTTCGGGTCAGCGCCCAACAACAAAGCCGCCCGTCCAAACACCACTAAGTCCGCCGGTTGACGATAGGTCCATGACCGGCCAGCGACCAACCGTGTAATCTCCTCGGCGCTCTTGGCGGCCTCGGCGGGCCGGCCGTTCGCAAAGGCGACTTCACGCGAAAGCCAACGCAAGCGAATGCTGGAGGGATCGCTGCCGAGCGCGACTTTCATCGTGGTGTCCGCCTCGGCGTATCGACCCGTCGTGAGCAACGCTTCGACCCTCAGGATTTGCCAGTCGACATTACCCGGCGAGGAACGCAACCCACCCTCGGTTTCCGCCAGAGCCAGAGAATAGTTGCCCGCCAAAAATTCCCGCCGGACGTCCGCTGGCTCGGCGGCATTCACGCCGAGCGATGCAGCGAGCGACGTGATGACAGCGCTGCCCCACCACCGGAGTCGGGCGTAGGCACCGCGTGAGGGCGAAATGTCGCTCATGCGGGTAGCGTGGGGGGTAAGTAAATCTTGGCAAGGCACTGACACGTTTCTTTGAAGACGCACCGAACCGGAAAGAGTCGTAGGAATCCAGCGATATTTTCCGGCGTCCGAAAAAAGGCCGAACTCAGGGGAAGGGACGGGCGCTTACATCAACGTCCCACCGCGCGGTTCAAAGGAGCGAGCCCGCACCCGCCGTCGCCGAAACCAACCCACCGGGCGCCTCACCCCGCGGCCTGACCGTAACCACGCCCAGCGGCTTCGGGCGTTCCTTTTCGAAGTACCCGAGGAAAATCTCGCCGATCGACAGGAGCCCGAAAACCACCGCGAGTTCGGACCAAGCGGGTGTCTGCCTAAATGATCGTGACTCCTCGCGCCCCCCGCTGCCGCATTTAGGCGGCCCCCCTTCCCTCGGCCGGCGTTCCCGCTGACACGAGCCGCCGCTGCCGTCGCGCCGCCCACAAACCGTGCTTCGGTGCGAAGACCAACGCGGTCAAAAAGACTGCTGCCTGCAAGAGCACGATACACGCCCCCGTTGACGCATTGATGAAGAAGCTCAGATAAACGCCAAAAAAGCTGGAGCCCATCGCACTCGCGGCAGCAATGGGGAGCATCGAGTTAAATCGATCCGTCAGCAGATAGGCGATACACCCGGGCGTCACCAGCATCGCAATCACCAAAATGATCCCCACCGCCTTGAGCGAGACCACGATGGTCACGGCCAGCAACGACAGGAGTAAATAGTGCAGAAACGCCGTGCTCAACCCGAGGGTCCGCGCGTGCCCGGAATCAAAACAATAGAGCAGCAGGTCGCGCCGCAGCACGAGGATCACCCCGAGCGTAAGCCCGGCTACGATCAAGGTGTCGCGCAGATCACCGGGAGCCAGCCCGAGGATATTTCCAAACAGGATGTGGTCCAGATGCAGGTCGCTCTTCACCTTCGTAAAAATCACGAGGCCAAACGCAAATAAACCAGTGAACACCACGCCCATCACCGTATCTTCCTTCACCCGGCTATTGGCTTTAATGTAGCCGGTGGCCACCGCACAAAATAGCCCCGAGGCAAACGCCCCCAAGGCCAGAGGCAGACCGATCGCGTAAGCGATCACGATCCCGGGCAGCACCGCGTGCGAGATGGCATCGCCCATCAACGACCAGCCTTTGAGCACCAGATAACACGAGAGCACCGAACACACCGCGCCGACCGCGATACCGACGATCATCGCATCGACCATGAACGGGAATTGAAACGGCGCGAGCAGCGTAGTAATCATGTCGTGACTTCCGTCGCTCCCGCACCCAGTGCCGCCGCGCGCCGCCTCGCGCGTTGCCCGGTCAGCCCGTGTTTCGGCGCGAACACCAGTGCCGCGACGAACAACGCACTCTGCAAGGTCACGATGCACCCTCCCGTCGAGCCGTCGAAAAAGTAGCTCGCGTACGCACCCACGATCGAGGTTCCCACCCCCATCGACGTCGCGATTCCGATCATCTTTCCAAAACGGTCCGTCAACAAATACGCCGTCGCACCCGGCGTGACGAGCATCGCCACCACCAGACACGCACCCACCGTATGCAACGCCGCGACCGCCGTCGCCGAGAGCAGCGTCAAGAGCGTGAAATGCAGAACCGTCGTATTGAGTCCCAATGCGCGCGCTTGATTCGGATCAAAACAAAACAGCAGGAGGTCTCGCCACTTGAAACCTAGCACCACGAGCGTGACCCCCGAGATGATCAGCACCTGTACAATATCCGCATTCGAGATTCCCAGAATGTTGCCAAACACGATCGAGCGCAGGTCCACCTGACTCGGGTAGAGCGAGATCAACAGCAGCCCGAGCGCGAAAAACGCCGTGAACACCACCCCGATCACCGCGTCCTCCCGCAGCCGAGTGTTCGCTTTCACGAACCCCATCCCCACCGCCGCCAACAGCCCCGTCACAAACGCACCCGCCGCGAACGGCCAGCCCGCGTAGTAGGCCACCGCGACCCCCGGAACCACCGAGTGGGAGAGCGCGTCCCCCATCAGCGACCAGCCTTTCAGTGTGATGAAACACGACAAAAACGCGCACACGCCTCCGATCACGCCACTCACGAAGATCGCCTTCAGCATGTAGTCGTACTGCAGCGGCGTCAGCAGGGTCTCGATCATACTGCATCTCCGTGGAGCAGGGCCTCAACTCCGCGTAGCCCTGCTCGTGAGAGCAGGGACCGACGCATCGGGCATCCCACTCGCACGCTTACGTTCACTTTCACTTTCACTTTCATTTTCACTTTGATCATCAGTCGTCCCCCTCGCTCTCGGTGCGCTTCTTCAGAATCTCGGCATGTTCGGCCCGTTTGCTGTATTCGACGTGCCCGCCTTTGCCGAACACGAGCGGGCGCTCGTCGTCGGTCAGCAGCGTCACCGCCCGCCCGTCATGGTTCTGCACCGTCGATTCATCGAACCGAAAGTGCCGCAACGCCCCACCAAACGTCCGCTGTAAATTCTCCTCGGTAAACACTTCCGCGATCGGCCCCGCCGCGAGCACCGTGCGGTTGATCAGCACCACGTGGTCGCAGAACTCCGGGACCGATCCGAGGTTGTGCGTCGAGACAAGGATGATGTGACCCGTTGCCCGCAATTCCCGGAGCAGCGCAATAATCGCGGTCTCGGTGTTCACGTCCACGCCGGTAAACGGTTCGTCCAACAAAATCACACGCCCGCACTGCGCCAGCGCCCGCGCCAGAAAAACCCGTTTCCGCTGCCCGCCCGACAATTCGCCGATCTGCCGCTCGCGAAATTCCAGCATGCCGACCCGCGCGAGACTCTCCTCCGCGATGCGCCGATCCTCCGCGCGCGGTGTCCGCATAAAATTCATGTAGCCGTAACGCCCCATCAAGACCACGTCCCACACGCTCACTGGAAAACTCCAGTCGACCTCCTCGGACTGCGGCACGTAGGCCACGAGGTTCGCCTTCAACGCGACCTTCACCGGCCGGCCCGCGATCGTCACCGTGCCCGCCGCCGGCTTGAGCAACCCCATGATCGCCTTGAACAGCGTCGATTTCCCGCTGCCGTTGACACCCACCAACGCACAGATCGCGCCGCCTTCGAGCGCAAACGACGCAGCGCGCAGCGCCACGTTCCCATTGGGATAACTCACCGTGACGTCACTCACGCGCACGCTCATTTCAGTGGAGACAGGGTTCATACGTTCCGAAGGTAGGAGCCCGCTCGCGGGCGATTTCCCCGGCGCGCGACCGCCGGTGTGCTCATACTCCAGGGCAGGGACACCACGAAATTCATGGTCCGAGAAACCCTTTCACGATCGTGCGCGCATTATAGTCCATCAATTTCAAATACGTCGGGGCCGGACCCTGCGCATCCGTCAACGAGTCGACGTAGAGCACGCCGCCGTAACGCGCCCCCGTCTCCCGGGCCACCTGCTGCGCCGGTTTATCGCTCACGGTACTCTCGCTGAACACGACAGGGATTTTGTGCTGCCGCACGCCGTCGATGACTTTGCGCACCTGCTGCGGCGTACCCTGCTGATCAGCGTTCACCGACCAGAGGAACAATTCCTTCATCCCGAAATTTCGCGCGAGGTAGGGAAACGCGCCTTCGCTCGACACCAACCACCGCCGCTCGACCGGAATCTTTTCCAGCTCCACCCGAACCGTCCGTTCGATCTCCGCAAACTTCGCCGTGTAGGCCGCCGCGTTCGCGTTGTAGATCACCGCATTCGCCGGATCGAGCTTCACCAGCGCCTTGCGGATATTCTCCACGTAAATGACCGCGTTGCTCGGCGCCATCCACGCGTGCGGATTGGGTTTCCCGACAGCGGTCCCTTCCGCGATCCCCAGCGGGGCAATCCCCTCCGTCAGCACCGCACTCGGCACGCTCTGCAGATTGCCGAAAAAACGCGCAAACCATCGCTCGAGATTCAGTCCGTTCCACAACACAAGGTCAGCTTTCTGCGCCTTCACGATGTCCTGCGGTGTCGGCTCGTAACCGTGGATTTCCGCGCCCGGCTTCGTGATCGATTCGACGATCGCGGCATCACCCGCGACGTTTTGCGCCATGTCTTGGATAATCGTAAACGTCGTCACGATACGTTTCTTCGCCGCCGCCCCATAACACGGAACCAGCGCCAGCCACAGAGCCACCGCAACCCAGCGGAATGTGCTCGCCGCAGTCCGTGCGTCTTGCCGACGCCGCAGGCTGTCTGGAGAGAAGGGCGCATTCATGGCAACTGATCAAAAAGGTCGGGAGATTCCGGCAAAACACCGCACCTGCCCCACAGGGACCGTGAACGGATTTTCGGTCGCAGCGGGTCCGTCGGTGGACACCACCCGCAGGAGTGTGCCGGGCGTGGATCGAAAAAACGTCACGGCGCGCTTGTCGGCCTGCTGCGCCGCGGTGGGGTCGGCAGCCTGGAGCGCTGCCCCGATCAGACCAAGGGCGGCAAGGCTGAAACGTAGCACTGAAGTGTCCGGCCGTCGCTTGCCGACGTGCCGTTGCGCAACGGAAAAACCCGGCGTAACGGCAAGCGCCAGCCCACCAGCGAGCGTTCTCCGTGGCCTCATCCGTAAAAGCCCGCCCGCCTGAATAGATACGGCTAAGTGCAGCCGCCCAAAAAAATAAGGTGATTCCGTCACAGTGCGAAAGATAATTGCTCCTTACTTTGATTAGTCAAAATAAACGTTTAGTTGCTTCAAATGTTTTTTTCACTACCACCCTAATATGGCAACGAGCACCGTTGAAAATTACCTGAAACACATGCTGCTGCTCTCCGAGGGGGGCGAGGAGCTCGTGTCGATGGGTGCGCTCGCCGAGGCCCTCGCCGTCGTGCCGGGCACGGTCACCACCATGGTCAAAGCCCTCGCCGATTCCGGCCACGTGGAGCACCGCCCCCGCCAGGGCGTGCGCCTCACCCCCTCGGGCCGCCGCGTCGCGTTAAACGTCCTCCGCAAGCACCGCCTCGTCGAGTGCTTCCTCGTAAACGTCCTCAAAATGGACTGGGCCGCCGTCGACACCGAGGCCGAGCAGCTCGAACACGCCATCTCCGACGAGGTCCTCGACCGCCTCGACGCGCTCCTCGGCCACCCCGAGACCGACCCGCACGGTGACCCCATTCCGAGCCGCCAGGGCAAACTCGACTCTCAGGTCTACGCCACCCTCGCCACGTGCGTCGTTGAAAAACCGTTACGGATCGTCCGCATCACGGACCAGTCCGCCGAGTTCCTCCTGTTCGTCGAACAAAACGGCTTGCTCCCCGGAGAATCTGTCCGCGTGACCGAGCGCAATCTCGCCTCCGGCCTCGTCACCGCAAAAAAAACCGCTGGCCGACCCCTCGCGCTCAGCCTCGCCGCCGCCGGAAAAATCCTCATTCAGCCCGCGCGGTAGAGCGGCGGTAGGCCAGCGCGGCTTCGCTGGATCAGCCGACCTCCCGCGCCACGCGCTGCCAAATCAGCGTGAACGAGGAACAATAGTCCTCAGGCCGTGCCGCCAGCCGCCGCGCCACTTCGGCCACCGCGATCCACTCGCCCCGCTCGATTTCCTCCGGGTGCAGCTCAAACGGCCCTTCGTGACGAAGTCGATAGATCCAACAAAATTCCCACCCGGTCTCTACGCACGCCTCAATCCGAAACCAGCGCTCCGGCGGCGCAGACAAGCGCACGCCGATCTCCTCCCCTAATTCGCGCACGGCCGCGGTATCGTAGTCCTCTCCTGCGTCGAGATGACCGGAACACGAAGAATCCCATAGGCCCGGGGAAAGATCTTTTTTCATCGAGCGCTTCTGTAGGAAAATGCGCCCGGCCGCGTCAAACACGAGCACATGCACCGCCCGGTGCCAGAGCCCCGTGGCATGCACGACTCTGCGGGTTTCCCGGCCCACCACTTCATCGCGCACGTTCACCACGTCGAACCATTCATCCGTTGTCTTGTTCATGCAGCCACCGAATGAGCCCGGATCTGAAACGCTTCAAGCCCCGTCCGCAGAATGGCTCACGGAAAATTGGCTTTGTCATCCCCGGCCCTTCCTGTCCTCTCATCCCCTCTCGTATCTAAAACACCATGGCCAAAATTGACGTCAGCAAAGTCGCTGAGATTCTGAAGAAAAACCAAATCGATCCCGCGATGCTCCGCCGCGTCATCGAAGAGATGAACCTCGCCGTCGAACCCGAGGGCGCCGACGGCGACAAGCCGCCCGCCGTTAAAAAGCAATTTGTGGTCATCATCAGTGACCCCGAAGGCCGCCTCCCGAAAAACGATTTCGTCGGCTGGGTAGTTCAGATCCCCGAGAGCGAGAGCCCTTCCACTACGCTCGACCGCATCTTCCGTAGTTCCTACGACTACAACACGACCAA
>Ga0114978_10004129_pt1 | contig 11803 bp, 13 predicted proteins | sample S_140212_EF_Meta_FD_87027 | JGI IMG/M metagenome (GOLD analysis project Ga0114978, IMG submission 87027) | Freshwater microbial communities from Lake Simoncouche, Canada to study carbon cycling - S_140212_EF_MetaG | ecosystem: Environmental > Aquatic > Freshwater > Lake | place: Lake...
ATTGCCTTGAAGCTCAATAATGCTTTTTACTAGATCTCCGACAGAAATTACTCCAACCACTTTGTTTTTTTCTAGTACTGGTATATGTCTAATATGTTTATGCACCATGATTGCCATGCACTCTTCTAATGAGTTTGAAAGCGTGACTGTGAGGGGCTTCACCGTCATGATTTTCGAGACAAGCACTTGTTTTGGGTTATTGTGCGGCAACAAAACTTTTATAGCACAGTCTCCTTGTGAAACGATCCCAACTAAATCCCCATCATCAACAACTAAAATAGCCCTTACTCGATGATCACGCATCAGAATCAAAACATTTTCTACAGTATCGGTTGATCGCACCGAAAAAATGGTATTGGCTTTTTGATCTATAACTTTTTTTACAGTTGTCATAAGAATATTTTTAATGCAGCTTTCCTGAATTGTTAAATTACTTTTGGCAAAATATTCCACTGAAGTCGCAATTCTTCAAGAGGCGTATTGGCATATTGAAAAAAATCTATCCCTTCAATGAGCTCAACAGAACAAGCGCGGCCTCTTCTGAAGGCATCAACCAGCCTCTCGGCACCATTGGGAACATCCAATTCGTGACCCAAATGGGGCTTATCTCCAACAATACTTTGTAATAGGCCGCCCTGAAAAATACTGAGCACCCCCATAAAGTTCATGGTGGGGGCAATTGATTTGGTCGCAAATGCACTAAATGCAGCGGTTTCCATCTCACCAATCCCGTCAGAATCATAGTCAGCCAACACATGAATCCAATCATGATGCGCGACGGACTGGTTAACGCCCCCTTTAGATCCAGGAAATTGAAATCCTCGTTTCTTATAAAAATTCCACAAATGCTTGCCGAAACTATCTGCATGGCCAACTGCCAAGGTCTCCCAGCGAGCTAATTCAGACTCGTCTTCACTCATTGTCAACATATAGGCTGGTAGGCCATAGTTTTCCACTAGCTGATGAAAGTTGGGTAAATCTTTGTCCTTGACCGAAAAATAGTTATTGCGGTAGAAATCGCTTTGCGCCACAGCTAACGCTTGCTTTGAAAGATCTCGTACTAAACTTACTCGATGATTATGTATGCCCAATGCTGTTGCCCAGGCCTCAATCGATCTTGAAACTGATCTTGGAATTTCATGACATAACAATTCAACTGCCAACATCAAATCAATCAGTTCAACCCGCTTATCTTGATCATGAAAAACGTTCTTTACATCTTCAGCAGATATGGGCGCTAAGGTTTCAAAATCAATATTTATGCCCAGCAAATTTTTAAATAAAAGTTGCAAAAAATTCGGCTGTAGTGAATTAGACCAACCCTCTGCTCTGCAAGCATCAACTACTGCGCCAGCTACTATAGGCGCATCTGATGATTCTAATCTTTTAAAAAACATATGTTTCCAATTGAGCTAAATTTTTCTTGGTAAACCAGAGCCGAATCGAACCGCTAAGACAAGGACTATTTACCCTGGCAAGCAAGAGGCAAATCCCATTCAGCAAGGCCTTGGCTGAAATTACAATTTATCCCAATTGGCGAGGTTGAGCTGGCTGCACATCCTGTTAAATACAAACAAAACAGAGCTGTTGTCGCCAAAGTAAACAATTTTTTCATTTAATTTAATCTCCAATATATATCTATTATTACATCAAGAGTCTTAGGATTGCCCAATAAAAACCACCCAAAGGTGGTTTTTATTGTTGCTTAGTAGCCTGGGGCAAAATCAGCCAGGACTAGGAGTTTTGCTTTTACTTTAAAGAACATGGCCACTTTTTTATCATCGCATCAAATACTAGAGAGGCAAAGGTTTCATTCATTCTATTCGGTTGTGAGGCAACATAATCTCTTACAACTTGAGCGCGCTCTTTAATGTCAATATTTTTAGGAACACAAATTTTTCTGTCGTAATGAGCATTATCCTCAACCCCTAAAATAATCCCAATACATAATCCTTGATTAAAATTTTCTGCTTTTCCTTTGCCGTCTGCTATCTCACTACATACCAGATTTAGTCTTGCTGTAGTTAGATTGGGTATAGTATTCATATTAAATTCTCCCGCAGCCCAGGAGGGGCTCACATGTAAAAAAACAAAGAGTATGGTCAAAACTTTGCTACTGAGTTTCTCGTTCATATACGGAGTGTAATAAAAAGTTGCCCGAAGGTTATTTTAGTTTTTCTTTGCATCTAGGCTTAAAAAATATAGGCTACACCCAATTGACTAATACTTTCCTTGAAGACCAATTGATTGAATGATCTTTTTGCTTGTTGCTGCATCTTGCGTAAGAAAAACTGCAAACTCCTCTGGGGAATTTCCAATTGGGGAGGCGTCTTCTGCCAAGATTTTGTCTCTCAGCTCGGGTGAATTTAACGCAATCTTCATTTCAGCAGCCAATTTATTAATTACTTTAGGTGAAGTACCTGCTGGTGCAAAAATTCCCTGCCAACCACCAGCAAAAATATAGCCGGGCACACCCGCCTCACTAAATGTTGGAATATCAGAAAGCGTTGGAAGCCGTTTAGAGCTAGTCACTGCTATTGGCCTAACTAGGCCTGCCTTAATAGAAGGCAAAACAGCCGTAACACTTTGAAATGTTGCTTGAATTTCGCCAGCCATTACGGCATTGAGCGCTGGAGCAGCGCCCTTGTATGGAACATGCTGCATATCAGTAGACGCCATTACATTCAGCAGTTCGCCAGGCAAGTGCAGGGAGTTACCAATTCCTGGTGAGCCATAAAAAACTTGGCCTGATTTTGCCGCAACAATCAATTCACGCAAGTTTTTATAGGGTGCATTTGGAGTTACAACAAAGACAAATCCGGATGTCACTCTCAGCAAACTGATCGGGGCAAAGTCGGCCACAGAGTCGTAAGGTAATTTTTTATAAATCGTTGGATTGGTTGTATGAGAGCCCGTTGTGAGTAGCAAGGTGTAACCATCGGGGCGAGAATGCGCAACAAATTCAGTGGCAACAATTGCATTACCGCCAGGTTTATTGTCGACAATAACGCTCTGATTTAATTGCTTGCTCAATTGATTAGCTAAAAGTCGTGCAACCACATCAGGGCCGCCACCTGCCGCAAAGGGAAGGACAATTCGTATTGGCTTATTAGGATAATCCTCGGCAGCAAGCGTATAGCCTGGAGTAAGCAAGCAGAAAAATAGCTGGGCTACTCCAAAGATACGGCTGGATAAGTTAATTTTTTTCATCACTATGCCAGCAATAATGGTAACGTGAGATAAGAGTCGAAATCTTTCCCGGTGTGAATCGTACTAATTCCACCATAAATACTGGGATCACGATCCACTGAATCGTTGTGAAGAAGGCGTCCGGGCTTATCTACCTCCATATCCTTACCGCAAATTGTGAGCTTTAAGCTAAAGCCCGGGGGAAGAATAAGAGAGGTGGGCCATATCTCTACATCAACAGGATAAATCTTATTTGGCTCAAGCTCTTGGATTTCATCATGAGTATGATAAGGTTGCCAAGGTTTTGTTTTCAAAGGGTCAAGCTTACGATGCGAGGCTCTGAGCCAGCCCAATGCAACACGAATCCTTTCGTGTGCGCCAATAAAGATAACCTCTTCATCGGTTGGTGAAAATGCCCTAAGAAGAACAAAAAGATCCATGTCTTTGGTTGTTGAAGAAACCCATAGCCTCAGGGATGCAGGTCCAACAAATGCCATTTCAGAGAGTGAAGGGGCTAAATCAAAATCTACTCCATCTCCCAATGCATCGAAACTAACTGAAGATAACTCTTGTGTTGCTTCTAAGGTCAAATTCCTTGATGCGGCATCAAGGAAGTAATTGGTCCATTGGGTTTTGCTTAACGGCCAAGAGTTGTCTCTGCACATTTTTACAGAACCGTCCGGATAGCGAAGGGGTACCTGTACGCTCGGCTCCTGATCCCAGCCGTTATGAATTCCCTTTAAGAAGTAATCGAAAAATCTCTTTTGTAGCGCGACGTATTGTGGCAGATAGAAACTTTCATAGTGAGTTCCAACGTGGCCAAATAGCCATTTATTTTTGGAGCTGGCATTACAAAATCCCTCTACATTTCCACGTAAGTGATTTCCTGGGCCACCAAAATTTGCGGCAGATAACAAGGGTACTTTTATATTTTCTAGCACCGCACTTCTATCCAGAAACCACTGATCGTCTAAAAAATGTCTGGCTGTTTCAGATGGGCTATCGCTTCTATTCCCCTCTAAAAGATCTCTTGACAATGCCCGTCCCGTGGTAGGAAGGCCAGTCTCTCTATCTCGATGGGTTGTCTCAGCATTACCATTTTGGTTAATCAATGCTTGCCTTGGCCACCAAGCAACACGAAAAGAGTTACTCCAAATCCCCCCATGACGGGTAGAGTCTCGATAGAAATTGCTAGCCCCCTCCCATGGAATAATTGCCGCTAAATGTGGAGGATTTAAAGCGGCTACTTGCCATTGTTTTACTGCTAAATATGAGATCCCAAGTAGCCCAACTTTTCCATTGCTCCAAGTCTGTACTCCAGCCCACTCAATGCACTCATAATAGTCTCGCGTTTCACGGGGTGAATACATATCGAGATAGCCAGGCGACTCACCACTTCCTCTAGCATCTACAGCAATGATAATGTAATCGTCTGGTACCCATCTTTCTGGATCCGCGATCTCCCAGCGCAAGTACGCTCCACTAGAACCATTCTTGCAAAGATCAGGGTAAATTTTATTAAGATTATTCCATTGTGGGCCATAGGCATCTTCGAAGTGAACATCCTTTCCGTAGATTCCAAATGCCATTACAACCGGAAATTGGCCTGGTTTATCGGGACGAAAAACATTGGCCCGCAAAGCTCCTCCATCGGAAATAGGTATTTGTACATTCTTTTCAAATATCACTTGTCCGCCCATTTATTTTGATTCAATTAATAGCTCGCTTTGTTTATTTATCTGAAGTCCAACAAATATTATGCTTAATAGAATTCTACCCCGCTAAAGGCTCGCAAACTTGACCATTACCTTCAACGGCGCTGGTATTAAAACCCCAACTGACAGGATCAATTGGGGTTTCGTTATTCTTGGTGTCCCAGAGCGGAACCAACCAAGGCTGAAGATAAATCATCCAAATTACTTATCTAGCTTTACGGTGACGCCACTAGCGCTGAGGTTAAATTGAAGACCTTCGGAAGTGCTTGTTAAGCGCATGATGACGCCATTTTCGTTCTTCAGAATCGTACCTCCAACACCGCCGCCTAAAGTAATGCTGCTTTCAAGTTTAGTAAAGGTTCCAGGAAACTTAGACAGACTGGTTAAATCATAAACCTCACCACTTGCTGATAACTTAGATACCCCCACATTTGCACCAAGACTCATTCCGCTGACTTTGAAAGGGTATTTTTTTCCTTGATAGGTAAGAACGCCGCCCCCAGTGCTCCCGCCCACAATTAATGCAAATTGGGTTTCATTAATGCTTACCGTACCCGATGGCTTTTTAGGGGCATCTGCCGCGCTAGCACCAAAGCTCAAAATAGATAAGCTCAAAATTAGATGCGAAAGTGTTTTACGAATACTTGTCATATAACTTCTCCATTGGTTGCAACCTCTAATTAACATGGCTACAAAATTAGCAACATTGCTCGTTTGAGCTTACTCCGCTTACTTGAACAACACAAATAAAAACCATCCGAAGATGCTTTTAATGCTTATTGGCATCTAAAGCAAAATCGACAAGGGTTAACGGTGTCTAGCTCGCGCCCTTAGATCTTGGGACTTGGATAAATTGCATGGGAAAGGTGTTCCCCGCTTTTATTTACCTTTACTAATACCATATCACCCACACCAACTACTTTCCCTGTATAGGCCTGTATATTGACATGATGAGTAACCAAGATGAGTGGTGTCTTAGATTGCCTAGCTAACTCATTTTTGATGAACGTCTCCAATGCTTTAGTTTGCCTCTTTTCTAGGCTCATATCGTCAAAGAATGATCCAAGTGATGGTTCAATCTTTACTGGGCCTTTATTCAGAAGACTTGCCGTATCTAAACATCTACACCACGGACTACTAAATACTTCTGCTTTTTGAATACCTTGGTTGGTTAACCATACCCCTATTGCCTTGGCTTGCTTTTTACCGTAATCACCCAAGTTACGCTGAGTGGCGCACTGAGTAAGAATATAACCAACAGGATCTCCATAGCCAGGGGCATCTGCATGTCTCATTAGCAAAACATGCTGACCATCCTGCAAATCATTTGTCAAAGTAGCCATTGCTTGCTGAGCGCTACAAAGACCACTCAGAAAAAAAATGTATGTAGTAATTGCTCGATTAAAACGATTCATAAAATTATGTCTTTTGTCAGTTAGCTAACCCATCCTGCACACCTAATGTTGATGTGCCGCTACAGTAATGACGCCCTTCATTCCGGTTTCATAGTGGCCAGGCTCAAAGCACGCCATGGTATATTGTCCGGGCTTTTTAAAAGTCCAAACTAATTCTGTTTGCTGTCCTGGTTTTGCTGAGATTTCATTTGTATGGTGATGTCCTTTGGCCTTAGGGTTAGTCATCTCTTTAGCGTGAGCGATGATCTCTTTTTCAGTGCCAATTACCAGCTCATGATCTACCTTGCCCTTATTAAGCAAAATAATGCGAATAGGTTCGCCTACCTGCGCTTCCCATGTTGCTGGAGAAAAACGCATGGTGTCATCAACCTCTATGCGTACCTCTTTCATTGATGGGCTAACTACTTGTGCTGCAGCAGCGTGATCATGGCTATGTCCTTCGCCACCATGCTCATTAAAGTAGGAAAGGGAATATACAGAAGCAGCTATAACTAGAGCCAGACTGACCCCACCGTAAATAAGAACAGACTTCATTTTTATCTTGCCCTTGCCTTCCATTAAATACATCGCCAATAAAGACATGGCAAAGCCAACTGGAACTACCCATGAACTTCTAGCAGGAGAGTCTGGAAAATGCTGAAGTCCACCGGTAAAAAAACCCAAACCAATTGAGGCAACAATGCCAATGGCCAACACATCAGTCCAACTATGATCTTTATCAGGATTGGCAATCTTTTCTAGTATGCCGCCAACTAGATAAATTGCGATTCCGAATACAGCAGTCCAGATGGCACGTTCCTCACTGAAAAATCCATGGGTAATAGCGCCAGCAGTAAAGCTAATGCCGGTATATTTACAAAGAGATGCGATGTGACTAAGTGGAAAGCTCATACGTTCATCTTATGGGAAATTGATCAATGTTGTTTTAAACGACATTGCCAGTAACCATCCTAGACGATTTAGTGCGGTTAAATAGAGCTAGAGTAACCTCGAGCACTGCAAATCCCAAGACTAGAAACAAAAATGACTGCCTAAGCAGTCATTTTCAATTTCTTGGTCACCCGACAACTTCTTTTGCTCTCTTGGTTTTTTCTTTCCTGATATAGCTCCAAAAGAATTAAAGAATAATCGCGGGGCTCCTCATTATTAAGCAATCCGAACGATTAAATCTGGCAGTCCATCAACATGGCCTTTAAGAACATCGCCTTTTTTAACTGCGGCTACGCCCGCTGGTGTGCCAGAAAAAATCAAATCGCCAGCTTCAAGCGCAAATAATGTTGATAAGTAGGCAATAGTATCTGGTACGTTCCAAATCAGTTGATTTAAATCGCCCTCTTGACGTAACTCATCGTTGACAAAAAGTCGAACTGCGCCATTGCTTGGATGGCCACATTGACTAACCGGCATCAAAGCCGAACAAGGCGCCGACTGGTCAAATGCTTTTCCGGTATCCCAAGGGCGACCCATTTTCTTTGCTTCACCTTGCAGATCACGGCGCGTCATATCTAAACCAACGCCATAACCCCAAACATGGTTAAGAGCCTGTTCGGGAGAAATATTTGAACCGCCTTTGCCAATCGCTACAACCATTTCAATTTCGTGATGAACATCCTTGGATAAGCTTGGATAGGCCATATCCTGACCGTCTGTCACGACTGTCGTAGCTGGCTTCATAAAAAAGAAGGGGGGCTCTCGGTCTGGATCATGCCCCATTTCACGAGCATGGTCTGCATAATTTCGCCCAACACAAAAAATTCGATTTACTGCAAAGCGGCGAGTATCCCCTTCAACTGGTATGGAGTTCACTTTAGGGGGATCAATCACAAATTCTGCGCTCATTACTGTCCTTTCCGGATTAATTAGATACCCTCAATTGGGGTTCTAGTTTAAATAACAAATATGGCCTTCATTAACAAAGTCGACTATACCAAATTGGTAGCGGATAGCTAAAGGTTATGCTATTTTAGTCAGGCGACTTCCCCAACATAATAATTAGGAGACTATTCGAATGAAGAGCAAAGTATCTAAACTGATGCGCCTTTTTTTGATGGCAGGCATCTTTGCAGGCTTGCCGTTACTAGCGCATGCCCAATCCGACTATCCCAATAAACCCATCCGCCTGATTATTGGCTTCCCTGCCGGAGGCTCCACTGACATTGTGGGAAGGGTCGTTGCGCAAAAATTAGGTGAACGTTTAGGTCAAACTATTGTGGTCGAAAATAAAGGTGGTGCTGGTGGCACTATTGGTACCGATGCTGCTGCTAAGGCAGCTCCTGATGGTTACACTCTCACGCTGGGTACAACCAGCACAATGGCGGTAGCTCCTGGCGCATACTCCAAGCTTGGCTATGATCCAATCAAGAGCTTTTCCCCGGTCTCCCTAGTAGCTGTGACCCCTTACTTGCTGGTAGTGAATCCACAAGTTTCTGCTAACTCCTTAGCTGAATTAGTGACATTAGCCAAAAGTCAGCCAGGTAAATTGAATTTTGCGTCAGCAGGCAATGGCTCTACTACTCAGCTTGCAATGGAAATGCTCAACGATGTTACTGGCATGAAGATGACTCATATCCCCTACAAAGGGAATGCTGAAGCAGACTTAGCCATTCTCTCTAATCAAGTACAAGTTCTATTTGGTTCTATGCCAGCGTTACTGCAACACGCTAAAACTAATAAACTCCGTGCGCTTGCTGTTGGTAGCGCTAAGCGCTCTCCAGCACTACCAGATACGCCTACTGTTGCAGAGCTAGGCTACCCTGGATTTGAGGCAGCCTTGTGGTTGGGAATATTGGCTCCGGCTGGAACGCCTAAACCTATTATTGATAGACTGAATAAAGAGCTTGTTGCGATTGTGGCAACGCCTGACTTTAAAGCAGCGATGGATAAAAATGGTGCAGATGCAACCAGCAATACACCCGAACAATTTGCAAGCTTAATCCAAAATGAAGTGGGTAAATATGGCAATATCGTCAAAAAGCTAGGTATCAAACTCGATTAATGCCAAAGTAAATGATGCCGATGTACATTCTTTAAACACCATGTGCATCGGCAGAAGCGGCCTCAATATAAATGCCCTAACAAGTGGGCTATTTTGATTATTGATGGCAGCGCGGAATTGATCAGGCTGAGGGAGCCCAAACACAAACTAAGCACTGCCCCCAACAGCATCTTCGTAATAGATTGAACCACCATATCTCGTAACAATGTGCTTACAAAGCCATAAACCCAACCCCATGCCAGTCTTCTTGGTAGTACTTAACAGCTCAAAGAACTGCGATTTGAATTCAAGGGAAAAACACCTGTGTCATTGTCTGAAACGCTGAATTGAACCAACTTATCAGTTTTATTGACCTCTATGGTGATGCGGCGCTCTAATGCTGTTGAGTTAGCCAAAGCCTGTACGGCGTTGTTCGCTAAGTTTAATATCGCCTGCTCTATCTCTGCTGGATTGACCTTAATCACCAGGCCATTCTCTACTCGTAATTGAATTTGAATATTCTTTGCCTTTAGCTCTGGCTTAACAATATCTAATACCTTGTTGATTAAGGTTTCGCCTTGAATAAAATATTTTCTTTTCTTAATCGGGGGTTGCACCCGTATCCTTAACTACCTTGCCCCACCTTTGCGTTTCGTTGCTTAAGAACTCGCGAGCAGCCTCAGGGGATTTACTTGTTAATGTAATAGCCCCCTGCCTATCTAGTTTCTCTCTAATATCAGGCATCATCAATGTAGTGACTGTTGCGGTATATAGCTTATTTACAATATCGCGCGGTGTACCTGCTGGTACCGCTAAAATTTGCCATGAACCGCCTGTCAAATCTTTAAATCCAGCCTCAGAGATAGTTGGCACATTGGGCAACTCAGGCATCCGATTTGGGCTAGTCACTGCGAGTCCTTTTAATCGACCTGACTTAATAAATTCTTGAGCGGAGGACAAAGTAACAAACATCATTTGTGTCTCACCACCAATCATGCCAACCGTTGCAGGACCAGCGCCCCCCTTGTAGGGAATATGAGCTAATTTAGTCCCAGTCAGCCCCATAAAGCGCTCAGTTTGTAGTCGATTGGCACTACCAGAACCGGGTGAGGCAAAATTAAATTTACCAGGATTTGCTTTTAAATAGGTAATGAGTTCAGCAACCGTATTTACAGGAAATGACGCATTCGTAACAAGTGCGCTTGGTATATCAACTACCTCTGTGATAGAGATAAAATCTTTTAATGGATTGACCTTAATATTTGGATATAGGGCAGGGTTAATCGCCATCGTCCCAATATTACCTAGAAATAAGGTATAGCCATCTGGCGCAGATTTTGCTGCCAATTCCATGCCGATATTCCCTGAAGCGCCTGGCTTGTTTTCAATAATAATTGGCTGGCCTAAGACATCTCCTAGTTTTGTCTGCAAAATCCTACCCACTAAATCAGAAGCTCCGCCCGGTGAGAATGGAATGATCATTTTGATCGGCTTATTTGGGTATTCTTGTGCCTGCGCATTTTCCGGCAATCCACTTAAAGTTAAAGCGCAACTTACTGCAAATACAAAACTCCATAATTTATTTACTTTAGGCATCATCAAAGCTCCTTTGAACTTGTTTCAGTTGAGAACTACGACTAAATACAATTTAACCATATGGCAATCACACGCTAGAACGATAATCCAAATCCTTGAACAAATATATCAGTCAAAATCCTAAGGTCTCAATAAGTAAAAAATGAAAGCAGCGGATTATTTAAGATCCCTCAAAGCGACCAAGAGTGGGTGCCCAGCAGGAAAATTCACATCCTCTACGGCTACAGCTATTTCGGGTAATTTTTTAGCCACTTCTTCGCTACCTTGAAAAACCATAGTCCATTTACTAAAGCTTCTTTGTTCAATTGGCCTTGACTCTACGAGGTGAATATTTTTATGCCTAGTATCTTTTTGAATTTTTTCCCATAAATATTCAATCTGAGTCCTTGGTCCTTCAATCACTTGACCAAAGCGATTATTTTCAAAAATCAAAGCGCCTGTAACCCCCATGCTCGTATTTCTCAAATAGGAGTGATATAGCAGACGCATCAAGCCCAGAAAGGACATTTCTTGGGCAGGCTCACTCACATAAGTTAGTTCGATCAATTGGGCCATATCAATCCAATATAAAGAACTATCTCAATTAACATATGCATTATTAATAATCCCTCACTAAGAGTAGTGATAAACGAAAAAACTGCCCGAAGGTAGTTTTAGTATTTCTTGGTCGCCTGGGGTGGAGTCGAACCACCGGCACAAGGATTTTCAAATACCCTCCGATAGGCCCGCTTACGCTTTGATTTCAAGAGCTTGAGCCGCCAGCTTTAACTTGTCTATGAATCAGAATCTTGCGAGGGGCAATTTCTCAGCACATAGATATTGCGTATTGATTTTGATCAAAGCAGTTTGCCCTTAAATTACTTAGCTTGTCCTATTTTCTTTAGGAAAAATAACTGCCCCAACAACCGTAAGTA
>Ga0114978_10004130_pt1 | contig 11801 bp, 7 predicted proteins | sample S_140212_EF_Meta_FD_87027 | JGI IMG/M metagenome (GOLD analysis project Ga0114978, IMG submission 87027) | Freshwater microbial communities from Lake Simoncouche, Canada to study carbon cycling - S_140212_EF_MetaG | ecosystem: Environmental > Aquatic > Freshwater > Lake | place: Lake...
CGCCCCAGGCAATAAACCGCGCTGGCGTGGCCCACATCGTCGGAGAAAGCATCGCGCACCACCTCGGCCTGCGCCACCCGCCCGTAATTCGGCGCAAAATACGTGTCCACATAGTAGCCGCTCAGGGCGTAAAAATTAAAAAGCACGTTCTCGGGCAGTTGCACGGTTCCGTAGCTCTTGGAACGGCTGGATGCTTGCGTGGCGGCCTGGTATGCAATGACCGCCGTGGTAATGACGCCTGCCGCAATGGCGAGGGCCATGAGCGCCTCGACAAAGGTAAATCCGCGATTCAGCCGGCGACTCTCATTACCTGGACGTTCCGGGTTCATTTTTCTTGGTTACTCCGTCCTGATCAGCCGAGCCGCCGAGCTTGAAGCGGACGGTCGGCTTGAGATTGATCAGAAGGCTGATCTTGCGCGTTTCCGTGCGGCCATCCTTGTCCACAAAACCCAGCTCGACCCGTTCCTCCGTGACGGAGAGCACCCGCACTTTTTCCGTCTGGCCGGGGATCATATCCGGGAGGGTGTTTCCTTCTGCAACCGGATAGGGTCCCAGGAGAGCTTTGACGATGGCAGAGCCGTAGGCCATTCCACCCAGCGGCAAATTTTCGATGACGGAACGGATTTTTGTCTCTTCGCTTTCCGTTTCCGCTTGGGCGGCTACCGCCTTGGTTGCCCGTTTGCCAAAGGGGTTGCGCTCGGTCTCGGTCACCACCGCGGGCGCTTTGTCCTCCGGGAGGATGCCGATGGAGGGAACGGCGTGGCAAAACGGGGAGAAAGCCGCGGCGAAAAGGAATATCAATCCGGGACGTTTCATTGTGCGGTGAGGATGGGTTGTTCCAAAGTCATGTCCACCCTGAGATCATTGGCACTGGTTCCCTTGGCCACGCGGATGCTGCTGATGCGGATGGTCGGCAGTTCGCGTTCCAGCCGCCCGATCCAGTTGAGCACCCGCGCATAGTTATCCTCAAAGGTGATCTGCGCCCGCATCAAAGTGGACAGCGAACGGTTGTTTTTCTGGGCCACGACATCGCATTGCTGGGACAGGGCGAGAAGATTATCCTCCCTGATCTTGAGCAAGATCTTCAGTTCGGCGTTTTGGGAGGAATCAATGGCGGAAAAATACGGCCGCCAGAGATTGAGGTAATCAATCAGCGGCTTGGAGCTCTGTTTTAATGCCTCCAACTGGCTGCGCTCCATGGTAAGGGTGGTGGAGGAAGTGTCTGCGGTCTGTCCGGCTTTGTCCGCATCGGCCTCCATTTTGAGCGTGCGTTTGTCCATCGTCAGCGAAGCCTGCACCATGCAGATGATGGCGATGAAGACGATGGCGCAGGCAAGGTGTTTATTGTTCATGATCCAGGAGCGGGTTCGGCCTGCTCACGGTTGGCATCCAGCCAGATCAGGGTGGCCTTGTAGTCAATCGTGCCCTTTTCCATGGTTTGCTGCGGAGAAAACGTGCGAAAGCGCAGGGCGGCGATTTTTTTGAGGGTGACGTCGAGTTGATGCGCGGAGTCGCTGCTCAGGCGCATGGAAAAACGAATCTGGGTTGGGTTGTCCGCGTCGCGGTCCAGGCGGAGTTCGATAATGGAGGAGTCGTCTTCGATGCTGCGCGCGATCTCGACGACCAGAGGCTGGAGCGGGCGCGAGGCATTGAGCCAGGCCGCGATATCGGAGGCCTGCATAGTCTCGCTTTCCAGATCTTTGCGTTGCTTCTTGGCACCGTCCAGATCGGCCTGGATTTGCGTGTCCCGGATCAGGGCCGTTTCCTTGTTCTTGCCTGCCTGGATGTAGCGCATGAAGAAAAGTCCGTTGAGCAGAATCGAGGCGGCAATCGTGAGATAGAATAGCATCGGCACGATGCGTAGATAGATCGGCAGCGGCGGGCTCATGCCCTTCCGGTCCGTCTTGAAATCATCAATGCTTTTGGCAAAAATTTGCATTTAATTCTGAGCGGCCAGGGTCCAGAGCAAATCCGGCTGGGACAAATCCGTGATCTTGTGTCCGTTAAAAATCCGCTCCAACCCCGCGGCCATCTCAGGCATCAGGGTGTCGCAGACGAGGACGATCTCGCTTTCCGCGGGAATCCGCTGGTCGAAAGGTGCCAGCAGTTCGAGGGCCGGATCCACAGTGTCCTCATAGGCATCCGTGCGGGAGCGCAGTTCCATCCAGCGGTCCTCATCCTGCACCATGGCGCAGACCGAACCCTGACAGCAGATGACATAAAAAAAACTCGCGGGTTTGTCGCCACCCTTGGCCGTGTTGGTTTGGGAAAGGGCATGCCGCAGCAGCAGATACGTGCCGCAGAAAATGCGTCCGAGCTGCAAGCCCGCCTCCCGAAGCATCGTTTCCACTTTGCGAATATTCTCCTCGTCGCAGGTGAGCAGAATGCTGGAATTGGTTTCCGGGCTGTGAGTCACCGCGTAGCGCTTGCCGCGTTCGTAGCGCGCGCCGAGCACGCTGCGCGGATTCGATTTGATGACCTCTTCGCTGCCGGGGCGGCGCGAGAGATTTGTCTCGAGGCTGATGACGTAGCGGGTGTTGAGCGAGACGGCGCACCAGCCTGCATCCACCGCGTCTTTGATCGGCAGCACGGCCTGGCTGAGCAGCTCCTTGGGATCGCCGCGCAGAAAATCGCCCGCACCCGGGCGGCCGTTCCGCTGGACGCCGCGCCAGATCAGGGTGGCCCGCCCGATGCTGATCAGCGCCGTGCGCTGAGTCGGGAAACGCCGCTTCCAGGCGGCCGTCGAATCGTCCGGCTCGGGCCGGAAGGCCGAGAAGTTCAGGACGGAGAGAATGTCGCGAAGTGTCATCGGATCACCTCAGGTTGCCGGTCAAGATAGTCCTCGATTTCCTCCCAGGAATTGCCTGCCAGACGCGTGCCCGAGACGGACTTGAATCCTTCGGCTTCACGCAATTCGACACTCTTGTAAAAATTATACATTCCGCGTTTCCACCCGGTCTCCAATTCCTGATCGAGCTTCTTGAAATCCCCGCGGCGGATGATGTTAGTCACGCCATCATATTGTAGTAGCACTTCGTGAATCGGGAAGCGTTTGCTTTTGGTCTGATCGAGCAGCAGGCGCTGGCAGAGAACCAGGCGCAGGGTGTCCGCCAAAGTCTCCTGCGCGCTTTCCAGGCGGTCCGAGGGGATCAGCTTGAGAAAACGCTGGATGGTTTGCGAGGCGGAGGAGGTGTGCAGGGTCGCCACCACGACGTGGCCGGTCTCGGCTGCCTGCAAGGCGATCTCGGCGGTCTCGCCGTCGCGAATTTCCCCCACGATGATGACGTCGGGGGCCTGGCGCAGAGCCGAACGCAGGGCCTTGGCAAAATCCACCTCGTCCGTGCCCATCTCCCGCTGGGAAATGAGCGAGGGCAGTCCGTCGGGGTAAACAAATTCGATCGGATCCTCGAAGGAAATCACATGCTCACGCCGCCGTTTGGCCCGATGCAGCACCATCGAGGCGATGGTGGTGGATTTGCCGCTGCCGGTGGCACCGCAGATTAGGAAGAGCCCGTACCGCGCTTCCAGAATCGCCTTGAGTGCAGGGGGCGGCACCTTGATCATGTGCGGTTCGGGAATGGTAGCCGGCAGCAGACGCATGACCCACCGCAGCCGGCCTTGGGTGACCATCTGGCTCACGCGAAAGCGATGGCCGAGCAGATCCATCGCGCTGTCGTCGCAGCCCGGTTCCAGATGCTCCGGCACAGCCATCTCGAAGACCAGGGCGTCGAATATCAACTCCCCGTTGAATTTGTAGGAGAGAAAATCCCCCGGGGTCAGGTAGAAATCGCTGATGCCGTCAGAGACGGCCAACTCATGGATACGGAGGGCAACGGGCGAATCGGCAGGTAGGTCGAGCAGGCGCATTCAGGAAGGGGTTCTTATAGCGGAGAAGGCTCTTCGGGAAGCGGGAAAATCAGGATAGCGGAGAGAATTTCGCAGGCATTATGAGCCCGTCGTCGGGGAAAGGGAAAAGACGATGCCGCTGCTGTTGAGCGAGAGGTTTTTAGCCGTGACGCTGCCGTTCAAAACGCTGCCGGCGTTGAAGGTGACTGCGTTGTTTGGAGCGTATATCCTCCCGTAGATTGAGCTTCCGCTATTGGCCTGCACATCTCCTCCCCACACATTTAATTTCAGGTATTCGGGATGGCTGAGGTTCCCAATGACCGATCCGGTGTTTACATTCAAAGCCCCCTTGATGTTGATGGTTACGTAGCCATTGATGGTGATGTCCGCCCCGCTATTCAGGGTGAGGCTTTCAATATTATAGATCGTGGGAGTGGCCGGGTTGGTCGAACCGTTCAGCACAAAAGAGGTGTTGTTGTTCGCAGCCAGCGCTCCGTAGCTTGCGCTGCCGCCGGAGGGGTTCAGCGTCACCGCGCCGACGCCGGAGGAATTCAACGTGATCGAGGCATTCGGACTCACGCTTAAAGGGCCGCTGGGGGGGCTGCTCAGGCTGGAGATGCCGGTATTGGCCTTCGCCGGGAAGAGCGCCATATTGTAGGGAGTCAGTGTGTACCGCTCGATCTGCCTGTAGATTTTTCCCTGCACCTTGGAGCTGCTGTTGAAAGTGATGGTGTAATTATTGGGCAGGGGGTTCCCGCCAAGATTGATCACCCGCAGGGGGTCCGTCGAGGGTGTCCCATTAATTCCATTGGTGGGAAAAGTCGTGTAATTGAGAATGTAGCTGGCAAAAGCGGCATTCGTGGCTGAGGACCATACCGTTCCATTGGACAGTCGCACCTCCGGAGTGCCCGGGACATACAGGTTTCCATTAATCCATGCACCCGAGTTGTAGGCGATGCTGGTTATGATTCCATTGGACGGATACGCCAATACCACGTTGCCGTTGAATGTGCTGTTCAATGTAGCCCCGCCAACGAGCGCGCCACTTGTAAAGGCAGTTCCTTGCTGTGCATTTATAGTATAGTCTGCGGTGCAAACCTGGGGGTTGAACCAGTCGGAATAGGGGGTAGGAGGTAGCGCAATAGCCTTGATGGTCAGGTTGCCGCTGGCCGGTGGAACAATGGCGTTGTAGGTCGCGCCATTGGTGGCACTCGGGATGCTTCCATCGGTGGTGTACCTGATGGTGTAGCCACTGGGGAACCGGGTGAGATCATTTGCCGCGATCGTAATGGTTTGCGTAGGATTGAGATCCGACCCCGACACGGGTGTAAACGTCAAGCCCAATGCCGGTTTTGAGGAGACAATGGTTGCCGTGGCCACCGGTGAGGCTGTGAAGAGTGCTGTGTTCAGCGACTTGGCCATGGCATTCATCGTGATGGCGGGAAAACCCGAGGCAAAACTCCACGGGCTGCTGAGCGTGAGCGTGCCGGACGTTTGCTCCTGGGGGGATCCGGTCAGACTGGTGAGATTTTGAGAGGAGTCGGCCATGACGAGCTGGAAGTTGGAAGTGGCGCGAAAAATAGCGGGGATGCTTGACCAATTCGTAATGCGGGAGGTGATCAAAATCCCGCTGCCCGCTGTGCCGCTGGCCGGCGGGATTCCAACTTGAAACGGCGTCACGCTCGAACTCGCAGGGGTGATGCTCACCATCAAATTCAAGGCCGTTGTGGTGTAAGTGTTGGTGACGCTGGGACTGTCGGACCAATCGTCCGGATCATCCGAAATGGCCATGGCGGTCAGCGTGGCCCCGCTCGGGCCCGGGGTCACCATGTGCACTCTCGCAGTATTTAGATGGGATATGTCACCGCCATTCGGATTGGTGACAATCACGGTGAAAGCCCCGCTGCTGGTGATGTCTTGCAAGCTGGCCAGTTGCGCGAGACTGCGGGTTTCGCCCGACACGCTGAAAATCGGCGGGCTGAGTTGCTGGGTTTCATGCGCCGAGGCTGCGGCGTAGGTGGAGCGGGTGGCAGTCGTGGGGTCCGCGCCCAATCTGGGAGAGTCGGCCCGGTTTTCGGCGTAATCCCAGATCCACACGGGCTGGCCCGCCTTCACGTCCGATCCCACCAGATTCTGCGTGCGGGTTTCCACGGCGGGCTCTGCCGACGCAAGGGAATTGTTCAGCCGGAAACCATTGATTCCGGAACCTCCCTCGCGGGACAAAACAAAACGGCCCTGCGCGGCATCCCAAACGGCCCGCAATTGCGAGCTGCCGGACTCGTCAGGGCTTTGCCACACCGGCTCCAGCCGCTGGTCAATGAAACTGCCGGTCATTCCGATGGACTTCGCCGCGGATGCCACATTCGCGCGAGTCTTGAGCTTGACCAGCACGGCATCCGCGTCTCCCCCCGCGGGAAGACTTCCGCCATTGGCCACATAGGACTTAACCGCCGCATTCATCGCGGTGACGTCCGACTGCAGTTTGGTTTCCCTGGCCCCCTCCTGGATGTTCGTGACGGTAAAATACCCCACGGATGACAGAACGGAAATCACCGCAATGCCCAGCAGGATTTCCACCAAGGTGAAGCCACGACTCCGCCGCGGGCCAGGGTTACGATCCATGCAACCAGGATAGAACAGGAGTTGAAAAAGCGAAGTAAAAATTTACCTATCAGGTACTTGAAAGGATAATTTTTATGCAACAGGTGGCATTTTTCCTGAATGGTTTTTGTGACTTTTGGCTGGCATCTTGGCGGGTAATCCCATACTTGCTCGCAGTCTTCGCCGCCAGAACGGCTCCCGCCTAACCATGAATTGCGATTTGAATCCTCCGCCCCGGAAGGGGCAGGGCGTGCGTGCGCCTCGATTTTTTCGAGCGCGTGCGGTTGGGCTTTTTTCCCGCCGCGCGCGGAAGGGCGAAGCGGGCCCGTTGAAAAAAATTCTCGTTACGCTGCTTGTTTCCGCCCTCCTCCTGACCGTGGCGCAGGCGCAGCAACTCGCGCAGATTCCCGTGGCCGCCACTTCAACCATACAAATTCCCGTGGTCGCCGCCCCGACCTTCGATGTGTTTTCCGAATACGCCGGGGGAAATGCCATTGCGGAAAAACTGCGCAACGCCCCGGCCAAGCTCTACAATTTCGACCGCGCTTCGCTGCGTGATGTGTTGCGTTTCATGGCCGACGATGCGGGCATCCCCTTTGTCGCGCTGCAGGAATCCTCCGCTGCGGAAAGCACCCTTGTGACCTTCACGATGCGGGCCAGCCCATTTCGGGCGCTGGAAACGATCTCTCGCGCCAACGGCATCCAACTCTTCTACGAAAATGGCATCTGGTTCATGCGTCCGATCAACGAAAAGGAACTCATCGGCCGCATCTACAAACTGAAATACAATTCCCAGCAACGCGTTACCTACGAGGGGGGCGACTCCTCCCAGGCCGGAGCCACGACGTCAACCAGCAGCAGCAGCGGCGGGGTAGGCAGCGGCTCGGGGATTCCCGATTTGAACATCAACATCCAGGGAGGCACCGACGTCTTCAAGGTTCAGACCCCGGAAATCATCGAGCAAATCAAATCCCTCCTCGGCATCCCCACCAGCGGCATCACGGCGCAAATGGCCAGCGAGGCCAGTGTGGGAAATTTCGGGCAGTTGCAAACTCCGCAGGCTCTCAATCCAGCCGGCAGCCAGTATATCGGCGGCGACACCACCAAGGGCGATCTCGGCGCCCAGGTTATTTATAATGGCGACTCGAATACCATCTATGTCATCGCCACCCGGCAGCAGCACCAATGGGTGGAAGGTTTCCTCAGCTCCGCCGACCGTCCTCAGGCTCTGATCGGGGTCGAGGTGAAGTTCTTTGAAACCACCAAGGATCCCAAGAAAGAAATCGGCATCAACTGGGCGGGGACATTGGAGGGCGGCTACAATGTGACCGCCGAAGCCAGCGCTCAAGCCGCCGGAAATCTCGACACCGGCGTGATTACGGACACGCTCAATAGTATTAAAAAACCGAGCAGTCAGATTTCTACCACTGAAACCGGACAACAAACGGGATCCAAACCTGGTGGGCAAGGCCCCTATGATTTCACGGAAAACACCAGTCGGGGGATCGACTCACGAATCGCCGACAACAACCAGTCCACCGCCAGTAATAAAACCACCGGTTTCACCGGCGGCTATTCCGCCGTCCTCGCCCCCGACGCGGTCAGTGTCTCCCTTCAGGCCTTCCTCACCGACAAGGACACCACCACGGTGCAGTATCCCCGCGTGCTCACCATCAACAACCGCGAAGTGGTCATCCGCAGTGTGGTCAATCAGCCCGTGCTCGCCGCCACCTCGTCGGTCACCGGGGGAGGCACGGGAACCAACGTCGCCAGCGTCAGCTATCTGCCCATCGGCACGATCATCAATGTCCTGCCCAAGACGATGCCCGACAATTCCGTCGTGCTCAACGTGGCCATCACGGTCTCCTCCATCATCGGCTTTTTCCCGATCGAAGGGAACTCCTACCCCATCGCCTCCTCCCGCGTTTACAATGCCGCCCTCCAGGTGGACTCCGGCTACACCCTGGCCGTCGGCGGCATCGAGGAGGCTTACGACCAGAAGGACAAAAATGGCGTCCCGTACCTCAAGGACATTCCCGGGATCGGCGAACTTTTTAAAAGCAAGGCCCGCTCCCAGAGAAAACGAAACCTCATCATCTTCATCACCCCGACGGTCATCACCAACCGCAAGCAGTCCAACGGCATTGCCGAAAGCCCCACCAGCGTGCTGCCGGTGCGCCCGGGCGAACCCACCCCGCCCGCCTTCGCCACCACCGGACGTCTGGTGGGCGGACAGGCTTCGATTGACGAGGCCATCGCCTGGCTCGAATATCAGGTTGAGTTCTTCAAGCAGATCGTGGCCGAGAGCCGGACCGACAAGGATTCCCTCAAGCAGCTCAAGAGTGTCATCAACACCGCCGGGATGCTGCTCGAGGAAATCCAGCGTCTGGAGGATGAGTCGCCCGACCGCATGGCCGCCCTCATCAAAAAAGAGGAGCAAACCATCACACTGCGCGAAGCGTTGAAACAGGTCCTCGCGAAATCCCAAAAAAACCTGACCGAGTTCTGAGGAAGAGCCTCACGCAAAGGGTAGGAAGGATGAAAGGAAAGCATCTTTGAAGTTCTCCAAACCTTTTCCTCCTTTTCATCCTTTGCGTGAGGCATTCCGGGGTTGATTTTCCCGCGCATTTCCCAATGATGCCGCAGGGGTGAAAACAACGGCTGATTACATCGTATCGGGATTCGCAAAAATTGATGCGGATCTGCATTATCTGATGGAGTGTCTGAGGGAGGTTCTCGGCGAATTGGGTGAGGAGGAGGCGGCGAGCCATCTGCCGTGGCAGGAGGGGGCGGAGCACGATGTCAACGAACCCCCTCCGGGCATCGAACAAGCCTACTCGATTGCCTTCCAGCTTCTCAACATGGTCGAGGAAAACGCCGCTGCGCAAACCCGCCGGCTGCGTGAAATCGAACACGGCCTTGCCGCCGAACCCGGACTCTGGGGCCAGCAACTCGCCCGTCTCAAGGAGTCGGGATTCACCGGCGGAGAAATTGCCGGGTTTCTCCCTTCCGTTCGCATCGAGTCGGTTCTCACCGCCCACCCGACCGAGGCGAAACGCGCGGCCGTGCTCGAACAACACCGCGCCATCTATCTTCTCCTCACCTCCCTCGAAAACCAATCCCTCACCCCCACCCAGCGGCAGGGCATCCGCGAGGAAATCAAGGTCGTCCTCGAACGCCTCTGGCGCACCGGCGAGATTTTGCTCGAAAAACCCCAGGTCTCCACCGAACGGCGCGGCGTGAATTATTACCTGCGCGAGGTTTTCCCTCTCGCCCTCGAGCAACTCGACGAGCGCCTGCGCAATGCGTGGAAGGATGCAGGTTTCGATTCCGCCCTGCTGGAAAATCCGCACAACTGGCCCCGCGTGCGTTTCGGCACCTGGGTCGGCGGCGACCGCGACGGCCACCCGCTCGTCAACGCCGACGTCACGGAGGAATCGCTCAAGGAACTGCGTCTCAACGCCCTCGTCGTCGTGCACGAGCGCCTCGAAGCCCTCGCGTCCAAGCTGCCGCTCTCCAGTAATTTTCAAAACACCCCCGGAATTCTCAGCGATGCCCTGGCGCGTTTGGGGGCGGAAAACCCCAAGGTTGGAGAAGCCGTTTCCCGCCAATACTCCGACGAACCCTGGCGGCGATATGTCCTTATGCTCCAGGCCAAGCTTCCCATCGAAGCGGGCGCTGGCATCGGCGACCAACCCGCCATGCGGGAGACCAGCGACTTCCACTATCGCGCCCCCAACGAACTGGACGCGGACCTCGCCCTTCTTGCGGAATCCCTCATCCAGACCGGCGCGAAGCGCCTGGCCGACACCGCCGTCTGGCCCGTGCGCCGCTCCCTCGATGTCTTCGGCTTTCACCTCGGCGCCCTCGACATCCGGCAGAACAGCAAATTTCACGACGAGGCCCTCATCCAGATTCTCGCCGCCAGCGGACAGCCCGCCCCGGATTTTACCGCCTGGGACGAACCCCGCCGCCTGGAATTTCTCAACCACGAACTGCAATCGCCCCGTCCGTTTCTTTACTGCGATTCCGGCATTGGCGAACAGGCCGATGCCATCCTCGCCTGCTACGGCGTCCTGCGCCGCCACATCAACAGTTACGGACGCGAGGGCATCGGCTCGCTCATTGTGAGCATGACCAAACGCGGGTCCGACCTGCTGGTCGTTTATCTCCTCGCCCGCGAAGCCGGCCTGATGAACGGGACGCCCGAAGGCCTGCTCTGCCAGTTGCCCGTTGTCCCGCTTTTTGAAACGCTCGACGATCTCGAAAACGGCCCCGGCATCATCACCGCCTTCCTGGATCATCCCGTCACCCAACGCAGCCTCGCCTTCCACCAGACCGATCGCGTGCAGGTCCTTTCCCTCCCGCACGAACAACCCATCCAGCAGGTCATGGTCGGCTACAGCGATAGCAATAAGGATTGCGGCATCATCGCCAGCCAATGGGCCCTCCACAAAGCCCAGTCCGCCCTGGCCGAAACCGGACGCGAGCACGGCACCAAGATCCGCTTCTTCCACGGCCGCGGCGGCACAATCAGCCGCGGCGCGGGCCCGACCCACCGCTTCCTCGGGGCCCTTCCGTCCGGTTCGATCAACGGCGATATCCGCCTCACCGAACAGGGCGAAACCATCGCCCAGAAATTCGCCATCCTCGGCACCGCCACCTATAACCTCGAAATCCTTCTCGCCGGCGTCACCGGCTATTCCCTCGCCCAGAAAAAAAATCAGGCTCCGCCCGACACGCTCAACCCGGTCGGCGAACTCCTCGCCTCCGCCAGCCGCGACAAATACGTCTCCCTCATCCAGACCGAGGGCTTCATGAATTTTTACTCGCAGGCCACCCCGATTGATGCCCTCGAGACCAGCAGCATCGGATCGCGCCCCTCCCGCCGCACCGGCCAGCGCACCCTCGACGATCTCCGCGCCATCCCGTGGGTTTTCAGTTGGAACCAATGCCGCTACTATCTGCCCGGATGGTTCGGCGTCGGCACCGGCATCGAGGCCCTCCTGGCCGCAAAAATCCTCCCCCTGGAGGAACTCCGCCAGCTCCTGAAAAAATCGCCGCTCATGTACTACGTCCTGACCAACGTCGAGACGAACCTCGCCAGTTGCGACCCCGCCATCATGCGCGCGTACGCCGCCCTGGTCGGCGACACGGTTGTGCGCGACCGCCTCTTTTCCGTCATCTCCGGCGAGTTTGAAAAAACCAAGGCCATGATGTCCGAACTCTTCGGCGGAAGCCTGGAATCCCGGCGTCCGCGCATGATCAAGACCCTCCATCTCCGCGCCAACGCCTTGCGCATCCTCCATCTCCAGCAAATCGAAATTCTCAAAAAATGGCGGGCCGCCCGCGCG
>Ga0114978_10004134_pt1 | contig 11794 bp, 10 predicted proteins | sample S_140212_EF_Meta_FD_87027 | JGI IMG/M metagenome (GOLD analysis project Ga0114978, IMG submission 87027) | Freshwater microbial communities from Lake Simoncouche, Canada to study carbon cycling - S_140212_EF_MetaG | ecosystem: Environmental > Aquatic > Freshwater > Lake | place: Lake...
CACGTGACGCTCCTGTTCACCACGCCGGGGCCGGTGATCTGGCATGTCGCCCTGATCCTCGACGTGTTGATGCTCTGCACCGCGGCGATCACCGAGTTCCAGATCGGGCGGATCCGCCTCCCCCGCGCCGCCCCGCGCTGACCACTCTGGGGATCAACGGCCCCCCCGTCGGCTCACCGGCGCGGCTGCTGGCCGACACGGATGGGGAGCGACAGCCGCCGATCACCCCGCAGGATCTCGATCGTCACGTCGCTGCCGACCTCGGCATTGAGGATCAGGAGGGAGAGGTGGGTGGAGCCGGCCACGCGCTCGCCGTCGAAGGCGACGATAAGGTCGCCGGGCATGATGCCCCCCAGATCGGCCGGGGCATTGGGGATGACGGCGCGGACGAGGGCCGCCCCCGACACGCTGCTGTATCCGGCCGGCGGATCCTCCGGCTGAATCCCCAAAAACCCGCTCTCGACGAACCCGTCGCGGATGATCTCGTCACACACCCGCCGGGCTGAGTTGCTCGGGATCGCGAAGCCGATCCCCTTCGAGCCGGGCTGGGCAATGGCGGTGGTGATCCCCATGATGCTCCCGTGGACGTCGACGAGCGGCCCGCCGGAATTGCCCGGATTGATCGAGGCATCGGTCTGGAGGAAATTGCCGAACGTGTTCCCCACGACACCGCGCCGGCCGACGGCGCTGATGATCCCGTAGGTCAGCGTCCGGTCGAGGCCGTACGGATTGCCGATCGCCCACACCATCTCCCCGACCTCGAGGGAATCGCTGTCTCCCCAGGTTGCGGCGGGAAGGTCGGCAGCGTCGATGCGGAGCACGGCGAGATCGCGCTTCTCGTCGGCCCCCACGAGGTTGGCGACGAACCGTCGCCCGTCGGCGAGCGTCACCTCGATCCGGTCGGCCTCGTCGACGACATGGTTGTTGGTGACGATGACGCCGTCGGCGGCGACGATCACCCCCGATCCGATCTCGGTATCGGTGGCGCCACGCGATTCGCTGCCGCGCAGCGCTACGCTCTCGTCGGCAGGGAGGAGCACCCGGCGCGTCGTCGTGATGTTGACCACCGTCGGGCCGATGAGCCGGGCAAGCGTGGTGAACAGCTTTCCGACCGGGGCGAGCTCGCGGACCGCGGCGGCATCGCGGATGGCGGCAAGCTCGCCGCGGACCTTGGCGTACTGGATTCGCTCCATCACCCCCGGGGCCGCAATCAGCGCCACGAGGATCACCAGGCCGAGGGCGAGCAGCGCCGTCTGCAGCACCGCGCCGGCCGATCGCGGGGGTGTTGTTGGCTCGCTCGTCATCGGGCCGCTCCGCTGGACTTATCCTCGGCGGCCGACGGGGCACCGGCCGCCCCCCTCACCAGATCGATCGCCGTCTTGCTCGCCCGCGCGAGGCGGACCGATCCCGCCCCGCCGAGGCGGTGCTCGCGCCGCGTGAGCGAGTCGGGCCCGACGAGCACAATCTCCACCATCGTCACCCCAGCGCCGCCGTTCCCGTCGCTGCCAGCAGCGGGGACGACCGGCCCGACCGCCAAGCCGTACGAGGCTCCTGACTCGGCCCGGCGGCGGGTGGCGAGCTCCGTCACCGACGTCCCGGCGGCGATCCCCGGGAGGACGACGCCACCGAGAAACGCCCCCGCCGGGCCCCGGGCCGCCGCGGCGGCGAGGAGTCCGGCGACCTGTCCGAGCGATCCAATCTCGACGGTGGCGAGGGTCGCGTCGGCGGCGGCAAGGGAGGCAAGGACCGCATCCTCGAGCTCGTCGTCCTCCGTCCCGAACACGATCCCGCCGAGGCAGCCACGGATCAGCGCCTCAATGGGGGCTATCGCCCCTTCGCAGGCGGCGGCGTCGGCACCGCGAGCGGCGATCCGCAGCGTGATCGTTGCCTCGTGGGCGGTGATCCCCACGAGCGGTTCGCGCCCCCGGCGAACGAGATCGGGGAGCATCGCCTCGATCGCGCTCTCACCGGCGCCGAAGCACTTGATCCGCCGGAACCGGATCGTTCCGGCCCCCGGGAGCAGGCTGAGGATCGCCGGGCCGACGGTCGCCTGCCACATCGTGATCATCTCGCCCGGCACGCCAGGAAGGGCAAAGACCCGCGCTGCGCCGGCGGAGCCCGTCCGGGAGAGATCGAGATCGATGCCGGGGGCCGTCCCTTCGGGGTTGGCGATGATCCGGCTGCCGCGGGGAAAGAGCGCCTGTCGGCGGTTCGATTCGGGCATCGGGGCAGCGCGGCGGGCAAACCGGGATTCGACGTCGGCCAGCGCCCCCTCCGAGAGCTCCAGGGGCACCTCGGCCACCCGGGCGAGGACATCCCGGGTGAGATCGTCCGCGGTCGGGCCGAGGCCCCCGGTGACAACGATCACATCGGCCCGCTCCCGCGCGATACGGAAGGCGGCGAGCCCGTCCTCGAGGCTGTCGGTGACCGTCGTGTGGAAGGCGACTGGCACGCCGAGCAGGCCGAGCTCACGGGAGAGCCACTGGCTGTTCGTGTCGAGGCGCTGCCCGGTCGTCAATTCGTCGCCGATCGAGACGACCTCCGCGCGAAGGCTCCCCGGCGTGGCCCCACGATCCCCGTCGTCCGCCCCGGTCGATGCTCTCATCAGCGCCTCCACGCCCAATCCGGCTTCATCTCCCGCCGCGGAACGGTCACCACTGGTCACTTTCCCCGGTGCGGGGAACAATTGCAACGATGAACCTCGGCCTGCTCGGAATCGACCCTTCGACCGCCACCGTCGCCGCCGCCGCGCACCGCGCCGGCGTACGGATCGCCGTCGCCAGCGAAACTCCCGCCGGCCAGATCCACAGCGGCCCCGCTCCGGTGCTCCCGGGCGATCCCCCGCGCCGCGTCCGCTGGGAGGATCTGCTCGACCCGGCCACCTGCGACGCCATCCTCGTAGCCGCCTCCGGGTGGAACGATGACCGGGCCGAGGCGGTCCGAAAACTCGTCCAGGCTGGGCGGACGCTCGTTGTCTCCCAGCCGCTCGGGCTGTCGATGCTCTACGCCTACGAGCTCGACATGATCCGGCAGGATTCGGGCGCCGTACTGATACCGATTCTTCCCGACCGGCTCCATCCCTTCGTCCCCCGCCTCCGCGACTGGATCGAGCTCCGGCTCCCGTCGGCGGGGGTGGAGACGATCAGTTTTGAGCACCGCCTCGTCGAACGCACCAAGGAGGACGTGCTCGGGGCTTTTTGCCGCGACGCCGATCTGATCCGGGTGCTCGTCGGTGCCCCGACGCGGCTGTCGACCCTCGGGGCGGCGGAGGGTGACGTGGCGTGGGCCACGCTCGCCGTCGGCCTCACCTCCCCCGCCCGGCCGCCAGTCCGCTGGCAGGTGGTGCGCTCCGACACGCCTGGCTTGACGATCACGGTCATCGCCACCGACGGCACCGTCCGCATCGAGATTCCGGCAGAAGCCGCCGATCCCGCCGGAGCCTGGCGGTGGACCGGCCCGGGGGGATCGGAGACGGCGCCGTTCGACGGCGGCGCAGCGATCCTGGCGGTGATCGAGACGCGTCTCGCCGGCCGGACCGATGCCGGCGATCCCCCCGCCGCCACCTGGGACGATGCGGCCCGGGGGGTCGAATTGGCCGAGACCGTGCCGCGGAGCATGGCCAAGGGGCGCGCCATCGATCTTCACCAGGAGGAGTTCACCGAGATCGGCACCTTCAAGGGAACGATGGCCTCGCTCGGCTGCGGCATCGTCCTCCTTGCCCTGGCGGTGATCGTCGGCGCCACGCTCCTGGGTGGGATCGCGAAGCAGATCGGCTGGGAGTTTGGCGAGCGGCTGGCGGGCCTCTGGCCGGTGCTTGTCCTGATGACGATGGGGCTGTTCCTGCTTCTCCAATTGCTCCCGGCGCTGGTCGCCCCATCCCCGCGTCCGCCCTCCCTGCCCCAGCGCAACGCCGCTCACAAGCCGGGCAAGCTTGGCAAATCTTGACGTGCTCGATGGGCGACTCCCCGCCCCGGTGCCCTCGCTGCAACGCCTCGCCCGCTTGGTTTCCCCGCACCAATCGCCGCGGAAAAGGCGCTCCCTCCCCTATGCATGGGGTGCGAACTGGGAAAGGTGTGCCGTCGGACCGACCGGCGAGTCATTCGTCCACCCGTCCTGTCCGATCTTCCTTGGGGCCGGGGTCACCGCAGGGATGCGGAGGACGCATCGGCTCGTCCCAGCAAGCGGGCCGGAGAAGAGTCCACCATGCGGTGTCCGTGGGTTGTCCTGCCGATCGTGGCCATGGTCCTCTCGGCCCCGATGGACCGACCCGCCCAAGCTGGTGAGATGCGGCGCACCGCCATCGTTCAGGCCATCGAGAAGGCCCGCGATTCGGTCGTCAACATTCACGGCCAAAAGCTGATCGCCAACACCGACGACGAGGCCGGGGGCGAACTGCGGCGCGTCAACGGCATGGGCACCGGGGTGATCATCGACCCCCGCGGCTACATCGTCACCAACTACCACGTCGTCGAGGGGGTGAAGCGGATCGAGGTGACCCTCGCCTCCGGCCGGACGACGACCGCCGCCCTCCTCTCGCACGACCCGCGGACCGATCTGGCCGTGATCAAGATCCCCGCCGAGGGGAATCTCCCGGTGATCGACGTAGGGACGTCGGGCGATCTCATGATCGGCGAGACGGTGCTCGCCCTCGGCAACGCCTTCGGCTACGAACACACGGTGACGCGTGGGATCGTCTCGGCCCTCCACCGCAGCGTCGAAGTGAGCCGGACGCAGCGCTACGACGATCTCATCCAGACCGACGCCAGCATCAATCCGGGCAACTCCGGCGGCCCGCTGCTGAACATTGACGGCCAGATGATCGGCATCAACGTCGCTGTCCGCGCCGGGGCCCAGGGGATCGGCTTCGCGATCCCGGTCGACCGGGCGATGCAGATCGTCACGGAGCTGATTTCGTCGGAGCGGATCGACAAGACCTGGCACGGGATCGTCGGCCGGCCCAGCGTCGAGCCCGGCCTCGTCGTCGAGACGGTCCACCGGGAGAGCCCGGCGGAATCGGCCGGCGTTCGGAACGGCGACGTGATCCTGCGGATTGCCGACGTTGCCGTCAGCACGCAGCTCGACGTCGAGAGGGCGATGCTCGGCCGCAAGGCAGGCGACATCGTCATCGTGAGCGTCAACCGCGGCGGCGAGGAGACGAACATCCAGTTCCCGCTCGCCGCTGCCCGTTCCCAGCCGATGGGCCAGGGGGAGCGCTGCTGGCACGAACTGGGGCTCAAGGTGGAGCCGATGGCCGCAGCCAAGGTGCAGCGGCTCCAGTCACGCTATCGCGGCGGCCTCCTCGTCACGTCGGTCCGCAGCGGCGGCCCGGCCGGGGAGCAGGGAATCCGCGAGGGGGACGTCCTCGTCGGGCTCCACGTTTGGGAGACGATCTCCTCCGACAACATCGTGTACGTGCTCGACAAGGCCCGCGAGGACAACCTCGGGCAGCTGAAGTTCTACGTCCTGCGGGGCCGGGAAACGCTCTTCGGCCACCTCACGAGCGACACGATCCGGCGCTAGCAATCTGGCGCGGAGCCTACAATCGGGGCTCCTCTCCTCCGGATGCCGCTCCCTTGGAATCGCCGTTCGTCGACTGGCTCCTCGCCCGCCTCCCGCGCGACCCGCGCCTCGAGGTGCCGCCGGGGGACGACGCCGCGGTGCTCCGGCCACCGGCCGGACGCCGCACGGTCGTGACCGTCGACCTCCTCACCGAAGGGGTCGACTTCCTCCTCGGCGGCGACACGACCCCCGCGCGCGTCGGCCACAAAGCGCTGGCGGTGAACCTCAGCGACCTGGCGGCGATGGGGGCCCGCCCCGAGGCGGCGGTGGTGGCCGTCGCCCTTCCCCGGGAAGGGGCGGCGGCGCTCGGGAAGGGGATCCATGGCGGCCTCGCGCCGCTGGCAGCCCGCTTCGGCATGACGATCGCCGGCGGCGACACGAACACCTGGGACGGGCCGCTGGTGATCAGCGTCACGGCGATCGGGAGCGTGCCCCCAGGCGCGGCCTGGCGCCGCGACGGCGCCAGGCCAGGCGATCTCCTCGTTGTCACCGGCCCCTGTGGCGGCAGCCTCCTGGGGCGCCACCTCGATGTCGAGCCGCGCTGCCACGAGGCCCTCGCCATCGCCGCTCGGTTCGTCGTCCGGGCCGCGATCGACATCAGCGACGGCCTGTCGCTCGATCTGGCGCGGATGATGCGCGCCAGCGGCACGCGCGGCCTCGTTGACCTGGCGCGCGTGCCGATCCATCCCGACGCCGAGCGCCGCAGCCGGCTCGCCGACGGCGTCAGCCCGCTGGAGCACGCGCTCGGCGACGGCGAAGACTTCGAGCTCCTTCTGGCTCTTGCGGAGGCCGATGCCCGGGCGCTGGTCGCCGATCCGCCGGCGGGCATCGCCCCGGTGATCTTTGGGGAGGTGGTGGCCGGAACGGGGCTCGTCGCCAGGCATGCCGACGGCTCCACCCACCCACTCCAGCCGAGGGGATGGCTCCATGACGGCGCATGACTCCCTCCCCACCGGGCTCGCGCGGGCGATCGTGCCGATCGCCACCGAGGCCGCCTTGATTCCGCTGGCGACGATCCTCGCCGCCACGCTTCCGGCCCACGCCTTCCTGGCGCTCGACGGCGATCTCGGGGCCGGCAAGACGACCTTCGTCAAGGCACTCGCTGCCGCGGCCGGCATCGATCCGACCGCCGTCGTCAGCCCGACTTTCGGCCTCGTCCATCTTCACCCCCTCCCCGCCGGTCATCCGGCCGAGAGGCTCGTCCATGCTGATCTCTACCGACTCACCGGGAGCGACGACCTGTTCGAACTCGGCTGGGACGAGCTCACCGCCGCCCCCGGCTGGGTGGCGGCCGAGTGGGCAGGCCGAATCGCCACGGCGCTTCCCGATGAACGGCTCGACATCGCCCTCGAGGTGGTCTCGGAGGGGGCACGGCGGGCGTCGTTCACCGGCCGAGGACCGGCCTTCGCGCCGCTCCTCGCCGCGCTCCTGGCGCTCCCCGGGGTCTCACCGGGCTGACGGCCCGCCGGCCAGCGACGCCAACTCGGCGCGGATCGGCCCCTGCAGCGTCTCCTCGAGGGCGGCCAGCGCCCGGGCCACGGGGACGCCGTCGAGGAGGCGGTGATCGGCCAGCACCGTCACCGTCATCCGCCCCGCATCGTCGAGCGGTGTCCAGGTCAGACTCGTCGTCAGGAAGGTGGGATGCATGCGGTTGGCACATCCCTCGCCGGCGAGGGTGGAGAGGCTGAAGGTCCCGACGCGCAGGGCCCGCTTCATCGACGGGGCGTGTGCGTTCCAGCGGAGGATCAGTCGCCGCAGCGGGCCGGGCACCATGACCAGCTCGAGCTGCCGGGCAAAGACCTCCCCGACCGGGGCCGTGGCGTGGTGGTGGATCGCCGCTTGGAGCTCGGGGAGCGGACGGTTGTCAGGCTCCCGCAGCCGGGCCCACCAGATCGCCTCGGGATCGAGGGCGAGGTCGTGGAGGCCTCCCCCCTCCTGGGGATCGCGTGGCCGGCTGATCGCCAGCGAGGCAACGCTCACCGGGCTCGTTGCCCAAGCTGGCCGGCGCCACGGCGTGAGGATCCGCCACGGCACATACCAGCTGCGCAGCGCTGGCCGGTCCCGGGCCACGATCGCCCACGCCTTCATGAACACCGCCGACCATCCGATCCGCGGCGCGGCGGCCCGGCGGACGCCGTCGAGATCGGCAAGGGGCATGATCCGGTCGACGGGGAAGATCGGCACCCGGTGGGAGAGGCGGACGATGTCGCCGACGAGCCGTCGCTGGCCGTCGAGCCGTGTGGTGGTGATCGTCATGCCCGCGTCCGCCATGCCAGATCCCTCCGCCGTTTCCTCTGGGCCGGCCTCCGCCGCCGGCGGCCGAAATGGAGATATCCGATCGTCCCCTCCGGGGGCAAGTCGGTCAGCCGGGCGGGCCCACCCGAGGGAAAAAACGGCGGGCCGCTACACTCCCTGTCTCCAGCCAAGGAGCCCCCCATGCGTCTTCTCCCCGCCACGTCGGTTGTTTGTGTGATTGACGTCCAGGAGCGGCTCCTGGCTGCGATCCCTGAGGCCGAGCGGCTTGTGGCCCGTGTCGCCCGGCTGGCCGAAGCGGCAAAGATCCTCGGGGTCGGTCGCCTCCTCACCGAGCAATACCCCCAGGGGCTAGGGGCCACTGCCGCGTCCCTCCTCCCCTTCCTTCCTGCGGCCGAGGAGAAGCGGACGTTCAGCTCGTTCGGCTGCCCCGGGTTCGCCGCGGCTACGGCGGCGGGGAGCGGCATCAGCGCGGTCGTGGTCTGTGGCCTCGAGACCCACGTCTGTATTAGCCAGACCGTCCTCGATCTCCTCGCCACTGGGCTGGCGGTGTTCGTCGCCGTCGATGCGGTCGCCTCGCGGCACCGGATCGATCACGACGTCGCCCTCCGGCGCCTCGAGAATGCCGGTGCGATCCTGACGACGACCGAAGCGATCCTCTTCGAATGGTGCCGATCGGCCGACCATCCGGCCTTCCGGGAGGTGCGGCAGCTCGTCCTCGACCGGCGGGGAGAAGGCCCGTCGCCCTCGCCATAACTGGGGCCCGCGGGCTCACGACCCGGTCGGGGGATCGCGGAGATCGACCTTGTCGGCCGAGGCGCTGTCGAGCGACCGCAACCGGGCGATCTTCGCCGCCGCGGAGGGCTCCCGCTCCGGTTCGCGCCCCGGGGCAGCGCCGAAAACGATGATCCGGCCGTCGCCGCTGACAAGCTCCCACACCCGTGCTTGGCCTTCGGCCGTGGAGACGGTCACCGCCCGGCACTCGCTCATCCCCAGTTTTTTCCATTCCGGCGCGATCGAGTGCACGAGCGCTGCTCCCTCCTCGACGGCCGGGTCGCCCCATCGCGCCCCCTCCGGCCCCTGCGGGCTCGACTCAATCCCCGCCAGACGCGGGTAGGCCGCAGCCGACTCGGCGGTGAAGTCGGCGCTGGGGAGCACGACCCCCTCGGCATCGACGGCGAGGAGACCGCCGGCCACGCCGACCATCGCCGCTGGTTCGCGGCACCGCACCTCGACCAGCGCCGCGGCCGGGTGGCGCAGCTCCACCTTCACCACCTGCCGCACCCAGGGGTGCATGTCGAAGGCCCGCGCGAGGCGGTTGGCGAGCTCCGGATCGTGGAGCGGCAGACCATGGTCAAGGCTGGCGTTGTGGAGGGCCTCGGCGCGGATGTCGGCCTTCACCCACGGCGCCTGCCCCCGCAGTTCGATCGCGTCGGGAAGGAGGACGACGTCGTCGCTCCCCCCCACGCGCTCGGCCACCCGTGGCCAGACGAAGGCGGCGAGGCCCACGGCCGTGAGCACGACGGCGACCGCGCCAAGCCCCACACGCCGCGCGAGAATCGCCTTCCAGACCGAGGGTTCCTCCGCGGGGGGCTCGGGGAGCGGGGCGCGGCGGCGGGGGTTGGGTGTCATGGCATCGCCGGCAGGCCGGTCACCAGAGCTCGATCTGGGGGGTGAGCTCGACGCCGAGGCGCTCCCGCACGCGCGCCCGGACCTGCTCGACAAGAAGGCGGACATCGTCGCTCGTGCAGCCGGGCTGGGCGACGACGAAGTTCGACCGCGGCCCATGGATCGAGGCCTCCCCGACGCGGATGTCGCGGGCCCCGGACTGGGTGACAAGCGCCTCGGCGGTGGAGCCGTGGGGATCCTTGAACATCATCGCCACCGTCCGCACGCCGGCCGGCTGCTCGGTGCGATCGACGATCCAGCGCTTCTGCATCCGTTTCGTGAGCAGATCGGTGTCCTCGGCCTCAAGCACGAGGCGGCAACCGATGACGATCGAGTCGTCGAGGTTGCTCCATCGCGAACCGAACGTCAGATCGGCCCCGGAGCGTTCCAAGACCGTGCCGTCGGCGGTCATCACCGTCACCGTCCGCACCGTGTCGCCAATGTCGCCACCACGGCCCCCGGCATTGCCGACGAGCGCTCCCCCCACCGTCCCCGGAATTCCGACGAGCGTCTCGAGTCCGGAGAGCCCGGCCTGAACGGCCGCGGCCACGACATGGACGAGCTTCGCGCCAGCGCCGGCCTGCAGCGTCGTCCCCTCCACCGCGATCGCGGAGAAGGCCGGCGCCGAGAGGCGGACGACCATCCCTGCAAAACCCGCGGCGGGGACGAGGACGTTTGAACCACCGCCGATGACGCGCAGCGGAATCGATCGCTCCTGACAACGCTTCACCACACGGCCAAGGGCCGCTACGTCGACCGGCTCACAGAACCACTTGGCCGGTCCGCCGACTCCCAGCCAGGTGTGCGGGGCGAGCGGCTCGGCCAAGCCGACCGCCACGCCGAGATCGTCAAACGGCGATCCCTCTCCGCTCCCCGTTGCGTCACCACCACCCGCTTTCGCGCTCATCCATGGTCCCTCGTCGGTGTCTGTCGATCGCCAACCGGCATCGGAAAGATCCGCGGCCGGGGGCCGGGCACGGCTGCCGTATCTCCGGCCCGGTCGAGCCGCGGCAGGAGCTTCGATTGTGACGCCGGCGATCCACTCCCGTCCATGCCCACGCGGCCGGCGTCAGGCCGCCCGCCTCCTCCGCACCGTCTCGTCGGCCGGATGGGCGAGCTCCAGCCAGGCATCGACGACCACCGCCAGCGGCACCTGGGGCTCCCCCGGATCACTCGGATCGCCCGGATCGGGCCGGGGAGCAGCGTGCGCGCCGACGACGAGGACGCAGTCGCGCGATCCGAGCCCCGAGAGGAGCCGATCGATCCGGGCGTAGACGGCCAGCTGACGGCTGCCGGCACCGGCGTCGAGAACCCCCTCGGGGGCGACGAGGCAATCGTTGCACCACCGCGACGCCCGCTCCGCGAAACGCCCTCCCCCTCCCAGCGGCCCGAGCGCCTGCTCCTCGGCGAGGACGACGAGCCTGCCGGGAGTGAGCCGCCGGAGGCTCGTCAGGGTCGAGGCGAGGGCATGGCCGCTGGTCGGCTGGTCGACGAACACATGGACCTCCTGGCCACGGCGGATCCGCTCGAGCCGCCCCGGCACCCCTCCGGTCGATTCGAGGCCCCGCGCCACCAGCTCCATCGGCACCCCCTGGGCGATGCCGACCGCCGCCGCGAGGAGCCCGTCGCGCACGAACGACGCCACCGGGACGGTGACGCCGACGGCCGCCGCATCCCCGGCATGGCGGAGGAGGAAGGTCTGCCCGCCGAGATGGCGCTCGACGGCGCTGGCCGTCAGATCGGCCCGGCGGTTCAGCCCCACACCGAAGGTTCTGCGGCGCGACGTGTTGCGGCGCTCCGCGGTGTGACGGCCGACGAGCCGGCGGACACGGGCGTCATCGAGATTGGCAACCAGGCAGCCATCCTCCCCGAGAGAGTCGAGGATCCGCCCCTTGATCTCATGGTAGGCCCCGATCGTGCCGTGGCGGTCGAGGTGGGCGCTGGCGAGGTTCGTGACGACGACCGCGTCGCACGACACCCCGGCCAGCGCGGAGCGGGCGAGCATAGCGCTTGACACCTCGATGACGGCGTGCGTGCAGCCGGTCGCGGCGAGCCGCCCCAGCCAGGCGGCGAGCTCGGCGGGGCGATCGAAGGCCGCCGGCACCAGCGTGGTCGCGTCACCGTCGAGGCAGCCGAGATCGGAGAGAACGCCGACGCTCATGCCCCCTTCGGAGAGGACCGACGCGGTCAGCCACGCCGTCGTCGTCTTCCCGCTCGTGCCGGTGATGGCGATCACCTCCATCTTTCGGGCCGGGTCGCCGGCCAGCGCGTGCGCCAGTCGGGCCTGCGCCCAGGCGGTGTCGGGCACGAGGCA
>Ga0114978_10004136_pt1 | contig 11794 bp, 10 predicted proteins | sample S_140212_EF_Meta_FD_87027 | JGI IMG/M metagenome (GOLD analysis project Ga0114978, IMG submission 87027) | Freshwater microbial communities from Lake Simoncouche, Canada to study carbon cycling - S_140212_EF_MetaG | ecosystem: Environmental > Aquatic > Freshwater > Lake | place: Lake...
ACCGATTTAAATTTTGAGGCCGAGCGGGCGCAAAAAATTGTTCTCGTCGGCCCGAACGGTGCCGGTAAGTCCACGCTTTTAAAGATTCTCGCTAGCGTCATCCCGATCCAGGGCGGCGAAATTAACCTCGGGAGCAACGTGGTGCCGGGTTATTTCGCGCAAAACCGCGCCGACAATCTTAAGCTGGACCTCACCGTATTTGAAAACGTGATGGAGCTCCGCACCAACGAGAACCAACTCACCGAGCAACAGGCCCGTGCCGTGCTCGGCGGCTTTCTCTTCCGCAAGGATGACGTGCATAAAAAAGTTTCGGTCCTCTCCGGCGGAGAAAAATCCCGCCTCGCCCTCGCCCGCCTGCTCGTCAATCCGCCCAACCTCCTCCTGATGGACGAACCGACGACCCACCTCGACATTCCATCGATCGACTCCTTGGTCAACGCGCTCAAAAATTACGAGGGCACGTTTATTTTCATCAGCCACGACGTCTATTTTATCCGCCAACTAGCGCAAACTGTGCTCCACGTACACAGCGGCCGGCTCACTCCTTATTCTGGTAACTACGATTATTACTTGGAGAAATCCAAAGCCAGCAACGCCCGCGCCGCCCTCACTGCCGGCTTCACTGATGCGCGCCCGAAACAGGCCAGCGAGGCAGCCCCAAAACCAGCTGCCCCGAAGAAGGCTAACCCAGCTGATATAAAAAAACTCCGCACGGAAGTGGGCCACCTGGAAGAAAAAGTTTCCCAACTCGAGACCAAGCAAAATGAATTAACCGCTGAACTTGAGGCCCCCGAAACATATAACTCACCGGGCAAGGCTCAGCATTTAAATCGCGAACTCAGCGTGCTCGTCGACCAACTCCAAGCGGCAACCACGGCGTGGGAATCCGCTGCCAGCCGTTTGACCGAGTTAGAAAAAGAATAGTCCCGCCCGAGCGCGGCGGCTAAGCGCGGAACATGACGTCTTCGCGATTGAACATCTTGACCGCAAAGCCGAGAGCGATGGCCGCATAAACGCACGAGGAGCCGAAGATCAAAGCGATATAGTCCCAGTGCCACACGCCCGAGAGCATCTCTTTGCACACCAGCGAGAGATTGAGGATCGGCACCAGGGCCAGCTTCGCGTTCAGCTCTACCCCGGGCAGCAGGCCGATCACGGCCGGCATGATGACCACGATGATGAGGGGTGAAATGTAGCTCTGCGCCTCTTTGTAGCTCTTCGCGAAAAGGGAAATTGCGAGCAACAGGGCCGCAAAGAACACCGCGACCGGCAGGACCAGGGCCGCGACCCCGATCAAGCCCACCGGGTCGATGAGCGGGATGCTACCGCCTTCCGCCGCCTGGCCGACCAGGGCCGATGTGGCGCTCTGCGACGTGGCCTTGCCGCCGAAATACATCACCCCGAGCGCGGCGCTCACCCCCATGGAAACAATCGACAGCAGCACGGTGGTCAGGGACGCCGTCAGCACCATGAGGAATTTGCCTACGACGATATTGATGCGATGGACCGGGCTGCACAGCAGCGTCTCCATCGTGCCGCGCTCCTTTTCCCCCGCCGTGAGGTCCATCGCCGGATACATCGCGCCAGTGAAACACAGGATGATGATCAGATAGGGAATGAAGCCACCGATGGCATTGCCGCCGACTTTCTCCGGGGGCGCCACATTCTGCTTCCGGATCACAAAGGGTTTGATGACGGCCGCCGGCAAACCCCGCTCCGCCAGACGGGTTTCAATCGTCTTTTCCTTCAGGGACGTGAAGAAGTCCTGCACGGCTTTCAGGCCGAAGCCTGATTTCAGTTCCCCTTCATAATAATAAAGGGAAACGGTCTGCACCCCGCCGCCCTTGAGGGCCGCCTCGAATCCGGCGGGAAGCTCCACGGCCACGCGCACTTTCTTGTCCGAGATCAGCTGCTGGTAGTCGGCGGCCGCCGGCACGAGCCGGAATTTCTTGTCCGCCTTCAAGGCGGCAACCACGCCTGGCGAATCCGCGCCGCCCAAAAGCATGACCGACACCGTCTCGCTTTGGGCCTGCCGCACGACCTTGGTCATGACAGTGCCAACGCCAAACATGATGATCGGCATGATGAGCGTGGGCACCACAATCATGGAGATGAGCGTGCGGCGGTCGCGCAGCGAATCCTTCAGTTCCTTCAGGTAAACCGTGAGAATATTTTGCCAGTTCATGGGATGGGTCCTCAGTTTTTCAATGCCGCCACCAGGGCCGCCTCGCCGCCGACGGCCTTGACGAAAATCTCCTCCATATCGGTCTCGCCGTAACGCTGCCTCAGCTCGGCCAGCGTGCCCTCAGTCACGAGCCGCCCGTCATGGATGATGCCGATGATGTCACAGATTTTCTCCACCTCACTCATGACGTGGGTGGAATAGATGACGGTCTTGCCGCGATTGCGGCAATCCCGCACAAACTTGACGATGGAACGGGCAGTCATCACGTCGAGGCCGAGGGTGGGCTCGTCGAAGATCATCACCGCAGGATCATGAATCAGAGTACGGGCGATGGAGGTCTTCTGCTTCATGCCGGTGGAAAATTTGTCGCAGCGCCGGTCGAGAAAATCCCGCATGTCGAGCTCGGCCGCGAGCCGGTTGAGCCGTTCCTTGATAGTCGCATCGGCCAGCCCGTTGAGCCGGCCGAAATACGTGATCATCTCGCGCGCCGTGAGCCGCCCGTAGAGCGCCGTGCTGGCGGCGAGAAACCCGACATGAGCCCGCACTTGGTTCGCCTCCGTGGCCGCATCAAAGCCCGCGAGCCGGGCCGAGCCGCTCGTGGGCTGCAGCAGCGTGGCCAACAGGCGCAGGGTGGTGGTCTTACCCGCGCCGTTGGCTCCAAGCAGCCCGTAGATCTGGCCGGGCCGGCAGGTGAAGGAAATATTGTTAACGGCAGTGATAACACCGCGCTTCTTATCCTTAAAGGTCTTAGTCAGGTTGCGGGCTTCAATCATGGTTGGAGAGGGTTAAAGACAAATACGAAACTCAGAAAATCAGAATATCCTACCACCACCTGTTCCTCTTTTCCTGAGCTTCACCTTGATAAGAATTCGTCACAGGCTCATGCGTTCGCGGAAGTCCTGGGCCTGCCGGCGAGAGAGCTCGACCTTGGCGCCACCCTTGAGCTTGACCAGCAAGCCGCCACTGAACCACGGCTCGATTCCCTCCACCCAGGCAAGATTGATGACTTGTTTACGATTGGCGCGGAAGAAATGCTGCGGATCGAGCCGCTCTTCCATTGCCGTCAAGGATCGGAATAATTGCGGCTTCTGCTCCTCAAAATAGAGCCGCGTGTAATTCCCTTCTGACTCTAGCAGGCGAATATTTTTTACCGCGACAAACCAGCAGCGCTCACCTTCGCGCACAAAAACTTTATCTTCGGGCGCCAAGCGGCGCGGCGCGATCGCGGCCGGCGCCGGGCCGGCGCGGCTGATGCGCAGTTTTTCTAGAGCGCCCGTGAGCCGGTGGGGATCCACTGGCTTGAGCAGATAATCGAGCGCATTAAATTCAAAAGCCTTAACCGCAAATTGATCGTAAGCCGTCGTAAAAATAACCAGGGGCAATGGCGGCTCCAGTTTTTCGAGCAAAGTAAAACCATCATCCCCTGGCATCTGAATATCCAAAAATAACAGATCGGGCTTCAACGCCTCCACTTTGCTCAGCGCATCCGCGGCATCGACCGCTTCGCCAATAATCTCAATTTCGGGGTGGGCCTTGAGCAATCGGCGCAGTTCATTGCGCGCGAGTCGTTCGTCATCGATCAGTAAAGCTTTCATGCGCTGCTGCCGGGCAGAGGAATCGAAACGACCGCCGATACGCAACCGGCCGGAGCGGAGAAAAGTCGTAGCGTAGCCCGGTCACCATATAAAAGCTTGAGTCGTTCGGAGGCATTGCGCAACCCCACGCCGGTGGAGGAACCAGCTAACGCTGAAGCGGCGTTACTGGGCGCAGTCAGCTCTCCCGGATTGATCACGCTAATGATAAGACTCTGTTTTTCAATTTGCGCCGAAATCATCACTTCGCCGCCCTCGCGACGAATCGACACTCCATACTTAACGGCATTTTCCACGAGCGTCTGCACCAACATTGGCGGGACGATTTGGGTCCGGGCCGCCGCGGCAATCTGCCAACTCACGCGCAAACGATTTTCGTGACGGATTTGTTCAAGCGCTAAGTAGTCTTCTACCGTGCGCAGCTCTTCCTCAAGCGTGACGGTTTCTAGCTGACCTGATTGGAGCGAATAGCGCAGCATGCTGGCTAACCGCGTCACGGCTTCACGCGCTCGCGGCGCATCTTCCTCAATCAAGGCGCGGAGGCTGTTGAGAGAATTAAACAGGAAATGGGGATTAACTTGGGCCTTTAACGCGCGCAATTCGGCTTCTTTGATGTTCGCCACTAAGCGCAATTGCTCGACCTGTAGCCGCTGCAATTGCTCATAGATATGATAGAAAAAATAAATACAGAGCCACCCTACCAATAGGCCCATACCATTGAGCCAAGAGGCAATAACCACGATCGCGGGATTACTTTTATAAGCCCACGGCAACTGGAGAACTCCATAAGAGTAACCAAAACCCGCCGCCATCCAAAGCAGAGATAATATCGCAGCCATCAGCACAATGCGCGGTGAGAGTGACCGCCAGCCGAGTTGTTTCCAGCCCCACCTCGTAATCAACGGTCGGGCATAATGGGTGAGGACCAAACCCAATAGCACCACCATGACCATCGAAGCTGCTTCTAACATCTGGTCGTGGCCTAACTGCGGCGGATTCACCAAAGCAGCCGCTCGCGCAAAGCTAAATTGGATGACCAAAAAAAGACCCCAGCCACTGAGCTGACAAAGTACGTACAGCCGTTCCTTGGTGTGCTGCAATTTAGCCGCCGTATCGAACGCGGAAAAGGTCCCCATGGGGTGACGTAACAACGAGGCGCCCGTTGCCGCAAGCTCGTCTCTCGGCCGATTGGTATATTCTCCGGTGGCTTGTGCTATTGCCATGACCTACCAACAAGGCCTTCGCCAACTTGAGCGCAGAGGTAAAAGGACCAACGGGCTCGCCACTGGATAGGCGGAGGCCGGCGCTTACCTTCATTCTATCCCCAGCGTTACCCAGCTACGCGCCGGCCGCGTCTACCCGCCCGATCAAAATTAATTGTTCGAGCTCGACAAAATTAGTCGCCACCGCGGGCGCGCCCCTTTTAGCGTCTGCCTCTGTGAAGCACTCGGTTGTTGTCATTGGTAGTTTTAATCAGGACCTCGCGTTCTACACCGAAAATTTTCCGCAACCCGGCGAGTCCATCATTGGCGATTTTCGCCTCGGACCGGGCGGCAAAGGATTTAATCAGGCCGTAGCCACATTACGGGCCGGAGTTGGCACGCTGTTTATTGGCGCGGTGGGCCGTGATGCGTTTGGCCTTAATGCCCGCAAGTTTGCCCGAGAAATTAATCTTGAAGCCCATTTTGTGGAGAAGCCCAAGCATGCGACCGGGACGGCGGTCATCACCGTCAATGCGGCCGGACAAAATCAAATTATTATCTCCCTCGGGGCGAACCTCGGACTGCGCCCCCGCGATTTGCCCTTAGCCCTCCTCGCCCCGGCCCAAGTAGTCGTCTGCCAGGGCGAATCGGATCCCAGCACTATCGCATTTGCCCTGCGCACTGCGCACCGCAACGGTGCGATTACAGTTTTCAACCCAGCGCCGATGGGCCCTCAATTTGACCTCGCCCTACTCCGACACACGGAGGTGCTCATTCCCAATGAGATCGAGTTTGTCGCCCTGATCAAAAAAACCGCGGCCGGCGCAAACCTATTACGCACCGCGCCGTTTAATGCTCGGAGCAATTTCACCGCCGCGACGCTCGCCACCCTCTCGCCAGATGCTCTGCATCAGCTCTGCCGTTGCCTCAAGGTCCCCGTCGTTATCATCACCCTAGGCGCTCGCGGCTGTTTTGTCTCCCAGCCTGACGTCTTTCTCAGCATCCGCGCGCATGAAGTAGAAGTGGTCGACACCGCCGGCGCCGGCGATGCCTTTGTGGGCGGCTTTGCCGCCGGCCTCATCAAATTTAAACACGATATTTTTGAAGCGGCGCATTATGCGAATGCGGTTGCGGCGCTCGCTGTCATGCATCCGGGCACCGCGCCGGCCATGCCGATTGCTCGAGAGATCGCCCGCTTTCTGAAAAAGCGCGATCATCGTTAAGCCAAGCCCCTACCCCGCTCGTCCCGTTTAATTATTGGGAATATACCCCGTCGGCTTAGGCTCGAGATATTGCCGGGCGAACGTGGGCGCATATTGCAGAAAGCCGAGCAGCCCCAGGACGCAGAGATTGGCCCGATAAACACCGCCGAGCAATGCACCCAGGATTCCCGCCGCCTCCGCTAAGGCTAAACCCACGATAAACCACGGGAGTGCTGCTTTAAGGTGCGAGCAACGCGGCAAGAGCAGCCAACGGATAATAATACTCAAAAATAAAGGCACCAATCCAATCAGGCCAATGAGTGGATGGCTTCGCGCTGAACCGGCTAAGCTAGGGGCTGACCCCAAAGTAAAATAAATCGTCATCAAGCTCAACCCCACGACACCCCAAGCCAGCCACCAGAATTTTAATTGCGCACGCGCGCGTTGCGCTTCGGGACCAATGATCATTTTAGCCTCCGATCGGATGCCAGACCGTCTTGAACTCAAGATAAGCCCTCAAGGCGTCGACGTTTTGCTGTTCACTGGAAAACCAATTAATGGGCGCCTCCGCGGCAAAAAGCTTCACCCGCTTAACACTCTCCGCCGCGCCAAGCTTGAGCGCGGTCTGCTCAGCCTTATTCACCACCCCGCCGAGGGCGCGAAAATGCGCGTGGGTGGCAAAAGTGGGGATGAGCTCCGCGCGTAATCCGGTTAATAAATTAACCACCCCGCTGGGCAAATCACTTGTCGCCAGCATTTCGCCCAAAATAATCGCCGGATAGGGTCGCGCAGACGAAGCGAGCGCGACCACGGTGTTGCCGCTCGTGATGGCGGGAGCTAATAAAGAAATAAGGGCGAGCAACGGCGCTTCTGGGGGGGCCAGCAATCCGATGATCCCCATGGGCTCGGAAACCGTAAAATTAAAATAGGGGGCAGCCACGGGATTCACACTGCCGAGGACTTGTTCGTATTTATCCGCCCAACCGGCGTAATAGATCAACCGATCAACTGTTGCGCTAACTTCCTTCGTCGCCGCCGCGGCCGTGGCGCCGCCCAGTCGCAACGCAGCCGCCAACTCCGTCCGGCGGGCCTCCACCATTTCGCCTAAACGATAAATAATCTGGCCGCGATTATAGGCGGTGCGCTTGGCCCAGCCGGGCCCGGCTTTAGCTGCTGCCTCGACGGCATTACGCAAATCCTTGCGCGAACACTGGGGGATGTTTGCCACAAAATTACCCGCGGCATCCCTCAGCGGAAAAGTGCGCGCACTCTCGGAGCGAATAAACGCCCCACCCACGTAAACTTTGGGGGTTTTGGTGATCGGAAGACGAGTCATGTTAAGGGCAGGTGGTTAAGATAATTAGGCTGAAAGCATACTTTCAGCTCAGCGTGGCGGCGGCCGTCTCCCCTTGAAGATAGCTTTTCTCCTGATAGCGCCGCGCCACAAAAATAAAAATGCCGACACAGCCGATCGCGAGCGCGGCATAAAAATTATAATAAGCCGCGCCCTGCAATTTCACGGTGCCATCCGGATTCGCGATAAAATAGTGCACGAGGGCGGTAAAAGCATTGCCGGCTGAAACAGATAACAAGTAACAGGCCATAATAATAGATTTCATATGCGCGGGGGCTTGGGTGTAAGCAAATTCAAGCGCCGTAATTGAGACCATGACCTCACCCGCTGAAAGCAAAGCATAGGCGGGTAATTGCCAGCCAATGCTGGGCGTAAGTCCCGCCGCAATTTTCGTCTCAATCCACGCACTGACCATAAATGAAAAGCCCGTTACGACGAGCCCAAGGCCAATCTTCCGCAGCGGCGTTAAAGGAAAAATCCGATTGATCGCGGGGTAGATCAAAAACTGAAAGAGCGGGATAAAGGCCAAAATCATGATCGCGTTCACCGCCTGAATTTGGGACGCGAGCCAGGTAATTCCTAAAAAATGCAGGTCCATTTTCTGCGCCTGCAAGACCCACTCCCCGCCGCTTTGATCCCAGAGTGACCAAAAAATGGCGACAAAAGCAAAGAGCCCCGCGAGTCGACCAATCGCGGCGTAACCTGCGCGGTTAAAGGTATCGCGCAGAAAAGTTTTCCCGCCTGGTGGGATATGGGCAAATTTGTAGCGACCCTGCCAAAAGACAAAAGCGGCCAAGAGCATCAAACCGGCGGGCACCCCAAAAGCTAAGCCCGGGCCGTAGTGTGCGAGCAACCAAGGGATGAGCAGAATGGAGAAAAAAGAGCCGAAATTCACCGAAAAATAAAACCAACTGAAAGCCCGCGAAAGGAGTTGTTGATTAGCCGGCCCGAATTGGTCGCCGACATGCGAGGATACACACGGCTTGATGCCGCCTGAGCCCAGCGCAATCAGCCCTAAACCTAAGCCAAGCCCGAGACGGGTGTGATCGAAAGCGAGCACCAGACTCCCCGCACAATAAATCAGCGATACCCAAAAAATTGTCCGATACTTTCCCCAGAAAGCATCAGAGAGAATCGCCCCCAGCATGGGGAAAAAATAATTAGAAGCGACAAACCAGTGATACCACTGATTAGCCTCATTCTCACCCATCAGGTCGCGCCCGCCCGCTCGGTTCACCAGATATTGCGTCATGAATACCGTAAGCACGGCGCGCATCCCGTAAAAATTAAACCGCTCAGCCGCTTCATTCCCGATAATGTAAGGAATGCCCGGCGGCATCTGGTCGGTCTTGAGCGGTGCGGTTAGGTAGGGTGGAGTAGCCATAGAGACAACGAAGCGTTAATTTTTAGCCCAACTTGCAATAATCAAGGAGCCCTTGGCGGCCGCCTTCGCGACCGAAACCAGATTCCTTATAACCCCCAAAGGGCGATGCCGGATCAAATTTATTGTAAGTATTGGCCCAAACCACTCCGGCCTTAAGCTCGGCGGCTAACTTTAAAATGCGCGCGCCCTTGTCGGTCCAAACCCCAGCACTCAAACCGTACGCGGTGTTGTTCGCCTTCTCAATCGCTTCATCTACCGTGCGGAATGTCAGCACGCTGAGAACTGGCCCAAAGATTTCCTCGCGCGCGATGCGATGGCTCATCGAGACGCCAGAAAAAATTGTCGGGCGGAAATAATAGCCTTTCGCCGGCAACGCGCAGTCCGGCTGGTACAGGGTAGCTCCTTCCTTCACGCCGACGGCCACCAAGCGCTTGATCGTCGCGAGCTGAGCCGGCGAGTTAATCGCCCCGATATCGGTGTTCTTGTCGAGGGGATCGCCCACGCGCAGCACACTGATGCGCTGCTTCAGTTTGGCGAGCACCGCGGCGGCGATCGGCTCGTGCACCAATAGACGCGAGCCCGCACAGCACACGTGGCCCTGATTGAAAAAGATGCCGTTGATAATTCCCTCCACCGCTTGATCGAGCGGCGCATCGTCAAAGATAATATTCGCCGCCTTGCCGCCCAGCTCCATCGTCATTTTTTTATCCGTCCCAGCCAGCGAGCGCATGATGATCTTGCCGACCTCGGTGGAGCCGGTGAAGGCTACCTTGGCCGCCAGAGGATGCCCCATGACCGCCGCGCCGGTGTCAGCAAAGCCGGTGACGATATTGACTACCCCAGCCGGCAAGCCGGCGTCTTGGAAGATTTCCGCGAGCTTCAAGGCCGTAATGCTAGTTGTCTCGGCCGGCTTGATCACGACGCAGTTGCCCATCGCGAGCGCCGGGGCAATTTTCCAGGCCAACATCAGCAGAGGAAAATTCCAGGGAATAACTTGACCCACCACCCCGAGGGGAGCGACCCGGCGGCCCGGCGCCACATACTCGAGCTTGTCCGCCCAGCCAGCGTGATAGAAAAAATGCGCGGCGGCCATGGGGACATCAAAATCACGCGACTCTTTAATGGGTTTCCCGCCGTCCATTGTTTCCGCCACCGCAAATTCGCGCGCCCGATCCTGGAGCAACCGGGCAATACGAAAGAGATATTTAGCGCGTTCCCGACCAGGTAGCCGGCTCCAAGTTTGGTCGTAAGCTTTTTTTGCCGCGCGATAAGCGGCGGCCACATCGGCGGCATTCGCGCGCGCAATCTCTGCGAGCTTTTGCTCATTCGCCGGATTGATGGAGTCGAAATATTTACCCGACGCCGGGGCTACAAATTTACCGCCAATAAAAAGCTCATAGCGCGTCTTAAGTTTGGGGTCAGCAGTCTCTGGCGCGGGATCATAAGCCCAAAGGTCACCAAAAATGAGCGCCGGCGCAGCCTGACGACGAAGGGAAGAAGCGGAACGTTTTTTATTAAGCAAAGTTGGCATGATTTTTAATCACGATTGGCCGTAGGATGGAATTATCGTTGGCAAAAAATTAATAACTTTCAGTTGCTTCGCTAAAATAATACGGCGCGGGGTAAGCGCCGGTTTTTTCTTTCTCCAGCTGACGCAGCAAATCGTTAAGGAGCGCCGATGCCCCAAAGCGATAACGCGTATTATTCAGCCAAGCATCGCCGAGCGTCTCTTTCACGGCGACCAAGAAAGTGAGCGCCTGCTTGGCGGTGCGAATCCCGCCAGCGGGCTTCATCGCAATGGGCACGCCCGTCTCGAGGTAATAATCGCGAATCGCTTCCAGCATAACCTGGTTATTACCCAAGGTCGCATTGAGGGTAGTTTTACCCGTACTCGTTTTGATAAAATCTCCCGGCCGCAACACGCGCATGGCTAAAAATGAGGCCGCCCGAATGTTGTCGTAAGTCTCGAGCTCGCTCACCTCGAGAATAACCTTGAGCGTCGCGGCGCCGCACGTGGCGCGAACGGCGGCAATTTCATCTTGGACCAAGGAAAATTCCCCCGCGAGAAAAGCCCCGCGGTTAATCACCATATCGATCTCATCAGCTCCTTCCGCCACCGCCCATTTTACCTCCGCTAAACGAGTTTTAAGGGCGGTCTGCCCAGAAGGAAAAGCCGTGGCGACTGAGGCGATGCGCACCGCTGAGTGCGGCCCCAGCGCGCGCCGCGCATGCGGCACCATCGCCGGATAAACACAGACCGCGGCGACGGCGGGAGCGCCGAGGTCGTCGTGGGGTTGGCGGGCCTTCTGACAGAGAGCCTCAACTTTACGGCGGGTATCTTTGCCTTCGAGCGTGGTGAGATCGATCATGGAAACCGCCAGCTTCAGCCCAAAACGCTTGGCGTTCTTCTTGAGACTCCGCGTGCCGTATTTGGCGACCCGTTCCTCGAGGCCAACATAATCAACCGGGCCGACATCATTAAACAATCGACGAACGGCAATCTGAACGGGGGCGACCATATTTTACGCACTATCCCGCTCCTCTCCTCTGAAAACAACGCCAAAACTCACCACCCCGATAACAGCGGCCGATTGCTACGACCCGACGGCCCTCCCGCAAGCGCCAGCGTACTTGCCAGTTGGTCAACGGTAAGCCTAAGCTCAAACTATGAGCGAATCTCCTCCCCCCACCGAGCCGCACGGCGAACTCGTCATCCGCACGATCGCTATGCCAGCTGACACGAACGCGAGCGGGGATATTTTTGGTGGCTGGTTGATGTCCCAAATGGATTTAGGTGCGGCGATCTATGCGCAGAACCTCGCCCGCAGTCGCGTTACGACCGTCGCGGTGGATGGGATGGCTTTTCTTCACCCAG
>Ga0114978_10004137_pt1 | contig 11793 bp, 1 predicted proteins | sample S_140212_EF_Meta_FD_87027 | JGI IMG/M metagenome (GOLD analysis project Ga0114978, IMG submission 87027) | Freshwater microbial communities from Lake Simoncouche, Canada to study carbon cycling - S_140212_EF_MetaG | ecosystem: Environmental > Aquatic > Freshwater > Lake | place: Lake...
GCTCCGATGACTCGCCGTTCCCCGCGCTACGGCGCTCCAAACCCTCGCCGTTCCCCGCGCAAGCCCATCAACCCGGACCGCTACCGCGCGCTCCACAATGTTACCGCGCCCAAGGTTGGAGACACCATCATGTACATCGGCAAGTGTCGTTTCCTCAAGACCGACCGTAAGCCTCGCGCCGTCATCATTGCTATGTACGCAAATGGCCGTTACGACATTGAGCTGCTGTTCAATGGCGCGCAGCTCTACTGCGACCTCTCGGAGATGGTCCCTGTTGATGGTGATTACAGCCATTACCGCCGCCTCAAGCGCGCTTAATCATTGACACCACCCGATAACACGAACCAGAATCAGCATTGTATGCCTCGTCCTCTAATAAAGACCATCCGAGTCACCGTCTTGAATGATGAAGTACGACGCTTCATACTTCTCATCTGCCATCTCACGTCGAGCTGTGACAATTCTGTACGCATCCTTTGCGCTGATGATCAAATCTACTCCTTCCTTGTGCTTTTTAGGCACCAATGCCTTTGTCATGATATCTGCAAAGTTCAAGGTGGTCGGAATGTAACGCACCCGCACCTCTCTGTTCCGAACTGCCTCAGTCGCAAAGCGATACTTTACATCGACATGCTTGAGCCTTCCCCCAGCGGAACATTCCGCTTCCGCCGTGAGAATCGCAGCTCGATTGTCTTCGTAGATCAGGGTAGGCTCTGTCTGCCCGAACCCCAACCCACGTGCTAACTCCCGCAAATATTTGACCTCGCAAATCATATCCGCTAAAGCCACATACTCCGCTTCTGCTGAGCTCAGTGTTACAAGCGACTGTAACTTAGAACGCCAGCTTATGAGCCCGTGGTTGTTGAAAGTAACAAAACCGGCATGGCTCCTACGAGTAATAGGGTCCATAGCAAACGAGGCATCTACCGCGCCAAATATCACGTCCGCAAAACCTGCTTTTCTGTCCTCAGGTGTGATCTTCCAGGTAATACCAAGCTCCTTGGTTTTGACCAAGTACTTGATAATCCTCTTGGCAGCATTGATGAGCTTATCATTCGGTTTCGCCAAAAACCTGCTGAGCACACTCAATCCATAGCTGACGTCGAAGCGCACAGTGGTTGCGGCATACCCTATCGAGCCTATCAGACTGCGATACAGCGATACCATCTCTTCCGTAGGCGGCACATCAAAATCACTCTCTACTACTTCAAAACCTGCGTCCATAGGTGAGTCTGGCAACCTGGTTTCCTCTAAACCGAACCTCTTTGCAATCCGCTCAATGTATGCGCTTGCCGTAGCAGTGCACGAACAAGCCGCCTCATCCCATCTGTAATTGATCCCCAGATACCGGTTGAGCTTGCCCTCCGCTGTAGTCTTCCACTTGCGGTTGATGTGTGTCAGAAACAAATCTCTGATTTTGAGGCTGGTTGTCGCGATCACCAAGTCGTCAACATAGTGCAGTAGAATCATGACATTCCCTTCATTATCTTCGTAGCGAAACACGCAGTGATCAATGAGCAATCTTTTGAACCCGAATGATTCGCTCTTCCCCGTCTTACTACACTTGCTCGTCACCAGAAAGCTTAGTATCTGTTCTGCCAGCTGAGCGATGAAGTCACGCCCACTTGTTTTCAGACCATATACACTTTTCTTGAGCAGCAGAATCTTACCAGCGTGTATCCCTGCATCCTTTGGTAGCCTAATGTAAACAGCCCGATCTCTCAACTCCGTACCCAGAAACGCGCCACTGAGATCATATGACTCGACCGAGAATCTTGGATCTACCGTAAGAGAGATCAACAACCTGACAGCTGAAAAAGCCACCGTTGGCGAGAAGGTGCTGTACACTGTTTCCCATCCCTCACGCTCACTTGACCCTACTACCGCAAGCCGCGATTTCCACTTGAGGAACCGCTCCTTACCATCCTCGCCGATGGTATACTTCCGCTTGTACACCATTTTGCACTGTAAGATCCGAATCCCTTTATCCGTGACCTGCTTCACCTCAGCCTGTGTCACCTCCACTCCGATCTCTTGCTCGATGAGCTGGTCAATCTCCTTGCCCGCACTCACCAGAATCGCCTCCCTTTCGGGATGCCTTGCTAGCTCAGATGGATTGCGTGGCTCATCGTCGAAAATCACCGGCTGATCCTCTACTGCGGCATAACATTCCGCTCCCCCCAATTCCAACTCCTCAGCCCCGTTACCGAGCGGCACATTGTTGTGTACAATCTCCTCCCAAGATTCCTGCGCAATTGCCGCATATACTGCCGCCCTTCTGCATTCATCCCGAGTTTTGCCCCACTCAGCCCGCTGGTCGCCGTACTTGGGTCCCATGATCAGAATGTCCTCCAAGGTAGCCATATCCACATCCTCCACATCCATCTTGCGATCGAATCCCTGATACCTGATTCGAAAAGTCGCTCGCTGCTTGTTGTACTTTACTACCACACCCTCAGACGCCGTCATCTTATGCCGCTCCTTGGGGTTGGTAGAGTCGAACCAACGCCTTACTTTGCGACCCGCAAACCTTCCAAAAGGATCCTTGACTCCTGAAGGAACCCTTTGCTCTTGACTGAAATCCGTACACTCAGCCAATTCATACCGAGCTCCCTCATATGGCCGCGAAAATGTCATTTCCTCTGGTAACTCCTCAAGCAAATCCACCTGCCCGGGATGAACCATTGGCTCAGTCTCCGCACTGGACTTTTCCTCCAAACGCCGATGATTCGCTTCTCCGTCACCATCCATGGCCACCATCCGATATGGCTTCTTACGATTGTTACCGGTTCGACGGTCATCACCTACAAGTTTTGTCTGTCGTCTAACCTTGACCTTTGCCGCGGGCAAGCTGATCGCCACGTCCTGACCCATTGCCTGAGCAATCTCACTCTTTTCACAATCTCGCCGGTACTCCAAGTACAGCTGGATCTCTCGCTCTTTATCAGCTCTTGCCTCCATCACCCATGCTGTAAACGCCGCCAAAGTTACCCCTCCTTCGTCGTCCAGCAGCTGCATATCGACATCGTCGATACTCGGGATCGGCCCTTTTCTCGGATTTTGCACCCTCAACGGATACACATCTGGCACTACTTTTATCGCGTGCGGGGTTGCGAAAATGTTGCGGCCGTCGGTGAAGAGGTGTTTGAAAACTCCACTTGCTCCATCTACCTGACAGCCGAGGTACAGTCCCTGTAGCGATCGATCCCCAAAATGCCCACTTAGCCCTCTCGCCTTACGCTGTTCAGCCGTCAAGATCATAAATGCCAGACACCCAAACGGACCCAGCAAGTAAGACTCGAGACACGCTTGCTCCCCAAAGTGAGCTTCCCATACCGACCGTCTTCTCTCAACCCCCTTGGCTTTATTGGATTCAGGTTCAACCGATTCCAATAAAATAAGGTTAGTGATTAGAACGGCGTGCTTGAGCACCAGGAACCACCAGTCAATACTGAACCCAGCTCGGTCAATCATCGCCCGAGCCATACCCTTCCAAATCCTGTGCCGACACTCCACATGTCCATTTCGAAAATGCTGACCGGCCTCTGTCTTGACCACGTGTACCTGTCTTGAAGCAAACCAATCCGCCGCCACCTCATTTGCCAGAGCACCTTCGCCGTCGATCTGCACCGTATGTGGGGTACCCGATTCATTGAAAATCTTTGCCAGTCCCATCAACGCCTGCGATTTCAGACGCAAGCCCCGGAAATAAGAGTAACCTTCAGTTGTGACAGCTGAAATGTAATAGTGAAAGCCGTGGTATATCGACGCCTCCTCAATGTACCCTGACAGATCCACGAACATCTTGGTATTCACCACTTTCCTGCTCGGTCGTACCGTCTTCCCCGTAGGAGTCGCCGGCATCTTTGCCTTGCCGAGCGCGCAGCTATTGCAATGCTGGTCATCTGCCATCACATCAATCACATTTGCCACACTCTCATACCCCCTGACTTCCATGAGCCCCTTTTTGATGGTACCCATAGACAAGTGTCCCAAAGTCTCGTGAAGAAACCGCTGTTGTTTTTGAATGTCCTTTGGCTGAGAATTGTCGTAGAATCTCGACCTTGGTATTTTCAACCGTATTGGTCTTGATTGTGGTGTCGACTGCTTCTCTTTCCTTTCCCTCCTGAATAGGGCATTATCGGTTTCCACTTTTACACCCGGTTCCCCCGGCTCCGTGTTTCCCGACTCTACCTCCTTCTTGATTTCATCACCGTGACTCTTGTGATCGTAGTCGCGCTGTAAAAAACGTTCCTTCGGCTCTTCTGCGACACTTTCACTCTTTTTGGCCTTACGTTTGTCAAAATCCGCAACCGCCATTTTCCAGAAATTTTGCAGAGCATCATGTCCAATCTTGTCGGATTCAGCCTGCTTGCTGGCTTTGTCACGCGTGTTTACCAAAGCCTTTCCTCCCCCCAGTTGTATCCGATCCAGATAGGTGTCATACTCGTACTGAGTGAGCATTTTACTGGGCTTGGGCTCTGCCTCGGCCATTAATGTTCGCTGCTCTGAAGAATCCAAAACTGGTGTGTACTCCAGTGCTACCCCGCCCATATTCGGTCGCTTTGCCAGCTGTTTGACTAATTCCCTGCGCCCCAGAATAGTCGGACTCGCGTGTGTCCGCTCCACCAACCAGTGAAAACCTGTGGCCCGATCCTTGAAAAGCGGCACGCAAGTGCCATCACCTTTCGTCATGCATGGCGCCTGTGCGTTCAAATGAAATGTCCATCCTTGCTGCTCGAACGGTCCGGTTGCAAATAACGCGACAGGTACTGAAGGTAGATAGTAAACCGCCTGATAATGCAACACTACGTACTCCCCGTTGGCATCAAGCACTGTGTAGATTAACGGCGACATCAATTCTGAATTTGCTCCCCCGACCCCCGTGAGCCTCAAGGTGGTTTTGATCGGCAAGATGATTGTATCCTTGTGCGGCGATGTAAACACCGACGATCCACTATCCACTAAATGTAAGCGCGTGCCCTGTGCCACCTGCGCGTTGATGGTGCTCAAATATGCTGTCGCTTCACACTGCACTCCCATGAATGCGGGTGTATACTGCTGCAACTCGGCATCAAAGTCGAAGTATCGGTACGGTTCGAGACGCATTACCGATGAGAGCGGGTGAAATTCGGGCATCTGGAGGACTTGCAACCGTGCTTGCTCGAAATGTACCTGCGGCAACTTTCTAGTCATCATATCTGACGTGCAATCCCCACAATTGAAAACCACATCTGTCTCGCGCGCACGGCACCTGGACTGCTGCCGTTCCTGCGCCCAATACCTCCAAAATAGTACACACTCCTCCATCACGTCGAACTCCTTCTCCCGATGCCATTGCCATGCCTCGAGCTTTGAGTTGTGTAGCCGATTTGCGAACAAACGCCACCGCATTAACAATCGCTGCATACAAGACTCCCGCATGAATTCCAGATCAAGTCCTGTATCTACTATGAGCCGGGCCTCAACATGCGATGTGTTACGAAAAGTGCGAAATGCCCATTGTTTGAGCATACAATATCGTCTGCAAGCCTCGGATCGCTGCAGTTGGTCCTCAATAGCATCCAAAGTCATGTCGAAAGGTCGCTTCTGCGGAGATGCAAGTGGCAATGTGAATTCGATGATCTTGCATGCGAGATCTCGAGCTGGATCGAGAGGCCCCACAAACACCATCTGCCGATGCCCGTCCTGCTGAACGGGCTCCGGAAAATCATCAGAACCCGAATCTCCCGTATGATTTGAATCCTGATCATCACCTGAACCACCGTCGTCCTCTGAATGAGCATCACCTGAACCGTCCTCTGAATGAGCATCCCCTGAACCGTCATCGTTACCGGGATACCCATCATCATCCGACCCCTGATCCTCCTCTGAATCATCGTCATCGTCTGAATGATGTTCATCTTCACTAAGTCCCTCCGTGCGAACGCACCACTTCCAATTGGCAAATGCACCTGCGAGCGCGATCATATTGGCAGGTATCTCACGCCAAGCTGCAAACACCACTTGTAGTCCCTGTACGCTCCCTGCTGCGCTCCGTTCGTCCCAATCATCAGCTTCAATAGAGTCATCCGTCTCACAGCCATCGTAGCGCATCCAGCGTGCGAATGCGTCACTGAGCAAACGCCATGCTACCAATGGCTGTGCCACATCCATTGTCTTAGTGTTGCTAGAGCTGTCCGAATGATCATCTGACGACTCACTCTCGTCTTCATCATCATCGCATTCTGAATCGGACGCGACAAGCGAAGGCATGCCGTCATCACTGTCTGACGATAAATCTGCTACCGTTGTTGATCCTTGCCCCCCAAGCCTCACTCCCTGCTCCGCACCATTAGTAGTCATCCGCACATGACATCCTCCTGAAGCAGTGTCCATCACCGCCCTCTCCATCGCATCCCGGCAGTAACGGACCTGTGAACCGTTGAGTAAGGTAACGGTGACATAATCGGGCGACGTCACCGTGCGTAGCCAGTGAGTTGGGTACGATACATAAACTCCCTGCGAGATCTCCACCACCTGCTCCGTTGTCGAGGCCATGCGATCCTGCACCTGTTCTGGCTGAATTTGCTGTAGCTTCCACCCTCTGCCAGCCCGTTCCTCAGCGCGCTGCTTCTTTGACGGTGACCAAAGGTATTCACCTTGCTGACGCAGCATGCCGAAACCCCGAGCCTCGATGACCGGCTCCAATCCGATACTGGAGGCCTCCGCTGCACTGACCGCCTGGCAGTTGACTGTAGCATGGTGCAGTTTCTGAAAGCGCGGAGGTCTCTCAAGCTTAGCATTTTCCGGCGTGTCTGTTGCATTTCGAATTTTACGCTGAGCATCTCTGCGCGCCTTCCAGTCGAAGCCGAGTGGATGGCCCCTACATTCGATTGGCTCTTGCCACTGGCAGCAGCGACCCGGCGGATCAAAGCGACCTGACCCTGGCATACGCTTGGTCCAGATCACAAACAAGCCGGTGCCAACCCCAATCCCTGGCACCGTCGAAACGTACCCGAGCATGTTGTTAACCACAACTGGCTGCCAGAGAGAGGCCAGACCTTTGCCCAGCACGCCGTCCAATGCCGTGGCCCTTTTAGAACACATAAAAACTCGTTTGGTGCTCTTTTGCGATCCCCGCTTCTCTGCCTCCAGCTGCCTGTGTCGCATCCGGCGCGTGAGCACGCGCGCCCACTTCATGCAAAGGCTCTTGCGCGTACCCCAATCCGACTGTACCTGGTCGTAGGTGTTGCGCCATGCCTTCTCATTAGGGACTTTGGACCGAGCAAATTGGAATCCCGCATTGAGTGCACCACCGCTCATTGTCTCTCCCATGCCGACCACAAATCGGCACTTTCCCGAGAGAGACTGACGCTTGTCAGAATTCATCTGCTTACGCCTAAGCGCCGCAATCTCCCTGCGCTTGTCCTCGGACTGAGCTGAAGTGTCCTCCCTTGCAAGGCGATCGAACGCCTCCTTGGCCCTCTTGGCCCCAGCCTTTTTCTGCCTCTCGATCTTAATCCTGCGATTTGCCATCTCCAGCGCACGCTGCGCCGTACGCCGATCGATTTTGCGGCGCAGCTCCCTATCGTACTGCGCTGCATTGTTACGCTGACGCGCCATCGACCTTGCATTAGTCCTGTGATTAATGCCCTTGCCATTGTATGTTGCGCTGTACACTGGCATGGTAATCTCGCGCTCTGCATCACGCTTTGCTCCTTTCATCACAGTGACCCACCCATCGTCATCTGCTCGGAAGCGAAGGCGGCGCCCATTGTGCCCGAGGCGCCTGAGACGGAACGCATAGTATCGTGCCTTTCTCTTGCCATTACCCTTCTCCATATCGGCTCCCTCCTCGACAATTTCGTCGAAATTGAGCACCAATCCATCGGACCGAACATGCTTCCTTGTCATGTGCTTCTTGGCCTTGCGGTTGCCCGAACGGTCTGCCAACTTGCCCGACCTGATCAGCCTCAGCGGATCCACCAGCTTGAAGCGTTTCGGCTTCTTCGGCGCTGGCCTGGGTACCGTGCGCTCCTCTTCGATCATGAAGGGATTCTCTGCGTCCATCACGTCAATATTCTCGTCCTCGATCACGTGAATATTCCCCGCTTCCACCACGCCCATAATCTCCTCCTCGGCTGCGTAAAACCCAAGCCCAAACCCGCGCATACCATGCTCCGAGATTGCAGATGCTCCATTCTGCAAGGCGATTTCGTTGAGAAACTCGGTCATGATATTGATGGCTGCCGAGTTGTCCGATGCAGCAGCCATGGCTGGCGCCGCCTTCCCCTGAGCCTGAGTATTGCCCTTCACCGAATCCTTCTTGCCATCAGCCATCAACGCAACAGCCGATTTCTTTCGCGCCACGTCCTTCGCGAGGCGCTGAAGCTCTGCGTCCGATAAATGAGGGAACCTGCAGCCGCTAGGCGTCGAAATAAAGCGGCAGTTACCCTGAGCACCCCCAACGCAAGCACCCATTTCCACGACGGCTTTTTTCACTGCAGGGTCCAGCTCAGCCACTTTCACAAATGTCTCTGCCCGAAGATTGCCCCTACCGGCACCTGTCAACCCCTGGCCCCTTCCGCCACCAGGTGGAAGGGAACTCCCACGGCCCCTTCCGCCCATCGGTCGCGCGTTCTTTCCGATCATGTCGATCATTCCATGGACAGCCGCCTTCTTATCCTTTGCAGCTGTGCTGTGGACGATCTTCTGTACAAACGGTGCCGCCTGATCGTACTTGGCCTGCTCGTTCGCCTGCTTGGTACAGCGCCCCACATGGGTCATACCGCAATGCTTGCACTCCGGAGCTCCCGCTTCCTCTCCCTTTTTAGCAAAGGCTACCAGCTTCTCCGCAGCAGCAGCGGCCACCATCGCCGTCCCTTTCTTGCGCGGGTCTCCAGCAGCCTCCTTCTCCTGCACGTCGCCATTAGTGAGGAGCTCGGCCTGCCTCTTATTCCTGAGATTGATTTTCGGTTCTCCATGGAGCTGCTCGTACTGCACGTGTGCCTGGTAGAAGTCATTAAACACCGGCGCAAACGTGATCCAGCTTAGCTGTTCCTGCTGAAATCGCTCCTGGTTCTGCAAGGTCCTGTTGCAAGCATTGATCGTCGGGTCGCCTTTCGAATCTTGGAGCAGAGCCCGCACTTTGCATGACTGCAAGTACATTTCGAAACTAATCGCCCCATACTTCGCCTCGAGCACCGTAAGCTTATCGATACACAGCAGCTCAAAAGCCTCCAGGCAACGAGCCTCCTTGCCCACGAACCACTCGGATCCCATGAGTGCCAACTCAAAGAAATCGTTTGCCATCTCCTTAGGGTCGGCCTTGGCCATCAAACGAACGGCGGCAGTGAATGCTGTGAACCCCTGCTGCAGAGTGTGTCCAATATCGCGAATTCCGTGATGGTTGGAATCACCTAGCATTTCGCGAGCCAGAGCCGTTGAAATTGGGACGAAAGCCAGCTCCACGATCTTGCCCAGAACCCGGCCATCGTCACCCGAGGCCGCCATAATATCCGCTTTAGCCTCCGCAGTCGTGGCTGCGTCGCGAGCACTGTTACGTATGCCGTAGTACGTCTGCAGCGCCTTTAACGCACTGCCTCCAGCGTCCTTCGCCGCTCTCATGGCGTCCATCAACGCCACGCGCTGCTGTCCCAACTTACCCAGCACCTCCAAGATGTAAGCGACAATCTTTTCCGGCTTCTCTCCCATTGCCAGCGTGAACTTGCGCATCCCCATGACCACCTGCCCCACCTCCTTAAGTAAATTACCCAGGTCAGCTTGCTTGAGCGGGGTCTTGATCATCCGGTCCTGCACATTGTTCTCGCCATCCTCCATGGCCTGCTCCACCAAAAAATCGAGTGCCGCATCGTACGTCTTCTGCAGAGCTGGATTGCTGGTGGAGCTGGTTTTGGGAGATCCCTTCAGCGCCTGCAGGACTCCCACCACCGTCAGATCTCCATTGCTCCTGAGAAGAGTGGCACGCCTGCCATGACCCTCCGAGATTCTGGCTGGCCCGCGAGCATTTTCGAAGCGCAAGTTATCCAACTCTTGCTGCACAGATTCGAGCGAAGCACGGAAATTTTCCACCTCTTGAGTAGCCGATGCTAGCTCCGCCTCGAGCTCCTCAATCCTCTGGCCTGACTCCTCCATGAGGCGTACCAATTCGTTCACCTCCTCTTTAGCAGTCACCTCCGCCTCTTGAGCCAGACGCGCTTCTTCTTCCGCGCTGATAATCTCCTGAGACAGTCTCTGACTCTTTCTGAACTCCTTCTCCAGAGCCATGCGATAAGCCTGCATTCCCTCTGTGGTGACCTTGTCCCGATTTTTGAGCAGCATCCGGAGCAGATTAACTGTCTTTGCCGGCGGTTGCCCCTCCCAGTTTTCGATCGGCACCTCGTCCTTGACGTACTCGATAAGAAGTCTGGCCACGTCTTTGACTTGCTCAGCGGAGAGCCTCTCCAAGACCACGTCCTCGTATAAATCGAGGCCCTCCTGGCCCATGTCACCACCTTCAACACCGGGCCCGTTGAAGTCATTCGGCGAGTTATTCTGCATACGAGAAAATTCAGTGATTCCATCATTCTGCATATTAACCCCCTGCACCACCATGCCCATCAATGGTGGCGCGGAGCGCGGCCTCTCCACGTCCTCGCTCCTCAATGGGTTAAACTCGTACGGCAACGGTACGGTCGCCTGTTGGTTTACCCCAAGCAAGCTAGCTATAGTCCTCAACGGACTCTCGCCTAGCATTGCCTGCTCCGTTACAGGCTCGGTGCCCACCGATGCCTGCGTTTCAATCGCTTCTTCCATTTCGCTCCGTTCGCTCATGGAAAATTATTCGGCCTTTTTGAAGAATTTGACAACAGCAGCTTTTGCCAAACTTCAGCGGAATAGACTCCTCCCTTGATGGTCGCGAGCAACGCCTGCTTTGCGTGCTCGCCCCGGGGACTTGTCCGCGACGCCCTAACTTTTTTCCCTTCGTGCAGAAGCCCCTTTTACAGGGTCTCAATACACCAAATAGAATGTAACCGACCAGGTCAATTCTTTCCAAATTCGCACACAATGTTACGCACGCGTTACAAAGGGTTTTCCACACGAATTACAAACACGATAGCGACGCAAGCCTTGTCTTCGGAGCGTCCTCCTTGACCATGCACACACTTTCGCTTTGTTGTCTTTTTACTTGCTCGCACGAGAATAATAATTTCTTCACGGACTCGAGCCAGCTTACTATGTTACTCTAGCTACACGCTACTAATTAGAACTAAGCACTCCACAGTACCTTGCTACGTCACATCTTGGTTTTTCCATAGTGTTGTAGTACCAGCCAGGTCTATCCTTAACTCAACTCTCTGCTCCAACGGTAGAAAACTGTCTTCCTCTACAAATAAAAGAAAAAATAATAAAATATTTTTTCCTTTTCTTTTTCTCCCGTGTCTAGTCACTTGGTTGTAGCATGTCACGATCACCCCATCGTAACACTCCCCCCATGATATAACTAAGAGTCCATAAATAATATACAAACTAAACTGCCCGAGCGTTACATTTCACGCCTAGAATTTTAACCCGCCATGCAGTTAGTCTACCCATTTTCGCCCGAAATAATCCCCTAACTTTTCACCGAAAATAGAACCCCCAACCTATAAAATTTGAGCATCAAATTTTCCTTTTCCATACCCAGGTGCCACGCTCCGATGCCACGCGCTCCGATGCCTCGCCGTTCCCCGCGCAACGGTGCTCCGAACCCTCGCCGTTCCCCGCGTAAGCCCATCAACCCGGACCGCTACCGAGCGCTCCACAATGTTA
>Ga0114978_10004138_pt1 | contig 11793 bp, 6 predicted proteins | sample S_140212_EF_Meta_FD_87027 | JGI IMG/M metagenome (GOLD analysis project Ga0114978, IMG submission 87027) | Freshwater microbial communities from Lake Simoncouche, Canada to study carbon cycling - S_140212_EF_MetaG | ecosystem: Environmental > Aquatic > Freshwater > Lake | place: Lake...
CCGGCGGGATCGTGATGGGGCGCGAAGCGCTGGCCCGCGGCTACGCCACCGGCCGGAGCACGATCACCCTCCGGGCCCGGGCCACGGTCGAGGAGTTCGCCAAGAACCGCAACCGGATCGTGGTCACGGAAGTCCCCTACCAGCAGAGCCGGGACGCAATCGAGGAGAAGATCGCCGAGCTTGTCAATGAGGATCGGATCCGGGGGATCTCGGCGATCCGCAACGAGAGCGATCTGAAGGAACCGGTCCGGCTCGTGCTGGAGTTGAAGCGCGACGCCGACCCCGAGGTCGTGCTGAATCAGCTCTACCAGTTCTCCCCGCTCCAGACGACCTTCTCGCTCATCTTGCTGGCACTCGTCGACGGCAAGCCGCGGATCCTCACGCTCAAAAACATTCTCGAGGAGTTTCTGCGTCACCGCACGTCGGTCCTCCGCCGGCGCACCCAGCACCTCCTCCAAAAGGCCCGCAGCCGCAAGCACACCCTCGAGGGTTTGCTCGTGGCGCTGGCGAACCTCGACGAGGTGATCCGGATCATCCGCAGCTCCCGCTCCCAGGCCGAGGCGAAGGAACGGCTGACCAAGATCGAGGCTCCGGCGGCGCTCCTCGAGCGCGCCCTCGGTCCGGAGGGCTTCGCGGTGCTCCAGGAGGAGCGTGGGGTGTCGGAGGCCTATGGCCTCTCCACCGTCCAAGCCGACGCCATTCTCCGGCTCACCCTCGGGCAATTGGTCAATCTCGAACAGGAGAAGCTCTCCGGCGAACACAGCGAACTGCTCGGCAAGATTGGCGACTTCCGCCGGCTCCTCGCCAGCGAGACGAACATCCGCGGCGTGATCCGCTCGGAGCTCGTCGAGCTCGCCGAAAAACATGGCGACGATCGGCGCACCGAGATCAGCGGCGAGGCGGGTGATATCCGCGACATGGCCGAACTGATCACCGAAGCGACGATGGTCGTGACGATCAGCCGGGCCGGGTACGTGAAGCGCACCGCCGCCGACACCTACCGGGCCCAGCGCCGGGGGGGAAAGGGGCTGACCGGTGCCCGGAGCGACGAAGAGGATCCGATCGAGCACCTCTTCGTTGCCAGCACCCACGACTTCCTCCTCGTGTTCACGACGCACGGGAAGGTGTTCTCGCTCCGCGTCTTCGAGCTGCCCGAGCTCGCCCGCGACGCCAAGGGGCGGGCCCTGGTCAACCTCCTCGAGTTTGAAAAGGGGGAGAAGGTGGCCGACTGCCGCGCGGTGTCGGGCTTCGAGGATTCGGGGCAGTTCCTCATGCTCGCCACTCGCAGCGGGGTCGTGAAGAAGACCCCGCTCGAGGAATACAAGCGGCGGCGCACGAAGGGGCTGATCGCCGTCAAGCTCCGCGACGGAGACGAGCTCGTCGACGCCGTGATCACGCGGCCGGGGGACGAGCTCGTCCTCTCCACCGCGAAGGGGATGGCGATCCGCTTCCCCGAATCCGACGCGCGCCCGATGGGGCGCGACACCAGCGGCGTGCGCGGGATCAAGCTGTCGTCGGGCGATCGGCTCGTGGGGATGGTGGTCGCCGACCCGGAGGCGACGCTGCTGACGGTCTGCACCCACGGCCACGGCAAGCGGACGCCGTTCGGGCCGGGCACGGAGCTCACCGGCCCGGGGCCCGAGGGGGATGGCGAAGAAGCCGTCACCGAAGCCGTCATCGAAGCTCTTCCCGAGGGCGAAGAGAGCGGCGGCGATGATACCGGCGAGGGCGGGTCGAGTGGCATGCGCTACCGCACCCAGCACCGTGGCGGCAAGGGGGTGCGCGACATCAAGACAACGCAGCGCAACGGCGAGGTCGTCTCTGTGGTGGCCGTCAAGGATGGCGATCAGGTCTTGATGATGACCTCGCGCGGCAAGATCCAGCGGGTGAACGTCGCCGAGATCAAGTCCATCGGGCGCAACACCCAAGGGGTGAGGATCATGCGTCTGGATGATGGCGACACCCTGGCCGCCGTGGTGCCGGTGCCGCCGAGCGAGTTGGAGGATGGCGATCTCGCCGAGGGGGACGGGCCGATCGATGGCGGTGATGCGCCGGTGGTGGGCGGCGGCCCCACCGCCACCAAGCCAGACGCACCGGCGACCTGACGCGGGCGTGACGGAAGGCTCGATCGTTGCCGCGGGCCCGGCGTCTGCCGGCCGAGGCGCGCTTTTGACGGTGGCTGGATCAATCAACCGGACTCACTCGAGAGGTCGTCATGCGGATCGCTGTGGTGGGAACGGGCTACGTCGGGCTCGTTTCTGGAACCTGTTTCGCCGACAGCGGCAACGTCGTCACCTGCCTCGACATCAACGCCGACAAGATCGCCAGGCTCAATCGTGGCGACATTCCGATCTACGAGCCGGGCCTCGAAGAGCTCGTCTCACGCAACGTCCACGCCGGCCGTCTCCGGTTCACCACCGACGCCGCGGCGGCGATGAGTCGGGCGGAGATCGTCTTCCTCGCCGTCGGCACCCCTCCCGCGGCTGACGGCTCGGCCGATCTCACGGCCCTCTGGAAGGTGACCGAATCGATCGCTCCGCATCTCGACCCGGCGGCGCTGGTCGTCACGAAGAGCACCGTCCCGGTTGGGACCTGCGCTGGGATCGAGGCTCGCTTGCGGGCCGCCACCGGCCGGGTCTGCCGCGTGGCGAGCAATCCGGAGTTTCTCAAGGAGGGGGCCGCGATCGACGACTTCCAGCGGCCCGACCGGGTTGTCGTCGGGGTCCGCAATCCCGCCGACGGCGAACTGCTGCGGAATCTCTACGCCCCCTATCTCCGCACGGAGCATCCGTTCCTGGTGATGTCGCCGGAGAGCGCGGAGATGACGAAATATGTCGCCAACGCGCTGTTGTCGACGAAGATCAGCTTCATCAACGAGGTGGCGAATCTCTGCGAGCGGATCGATGCCGACATCGACGACGTCCGCCGCGGGATCGGTCATGACAACCGGATCGGTTTCGCCTTCCTCTTTCCGGGAGCCGGGTACGGCGGGAGTTGTTTCCCCAAAGATGTTCAGGCGCTGGCGGCGATGGCCCGGGCCCAAGGGCTCTCTCCGCGCGTCCTCTCCGCCGTCCATGACACGAACGTCGCCCAGAAGCTGGTGCTCGGTGCCAAACTCGACGCCCACTTCGCCGGGAAGCTCTCCGGCCGCCGGGTGGCGTTGTGGGGGCTGGCCTTCAAGCCCCGCACCGACGACATCCGCGACGCCCCGGCGCTCGATCTCATCGACCACCTCCTCGCCGGCGGAGCGACGGTCGCCGTCCATGATCCCGAGGCGATGGAGAACGTCCGGGCCCTCTACGGCGACCGCCTGACTTACGCGGAGCGCCCGATGGAAGCGCTCGACGGGGCCGATTGTCTCGTGATTGTGACCGAGTGGGGGGAGTTCCGCCGGCCCGACTTCGACGAGATGGCCGCGCGGCTCGGGGCGAAGGTCATCTTCGACGGCCGCAACCTCTACGCGCCGGCCGAGATGCGATCCCGTGGGTTCACCTACCATTGCATCGGCAAGGCGCCGATCCTCCCGGGCTGACGGATGCCAGCGAGAACGGGGGAAGCGTGAACGACCACGATCGAGCGGGGCAGGGGGTGGCCAGCCCTCCGGTGCGCTGGTCACAGCAGGCGACTTCGGATGGGGCCCGGGCCGGGACGCTCATCACCCCCCGGGGGGCGGTCCCCACGCCATTGTTCATGCCGGTGGCGACGGCGGCGACGGTCAAGGGGGTCGACATCGGGCGGGTCGCCGGCACCGGCGCGGGCATGGTGCTGGCCAATGCCTACCACCTTCATCTGCGTCCCGGCGAGGAGGTGGTCGGGGCGGCCGGCGGGGTCGCAGCGTTCATGGGGTGGGATGGGCCGATGCTCACCGACAGCGGTGGGTTTCAGGTTTTCAGCCTCGCCAAGCAGGTGAAGGTGACCGAGGAGGGGGCGTACTTCCGCTCGCACATCGATGGACGCGCCGTCGCGTTCACTCCCGAGGCTTCGATGCGGATCCAGGAGCGAATCGGCGCCGACGTCGCGATGCAACTCGACCATGTCATCGCCCTCCCCGCCGACCGCGACGCCGTCGCCGACGCGATGGAACGCTCGATCCGCTGGGCGCGGCGCTGCCACATCGCCCATCAGCGCCCCGATCAGGCGCTGTTCGGGATCGTCCAGGGGGGGCTCGATGCCGATCTCCGCGCCGAGAGTGCCGACCGGCTCCAGGAGATCGGTTTCCCCGGGTATGCCGTCGGTGGGCTCTCCGTCGGCGAGGGCCCGGAGGCGATGGTGGCGACGCTGCGGGCCACCGTGCCGCGACTCCCGGCGGACTGCCCCCGCTATCTGATGGGGGTCGGGCAACCGGCCGACATCATCGAGGCGATCGGCACCGGGATCGACATGTTCGACTGTGTGCTCCCCACGCGCTGCGGGCGCAATTCGCTCGTCTACACCTTTGCCGGCCCGATCCGACTGCGCAACGCCTGCCATGCGCTCGACCGCCGTCCCCTCGAGGCCGATTGCCCCTGCCCCGCCTGCCGGCATGGGAGGGATTACCTCCGCCACCTGTTCCTCGCCGGGGAGATGCTCGGGCCGATCCTGGCGTCGATCCACAACCTCACCTTCTACCAGCGGCTCGTGGCGCGACTCCGAGAGGCGATCGTGGCAGGGCGTTTCGAGGCGGTTGCCCGGGAAATCCTCGACGGGCTGCGGTCGATGAAGGACCGGGGCTGAAATCGGTCGAGAGGGGGCCTTCCCGGTCCCTTGTCGGGGCCGGACGCCCCGTCGTCCGGCCGGTCCATCGGTCGCTCTTGTCGGTCGTGCGCCGGGGCCGATACATTTGCGGTTTTCCTCACGCTCCGTCGGCGGCCCCGCGCCCCGGCTCTATCCGCCTGCAGGGTCCTCGCACCATCATGCCGTTCTACCTCCCGTCGATCGCCGGGCTCGTGTTGGTCGGCCAGGGGCAGGCGCCGGCGACCCCACAGCAACTCATCTTCCAGGTCTTGCCGTTCCTCCTCGTCGGCGTGGCGGCCTGGACGCTCCTCTACAAGCCGGAGCGCGAGCGGCTGAAGCGGCAACAAGATCTCCTCGCCGCCCTCAAGAAAAACGACCGCGTCCTGACGTCGGCCGGTATCTACGGCACCGTGGCCAACGTCGACCGGGAATCCGGTCGCGTGACCCTCAAGGTGGATGACGCCGCCAACGTGAAGATCCAGGTGGCCCTGTCGTCGATCGCGTCGGTGCTCGACGGATCGACGGAATCTGCCGCGTCGAGCGGGTGACGACCGCCCTCCCCGGACCCCGCCCCACCCCCCCCCGAATCCCGTTCCGACCCGAAAGTGAGTCTGCGACCCATGCTTCCGTCCTTCGTCCTCCCCCTCGCCCAGGCCGCCGCTGCCGCCGCCCCCGATGTCGCCGCCGCCACTGCGGCCGCCGCCGCCCTCCCGTGGTGGCGGACGGGGGCCGGGCTCCTGCTGTCGGCGCTCCTCACGATCGCGGTTCCGACGATCCTCGCCTGGTTCCTCGCCAAGGCGCTGCGCGTCTCCGACATGTGGGGGCGGCTGGCGACCGTGCTCACGGCGCTCGTCGCCGGCCTGGCGATCATCGCGCTGGGGTGGCCGCCGCGTCTTGGCATCGACCTCAAGGGGGGGGTGATCCTCGTCTATGAAGTCGATGCCTCGAAACAGGTCCGCGGGCAGGTCGAGGAGGCGATCGAGAAGATCGAAGCGCTCCTGGACGACCGCGAGGGGCGCCTCGGCACGGCGACCCGCAAGCCCGACGGCCGGATCGCCGTTGCGCTGAAGACGACCGACAAAGCCGCGCGGCAGTCGTTCGTCGACGACGTCACGAAGCTCGATTTCGGCGGTGCGAAGGTCCGCTTGGCGAAGGCCCCGCTGGATGATGGCCAGTCGCTCGACCTCGAGTTCGAAGTTGAGGGGCGGCAGGCCGCGGTCGACATGGACAAACTCGTCGCGGCCGTGGCCCGGCGCGTCAATCCGGGCGGGCAGAAGGAAGTCACCGTCCGCCGCTACGGCCTCGATCAGCTCGAAGTGATCGTTCCGGAGGTCGACCAATCGGAGGTCGATTCCATCAAGAAGGTGGTCTCGAAGTCGGGCGTGCTCGAGTTCCGGATCACCGCCAATCGTGCCAATCCGAGTCACAATCGCGTCATCAAGTTGGCGGAGCAATCCGTCGGCGAGTCGGTCGTCGAAGGGGGCATTCCGGTCGGCCGCTGGATTCTCCTCAACACTGAAAAGTTCGACGAGGATGAACGGGGAAGGCTCGTGACCAGGCCTGCCTCCGACGGGAGCATCGAGGTCTTGGTCATCCTCGATCGCCTCAACGTCACCGGCGGCTACCTGACGAGGGCCTCGTCGAGCATCGACACGCAATCCCTCTCCCCGTGTGTGAATTTCGCGTTTAATGCCTCCGGAGCGAGCCTGTTCACCGAGCTCACCGGCAAAAATCTCCCCGATCCGGCCAACGGCCTGACCAGCAGCCTGGGGATCATTCTCGATGGCGAATTGCTCTCGGCCCCGGCGATCCGCAGCACGATCTCCTCCAACGGCCAGATCACCGGCAGTTTCCGGCAGCGGGACGTCGACGAGATCGTCGAGGTGCTCAATGCCGGCAGCCTGCCGACGGCGCTCTACAGCGATCCGGTCAGCGAGCAGCGGATCAGCCCGCAGCTCGGGGCCGACACGATCCGCTCCGGCGCCCGGGCGATGCTCCTGGCAACGATCGTCGTCCTCGCCTTCATGCTCGCCTACTACCGCTTCTCCGGCCTCGTCGCCGACCTCGCGGTGGTGCTCAACATCATCCTCGTCGTCGCCCTCATGATCTCGGTCAAGGCGGCGTTCACCCTGGCGGGGCTGGCGGGGCTGGTGTTGTCGGTCGGGATGGCGGTCGACGCCAACGTGCTGATCTACGAGCGGATGCGCGAGGAGACCGACCGCGGGGCGGCGCTGCGGATGGCGATCCGTAACGGATTCCAGCGGGCCTTCTCCACGATCCTCGATTCCAACCTGACAACGGTGATCACCGGCATCGTCCTGTTCTTCATCGGCACCGATCAGCTGAAGGGGTTTGCGATCACGCTCATCCTCGGCCTCGTGCTGAACCTGTTCACGGCCGTGTTCTGCTCCCGTGTGATGTTCGATCTCGCCGAGCGCAAAGGCTGGATCCGCCGGCTCAACATGGCCCGGATCTTCGGCGTCACAAACTTCGAGTTCGTCCGCTGGATGAAGCCGGCGATCCTCGGCTCGACGCTCTTCATCCTCGCCGGCCTGGCCGCTTCGGCTCAGCGTGGGCAGGGGCTGTTTGACATCGACTTCACCGGTGGCACGAGTGTCCAGGTGGCGTTCAAGCCCGACAAGGGCCCCGACATCGCCGAGGTCCGGGCTGCGGTGAAGGCGCTCCCCGACACGGCGGTGAGCTCGGTGAGCGTCGACGGGGAGTCGCAGACGCGGTTCAAGGTCGACACGTCGCTGCGTGACACCGCGGAGGTCCAAAAGACGCTCCAGTCGGTGTTCCCCGACAGCCTTCTGACCTACGAGATGTCGTACGGAGACGTGGCCACCGTGCCGCCGGCCGAAGGGCAGGAGGCCGCGACGGCCCGGACGACCGCCAAGCTCACCTTTCCCTCGAAGATCAACCAGGCAACGCTCCGGGAGACGATCGAGACCACCCTCGCCGCTGAGGGGGTCGGGGCTGTCCCGTTCGCGGTTGAGGCGGAGGGCGCCGTCGCCCGCTCCAAGCCTTACGAGAGGTGGAGTCTCTCCGCGGGGATGGATGCCGAGACGACGACGCGGGTGCTGACGCGAATGAAGGCCGATCTCGCCGGCACGCCGGTCTACTACTCCGCCAACTCCATTGGTGGGAAAGTCGCCGGCAACACGAAGGTGACCGCGGTCTACGCGCTCCTGGCCAGCCTGGGGATCATCGTGCTCTATGTCTGGCTGCGGTTCCAGAATGTCGCCTTCGGTCTGGCGGCGGTCGTGGCCCTCCTCCACGACGTTCTCGTGGCGGTCGCCTGCCTGGCGATGTCGCACTACGTGGCGCCGTTCCTCGGCTGGGCCCTCGTCGACGACTTCAAGATCAGCCTCGACGTCGTCGCCGCGCTCCTCACGATCATCGGGTTCTCGATCAACGACACGATCGTGATCTTTGACCGGCTCCGCGAGCTGCGCGGCAAGGCCCAGTACGTCTCCGCTGCAATGATCGACAAGGCGGTCAATCAGACGCTCAGCCGCACCGTTCTGACCTCCGGCACGGCGCTCCTGGCGACCCTGATCCTGTTCCTGTTCGGGGGGACGGGGATCCATGCCTTCGCCTTCACGATGCTCGTGGGGATCATCACCGGTACCTACAGCACGATCTACATCGCCTCCCCGATCGTGCTCTGGCTGCAGCGTTGGTTCGGCGAGGTGCCATCGGGTGCCGGGGCTTCCCGTGCGGCCGGGGTTGCCTGACATCGGCCGGGCCGCGGGGGGCCGTCCCCCGCGGCCTGCGACTTTTCCGACCGTGCGGGTCGAGGCACCCCGGCCAACGGGGATTGAAGTCCCTTTGCGCCCCGGTCGGGCCACCTCCCGATCATCCACGGGCTAGAGTTTTTCCGGATGACTCGCTGACGGCACGAGGCCTCGGGGAAGCCGGATCGATGATGCGCACTGTAAGGTTCCTGACCGGATTGGTGATGGTCGTGACCGGGGTCTCCCTGGCCGCACCGATGGCCACGCGGCTCGTCGAGGCCCATCGGGGCGCGGCCAACGGCGTCGAATCGGCGACAGAACAAGCTCCGGCGGGCCCGGCAGCCTGGGCGGGAGCGGGCCCGGTGTCTGCTCCGGGCCCCGCGCGGGCCGGTGGTTACTGCATTCCCGATGCCCGCTCCGCGGTCGTCGGCGCCCCCGACGGGGCCGCTCCCCAGGAGGCGGTCGGCCTTCCTCTTCCGGCCGACGATCTCCACGCCCCCTCGGCGGGCTATCAGCCGCCGCCACCTCCGGACGTGCTCCCGGCGTCGCCGACCGATCTGACGCTCGCCCCCCCTGCTTTCAACAGCACCTACCGCTCGACCCTCGACGTTCCCCCACCCCCTCTCCTGGATGTGTCAGCGCCGGCGCCGCTGGCGGTCAGCACCCCCACCCGTGACGGTCAGGCAATGTTGGCGATGGGGCAGATGTCGGGTGGGGGAATGATCCGCACCGTGTCGGCCGAGATCCATCCGGTGCCGCTCGACACGTCCTTTTCGCCGGGGGCCGGCAGCGTGCCGGTGGCGATAACGCCGGCGGCATCGGCCGCTCCCAGCCAATACACGATCCGGGACGGTGACGATCTGACCTCGATCGCAACCCGTCTCTACGGTCACCCCGGTGCTGCGGAGGCGATCTGGTCGGCGAACCGTGACCGGCTGGCCGATCCGGCAGTCCTGCCGATCGGGCTCTCGCTCCGCATTCCCCCCACCTGGGTTCCTCCCGCGGTCCGTCAGCGGGGGCTCGCCGGCGGGGGGGCGCCGATCGAGCCGGCAAGCCGCCCGGCTCGGGTTCGGGTCGCGCCGGGAGAGTCTCTCGAGAGCCTCGCGGAACGGTTCTATGGTGACCGTGCCATGGCCGCCCGGCTGTGGGAGGCCAATCGCGATCAGCTCCGCAGTCCGGCCCTCCTGGTGGCCGGGATGGACCTGCGCCTCCCCTGACGGCGGGGAGAGTTAGGCCAGCCACGGGGAAAATCGACCTGGATCGCGTCTCTCCCCGTCGGATTGGGTAGAATCCATCGGGAATCCCGCCCGGGCCCGTGAGGGGTCGGGCCGCTGACGCCGAGGGGGAAGCATGGCACGCCACATCACCGCAGATGGAGAGCCGGAAGGCCCCGACGACGGGGCGATGGAGACTGCCGCAATCCTGTCGCGCGACCTTCCGGCACTCGCTGCCAGCCTCGTGCTCCATGTCGTGCTCCTGCTCGTGCTGGCGCTGGCCGGCGTCGCCACGCCGCCGCCGACCCGTCCGTCCGTGACCGTCATCGAGACGCCGCTGGAGCGTGACGACGAGATCGATCTGGCGCCGCAGGAGATGATCGTCAGCGACATGCCGGAGGAGACCGGTGCCGCCGGCGAGGATCAGTCGGCTGATGTCGCCCAGTCGCTGGCCCCGGTCCTCGACACCGTTTCGATGACGCCCGTGGAGGCCATCCCGGAGCTCGTCGGCGACATTCAGGTCGACCCGCTCGATGCGCTCCCCACCGCCACCGAGATCGACCAAGCGATTGTTGTCCGGGGGGCGGTCGGGGCGACGACCAGCGGCGCTGCCGGGGCCGTCGACCGGTTGACTGCCGAGATCGACGCTTCACTCCAGCAGCGGCCGACGGTCGTCGTGTGGGTGTTCGACCAGTCGGTCAGCCTCTCGGCCCAGCGGAAGGAGATCGCCAGCCGGCTGGAGCGGGTGTTCCAGGAGCTCGGTGCCGACCGCTCGCAGCGGCACCGTCCCGATCTCCAAAACCTCGTCGTCGCGTTCGGCAAGAACGTTTCGCTGGTCACCAAGAAGCCGACCGACGACGTGGCCGAGGTGATCCGGGCGATCGATTCGGTGCCGGTTGACGATTCCGGCGTCGAGATGACCTTCGCCGCGATCCGGGCCGCCGCCGACAGCGCGAGGATCTACCGCACCTCCGCACCGAAGAAGAATGTCATGATCGTCGCCTTCACCGACGAGGTGGGGAACGACCAGCAACTCGCCGATCAGACGGCACAGCACTGCCGCAAGCTCGGGATCCCCGTCTATGTCGTCGGCGTGCCGGCGCCGTTCGGAATGCGCGAGGTGCGGATGAAATACGTTGAGTTCGACCCCAAGTTTGATGCCGGGGAGGACGAGCAGTGGGCGGTCATCGAGCAGGGGCCCGAGACGCTTTTCCCCGAGGTGGTCCGTGTTCGCAGCGGGGCCCGCGAGGACGAGGCGATCGACTCGGGCTTTGGGCCTTTCAGCCTCTCCAAGCTGTGTGCGGAGACCGGCGGGATCTATTTTCGCGTTCATCCCAACAGCGGCGAGCGCGGCCGGGTCACCAACCAGATGGTGGCGCCGATGGCATCGCAGATCCGCTACTTCTTCGACCCCGACGTGATGCAGACCTATCAGCCCGATTACGTCTCAGCGGCGAAGCTCCAGCAGGACATCGCCGCTAACGAGGCCAAGCGTGCGCTCGTCGAGGCGGCCCGATCGACCGAGATCCAGCCGATGGAGTCGCCGGTGATGACGTTCCCCAGGCGCGACGAGCCGTCCCTGGCAGGGCTCCTCTCCGAGGCCCAGAAGGCGGCCGCGAAGGCCCAGCCGCGGATCGATGCGATCCATGCCACGTTGACGGCCGGTGCCGCGGGCCGCGAGGCGATCAAGGAGCGACGGTGGCAGGCGGGCTACGACCTGGCACTCGGGAGGGTGCTCGCGGCGAAGGTCCGCACCGATGCCTATAACCAGATGCTCGCCCAGGCCAAGCTGGGGATGAAGTTCCAGGACGAGAAGAGCGACACCTGGCAGTTGGAGCCGAGCGATGAAGTCACGGTCGGCTCGCAGACGGAGAAACTCGCCAAGCAGGCCTCCGAGCTCCTCGAGCGCGTGGTCCACGACCACGCCGGCACGCCGTGGGCCCAACTCGCCGCCACGGAATTGCGGACGCCGTTGGGCTATCGGTGGACGGAGCGGTTCACCGGGGTGAACACGCCGCAGATGGCCGATGCCGGCAATAACAACAACGTCCCCGCTCCCCCCACCGACGACCAGAAGCGGAAGCTCGGGCCCCCCAAGCCGAAGCGGAATCTCAAGAACCTCTGACCGC
>Ga0114978_10004139_pt1 | contig 11792 bp, 9 predicted proteins | sample S_140212_EF_Meta_FD_87027 | JGI IMG/M metagenome (GOLD analysis project Ga0114978, IMG submission 87027) | Freshwater microbial communities from Lake Simoncouche, Canada to study carbon cycling - S_140212_EF_MetaG | ecosystem: Environmental > Aquatic > Freshwater > Lake | place: Lake...
CATTCTTCAGCGTTCTCCTTCAGCAGGTTCTCGACATCAGTGTCGTAGTCTAAAGTTTCGGTTTTCATTTATATATACCCTATATAAAAAAGGTTCAACGGGTACTCAGTTTTTATTCTATGTATTCTATTAATATTCTATAACCTATATAATTATATGGAGAATGGAGATAAAAAGCATTTCTACTGTAGGGTATTTTTTATACCTTACATCTAACATATAGGTTGTAAGGTATGTAAGGTGTAAGCAGGTTTTTTTATAGGGTTTTTATGGCAAAAAGTGCTACTTCTCCTCCGACCTTCTCCTTTTGTATTAGTATATCGGGGATGCGAAGCGAAAAAAAAGGGACTTACCCGCTGTCCCGCTGTCGCTTACCTTTTCTGCAGTTTATTCCTCGTCGTCCACGATCTGCCCCTCGACGATGTCGTCGTTCTCCTCATCGCACTCACAGCAGTCGCAATCCTTACAGCAGTCGCATTCCTTACATCTCTCGTGGTCTGGGTTGTCGAGGTGGTGGAGGCAGTCGTGACAGACATATCCCCATTTCGCGTCTTTGATGATGTCGGATCCGTCCCTTTCGCAGTTCTGCCACGAACCGCACCGTCTGCACCATTCTTCGTTATAGTTGTCCTTCATCTTCGCGTTCCATTCGCGAAACTCGGTGAGTTGTCGCTCCAGTTCGGCGTTCTTCTTCTCCAGTTCTTCAATCTCCTCGTCCTTCTCGTCCACCTTCGCCCATCCGTCAGAGTCCAGTGCCTCCCTCTCATCCTCCAGCATCTTCTGGATCATATCGTTCTCGAGGAGTTCGTCTTCATCGTAGATCGCGTCCACGGGTATTTCTCTTTCACTGATTTCTTCTGCGATGACCTCCATCGGAGTCCAATTCAATCCGAACGCGAGTAGTGCGTGTGCTTCACGAGGTGTGGGTTCGTAGTAGTATTCTGCACGGTCGCTTGATTCTTCTGTATTGCACGGTATTCTGCTCCAGTATAACTCTCCCAGTCCACGGACGACGGGTTTGAGCATTGATTTCCACCCGTGCGATATGGCGGGATCGAGTTTGACGTGGGGGATAGGCGGGATTTCCTCGGGGAGTTTTTTCTTCAGTTCGGCGAGTTCTTTCTCCAGTTTTCTCCATTTCTTCTTCAAGTTTTCGTTGTCGTGTTCTGTCTCGGCATTCGCCTCCTGCAGTTCGCCGAGTTGGTCTTCCAGTTCTTCAATCTTGTCCGTCACGCACCCGCATCCGAGGATGTCGTCCTCATCGTAGACCACGTCGACGGGCATTCCTGATTCGTGGATGTGGTCGCAGACTTCGTCGTCGTCGAATAGGTCGGCGATCGTGAGACCCGCGTCGGCGATGACTTTTTTGATGACTTCGGCGAGGTTCTTGTCGTCGGTATTGATGGTAATAATGTTCGCGGTTTCCATATCGTATGTTCTGAGGCACTGCCCCCTGTCATTTCTAAAAAATACATTTCAATTTTTTCTGGCGTGATGACTCCACATGGGCGGAGTATTTATTTATCCGCCCGGAGTATTTATTTGTCCGCCCGACCACCATGTGAAGTCATCACGGCGGAAAAAATTGAAATGTTTTTACCCCGATATACTAAAACCGTGCCACACAATGGGTCAGAAACTCGCGAAACTACTAATCCCCGCCGTCCCGCTGACGGCATATCCTCACCAGAGGGTCATCGCCCCGATTATACCCCGAAGGTCATCAAGATTACCAAAACCTACACAAATATACCAGATTGAAATCTCTCGAACGCTCCGTCCCCGCCCCGCTCCCGCCCCCGCCGTCGCCCGACTCCGCGAAGCACCCCCCGCCCTCCGTGCAGAATGCCCCGCCATCCCGATCGAACACATAATCCGCGAACTAAACCTCCCCGAAATGGAGAAGGTCGCGAAGCGGGGAATCCGCATCCCCGAAGACCGCATCGCCCTCGCCACCCAGAAGTTCAACAAAAACAAGTTCAGCGATGAATATTACACCAGATCGGCGTCGTGGGCGAGGTTCGTCACCGATGCGGGATTAGAAGGCAAAACCGTCTACGAACCGTTCTTCGGCGATGGATCGTCCAGTGCAGAACTCGCGAAACTGGGGGTGACCCAGATCGGAAAAGCGGGAGACTTCTGGGAAAACATCACCGCCCCCGATTGTCCCGCCAATTTCATCATGTCTAATCCGCCGTTCAGTTTCAAATGGGAGATTATGGAAACCCTCCTCGAAAGAAAACGATCGTTCGCCCTAATCCTGCCGTGGCAAACCTTCTACCAAAGTGGGGCGAAAAAAATCCGCACCCTCGCCGAAAAATATGGCGGGAAATACATCCGCTACAATATGAGGGGCGAAGAGGTGATGTTCTACTCCCCAAAAGATAAAAAGATGATGCCGATCGGGACTTCAATCCTGCTCTGGACATTCTAAAAAAAAGGGCAGGGGTCGCCCCACTTTTTATCACGTGCCTACCCATGTGGAGTCATCACGCCGGAAAAAATTGAAATGGTTTTTCGGGATATACTAATACAACAGCGTCAAGCAACCCACATAATGAGCGTGAATCCGAATCTGGAAACCCTGATGAATCTCGTCGAAGAACTCCAAGAACAAATGCCCGAAGGTAAGTATCTCGAGGCGATGAATGCACTGCGTGACCTCCACGCGGGGCGTATGAGACCAGCACCGCCACCCGCCTTCGTCGTCCCCGAAGGGCGAATCAGACTGAACCCCGAGGAAATCCGCCGATACGATGAAATGAGAACGAGACGCAGACTCGCCATCACCCTACAATCCCCCGTCGTGACCGCATACAGAGAGTGCAAGTTCCTCCGCGACGCGTGTGACGAAGTGAATGTGACGATGATGCAGTGGTACGCGATGGAATACGAAGAACGACTCCCCGTCATACAGAGAACGCTGGAACTCTCGTTCGCGGTCGAGAAGAAACGGTACAGAGAATCAAAAAACCCAAACCCCGAAGTCTGCCCGTTCATCTCCCGCCACGCCATCGGGAGATGGTTCGACCCCGCCAAACCGTATGAAGATTCGTGGCGTGGAAAATGGGACTGCGTCTGCGGATCGAAGAACATACTGTGCAAGAACTGGAAACAGCACGAGGTGAGTGACAAACATCAGGTCTGGGCAAAATCAAGGGCGGTCACGAAGGCGAAGGCGAAGAGTATGAGAGAGAAAAGAGGAGTGGGGGTCGCACACGGGTTCTGTCACGTTCGCCACATGTGCGGTCACCGCGTCATATGGACTCAGCAGTACGAAAACCACGCACCACAAGATCGCAACGAATGGTCGCACCCAGAATTATTCGCGGGAAAACCGCTGGACTGGTTGCCACCCACGCAAGAAAACGCAAGACTCGTGCCAACCTACGAAATCGACCCGAATGAACGCGACCTCGCAATCCGCAGAGCAAATTACGGTCGCGTGGTGCAAGGGAGGGAACTGCCACCGCTCCCACAGATCACATACCACTCGTCCCACGCAGGGTGGAATCAATGCCCCCAGACGCTGACCGACGAAGAATACGCGATGTTTATCTCGATGGAGGAATAAAGGACGACCGACGGATCAAGGAATATACGGGATTCAGGTAAAAAAGGTAAGTTTTTAATTCGGTGGAGGAGGGTCGCGGTTATTTAGGAAAAACTCGTCCGTAATCCGCCGATTATCTAAAATATACTAAAACAACTTAAAGAAATAATATTGTGTTAGTATATAACGCCCAAATGACCGAAAACGCACCTTTAGTCGATTCTGTTCCTGCCCTCTCTTTTGCCGTCCAACGCAAGAAAGCGTGGTTAGATGGTAAGACCCTGACCGAGTATCATCCGGATCTGAAGAAGTTCGTTGCCTATAAGATGCTCCCGAATGAGACGACCGAGGGTCGTGCTGAAAAGCACCTGAAACAACTGGCGGGATCTGGGAGGTCGTGTTATAGCAGTGTTAAGGAGCATGTGGATATGTATTATCGGGCGATTAGGCGTGATAAAAAGACGAAGGAGGTTGCGATGGTGAGAGCGAAGCACGGGTGGGGTCGTGCCTACCCTGCGGGGAACTTATCAATCGCGACGATGGAGAGATTCGCCCGTAATACAATGATAGATGAAGTTTATTATGATTTTGATATTGCGAACGCTCAACCGATGCTGTGCCTGAATGTCTGCAATGACGAGGGGTGCCTGAAGAAAGTGCCGACGATAGTGAAATACTGCGAGAAGCGTGACGCGGTACTGGCGGAGGGGATGGCGAAATACGGCAAGTCGAGAGAAGAGGTGAAGGCGGTGTATAATAAGGTTATGAATGGCGGGAAAATTGAAGAATGGTATGCTGATAATGAAGACATCGTGAAGTTTAAGAAAGAGTGTGAGTGGGTTAGAGAGAAGGTGAGAGAGGTGAATCCTGAACTGTTCTCATCTGCTCGAATGAAGAATGCTCTCGATAAGGACATACCCGAAGGTCAGCGTGTGAATAAAAACATGCGGACGATGTTCGCCCTCTGGATGGCGGAGTTAGAGTTCCAGTATGTGTCGGCGATTATGGAGTGGTGTGAGAGTGAAGGGTTAATGACGAAGGAGGGATTACAGCGTTATACGGTGGCAGGTTATACCTACGATGGATTCGTGCTACTGCGAGAGGTGGTGGACGCATACTGCAGGAAGCGTGGAATAACCCTGTCGGTCTTATGTGAAGAACTGACGCAGACCGGAATGGATAGGACAGGACACGAACTGGAATGGAAGGTGAAGGGGACGAGCGAGAAGCACGACATCAGCGAACAGTACGCAGTGGGCGTGGCAGATGTGCCGTCGTGTATCCCGTCGCCGTCAGGAAAGACATTCGCCGAGTATGTGGTCGAGTGGGAGAAGACTAACGCGTTTATTCGCGAATGTGGTTTATATGTTGAGACGAAACCCGCGACAGGTCGGTTTATATTGCGTGATACTGCACAGATGAAGGCGTGTAATCAGCACCTCTGCGTGATAGATCCGGAGACGGGCAAGAACATCAATTTTATTAAGATGTGGTTGTCGAATAATAATGAAAAGCGGTGTTATGAGAATATGGATGTGTATCCGTTCGCCCCTGCGTGTCCGCAAGACTGCTTTAATCTGTGGTCGCCGTTTGATATGGATAGGGTTGAGAACTGGAACGATAATCCCGATGTGTTGGCGAAGTTTATTTATCATGTGCGAGAGGTTGTGTGTGGAACAACGGCGAACTCCAAGTTTCAGGAGGGTTTTGAATATCTGCTGGATTGGTTGTCCCACATCATACAACGACCCCACGTCAAGAGTGGTAAATGCCCCGTTCTAATCTCTCAGCAGGGGTCGGGTAAGGGAACGCTGATAAGGATACTGACCCGTATTTTAGGAGAAAGCAAGGTGTTTCAGTCGGTAAAACCTGAAAGGGACGTGTATGGCGACTTTAATCCGATGATGGAAAAGGCAATCCTCGTGAATGTAGACGAACCGGAAAGTGCGAAGTCAGATCTGTTTCAAGGCACGATCAAGAACTTTATCACCGAACCTACAATGATTATTAATGATAAGTTTGTAAAGTCTCATCCCATCAAGTCGTATCACCGCTTTATTTTTACGACGAATAAGGCGGACGGTGGAATAACGGTAGAGGAGGGTGACCGACGCTTTTTTATACTGCGGATGTCGGACAAGCACAAGGGCGATATGAAATACTGGGACGAGTGGGAGAAGATTTTGGCAGACCCAGATCAGAGCGGTTTTAAGACAATTTATAATTGGTTGGCGACGAGGGACATCGGCGACTTTATGCAGAAGACGATGCCGAAGACGGTGTATCAGAAGAACCTCGAGAGAAGCAATAGAACGCCTCTGGAATGCTGGTTGGAGCATTTAGTGCGGACATGGATGATAGATGGTGGCGATGAATCGAGGAAGGTGCTGACGATGACTGGCACAGAGGCATTGGCGGTGTATCTGGACTTCTGCGAGAAGCAGGGACTGCCGATTAAGAACTACAAGACCTCGGCGGGTGGGTTGTCGCAGTTGATTAGTAATCACGAGGTAGGTAGGTTCGCATCGGGGGAGATGTATGCGACGAAGCGGTTGAGAGGTGGCGATGCGAACAAGAGAGAGTTTAGGTTAGATGTGATGTTTGATTGGTTGGCGAAATCTGGGGTGTTAAGTAAAGATGATTTTAGTGGTGATGCCGTAGGCGAGGATTTAGAGAAAGAGGAGGTTGTAAATCTCTCGGAGACTACGAATCACGCCCCACGAAAGATGAAAATAAGGGCGAAGCGAAATGAAGCAGAATTAAATCTCTCGTAATAATATATATACAATGGGTAAGAAGAACAAGAGTAAAACGATGGGATCCGTACCGTCCTCCTATTATGAACTGAATGTAGACTCGGTGGTCGCCGACGAAGAACTACATGACGTGGATGGCAATAAGGTTTATGAAGAGGTGCTGAAGACCGCCGAAGAGGAAATACAGAAGGCGAGAGATATACTCGTGCAGGAGATAGGCGAAGAGGAGTTGCCGAGAGAATGTTTAGGCGTTATTGATGTCTCGGGAGGTGAGGTCGCACCCCCATCGACGCCAGAGGATAAGAAGGACGATGACCTGTCGCAGAAGCAGAAACAGCAGAAGGGCGGTTACAATGGTTGGTGGTGGTGGAGGAAATAATCTAAACAAATAATATTATTACTATACATATATAGCAATAATGAATAGCACACCGTTCGAGACGAATCTATTGAAGAAGTTTCACGAGAAGGGGTTGTCGGATACATCGGTTATGTTGTATATGAAAAACCTGCGTCGGTTGAATGCGGGGCAACCTCTCTCGGACTTTAAGTTTTTAGAGCGTCCACAGGTGATAGAGACCTTTTTGAATCAGTATGCAGAGACCACGAAGCGGAACTTTATAATCGCGATTGTCTCGGCGTTGAATCTGGCGGGAACATCGGCGAAACATAAGAAACTGTATGGCGATTATTATAAACTGATGATGGATAAGAATAAGGAGATTAAGGAAAATGGCGGGAAGACGAAGGAGGGTATGCCATCATGGGACGCGGTACTCGAGAAGTATAATGCCCTGAAAACGAAGGTATTGGAGACGACGGACTTTAGCAAAGAATCGGCGTTTAATGATCTGTTGAAGTTGTTGGTGACCTCTCTGTATGTTCTACAACCGCCCCGCCGAAACGGTGACTATTTAGAGATGAAGATTGTGCCGACTTATAGTGAGGAACTGCCCCAGACGGTGAATTATTTAGACACGAAGAAAGGGGAGTTTATTTTCAATAAATATAAAACCAGTAAAAAGTATGGGGAGTTCCGCAAAGCGATAGAACCAGAATTAAGGGCAATCGTATCCCTCTATTTAAAACATCACCCTAATCTCTGGGAGGGTCGTAAGCAGAAGAAAGAACCCGTCCCGTTTTTAGTATATCGCGACGGCGAACCGCTCCACCAACTCAACTCTATAACACGATTAATTAATTCGGTGCTTGGTAAGGGTGTGGGTTCGTCCGCTCTGCGACATATCTATATAACGGAAAAATATGGCAAGGTAGAAGAAGAGAAGGCGAAAGACGCAGAGGCAATGGCACACTCCGTCGGTATGCAGAAAGATTATATACTAAAGTAATATAAATATAATATCAGTATATACTATACGAAATGAACGCTCAAGAAGAGAAAACTGAAGAATGGAAGAGACATCGCGACGCGATCTATAAATGGCGACGAGAGCATCCGGAGAAATACCATGAGACCGCGAAGAAATGTTCTCTCGCATACTACTATAAAAACCGTGATGAAATCTCCGAGAAGCGTCGCAACTTGCGTCTTGCAAAGAAAGCAGAAGGAGTGATATAATTTTATATGTATAGATTATAATATACATATAGAATGAGTTTAGCGAATGATATGGATAAATGGTGGTGGGGAGGCGATGAAGATGAGTACCTCGACCCCGAAGGCAAACCAATCAGCAAAGAAGACTACGAGAAGCAGTTCGAAGGTCAGGTCAAGATGCCTGTAGAACCAGACCAACCGGAAGACCTACCGGAACAACCGCAGTTCGTCGGAGATCCGACACAATTTAAACCGATGCCGTTCGACCCGAATAACCCGATGATGTATATGGGTTCGGGGTCGCCCTTTTATCACCTGCGGGGTGGAGAGCAAGGCGACGATGAGTTGGCAAGGAAAATGGCGGAGTTTCTGGCACCGCACATATCGTCGGGAATCGGACAAGTTGCCGACGGCATTCAAGACTTTTTTAAATCTCCCGAACAGAGAGAACAGGAGAAGCGTGATAAGTGGGAATTAGAAGAAGCGGAGCGGAAAAAGAAAGAGCGTGAGGAGGGTAGTTGGTCGTCATTGCTGTCGCCCTTTTTTCATCTCTCGGGAGGTGCGATCGACAAGTATATAGCAATGGCGAAAGAGTTCGCGAAGAGGGCGGGGTATAAGGACTGGAACAGTCTGCGTCGTGCAGATGACGGAGAACATAAATTAGAGTTGAGAGGTGTCAAGTTCGGGAGAAAGGGTTATGGTGATTTTATAAAGTATTCTCTCGACGAGGGCGTGGACGAAGCACAGAAGCACCGCTCCGCCTACCTCTCACGGGCGACGAAGATACGGGGCGACTGGGCGAAGGACATGTACAGTCCGAACTCATTGGCGATCAATATTTTATGGGGTGGCGGTTTGTCGGGTGGCGGGAAGACCGAGGCGGAGTTAGAAGCGATGTCGGTGGTGAAACTGATTGATTATGGTAAATCTCTCGGTGTTAAGGGTTTAGATGGAAAGACCAAGAAGGTTATTATGGATAAGATTATATCTCACGAAAAGACGATGCCAGAAGCGACGAGCGTCGCACCGAAGGCGGGAGAACTGACCTCGCTACAACTGTATAAGATGCTACTGATGTCGGAGAGTCTGGAGAAGGATTTAATACCTCTGGCGAAAAAGCAGGGCATCGAGAGGATACTGCACAAAAATAAGAAGACGCTCGTTAATGAGATTTATGATAATCTTCTCTCGAACGAAGAAATCCAAGCATCCGACTCGTTAGAAAATGTCCCCAAAATGGTTAGGTATATATTAGGGAAAGGTCCTAACCCATACCCAGATTCAGAATCAGAAGAGGAAGAAGGGTCAGATGAAGAAGAAGACCCAGAAGAGATAGAGGTCACGCAAATAGAATACGACACCAACCCATACTTAATAGAAAAAGGTAGAGAAGGTCTTAAGTTTGTTGACCGCCGTGTGTTCGACCCCGTGACGGATGAAGAATTGGGAACGCTGGGCGATGACTGGGCGAAACCACTTGCTGATATTATCGAACGGCAGGAGTTGGTTTCGAGTGCGTTCGAAACTGCATACAAGGCACTCGCCGAGAAATATAAGGATATAGACGGACTAAAAGAGTATGCGAAAGCGGTGGAACTGCCATTCGCAGGTAAAAGTAGAAATGACCTATTGAATGACATAGCAAACTTTTATGCCCAGATGGTAGAAAAGGCGTTAGATTCTGGTAATCCCGATGTTGAAGGGGAGGTTCAAAAGGCGTTAGAAGGAAAAGGCAAAACCGTACTCCCACCGCAAGATGTGCTGGAGGGGAAGAAGGACAATCCGGTCGTAGAAGAGACAATAGAGGAACCGATGGACGACGGAGACATTCGTCAGTATCTCCCGAATGCGAAGATTATGAGATATTCGGCACTCGCTAAATTGAGCGACATCGAGCAACTGCTTCCAAAAGATAAGTCTTATGTCTTTTTATTATATGAGCAGACACCCGGATCGGGACACTGGGTCGCACTGATGAGGTATGGCAATACGATAGAGTTCTTCTGCTCGTATGGCAGTAGGATAGACGCTCCCCTGCGATGGAATAACCCTCGTGATAATGCGATGCTCGGACAGAGCAAATCCTACCTCTCAATGCTACTGAATAAGGCGAAAGGTAAGTTTAGGTCGATATATAACCCCGTTGCATACCAGAGTTCGAAGCAGGGTGTGGCGACATGCGGGGCGTGGGATGTGATGAGGATTAATCAACTTATTAATCATAATCAGGATCTACACGAGTTCCACGACTACATGGAAAGCGTGAAGAAAGAAACCGGTCTTACTTATGATGAGATTGTAGTGAATTATGTCTCAAAGAGATAAATCTCTGGATTGAAATCTCTCGAGCAACCCATATTTTAAAGAACACAGGGTATGAAAAAATATGTTTTACGACGTGGGTGATGACTGGCATTATTATATTACCGAGATTAAAACTTCGGGAGATTTTTACTACCTTTAATCTTCTGCTTTAGTTTATCCTGCACAATCAACCGAAGTTCGCCGACCTCACTTGCGGTCTTCGGCGTGTCTTTAGTGACCCTTTTAGTAGGGCGATAAAGAGGGTAGTCACCTTCTTTACTGCCTACGTCCTGCCACGACTCCTTGAACCATCGTTTTAATCCTGCAGGTTTGCCCTTATATTTACCACCGAGTTCTTTATAGCGTTTTACTATCCACCCGCTTTTATAGGCACTGTGCTTTTTATACTTCTTGTCTGCCTCCGCTTTTACACGGGCATATAACGCCTCGTCGAGAGGTTGTGATCCTCCCGCGAATACTGGATTTTGAAGACTGTGTTGGTCTCTTATTCTTGTGAGTGGGTTAAATAATATACCGCTCGGCGGTGATGGTCTCACTTCTGTTGGGTGGTTAAACCGACCTTCTAAATTGTAGAGAGGGTCAGCGGAAGCATATATACGAGCATTCATTTTCGCTAAATCCCCGTCACGGATGTCGCCGACTTGGATTGCTGGGTTATAACTGCGACCTTTTTGTATCATACCTCTTTTAATGAACTCGTCTAAAATAGCACCGCCGAGAGAATGACCGACGCCGTAGAAGATGTATTTATCAGGCGGGAACGTCTGCTGAAAGTGAGAGAGAGCATTATAGTCAGTCTGCCATCTGTCAGTGCTGGTTAGGGTCTGAGTTGCAGTAGGCAACCACGCTTTAAAGTCAGTCCAGTCGGCAGTACCGCGAATAGCGACTACGAAACTGTCGAAGAAGTTGTCTTTATAGATGGTAAGCGTGGGAGTTTTAAAAACAGGGTGATAGGTCGCGACGGGCAACATCTTATTAGGTTCTTGCGGTGAGACATACGAGTTCTTCTCCATGGTGTAAAGGGTTAGTGGGTCAGGCAATAACCCGCCATATAAGTCAGAGTAGAATCCGGTTCTCTCGGGTTCAGTGGTAGGATAGTCAGGGTAATTAGTAGACATTTTTATTTTCCTCTATTATATTATAACACGAAAAAATATGTCATCGTCGAATATTATATCGCCGAACAACAATAAGATATATGATTCGTATCTCCCGAACCCCTACCCCTACCCAGCACAGGCGAACGACCTCGCGTCGGTTCTCGTGGCAGGTAATCAGGCAGGATCCCAAGATATAGTCGGTGTGAATAATCTTCAGTGTGCGATAGTAGACAACCCGCTTTTAGGAGGTTCTCTCACGATAGGCGGTGCAGGGCAAGATCTGCGGATACAAGGTGCGACCACGAAGGGGTCGGTTTTGGCGGGAGACGGAACATCTACGATTGAACTGCCAGTGGGGGCGAACACATATATTCTCTCGGCGAACTCTGCGACTGCGACTGGATTGGAGTGGATTGTCTCTACTACAGGACCAGCAGGACCAACGGGGGCGACAGGGGCGGTAGGACCAACAGGACCTGCAGGGGCGACAGGTGCGACAG
>Ga0114978_10004143_pt1 | contig 11787 bp, 24 predicted proteins | sample S_140212_EF_Meta_FD_87027 | JGI IMG/M metagenome (GOLD analysis project Ga0114978, IMG submission 87027) | Freshwater microbial communities from Lake Simoncouche, Canada to study carbon cycling - S_140212_EF_MetaG | ecosystem: Environmental > Aquatic > Freshwater > Lake | place: Lake...
ACTCACGTGCCTTATACAAAGTCTTAGACACAATGATGATACGAACGTTAGGATTCATAGCAATCCGAAACGTAGAATAATTGATAGTCACCGTAGTAGACTTAGCGTGCTCAGGAGGAACATTAATCAACAACCTGTTACGAGCAGCAGGCTCATACACCATACCAGGATGCAACCACTCAGGCTCACCCTGCTCCAACAAAGAAATAAAATTCCTCTGATGAGGGAAAACCTTCATCTCCAAATACTTAGACGAAAAGTCCTCAAACCCAATATCAAACTTATCAGAAGCCTTAGCCCCAGACCTAACAGAATCGCGCTCCGTCCGAGCGTTATCCAAATCTTCCCTAAACTGCTTATCAGACTTAACCCAATACTTCACAGTATCAGGAGAAACCCCAGCCACCTTAGACGCATCAGCATTAGTCATACCCTGACCAATAGAAACAAGATAATCCTGTCTCTTCTGCATCGACGCAGCCTTACCGTGATGAAAATCCCCAGCCTTAGCAGCCATAAAAATCCCATCATAATTATATATATAATAAAGCAGACTCTCCAAAGAGTCTGCTATAAACTACCCTACAGCCTTCAATACCAGGCTGAAATAAAAACCCTTACATATATACTAATCCGTTACCATACCATTTGGTAACGCAACAAAACAAAAAAACTTTTACAAACCACAAAACCGCAGGTCAGACACATATACAGTTGCAGGCAAATAACCCAAAAAAGTTAAAAAAGGGACTGTTGCGTCCTAGGGTTTTGGGGATTTAATACCCTCGGTTGGGGTTTTTGGCCTCATAGGTTGTTTGTGGGTCAACTATCTCCTGAGGTTGTCTAGTACGGCCTAGACACGAGGTTTTGTGAGGGAATTGAGGGGGTATTTGACCTATGGGGGGGCATCGTGTAATGTTGTTAGTGTCACTCCGTTAGAGGTTAAGCAAGGGCCGACAGGCCTCGCACTCTCTCTCCGAGAACCAAGACAAAATGAAAGATAACTCCATAGCGTGATTACTTGCTTGAGGTGTGCCTCAAGTTGTCTAGTACTCCTAGACGATTTGAGGGGCATCTCAAGGCGAGATGCTTGCAATATAGAACTCAAAAGAGGTCAATATGACAAGCACTAAACAAGTAACAACCGAGGTAACACTTGAAGAGGTTGTCGGGCTAGTAGTTAAGGCTCACAACTCCGAGCGCGCAATATTTGATGCTGTAGAGGCGTCAAAACACCCGATTGCAGATGCGTGCCTTGCATTAGTTCAAGCAACTAAACAAGGTATGAGCATCCGAGATATCGAAGAATCTGCCTACAATAAAGATGCACAAGGCGTGCAGATTGTAGGTAAGGACACAATCAACCGATATCTAGCAATCGGCAAAATGTGCGAGCGCGTAGGTTCAAGCAAGATAGATGCCGAGGGGATTAGCCTTGCCGACATTAAGTTCAATCTTGATAATGGCGTGGGCATAAAAGAACTAAACAAGGTCAATAAAGTCTCACAACTTAAGGCCGTTAGTTCTAAGAATCATCCCTCAGTCAAGGCCAAGCGCGACAAGCGCAAGGCTAAGAACTTGCTACCTAAGGACTCCAAGGCCGACAAGATTGCAGACGCAATCGAATCAGGCAAGTTCACCAAGGCAGAACTCGACAAGATTGCGCTATCCCTCAAGATTGCGTATGACAAGTTGAGCAAGTAAGTAATCACGCAAGGACTACCCCCACCGAAAGGTGGGGGCTAGTTCTATTTTATTTTATTTGTCTAGTACGCCTAGACAATCGGTCAGTATGTTGTCTCTGGCATATGTCGGCTCTGATGTTGGTTCTGATGTACGCTCTGAGATATTTGACTTAAGGTCTGATATGTAGTAAACTTGTGTTAGCAAGTTAGTTCAAGGAGGAGATAGCAATGCCGATACCAACAAGCAAGGTCTATCGTGGGGCAGGTCGCTTCGTGATAGTTAGTAATGGTAGCAAGTTCAGACAACGCAAGGAACGCAGGTTCTTTCCTGTGACAACTCGTAATGTTATGCCGACTAATTGGTATGAGTATTACCTGTTGTTGTCTAGTACACCTAGACAGGATGGTGCCTGATGTATCCTGAGGGTGACCCATTCTCTAAGGGTCATTGTAATAGTTGTGGGTCAAGACTCTATGACAATGATTGCTTCGAGTGTGATGTGCAATGTAATGGGTGCAGTAAGTATATGTACCCTGAGAACGCCAAGTTAGATAGGGATGACAACACTTGGTGTGTTAAGTGCTATGCCAAACAGATGATGCTACTAGAGGAGGCTCTGTGATTAAGAATAATTGGCGTTGGTTTGCGTGGTCGCTGTTGTTTGTTGCATTAGTGACCATTGCTGATGAGGTTAGCAGGATGTACTGATGGATGACAATACTTTTCTATGTGAGAGGTGTGCTGTTCGTCATCCTTGGAATATGTTGGATATGAATTATTGGATGGCAGGTTGGATGTATGCCTGTCGTCTAGTACCTACTAGACAAAATGGAGGGAAAGTATGAAGTTATATTCTGATGAGATAGAGGAATATAAGAACGCAATAATGGAAACACCTGACAATATCCGTATCAACCTGATGTCATTGTATGACCTGTTGGATGAGATGGTTATTGCTGGTGAGATGGATGTGGTGGTCAAGTATGTGTAGCAATAAACATTACGACCAGTACGAAGATGAGATGAATAAGTTAATCGCTGAGCGTTTGATGTCACGCGAGCATCTCGGTGCACTAATGCAGGAAAGTGTCGTGTCTAATAGAAAGTTAGATATAGATATTGAAACTGTTGATTTGATGCTTGACCCTATGTACTCACCTACTTGGGATATGGCTGCTTGGGTAACTACTGAGGATAATAGGGAGGTGGAAGATGAACAAGGAGATAGTGGGAATAGAGATAACTGATGATGGTTATCGTAGCATTGCAGGTTTATTCATTGTGAATGTCCTTGACAATGTTAAGTCTCGCAAGGGTTGGATGAAGGCTGACGCTTGCGCTTTGATAATGGAGGCAATAAAGATATGTCGTCAGATGGATGATGAAGCCTATGCTTTTCTCGATGCACAAATCAAGAAAAGATATGGTGTAACTATATCCAATAAAGATATGGTGTAACTAAATCATAGTAGGTGACCCATATCATTATTGACTCAACACCTGAGGTGTGGGATAATAATGGTATGTGCCAATTACTAGGTCAGTAGTTGGTGTCTAGTACTTACTAGACAATTAGCAATATAAAGGAGGTGAAGTATGAACTTAGTGGATGAACCAGAAGCACCAAGCACACCAGTTATTTGTAATGGTAATCGTTGCACAGAAATTGTATCCGATTGTATGGAGGATATAGATGGTTCTGATGCAGTAGAAATTGATGGCGATTACTACTGTGATAGTTGCGCAGCGTTCTGTGATGATTGTAATGAACCTTACCTACCTGATGGTGGGTGGAGGGCTAACAATTATTACTGTGACAGTTGCTTAGATAACTATTTCCATTGCGATAGATGTGGTGACTTAACACATAATAATGATAGCAATGGTGTTAGTGGCAATGTTTGGTGTGGTAATTGTGTATCGGATGCACATTACTGCGAGAGTTGTGATGAGTACTATGAGGACCCTTGCCGTAGGTGTAATGGCTCAGAGTTTCTAGATAATTACAGTTGGAAACCTGAACCTGATTTCTTTATGCAACCTAATTCACAAGAAGCATACTCACGATACGACCTCAGGTCCTTAAAACTTTCTAACGAAATGTTTTATGGTCTTGAGATAGAAGTAGAAAGTCAAGGCAACAGCATACGCAATGCTCTCAGCAAATTGAGCGAGCACTTCGGCCCTGTTGCATACTTCAAATCAGATGGCTCACTCGAAGAAGGATTCGAGATAGTCACACATCCAATGTCATATGAGTTTGCTGTCTCAATTGACTGGACAATCCTTAGCAAGTTAGCAGGTATGGGTTTCAGGTCTTGGGATACTAAGACTTGTGGTATTCATATCCATCTATCTCGTAAGGGTTTCAAAGATAGGTCTCACCTGTGGAGGTTTGCCTATCTAATCAACACAAGTGAAAGACAATGTGTTGCTATTGCTGGTCGCTCGTCTCTCCAATGGTCTACATTTGATGGTCAGAAGGAGAAGGCAGGCAAAGTTATATTAGGTAAGGACTACAATCCTGACCGATATACTGCTGTCAACCTGTGCAATAGTGAGACAGTAGAAATCCGTATGTTCAAGGGTTCACTCAAACCTGAGCGTGTCCTTGCTGACATACAATTCGTGGCATCCATCGTGGAATATACAAGGGATGTAACTATCCCTGATATTACTGTTGGTGCCCTGACTTGGGATACTTATCGTATCTTTGTTGAGGAGAATCAAGATAAATATAAACACATACACAACCTAATGGTTGAGAAAGAGGTATAGATATGTGTTTATTGCACATAGCAGAACCAAATCAAGCACCAACATATGAGCAACTGAAGTGTGCGTGTTCCAATAACCCAGATGGTTTTGGTTACGCTGTTCACACAGGTGACTCAATACTTACAGGTAGAGGTCTAGATTATGACAATGTAATCAGAAGATTTCTTAATGTAAGAGATAGATATCCAGATGGGTATGCAATGTTTCACGCAAGACTTGCAACTCACGGAGGTATCAACAAGAACAACTGTCATCCGTTCAGGGTAGGTGGTAGTGACAAGATTATTCTCGGTCACAACGGCATCCTCCCTGTTGATATACCAAAGGGTGACAATCGTTCCGATACTAAAATCTTTGCCGACGAGTTACTACCTAAGTCTGGTATCGAATCGCTAGATGATGAGACATTCTTTGACGAGTTGGAAAAGTGGGCAGGTGGTAGCAAGATTGCTATCCTGAACGCTAGTCCCAAGTTGGATTATGAATTGTATATGGTGAACGAACAACTAGGTGACTGGGAGAATGGACTGTGGTGGTCTAATGGTTCCTACAAGTATGACTATACTCGGTGGGCTTGGTTACCTAGTAGAAAAACAAAGTCAGATGGTGATGGGACATCTGTAGCATCCGTCTATGATGAGGATGACTTAGATTCAGCACTTGACTTGACTTTGTGTTATGAGTGTGGCGATACATTCACAGAGATGGCAATGATTACAGGTGTGTGTGAGACCTGTGATTTCTGTATCGAATGTTACGCACACACAGACTCTTGCTTGTGCTATCAAGGTAGTGCATCAAGCAGAGATGCTATATGGAAAGAGTCAACATTCTAACTGTCTAGTACGTACTAGACAACAATGAAGGAGGTGAAGTGAATGTATTGGGGAGATTACATAGCAATAGCAATACTGTTTAGTGTAAGTGCTTTTCTGTTAGGCATATTGTACAGCAATAAAAGAAAGTAAACACAACTAACAAGGAGGAAACAAATGATAGACGAAAACATTGACCCACGAATGGCAATAGCAGAAGTAATACGTGAGTTAAAAAGAAATGATGGAGATGTTGATGCCTTTATGACAAAGATATACTCTGCTGAAAGCAATGTTGACGCATACAATATCTGTATGAATACAATGATGGAGGTGAGCAGATGATAGACGAAGCAACTAATGATTACCCAAAGATAAACACAGAACATTACTCTGAATACTTGAGACTTAATATCAAGTTAAGATACTTGGTAAATGAGGTCAACGATATGATAGAGAATGAAACATACAATCAAATCTTTGATGCACTAGGTGCAGGCTTTGATATATGGAGTGTCTGGAAAATACTAAACACTCTTAACGACGAGGTAAAAGAAGTTGTTATTGAATGTGAGAGGCAACTAACTAAGTGAACACATCCGTTCCTGATTTTGAAAACCCTTTATGCAGGGAGATAGGTCAAGACCTATTCTTCCCTGAAAAGAATCAACAACAGGAAGCAATATATGCCAAGTCAATATGTAAAAAGTGTGAACACATAGCCCCTTGTTTGGAGTATGGTTTACGCGTTGAAGTCAAAGGCATATGGGGTGGTAAAAGCACAGCAGAACGAGCAAGGATAGCAAGTAGCAGGGGTATTGTAAGAGAACAATTACTTACCTCTGCTGATTTCTACACACATAAGGAGATGATACACAATGAGTAAAGATAAAGATGATATCGCAAAGATGGTCAATGAAGTCTTTAGTAATGACCACGAGAAAGCATTTCAAATGTCAGACCTGATAGATAACCTAACAACTAAGGTATCTGTTCTCATAGAAGATGATGGATTATGGGAAGAAATGATAGGGTCTAAACACGACAGAGTTATGTTTGTTGCTATGATAGGTAGCATCGCTATCGCTATGGCACAAATGCTTGAACCTGTAGTAGATATAATCTTTGATGATGACAAGGAATAATAATTGGATTGGCGTGGCATACCAACGGCTGCCTGCCCTGAATGTGGTTGCTATTGGCTACGCATATCTGCCGTCTTTGACCCCAACACTTATGAGATTGAAGTATGGGGTCTTGACGACGCTGAATGTTATGCGTGTGGTGCTCAACTTACAGCACCTTGCCCAACTGACCATCCTGATAACGAACAATCAGAGACTTACTAATACCAACCTTTACGGTTATGAAACGATAACGCTGAACAAGGGTTATCGTACCTGTGTTTAATGTAATCAAACCCTGCATCAACCTGTTCAGGAACTTTTGTTCCGTGTTCAGTTTTCAAGACTTGGAACAAACCATATGCTGATGACCTTGGATTATCTGCACGAGGGTTCCAACTTGACTCACGAAAAATTAGTTCATCTAAACAATTCCATTGACGCTCAGACCAACCTTCATTCTTTGTTGCACTACGCACATATGAACGAGATACTTCCTGTGACCAACGAGGAACTTCAGGTTGAACTGGTGAAGCAAACAATAACTCTAACATCTGACCTCCAGATTATTTGTTATTTGTTATTACATATAAGCAGACTCTTTGATGAGTCTGCGTTAGTTGTTGTTATCTTTTTCAAGTATAACAACCTATTTGTTTTCTTGTCTGTAACGACACACCCTGTGTCTTATGATGGTGTCGTCGGTGTCTATGCTACTATGAATAAGTCGCTGGGGTTTGCTGACCTCTTTCACCCAGCGTACTTCAAAGAGGTAACAGGTTGGGTTTCTCCTCCGTTCTCGCCTGTTACCTCATCTAATTCTTGGAGGAATTATGTTAAAGGTTAACGGCTACGAAGTCCCAGACCACGTTTCTTATTCAAGTTTAACTACTTGGTTAGCGTGTGGATATCAGTACTACCTCTCTCGTATTCAAAAGGTTGAGGAACAACCTGCTGTGTGGTCGCTTGGTGGTAGTGCTGTTCACCTTGCAACAGAGAACTATGATTTACAGAAATGGGAGTCAGAACAATGAACGAACAAGAACTATTTGATGGGTTATCAGAGTTAATACCTGACTTAAAGAAAGCAGAGAACGAGTATTCAACTTTTGATTGCACATCAGTAATACTTAATGCCTTCATTGAATTAAAATGTAGGCACACACATTACAATACTTTGTTGATTGAGAAATCAAAGTATGCTCGCCTTGTTGGTGAAGCAAGATTAAAAGGAATGATTCCTTTGTACATTAACTCAACACCTGAAGGTGTTTGGTCATTTAATCTGGACAAGTTTGATATAGTTTGGTCAGAGAAAGATAACCTGCCTGTTACAACAGAGTTTGAGAATACTGATAAGACAACTAAGGTAATAGGTTTTCTTCCAATTAAAGAAGGCGACCAACTATTTTGGAAATAAATAAACTTTGGGATGATGCTTGGGCTGAAGAAGTCAACAACATCAGACAAGTACACGGTGAAGATTTTCAATTAGAAACTTTACGTCAATCAGTACGCACAACTAAGGCTAACCCTGATGGTGAGAACGCTAAGTGGTGGTACGAGAATGGTTTAAAGTTTGTTGAGTCTTGGGTTCAATGGCGTGAAGGTTCAGGTTGGAAAATCTGGACAACACCTCAAGGTAAACCTGCTATTGAATTGAAACTTGAAATTGTAGTCGGTGGTGTCTATATGTTAGGTGCTGTCGACAGAGTATTTGTTACACCAGATGGTGAACTTGTAATCCTGGATTTGAAAACAGGAATGAGAACACCACAATCAGACTTGCAATTATCCATATACGCATCAATGATGGAACGCGCTATAGGTGTGCGCCCTTCATATGGTGCATACTGGATGGCAAGGCAAGGAACAACAACACCACCAATATCACTAGAGGCGTTGAGCCTACAAAAACTAGATGAACTTGTGGCAATGTTTCAGAAGGCTAGAGAAAACAATATCTACCTTCCTAACTTTGACACTTGTAAAATGTGTTCTTATCAGGAACATTGTTATTGGAAGAATGGAAGTCAAGCACTTCCGATTGGAGAAATAAATGTCAACTGAATCAGCATATGTTGCCAACGTTAAAAGTAAACTTGGAACAATCGTTACTGTACGTGGTGATGATTGGACTTCGTTCTCTCAAAACGTTAACGACGCAGTAGCAGGGGAAATAGGTAACGTTGTTGGTGCATTAGAGGAAGCCTTCTTAGGTCAAACTAATGAATCAATTGCTCAAGCATTGAGCGCATTGAATCCAACACCAGTACCATTTGCACCAGTGCCACCACCAGTGGCTGGTTACGCACCTGCACCTGCTTGTGCACACGGACCAATGGTTCGACGCACAGCAAAACAAGGACCACGTACAGGCAAAGACTTCTGGGCTTGTACAGCACCAATGGGTTCACCAGAAAAATGCAAGACAGTTAATATCTAAGGAACTAGATGAGAACATTAGTTAGAACAATTGGTAAAACAGAATCAGGTGGGGAACCATTACCATCTGTGTTCAATACTTTTGATGTGTCAAAAATTATTTTGAGACGCAGCGAAGTATCAATGTTTGCTGGTGCACCTGGTGCAGGTAAATCAACACTTGCATTAGCCATTGCATTAAGAACCAAAGTTCCAACTTTGTACATCTCAGCAGATACAGGCGCACACACAATGAGTATGCGCCTGTTCTCAATGATTACAGGTAAGAGTCAAGAAGAAGCAGAAAGAATAATCACAGAAGATATGGAACTTGCTAAGAGAGAACTCTCAAAGACAAGCCATATCAAGTGGGCTTTTGATGCTGCGCCAACACTCAATGATATTGATGAAGAAGTTCTAGCGTTTGAAGAAGTGCACGGTGAGAACCCACACTTGATAGTGCTAGATAACTTGATTGATATTACTGATGGTGGTGGTGAGGAATGGTCAGGTATGCGTGCAGTTATGAAAGAAATAAAATATCTTGCACGAGATACTAACGCTGCGATACTTCTATTGCATCACACAAGTGAAGCATTTGAAGGTAAGCCTTGCCCACCTCGTTCATCTATCCAAGGTAAAGTATCACAACTACCTGCTCTTATTTGTACGATGTCACAAACAGATAATGGTTTTATGGCTGTTGCACCTGTAAAGAATCGTTATGGTAAAGCAAACGCTTCTGGTACCGAAGCAGTATTCTTGTCCTTCTCGCCAGAGTATATGTATTTGGCTGACCCTAAAGAGGGGTTATAATAGATACTGATACTGACCAAGGATTTGTATTCAGTCCTTGTATGAATTGTAAAGAACGGCACGCTGGTGTTGTGTACAAGGGCTGGATATTACTCTGTGAAAAATGTTATGTTGATTGGGAAAATCAAGAAAATGAATAAGACTATTAACCCTTGGCAAGACTGGATTGAACCTGTCTTGTTTAAGTTAAGTGTAATCTTTTTTGTTGCAACATTATTTATTGGATTGTTTTTAAGTTTATGAGAAATGAAGATGGCAGATGTTATATCTGTTCATCTATTTGGTATTGCACTTGCAACAACGAATCGAATATAGGTGAGTATGAGTACTCCAAGTAAGCGCAAAGGCTCAGGGGCTGAACGAGATGTTGTTAAATACCTACAGAAAAAAGGGTGGAAGTATGCAGAACGCAGGTTGGCAGGGGATAAAAACGATAGGGGCGACATTGCTGGCGTACCTGGGGTTTGTTTTGAAATCAAGAACCACAAAACGTTCGACTTGGCAGGCTGGACCAAAGAGTTAGAAGTTGAAATCAAGAACGCTAAAGCAGACACAGGTGCTGTGATACATAAACGTCGTGGCACAGGTGATGTTGGTAACTGGTATGCAACAATGCCAGTTGAAACTCTGATAGAGTTACTGAAGAAAGCAGGATACTAATGGTCTCTCCAATCTCTAGACTCCTGTCGTACTACGGTGCTAAAAAAGTACCAACAGGAAGTGGTTGGAGAAAAATTAATTGCCCATTCCACCCAGATAGACACGCATCAGCAACAGTTAACAATGATGTAAATGCTTTTAACTGTTTCGCTTGCGAAGTATCTGGTGACTTATACAAAATAATAATGATACAAGAAGGGATTGATTTCCGTGAAGCAAAATCAAGAGCAGAAGAGATTACTGGAACAAGCGACATCACATTACCAACAAGCAGTAAACTTGGCAGAAGGGTACCTAGTCAACAGGGGACTATCTCTGCAAGACGCAGAGTATTTCCGTCTGGGGGTAGTACACCAACCACTCGTAGGTCACGAGGCTTATGAAGGTCGTCTTGCTATTCCTTACATAACACCAGCAGGTGTTGTTGATTTACGTTTTCGTGCAATCAATCACGAGGAACCAAAGTATTTAAGTTTACCTGGCTCTGAAACAAGACTGTATAACGTTAACGCATTGTTCAAAGCAACCGATTGGATTGCTGTATGCGAAGGTGAAGTGGACACAATTACTTTAACTAAACTTGGTATCCCAGCAGTAGGTGTGCCAGGTGTTAAGAACATTAAGTCGCATCATTACAGAATCTTGGCTGACTTCCAACGTATCTATGTGTTTGCTGACGGTGACCCTGCAGGTAAAGAGTTCACTAAAGAACTCGCACGTAAAGTTTCTGGTGTTACACCTATTGCAATACCAGAAGGTGAAGATGTTAATAGTCTATTCACTAAGCAAGGTTCAGATTGGTTCAGAGGAAAGGTAGCAGCGTAGTGTATAACGAAGTAAGATTTGCTGAAATAACCTATGTATACACAGATGGTTTAGCAGAGTTGTTGATTAAGAAACAAAAAGACTACGGTCCAAAGAATATATCTGACTCACCTGGTGGCCCATTGAATGGGCTAAGGGTAAGAATGTTTGACAAACTTGCTCGCATCAACAACCTTGTTGAGACTGGAGCCACGCCAGAGAATGAATCTTTACGTGATTCGTTTATGGATATAGCAAACTATGCTATCATCGCAATGATGGTGCTAGATAAACAATGGGAAGGCGTTGAATGAAACGCATAGTAGTCTTATCGGATATGCAAATACCTTTGCATAATAAATCTGCAATAAATGCTGTAATCAAATTCGTTAAAGACTATCAACCAGATGAACTTTTTTGTGTTGGTGATGAGGCTGATTGTTTAGCCCCAGCACGTTGGTCTAAAAGTTATGCAGCAGAACATTCTAATCTGCAACGAGACCTTGATGAAACAACTTCTATTATGAGTAAGTTTCGTAAGTCAGTAGGTGATAAACCTTTTCATCTTATGAGAAGTAATCACGGTGATAGGATACAACGTTATACTGAAAAGTATGCGCCAGCCTTCTCATCTTTACGTGATTTGAAATATGAAAAACTATTAGGCTACCGTGATTTAG
>Ga0114978_10004145_pt1 | contig 11783 bp, 9 predicted proteins | sample S_140212_EF_Meta_FD_87027 | JGI IMG/M metagenome (GOLD analysis project Ga0114978, IMG submission 87027) | Freshwater microbial communities from Lake Simoncouche, Canada to study carbon cycling - S_140212_EF_MetaG | ecosystem: Environmental > Aquatic > Freshwater > Lake | place: Lake...
GATGGTCCATGTGCCCTACAAGGGATCAGGCCCAGCAATTCAGGATGTGTTAGCAGGACAAGTACAGGTCTTCATCACGACGCCGCCATCGGTCATGCAACATGTGCAAAGTGGCAAGCTAAAAGGCTTGGCGGTGACTGGTAAAAATCGTCACCCAGGAATGCCCAATGTTCCGACCACTGCTGAAGCTGGTTTACCGTCCTTCCAGTTAGAGTCTTGGGTAGGTTTATTTGCCCCCGCCGGAACTCCAGCACCTGTCGTTGCTAAGTTGACTGACTCTGTTAAAAAGAGTTTTACATTGCCTGAAGTGAAAGAGCGTGCCGATGCTGCTGGCGTAGAGTTGCGTTATTTAACGCCTGCTGCAACCGAAGCCTTGGTAAAGAAAGAGCTCCCATACTGGAATAAGGTCATCAAGTCATCCAACATTACGCTAGATTAAGTATTTATGAAGCCTGATCTCGTAACACGGGGTCAGGCATTGCTAGCGCAAAAGCCCTTGCGGCACTGAGCAAGAATTGATCTTGACCGAGCCCAGCAATGAGCTGAATACCAATCGGCAGTCCATTGGAACTGCTAGCAATATTGAGGTTAATACAGGGTAATCCTAGCAGCGTCCAGATTCTGCAAAATATGGGGTCACCGGTGCCATCTTTAAGTAAAGGTGCCTCACCAATCGCGCTTGGCGCAATTACTAAATCGATTTTCTTGGTAAAGAGGTCTGCAATCAAGGCTTGCGCTCTTTTAGCATGCAGTAAATCTGCCGCGTATTGCTCATAAGGAATTTGCATGCCATCGCCGAGCTGCTTATAAAGTTGCGCGCTCATTTTTTTGGCATCATGCTCCCGCTCAAATGCGAGGCTACGTGACATTTCACTGAGCATGATGCGAGTTTGTGTTTGGCGCAGATCATCTAATTCAGGAGGCAAAGACAAGTCACTGACTTTACCCTTGGCAATCACTTCAGCAGTAAAGCGCGCTAGAGCGATGGCGGCAACCGTATCTGGATTGGCCATTTCCCAGTCAGCAGTTTTGCAAATTGCAACACGAGGCTTATGATGTAAATCCTTCAGGATCGAGAGAGCATGATCTCCGCTCATCGCAGCGACCCCAAGGGCGACATCAGCAACAGACCGGCCAAAACAGCCCAAGGTATCCAAGGAAAGTGACAAACTTTTGACTCCAGCAATACTCACTTTTCCATAGCTGGGTTTGTAACCAACCACACCACAAAATGAAGCCGGTCGAATGATGGAGCCTGCAGTCTGGCTACCGATAGCAATCGGTACCATGAAATCAGCTACAGCAGCGGCAGAGCCGCTCGATGATCCACCGGGGGTGCGCTTGATGTCATGGGGGTTGGTAGTGGGACCACCTTTAAAAGAGGCAAATTCAGTCGTGACTGTTTTGCCCAGGATGATTCCGCCAGCTTGGCGCATCAACGCTACAGAGACAGCATCGCTGCTGGGGTAGTGATTACTATAAATAGGGGAGCCATAGGCGGTTGGTAAATCATAGGTATCAAATAGATCCTTCACACCAATCGGGAGGCCATGCAAAATACCCTTTACAGCCCCTTTATCAAGGGTTTTAGCTCTAGCTAAGGCATTTTCCTTACCGAGGCTAACCCACGCCTTCACGGCGCTCTCTCGCTGTCCTATGCGGTCAAGGCAGGAAAGTAAGAGGTCAGTTGCTTTGATTTCTCTTTTAGCAAGGGCTTTAGCCGCCTGGGATGCACTGAGACTTTCTAGATCATTCATGCATCTATTCTACTTTTGGTGGCGTATGATCGCAATTTACTATTTTTAACCCTTCAGAAATCTCTTAAACATGAAGCAACATTCTGTCCGTGAAGCGTGGTTAGTCGATGCTGTAAAGCACCTTGAGCCGGTATTTTCTAAAGCGGGGTATGCCATTCCGCCCGTAAGAGTATCTTGTGGATTTCCTGCTTCTAGCAGTCCGAGAACAACATTGGGCCAATGTTGGCCCCGTGAGCGCTCCGGTGGAGGCGTGAATGAAATTTTTATTTCTCCCAAGATCGATGATCCAGTGCAATTGCTCGATACCTTGGTGCATGAGTTGTGCCATGCAGTAGACGATTGTTTTAGTGGCCACGGAGAAGATTTCAAAGGGATTGCACAAACGGTTGGTCTTGAGGGTCCAGCCAGAATGGCACATGCGACTGAAGAACTCACTGTCAAACTCATGATGATTAGCCAAGAGCTGGGACCTTATCCACATCAAGCGATCGTCTTTCCACCACCAAGACCGAGCAACGCCACTCGTAGTAAGGCTAAATGTGGCCAATGCGGCTACGAGGTCACTTTATTAAAAAAATGGGCCAGCTATGGAGCGCCTATCTGCCCTAAAGACAATATCCGTATGCAAGAGGATATTGCCGAGACAATTGAAAATACCGCAGATCATGATAGTGAGTCGGTAGGCAAGGGCGTTAAGGCTGCTCCGGACGAGATTCGGCGTGCTATTAGCTAAGGTATAAGTTGGTAAAATCTTCTTTTAAGGCTGTAATTAAGCTAATCACATTATTACTTGAGACTACAAACACATGAATGCTAAAAAAATATTTAAGAATCCGAAGATTGCAGTGATTCCAGGGGATGGCATTGGCAAAGAAGTGATGCCTGAAGGATTGCGTGCCTTAGAAGCAGCGAATCGCAAATTTGGCATTGGCATGCAGTTTGATCACTTTGATTTTGCCAGCTGCGATTACTACCTCAAGCATGGCAAGATGATGCCAGATGATTGGTTTGATACTTTGATGAAGTATGACGCGATTTTCTTTGGTGCAGTAGGGATGCCAGATATTTTGCCTGACCATGTATCTTTATGGGGCAGCTTGATTCAGTTCCGTCGTGGCTTTGATCAATACGTTAACCTGCGTCCCGTCCGATTATTACCCGGTGTGCCATGTCCATTGGCTAACCGTAAACCCGGCGATATCGATTTTTTCGTCGTACGTGAAAATACTGAAGGTGAATACTCTAGCGTCGGTGGAAAAATGTTCCCGGATACCGATCGTGAAATCGTGATTCAAGAATCTGTATTTACCAGACATGGCGTTGATCGTATTCTGAAATATGCCTATGATCTGGCCCAGAGTCGCCCGAAGAAGCACCTTACTTCAGCTACTAAATCAAATGGTATAGCCATTACGATGCCATACTGGGATGAGCGCGTCGAAGCCATGTCGAAGAAGTTTACGGATGTGCGTACTGATAAGTACCACATTGATATTTTGGCCGCGCACTTTGTCATGAATCCAGATCGGTTTGATGTGGTTGTGGCTAGTAATTTATTTGGCGATATCTTGTCGGATTTAGGGCCAGCCTGTACCGGTACGATTGCAGTAGCTCCATCTGGAAGTATTAATCCTGAAGGTAAGTTCCCCTCATTGTTTGAACCGGTTCATGGTTCTGCGCCAGACATTTTCGGCAAAATGATTGCTAACCCAATTGGGCAAATTTGGAGTGGGGCGATGATGCTCGATCACCTAGGTTATCCAGAAGCTGGCCAAGCCATTTTCACAGCCATTGAAAAAGTATTAGTGAGTGGCTCGGGACATGCGCCACTGACACCAGATCTTGGCGGCACCGCTAAAACAGATGATCTCGGCAAGGCAATCGCCGCGGCGATTTAACGAGAATTAATTTGCAGTACTTAAAGGACTCCAGACGGGGTCCTTTTTACTTGCTTTGGCAATGTCTGCCAGAATTTTTTCGTGTTGCACCAGATCTTCAGCGTTAGCAGTGATGATTTTGAGGTCACTGGGTAAGGCCTTGATATGGCCTGACGAGTCTGTGCCTACGGTGTAATCAATTAAATCAATCGAGAGATCTTCTTGGCCTCTGGTCATTGCGATATAGACTTCAGCGAGCAGTTGGGCATCTAATAAAGCGCCGTGTAGGGTGCGATGTTCATTGCTAATATTGAAGCGATCGCACAGGGCGTCTAAAGAATTGCGCTTACCAGGGAACATCTGGCGCGCATCGAGCAAAGTATCGATGACTTTGACAGCTAAACCACGAAAAGGGGGGCGCTTGAGCAGGGCAAATTCATTATCCAAAAAGCCCAAGTCAAACGCTGCGTTGTGGATCACAATCTCAGCACCATCCACAAACTCGATCAATTGCTCGACGATATTGCCAAAGAGTGGCTTGTCCGATAAAAATTCACGTGATAAGCCATGTACAGCAAAAGCACCGGCATCAATATCACGCTCAGGATTGACGTAGTAATGGAAGGTGCGATCGGTTAAACGACGATCAATTACTTCAACACAGCCAATTTCAATAATGCGATCACCTGTTGCTGGATTCAAGCCAGTTGTTTCCGTATCCAGAATTACTTGACGCATTAGGTATCCTCAAGCGCTGATGCTGGAATTTCCATCGGACCATTACCAGCATATTTATCGAGATAGAGATAAATCACAGGGGTCACAATCAAGGTAATGAATTGCGAGAAGATCAGTCCGCCTGCAACGCTAATACCCAAAGGCTGGCGTAACTCGGCACCAGCTCCAATTCCAAAGGCAATTGGTAGCGCACCCATTAGCGCAGCAAAGGTAGTCATCATAATGGGGCGGAAACGCAGTACGCAGGCTTCATGAATCGCTTTTTCAGGTGTTAAACCTCGAGTACGTTGTGCATCTAGAGCAAAGTCAATTAATAAAATCGCATTCTTTTTGACGATACCAATGAGCAGCAATATACCAATCGATGCAATCACTGTTAACTCAAATCCAAACACTCTTAATGCCAAGATTGCACCTATAGCCGCTGATGGTAAGCCCGCCAAAATCGTCAGAGGGTGGATATAACTCTCGTACAAAACACCCAGCAAAATATAAATCACACCTAGAGCAGCAAGAATCAAAATGACTTGACCGGATTGATTGTCTTTAAAGACGGCGGCGTCACCACCATAGCTAGTAATGATGGATGGTGGCAGAGCGATTTCTTTGGTGTACCCTTCAATCTTCTTGGTTGCATCACCCAAAAATACATCTGGTGCCAAGTTAAAGGACAGTGTTACCGCAGGAATTTGGCCTTGATGGTTTACTGCGGTTGGGCCAACCGTTCGCACAAACGTCGCCAAGCTAGAGAGCGGAATGAGTTTGTCGGTGGCACGGCCACGGACATAAATCTTATTGAGATCAGTCTCATACTGTCGATCTTCCTCTGCAGCCTCCAAGATCACATAGTAAGTATTAACAGGCGTATAAATGGTAGAGACTTGTTTTTCACCATAGGAGCTGTAAAGAGCAGAGCGAATATCTGCAATCGTGACACCAGCACTGGCTGCCTTTTCTCGGTCAATATTAATTCTGACGTTCAGACCTTTAAGTTGAGAGTCACTGGTAACGTCTCTGAACATCGGGTCGGTGCGTAATTTTTGCATCAACTTATCTGCCCACTCATTGACACCCTCAAAACCCACACTTTGTAAAGTAAATTGATAGCGGCTCTTACTAGCGCGTCCACCCAACTGTAAATTTTGTACTGGGCGCATATACACCTGTAAACCCGGAATTTCTCTGAATTTTTGACGCAAACCCTCGATGACTTTGGACATCTGGGCACGGTCACTCTTGGGTTTTAAGATTATAAAAATACGGCCTGTATTTTTACCTGATGAGCTGGCGCCACCACCAACAACAGAAATGGAGCTATCCACATTAGGATCTTTGTTAACTACTTCAGCAGCCAGATCTTGAAGGGCAAGCATGGCTTTAAAGGAGATATCTTCAGAAGCCTCAGTAGTGGCTTGAATTTGCCCAATGTCTTCTTCAGGGAAGAAGCCTTTAGGGCTATTCATAAACAGGATAACCGTGATGGCAAAAGTAGAGATGGCACCCCATAGCACTATTCTGCGATGGCGTAAGGCCATATCTAGATAGTGAACGTAAGTCTTAAGCATCCAGTCAAAAAATTGATCAAACTTTTTATTGATCGCAAATTCTTTAGCGTGTACTCCAGGCTTTGGTAAGAAACGACTACACAGCATGGGTACTACAGTTAAAGAAACAATCGCTGATACCAAAATCGAAAGTGAGACCACCACAGCAAACTCTCTAAACAGCAAACCGATTGGACCTGCCATGAAGAATAGGGGGATAAAGACAGCCACCAAAGAGATCGAGATCGAGATAATCGTAAAACCTACCTCTTTACTTCCTTTGAGGGAGGCTTTCAGGGGGTCCATGCCATTTTCAATATGGCGCATGATGTTTTCAAGCACCACAATCGCATCATCGACTACTAGACCCACTGCAAGCGTAATGCCCAATAGCGAAATATTGTCTAAGCTGTAACCCAGGAAATAAAGCAGGAAAAAAGCGCCAATCAAAGAAATGGGTAAGCTGATCGATGGAATAAGGGTGGCAGAGGCATGCTTGAGGAATAAGAAAATGACCAGCACCACCAGCAACACTGTAAGTCCCAGCGTGATATTGACGTCATGAATCGCTTCAATAATCGATAAGGAGCGATCATTTAGGAGCTGTAGTTTGATGGACTCTGGCATCTGCTTTTGTAATTCAGGAAGCAGTTTTTTAATGGATCCAACCACTTCAACCGTATTTGCATTCGGTTGGCGTAAGACAGCAATTGCAATGGAGCGCTCGCCACTTGAACTGGCAAAACTTTTTACATCTTCATAACTCTCAATGACATCTGCTACATCTTTAAGGTAAATGGGTAAACCATTCTTTTGGCTAATAATCAGATTAGCAAATTCTTCCGGTTTTACCAGTTGTGGATTGGCGTAAATCGTGATCGCTTGACGAGGACCATCAAGAACCCCAACTGGACTATTGGAGTTGGCCTTATTCACCGCATTCGCCACATCATCCATGGTCAGATTGCGATTTCCTAAAGCATCTGGACGGACACGGATACGTACGGCATAGCGCTTTGCGCCATAAACCAATACCTGCGCTACACCACTAATAGTCGATAAATTGGGTGATAGCAGGTTTTCTGCATAGGCATTTAGTTCAGATAAGCTCACCGATGGAGAATTCATCCGCACTACCAGTACTGGAGTGTCTGCTGGATTGACCTTACGATAAGACGGAGGGACTACCATCTCGATAGGTAGACGTCTCTGTGCTCTTAAGAGGGCCGCTTGAACATCGACTGCCGCTTTGTCGATATCACGATTGCTATTGAACTCGAGGGAAATGCTGGTGCTACCTAAAGAATTCACCGAGCTGATGACTTTGATGCCATCAATTGTGGAGAACTCTTTTTCCAATGGCAAGGCCACTGCAGAAGCCATGTTTTCAGGGGATGCGCCTGGCAATGAGGCGCTAACAGAAATAATCGGCGTATTAAAGCTTGGAAGAGCCGCTACCGGGATCTTAAAATAGGCGACTGTTCCAGCGATAACGGTTGCTACAGAGAGCAAGACCGTCATTACTGGACGCCGAATACATAATTCGGAGAGTGTCATTTTTTCTCAGTAGCAGGTTTGTTTTTGGAATCGCCTGCCGCTTTTGCTTCGCGAACTTTGCCACCAGGGCGCAAGCTTTGTTTTCCTTCTACGACAACCCTGTCACCAGCCTCAATACCGGTAATAACCGATTGACCTAAATATTCATAAACTACTTTTACGGGTTTTGAGCTTGCTTTATTGTCTTTGTCGACTACAAATACCATGCGACCTCTAGGATTCATGACAATGGCTTCGGATGGCACCGCTAAGGCATCTTTTAAGGTGTTAGCAATCATAGAAACCCGCGCAAATTGCCCAGGAAGCAATGTCATTGCATTATTAGAAATTTGCGCTTTTACACGCACTGCCGCAATGGAAGGGTCTACTTGGTTATCAATCACCAGTACCTTTCCTTCATAGGTTTTCTTACCAGAATCACCAACAGTTACCTTAACGGCAATGGGTTCTCCATCTAATTGGTTTTCCAAAAGGACTGGAATGTCTTTTTCAGGAATGACAAACTGCACATTAATGGGATTGAGTTGGGTGATCGTAACCATGGATCCAACGCTAGAAGTGGCGGTGGAGTTCGTTGATGTAGAGACCACGTTACTTGCTTGGACCAAAGAGCCAGGGAACACGTTAATAATGCCCGCACGACCATCAATGGGTGAGCGAATCGAATCAAATGATAGCTGTACCTCGGCAGCACGGGCTGCAGCTTGAGTAGCTTTAGCATTCGCCATGGAGGTTTCCAGACCTGCCTTAGAAATAAAGTTTTTGTCTACTAATTCTTTAGCACGTAAATATTGCTTCTGAGCATCCTCTGCCAAAGCCTTTAAGCGTTCATAGTTAGCCGTGTCATTCCGGTTGTCTAGCGTAAATAGCAAGTCACCAGCTTTCACCTCTTGTCCGTCTTTGACATGGATCTTGGCAACGGTATTGGTGACCATGGGTCTGATATCCACAATGCCATTTGAAACAATCGTACCCGTAGCCTCGATAATCAGAGGGATATCTTTTTTCTCAACCACCATAGTGGTCACAGTTGTTGGTCCACCCGCTTTCGTTTCTGCAGGAAAGAAGTAGTTATAGGCTTGGTTGCCAGCGTACAAAATGATGACCACCAACAAAATAGTCCATTTGTAACTAATGACAAATGACTTCACTTTGGAAAAGCTAAGATGTTTTAAGTGGGGTGCAAGTTTTTGCCAGAGCTGACACAAGCGAGCCTTCGCAGCACTGAAAAGTCGACCAAGTTTGGCTACTCCTTGATTGAGAAAAGATTCAATTTTTGACACAGTCTCGTTTTTCTAAGTTTTATTGTTTAAATGCGGTTTCTGGCAAATTTAATGCATGCCCATTCTCTCATAAGCGGGCTAAAACAGTACTGGGCGGGCTTCACTTGTCCCTAGGGCAGAAACTCTTCTACACCCTTATTGGCCAGTAAATCAGCCAATTCATTACCGGGATGTCCGTTGTGACCCCGCACCCAATGCCAGGAAATCTCATGATCTGGCAAAAGGGCATCTAATTCTTGCCATAAATCTGCGTTTTTGACTGGATCCTTGCTAGCAGTCTTCCAGCCACGCTTTTTCCATCCTTCCAGCCATTCGGTAACCCCTTTTTGCACATATTGAGAGTCTGTCCACAGTTCCACAGAACTCCTTTGCTTGAGCGCCCGTAGGGCAAAGATCACGGCGCAAATTTCCATTCGATTATTAGTGGTGAGTTTTTCACCCCCGTGAATCTGTTTCTCATGGTTGCCTGAGCGCAGGACGGCACCCCAACCCCCGGGTCCAGGATTGCCTTTGCAGGCACCATCGGTGTAGATCACGATATGAGGAGGATGGTGGGCGGGTTTGCTATGGGGCATGGCGGTAATTTACTGCTTCTGGTGATGCTCTGGCAAATTGCGCAATTGATTACGCTCGGCAGCAGGAGTGAGCTGAGAAATCGCCGGAATACGTACGGATGGAACTTTTCCAATCAGGCGCATGCCCTGATGACGCTTAATGGCTGAGACCAAAAACACTGCGCCAAAAATAGGCCACCAGCGATTGCCCATAGACTCTAAAAAGTCCATCCTAATCATAGCGGATTGACCATGAAGGGGTAATTTGTAACACCCAAAGTGACCACGATCGAGAGAATAGTTGAGGAGTTGCAACCAATCTTTAACGCGGATGAGGCTAATAAATTGACCATCTCTGGGAAGATAGGGGTTACCAATCAGCCGGCTGAGATATTGCCGAGCACCCCAAAGGCTGGCGGGATTAAATCCTGAAATCACGAGCCGACCCTCGGGACGCAAAACGCGATCGACTTCGCGCAAGATTTGATGGGGGTCTGCGGCAAATTCCAAAACATGGGGCAGCACGATTAAATCAATGCTCTCATTGGCAAATGGCAACTCGGATGTATTGCCTTCGATCAGATGCCAATGAAATTGGGTGGCATATTCTCGATTGTCATCTGCATGTAGCAACAACGCTTGTAAGGGCATGCGGTTTTCGCTTAAGGCATTGATTTGCGGTAGGCCAATCTGCACCGCATGATAGCCAAAAACATCGGCCACGATATGATCAAAGCACTTTTGCTCCCAGCGCAGCACATATTGCCCAGGAGGAGATTGAAGCCACTTCTCCCATGAGCTCCACGGGGGTGCAGGCATCTGTGAGGGGATGGGTGGGGTTGGTATCATCGGTCTATGGATAAGAATACTTTATTGCAAGTTTGGCCGATTCCCGCCTTTGATGACAACTACCTTTGGTGTATCCATGATGGGGTATCAGCTTTAGTCGTTGACCCAGGTGATGCTAGGCCAGTTTTAGACTATCTTACAAAATCCCAGCTTACTTTGAAGGGTATTCTAATTACCCATCACCATGCTGACCATACTGGCGGCATTCTGGAGCTATTAAATACCTTAGGCCCTCAGATACCGGTATATGGTCCGGTTGGTGACAATATCCCTGGTCGTACTCAGATCATGAAAGAGGGTGACCAGCTAGAAATTGCTGCTCCGCGCATGAGTCTTGCGGTGTTTGAAGTTCCAGGACATACCTTGAGTCATATTGCCTACTATGCAAAGTCTCAGGCTAATATTGAAGTGCCTATGCTGTTTTGCGGCGACACTTTATTTGCTTCTGGTTGTGGACGTTTATTTGAAGGTAGCCCTACCCAAATGACGCAGTCTTTAGCAAAATTTGCCGTATTGCCTAAAAATACCCTGGTGTATTGCACTCATGAATACACCTTATCGAATATTCGTTTTGCGCTTGCAGTAGAACCCAATAATACGGATTTAATTTCTTGGTCTGAAAGAGCGCAAGCACTTCGCCACCAAGGTTTACCTACCTTGCCAACCACGATTGGACAGGAGCTTCAAGTCAATCCTTTTATGCGCAGTGATCAGGCTGCGGTCATTACTGCTGCAAAGGCGATGTCTGAGCAAGAGGAACTTCCCAGCCCAGCCCATGTTTTAGCCGTGATTCGTGCTTGGAAAGATCGATTCTGATGCGTTTGCTCTCTACGGCAATGATGATTGCCGTTTTGTTATCAGGATGCGCTAGCACAGGGGATTGGTCATCAGACTCTCCCACTAAGCCAGGCCCTCAGGCGTCCAAAGCTACCCGGGTTAATCTAAAGGATCAATCTGTTAGTAAGGTTTATGCCCCTTCAGATAATTTATGGATTCGGATTCGGGATGGTTTTCAATTGGAGCCCATAAATAGCCCTCTAGAAATAGAACAGGTACGCTGGTTGAGTGCTAGACCCGATTATGTTCACCGCTCAATGGCGCGCTCCTCACGCTACCTGTTTTATATCGTGCAAGAGGTCAATGCGCGCAATATGCCAACCGAGATCGCATTATTACCGTTTGTTGAAAGTGCTTTTGTTACGCATGCAAAGTCTAGCGCAAAGGCAGTTGGTCTTTGGCAATTTATGCCCGCTACCGGCAAAGATTTTCAGCTCACACAAAACGTCTTTCGAGATGAACGTCGAGATGTCTTGCAATCTACTGATGCTGCGCTAGATTACTTGCAGCGCTTGCATAAGCAATTTGGGAGTTGGGAGTTAGCCTTAGCTGCTTATAACTGGGGCGCTGGCAATGTGACTAAGGCTCAGAAACGCAATCTCGCAGCGCGCCTACCTACAGATTACCTGAGTTTAACCATGCCACGGGAGACTCGCATGTATGTACCCAAGCTCATGGCTTATCGGCAAATTGTGTTGGATCCAACTGCTTACGGCATTGTCTTACCAGAGCTTGAAAATCACCCTTACTTTATTGCAGTCGATGTCGATAATGACATTGATGTTGC